>Ga0307486_1000082_pt1 | contig 110160 bp, 94 predicted proteins | sample CBIW02metaG_FD_203663 | JGI IMG/M metagenome (GOLD analysis project Ga0307486, IMG submission 203663) | Sea-ice brine microbial communities from Beaufort Sea near Barrow, Alaska, United States - CBIW 0.2 | ecosystem: Environmental > Aquatic > Marine > Coastal | place: USA: Alaska | collected...
GCTATCTTCTTAACGGCTTCGGCTTTGAATTCTGTGCTATAAGTTCTGATTTTCTTGGTCATGGTAAACTCCTCATCGAGTCACTAGTTTACCAAGTTTATCTCTACGGTTTCTTCAGCATAGCTCATGTTAACGTCAGAAGATAAAGTCGATGAACGAAAAGTTGAATATCCTGGAATAGACGTGTACCCACTAAAATTTTCTTCAAATAAACTACATGCAAGTCATTGGAAGTTTTTAATGGGCGCCGTAGGAAATGATGCAATCTATATTCGGCAGATCACCAAAATCATGCGTAATTACCGCGGTAAAATGACATTAAAGACACTCCGAAAGGAGATACATGAGTCAGAAATGGCTGATACATTAGAGAATCTTGCTCAAATGCGCTTGGACTTCGCAGAGCAGTATATTGATGATGAATCTGATTTGGGTTCATTACTTAAACCGGGAAGATTAATTATTGTTGATATTCGGGATGAGTTAATTGAGAAGGACGAAGCGCTCGGCCTATTTGTTGTTCTACTCAATCTATTTTCTGAAACCAAATTTGAAAATCAGGCTTTTAATAAAATCATAATTTTTGACGAGTGTCATAAATACATCGATAACCCAGACATGGTGACAGGATTAGTTGAAGCTGTGAGGGAAATGAGGCACAGAGCTACAAGTGTGATTATTGCCAGCCAAGACCCGCTCTCCGTCCCTCTTCCATTAATTGAGTTATCATCAATTATTTTTTTACATAAATTTAACTCACCAAGCTGGCTAAAACATATCCAACAAGCCAATACGGCTTTAAAAGGTTTGACACCAGAAATGATGAACACATTGAGTGCTGGTGAAGCCTATGTGTGGGCAAGCAAGTCATCTGAAATAAACTACACTCGACAGCCCTACAAGAAAGTAGCGTATGTTAATTGACATTGATTTTTTTGGAAAATACATGAACATAGTTCCTGTACATAGGTTGGGATCAATCAAATAAAAAATCGACAAAAAGCGCCTATTAATTGGGGCGGCATTATTGGTTTTAACGAACAGGTTAAGGTATTAGAAAGCGTTGACACTCCAGTTAATATCAATTATTGCCCTGATAATCAAGAATAAAAAAGGGGATTATTGAGTTTTTGAGTGACTAAATAAGCACAGAAAAAGAGATAAAAATTTATTATTAACCTTGACCTTCCCCTAAGGGTAATGGTTAAACTCTTTATATCTCCTCCAATAAATTAAGGATCTGTGATGACAAATTCATTCACTTTAAAACTGCCCGTCTACGGCATGAACTGTGCCGGCTGTGCAAGTCGATTACCGTCTGCATTCAATGAGATAAAAGGGATCGAAGCTGAAGTCAATTTTGCAATAGAAGCTGCGCGTATCAATTTTGACCCTGAGATCGATCATAACAACACACTCAATTTAATTATGAGTTTGTTAGAGCAGAAAGGTTATCAAACCGATACTGAGACTATTCTCTTAACAGCCGAAGGTTGGAACTGCGCAAATTGTTCTAATACAACCAGTAAGATGCTTAATGCGCAAACCTTAGTATTAAACGCTCAAGCTAACTTTGCGACTGAAAAAGTGCAGGTTCAAACGATCAGGGGAGCATTAAAAAAATCTGATATTGACACTTTTTCATCATTAATTCCCTACACTCTGAGTATTTCATCTAAACAAAACATGAAAGCTGAAAACGTATGGCAAATTAAACGACTAGCGCCTTAAAAGCGTTAATTTAAGGTGATTTTTACCAGGGTTGTACTGCAATAATTTGAAAGGCATTTTGAAAGGCATTTTGAAAGGGGTTTTGAAAGTATATTGAAAACCACCCACAGGCACTGATCTGACCTCGAAGTTATACGAGGCTAGATCAGGCCAATGGTTGGCGTTTAAAGCTTGGTTACAAAGGTGCGAGCCTGGTACAAGACAAGGCTACTGAGCACAATAATGACGGCGACGGCGAGCATATCAGCCCCCGGAAAACCCCAGAAATCAGACATAATATATCCTTAGTTAAAGTAGAAAGTGGCACTGGCGATCAGACCAGTGCGGTGTCGCGCATGCGTTGCCGACCGAAGTCATTCAGCCTGAACTTAAACAATACTCGGCCTGTGCCAAAGTACCCCTGGTGATCGAGTTGCTCTTCAACGCTTTCGATAATGCCGCTGGAGAACAGATCAGTCAGGGTGACGCGGGTATTGCCCCGCCAGTAGGGACCGCTAAGGCCGTATTCATGCATCACCGCATCGCTAATTTGCCAATCCCAGATGCCGACATTCTGCTGATCATTGATCAGCTGGAGAATGCGGCCTTTCATATGTCGTTTATTCATAGGTTACTCCAATGATTACAAATTAACCGTAGTGGCGGCAGGCTTTTTGGTGTCCGTCGTCGATACAGCACGGACGACCTCGAGCACTTCGTCACTTTCCGTGAACATGACAAACCCGCCAGTGACGAACATGGCCAAACCGACGAGGAAGTTCCACTCGGGAAATTTAAGGGTGAACGCGGCGAGAAAGATAACGGCAAAAAGCCCATACAATGCCGCAATAGCTTGTCCTCGTCCGACGCCTATCAGCGGGAACGACTTGTACCAAGAGACGTAGCAAAAGGCGAAGGTTACGCCCGCCAGCGTCAGCCAACCGATGGCCGCCCAGTTGAATGTGGCGATGACCAGTTCCACGACAGGTTGATCGGTGAAGAAGTAGATCGCGGGCAAAATCAGCAGAACCCAATAAAGGACTTCGGCCGAGAATCTCACCATAATACCCACATCCGGATCTGCCACATCTAGCCCGCGGCCGGCGATTGCGCCCTCGACACCCCAGCCAATCGCCGCCATTGCGCCGCCCAAATAACCAAGCCAGCCGGCGTCGCCGGTGCCATTGATTTCAGCGACAATACCGGGGGCATATACCGTCACGCCACCAGCCAGAATAATAAAGATACCCATCGCCGCGCGCCGGGTAATTTTCTCCTGATACCAGAGTCTGGCCAAGGTAGCGCCGATGATGGGATACATCAGTGCTGAAATAGCCGCAAAGGCCCCACCTATATAGCCTATCGCCAGATAAGAGCCAAAGATGGCCATCGGGCCGCCAAAGATGGCACCGATAAAGAACCACTTGGATATACGCATCTGCCTTATGGTGCGGACGTATTCGCCCAATTTACCCAAGACCCCATTCCAGACAAACAGAAAGAACAGCACTGCAATGGCGTTAAAGGTCGTTAGCACTGCTGCTGCCAACAGGAACTCAGCATTGGTATCGAAACTCAGGTTAACATAGGGTGCTTCAAACCAGACCGCTGATCCTGGCACATACCAAGCGCCCCAGAGCACGGCGGCCCACAAGGCCCACATAAAGCCCCAACGTATGCTACTGGTCGTAAAACGCGACCGCGCCTGGATCAGACTTGGGTTTGAACCTGGATTCATACTCGGCTGACTCATACAGACTCCTTTGCTGGCTCCAGTTGTTCTTGCTCGAGGAAGGCTTCCAGAGAATCATCCTTCGCATCCATCCAGGGCGTATGGTGCTCGGGCGCCAGAGTGCCGGTCAGTGTTGAGCGATAGCTCTTGTTACGATAGCCAAGGATGTCCGCTTCCTTGTCGTGTTCCCACTCTTTGAAAATTTCGGCGACGCGAGTCACATCAAAATCAGGGTAGTCGGTAGGCTCAATCAAATCGAGTATGTAAGCCGCCTGAAAGTCGATATCATCGGTAGCGTCGGCGAGCTTCAGTTCACGCGCGACCCATTCACGGCTATCAGCCGCCATTACGTCGTTGGTGGGTAATGTAATGCGACCGAGCATCACATCACGGGCATACCAGGCCTGTGCATCGAACATGTTGAAGGTGTAGTACTGATCCTGCATGCCAAGGAATATCAGCTTTGGATTAGCCAGGGAAACAATACCCTTGTACAGGTTTTCCGGGTACATGCGGTTGTGCGTGGTCAGCGTCAGTTCGTTGGGTAAGAACGGGAAGTAATGCTGATATCCAGTACACAGGATGATCGCGTCGACATCTTTGCTGGTGCCGTCTTTGAAGTGGGCTGTCTTGCCAATCACTTCTGTAAGTAAGGGCACTTCGCTGAAGGACTCCGGCCAATCGAAGCCCATGGGGGCGGATCGATAGCTGAAGGTGACCGATTTGGCGCCGTATTTGTGGCACTGGGTGCCAATATCTTCCGCCGAATAGCTACTGCCAATCAGCAGCAAATCCTTGCCGGTGAACTCACAAGCGTCGCGAAAATCATGGGCATGCAATACGCGACCTGGAAATTGTTCAAGGCCTTCAAAATAAGGCGTATTGGGGGTCGAAAAGTGCCCGGTGGCGACGATAACATGATCGAATTCTTCGGTGCTTAGTTCGTCTTTTTTGAGGTCTCGGACCGTGACAGAGAACTTATCGGTGGCTTCGTCATGATCAACCCAGTGCACCGCTGTGTTAAAACGGATGTGCTGGCGCATATTACTCTTGGCGAGGCGTCCCATAATGTAATCACGCAACACGGCACGCGGTGGATAGGATGGGATAGGACGACCGAAGTGTTCTTCGAAGCTATAATCTGCTAGCTCCAGGCACTCCTTGGGGCCGTTTGACCATAAATAACGATACATACTACCGTGGACGGGTTCACCGTAGGCATCCAGACCCGTGCGCCACGTGTAGTTCCACATGCCGCCCCAGTCGCTCTGCTTTTCGTAGCAAACGATCTCGGGAATATCAGCACCGGCGTCGCGGGCTGCTTCAAAAGCACGTAATTGGGCCAAGCCGCTCGGGCCAGCGCCTAAAATGGCAACTCTAAAACTCATAATGTCTCCTGTTTACAGGGATTGAATCATTCGCCAGGCGAGAGCGGCCCGAGCGACGACTAAAAGCAGAAAAAGCTCAGCTTGAACCAAAAACGGTCCAGCGATAAAGTTTCGCAGTGATATGCAGCAAATTCGGCTTAAACCGATGGCACAATAATGATAAAGGCAGCATTTGTTGGGAGAAATAGAAGGCCTAGGTGGACAAGCCACCGATGAAACGAGAGAGCTCGAGAAACGCCACAGGGGCTCTCGAGCGGGTCAAGCAGGACAAAAACACTTAGTAACCTGTATGCCAATACTTGTATACCTTGTATACCAATACTTGTATACTAGGACGCATATTCTAACACATTTAGTCGGGTCTTTGGCAGGTCGTGGACTATCTCACACTAAAGTACGGCGGTGGAGTAACATTAATCGTGTCTTTATGCTAACGATGATCGGCTGTAATCTAACATGGCAATCAATCTACTAACAACGACCCTACGGAGAGTCTATGCCGGCCTCGCAATCCTACTCAAGTTATTTGCATGGGGTTTATTAATAAGGATTACCCGTAAAAAAGTGGCGCTCAAATTAATAACCACTGTAATCCCAGATTACTTTCAAGAATGAGAATATTTCTCCAATATAACTTTGATAGCGTCCAAGTATATTTACCCTCATACTGCTAGTAAAAACTACCTCAAAGGTTACTATAATAACAAATAATATTTTCTGTACTTTTTACCTGGAGTCTTGGTAATAAGGCAGATGCCCAATGACTGATATGTACATTTGGTATTTTAACAAGTTAGGATTTGACCCTTACGAAGGGCTTGCAGTGATACTAAATTATAAAGTTCTACCTTAAAACCTAGTCAGGGGGGGAAGGATCTAGTTCAACACTTATCCGTTTGGTAAAAAACACTGTGGCAGGAAATGCAATAAAATTCCTTCATGAGCTTGAATGTACATTCCTTTACGTTTCGGTATGATCGGTATGCTTTCAAGACAGGACAGGTGTAATTATTTATTTTGTTCAAAAAAATTGAACCTATACCGATTGCCTAGACTCTTTGCTACGGCTCTGGAGTGTCAACATCATTTAAACAAGATTATAATATCTTAGCCACTTTATGGACTAGATGATAAACAAAAATCCTCTACAAAACTCAAGTAAAGCAATGAACCAAGTGGCACAAATATGGCAACATGGACGAATAAACCCCCATAAACAAAGTGCTTTCGACTCCGCCCACTCCACCAATACCAAAGCCTAGACCCTTTATAAATCGGGGTCTGGGCTTTTTTATATCTATAAAACAGTCTCATCATTCAAGTTATTAATTTATAGGCTCTAAATGACTTCACTTTGATTAGACCACGACAGCGTGACTAGATTCTAGGGCGGTGAGTCATAAAGCAGACCATTAACCATCAGCTTTTCTTAAGCAACACCTCAAACTCATCAATCGGCACTGGCTTGCTAAACAGATAACCTTGATAATGCATACAGACGTTATCCAATAGGAATTGTCTTTGTTCTGCTATCTCTACACCCTCGGCAATAACGTCAATACCTAAGTTATGCGCCATGATAATGATGGTGCATATAATCTCCCTATCACTGGCATCCGTGACAAGGTCACGCACAAATGACTGGTCTATCTTTAATTGATTGAGAGGCAATTTTTTTAGATATTGTAAAGAAGAATAACCCGTCCCAAAGTCATCTAATGAGAATAAAATACCTATTTTGCTCAGTATATTCATTTTGGTAATGATGTCGCTGATATTTTCCACCAACATACTTTCGGTTAGTTCTAGCTTGAGTCGTTCAGGGTTAATCTCATGCCGTTGTAGGGTGACTTTGACCTGTTCTACAAAGTCTTTTTGATAAAATTGCTTAGCACTAACATTGACGGCGAGTACAAGGTCTTGTGTCAGTGGGTTTTGTTGCCATATTTTAAGTTGAGCGCAGGCCGTGTCTAATACCCATTGCCCTATCGGTAAAATAAGTCCTGTTTCTTCGGCTAAAGGAATGAAGTTAAAGGGTGAAACCTGACCACGTTCTGGATGTTGCCAACGGATTAAGGCTTCAGCCCCTAATGCTTGACCAGAACGGCTAACCTGCATTTGATAATATAACTGGAATTGATTGTCTGCAATCGCTTTGTGTGGTTTATTTTCCAAGTCTGCACGGACAGTGATAGCTTCTTGCATCGCTTGATTAAAGAAACGCAAGGTGTTGCGTCCTGCGTCCTTGGATTGATACATAGCAATATCTGCTTGCTTTAACAGTTCCTTTGATGCCGTTTCATCCCCACTGAATACTGTCGCGCCGATACTGGGGGTACTGTGATACGAGTGAGTATTGAGTTGGTAGGGTTGAGTCAATGCAAAGATGATTTTTTTGGCCACATCTTTGGTTTGGGCGGCCGCTTCAATGGTTTGCTGACTCAGGTCTTCTAGCAACACCACAAACTCATCACCGCCTAAGCGGGCGACGGTATCACCTTCTCTTATACCGTCCGTTAAGCGAGAGGCTACTTTCTGTAAGAGTAAATCTCCCACATCGTGGCCGAGGGTGTCGTTGAGGGTTTTAAAGCGGTCTAAATAACAATATAAGAGACTATAACTAAGCCGCTTTAAAACAGACACAGGATAGCTGGAAGAAATTTTAGAAGGCTCGAAAAGTGACGAAGTCCCACAGCAAGCTAGAAAAATTTTTGCCAGTTACCCAAAACCAGGTGTGTATCCGTTTTATTTTGAACTGACTATACTATCAAAAATTCAAAGCATGACTTGGTAGAAAAGCACGATTTCATAAAAAGGTATAAATTCGTAAAATAACGCTAGCCTGCTAAATCATTCATATTAACAATGGGTAGCATGACTGCCATCACGATAATCATAACAACCACACCCATCAAGACCAACATCAAGGGCTCAAGTAACGATAGCAAGGTGCTGATAAAATTGGTCGCTTCTGCTTCTTGCATGTTAGCCGCGCGGCTTAGCATATTTTCAAGCTCGCCTGAATTTTCCCCACTTTTAATCATTTGTACCATCATTGGTGGAAAGTAGGGTGATTTCTCTAACTGGCTCGATAGACTTCCCCCTTCAGTCACCCTATCAGCAGCATGAATAATAGTTTTTTGGATGTGTAAATTAGTGGTGACTGCAGCACCGATATGTAGCGCCTCAATCAGCGGCACGCCTGAGCGTACCAATATCGCAAGAGTACTGGCAAAGCGCGCAGCATTGAGACCTTTCGATAACCGTGCCAGTATCGGTAACTTGAGCACGATGCTGTCTATCGTCAGCTTACCCGCTTGGGTTTGCGCAAAGCGATAAAACAAAAAGGCAGATCCAGCCAATACCAACAGCATGAGCCACCACCACTGGGTAATCATATTTGATAAGCTCAGCACCACTTGGGTAATTAGCGGTAACGCTTGCTCAGACTGTTCAAATACCTTGACAATTTTGGGCACCACAAAGCTCATCAGCCCCATAATGACGCTTATCGCCATCACCATCAGCACAATGGGATAAACCATTGCACCTTGGATTTTCTTTTGTAAAGCAAAGCGATTTTCGGTGTAATCGGCCAGTTGATTTAAAATTAGATCGAGATGACCGGACTTTTCGCCAGCCGCAATAGTGGCGATGTATAACGGCGGAAAGCTGGTGGCTTGTTGTAAAGCGCGCGCCAAGCTCAAGCCTTCTAGAACATGCGAGCGCACGGCAAGCATGAGGGACTTGATATGAGTTTTTGGCGATTGTTTGGCCACTGCCGCCAGAGTTTCTTCAAGGGGAATACCAGCGGCCAGCAATACTGAAAGCTGACGAGTTAATAATGCCAACTCATAAGCAGAGGGTTTTTTATAGCGGCTACGCTGTCGACCGTTTTTATCACTGACCGGATTGACCTCAACTGGCGTCCAGTCCTTATCACGCAGCTGCTGGCGCACTTGCCGCGCAGAATCTCCTTCAAGTAGCCCTTTTTGGACACCGCCGTGGTCATCGAGCGCTTTATAATGATAAGCGGGCATAGCAGCAGATATCCTAAAGCGGTCAAAAAATAAGGAGTTTGGGCATTATTCAGTTTAGAGTTGTTAAGTATAGCGATATCAAGCATAGAGCTAGGCGCTTAGAAAAGCGGCGTAGGATCGTTACTATCAGGCATCATGCCTTGTAATAACAACACATCTAAATGCTGTTGTTGCAATTTTTTATCAAAATCATTGACCTCAGCGATCAGCATTTTTTCGATACGCTTATCGCTCGCATAGACGCTGAGACGCGCACAAATGACCGCCAGCTGATAGATACGCTTTTTACAATAGCCATCAAGACCTTGTAGTAGCCTGACCATGTGCGGTGTTTCAAGACTGGCATAATCATAATCGCCAACGACTTGCTCACCAAGCGCAGTGACGCCATAGCTGATAGACAGATGCGCACAAAAGTAACAGCTGAACAAATAGCCAACCACATGACCGATATAATAACCACGATCATAAGTAAAGCTACTGACGCCAAAATGACCGAGCACATAGCTATTCAGACTGGCTTGGTCAGAGATAGGCTTGGGATGTTTAAGCTTACCAAGGGTAGGAAAGCGTAGCGGATTGTGGCCATCTTGAGCGGTAAGCTGCCAACCTGCTGGCTGCTGGGCGGGCATATGACGTACTATGTCAGCGATAATATCATCGACCACATGCAGCTGCTGCCATAGCCGCTCTAGCGGTTCGGTATCGAGCAGACCACGCTTATCGAGCTGCTGAGCAAGCAGATAATGCTGATATTCTGCGAACTGAGTTTTGAGGGTTTGCACCAGATACGTCGGACGCGTGCTGGCTGTGGCCATATATAACAGCCGTGTACGCTGATGCTGAGCACGATAAAGCGCTACCCGCTGGGTTGCGACATTCGTCTCGCTAGTATCAGTACCCAGACTTTTATTAGCAGATGATGAAGGATTGGCAAGCAATTCCGGATTAGCAGATGTTTGAGCAGAAGGATTATTGGTCGATGGCTGCTTAGTCAAGGCCATTTCAGAAGATAGCTTCTCTAAAGATGGCAAAATAAATAGCGCTAACAACGCTGCTTTGTCAGGCATCATAGCGACACGGTTCAGTTGCTGGTCCTCATGCTTGTTTTTTGGACTGAGCTGATTTTTTTCAAAATTGTTTTTATCTACGGCAGACGCAGAATGGCCTTGTTGGCTATTCGGCTTCGCCGTTGGATTGATTGGATCAAAGGTCGGTTGGGTCATAACATACCATCACCAGCAAAAAATAAACGTCACTCAAATGACACGGTATTGCGATAAAAACAAACTACCATGCCTAGGTAACTCACTACTATATAGTACCTGAACCCAAGCACATTGTCAGCTTTGCAAGAGTCAGTTAGCAACGAAATACTATCAGAAAGGGGTTATTAACAAGAGAGAGCAAAAATTAAGATGAAATAAAAACAGTCTAGAGGTTTGAATAGCCACTAAGTAATCAATTTTTTTGATATTCCTGACGATACGCTTTTGGTGATATACCATAAACGCGCTTGAATGCTTGGCTAAAAGTGGAGTCTGACGCATAGCCAACCAGCTCACTGATGCGGCTGATGCTATTTTGTTGCAAGCGCAAATAACGGGCTGCCAAACGCAAGCGGTAATCGATCAAATAGGTTAACGGTGGCATACCAACCTTATCTTTAAAGCGCTGCGCGAAACTCGAACGAGACATGCCAGCTACCTCGGCAAGCTGACGAATGGTCCAGTTTTGGTTCGGCGCAGCGTGCATCGCGGCTAGCGCCTTCGTTAAGAATGGGTCTTTTATAGCTTGTAACCAGTTATCGGTTGCCTCAGGTAAGCTTTCGATATAAATACGCAGGCATTCAATCATCATAATGCTGGCCCAGTGATTAATGACTGCCGTCCTGCCCATACGCTCGTGCTCGTACTCTAAGGTTAGTAGCTTAACCTCTACATCAAGGACCCCAAATCGGCCGTCAGACTCAATATTAACCTCAGGCAATATCGATGGCAATACCGACAATAGAGGACGGACCATATCCTTGTCATACTTACATTCAATCAAGATTAACGATGCATTTAGAGTGGCGCTGTTACTATTATTATTGTCTTTCTCTTATTAGGCGATCACTAAAACGCAGACACAAAAAAATGCCAAAAATGGCAGGTGTTGTTATTTAACAAAAGTTTTTGATTAAAAAGCAGCGATTAGTAGGTATTAAGAATTATTAGGAGTTATTACAGATAAAGGATAATGCGGAATAAAATATGGGGCGACTGATGGGACTCGAACCCACGACAACCGAGATCACAACCCGGGGCTCTACCAACTGAGCTACAACCGCCATAACTATTGTCAAGGACTGACAAGATTTGCAGGCTAAATGGTGCGCCTGGCAGGATTCGAACCTGCGGCCACCTCCTTAGAAGGGAGATGCTCTATCCAGCTGAGCTACAGGCGCTCTTAAGGGCTTTTTATATATTCAGGCAATGTTTAAGATACAAAATCTAAAGTATCACAAACTAAACCATTATACATAAAAAAAAGCCTGTAAGGCTCTTAAAAAAATAGATGGTCGGAGTGATAGGATTCGAACCTACGACCCTCTGGTCCCAAACCAGATGCGCTACCAAACTGCGCCACACTCCGATGTACTCTATCATCTCGATAATTTGTTGATTAACTGGTCGTTGGCAATGCCGCTAACTGGTTAATGTTTCTCGCTATCGAGGTGCATATATTAAGGGGTAACGCCTCTTGTGTCAACACCTATTTTCAATTAATTTAATAAACTTGCCTAATTTTTATCTAACATCGTGAATGGCTGTTTTAGCAGGAGAGTTCTCATTCAAAACTAGTTTCATTTAACGATATAGTCAGTACTAAATAAAGTAGATACACGCATGGTTTCGTATAACGAAAATTTTTATTTAGCGATAATCGTTATTCACTATTTAAATCTTGTGGCGGCCAACCGTTGAGCGTTCCGGTCAGGACATTAAACGGCATGAGCCATAGTTTAGCGTAGTTTGGATTATCGCTGTCGCTATCACCAGCATCGCCTGCAAGACGAACTTGTTGGCTTAGCGCTACTGGCTGCCGAGTATCCTCTATCACCGGATAGACCAGCCAGCTGTGTTTTGCCTGATAAGCCTGCGCATAACTGGTCAACTGATAGGCATCACTGGCGCTAATAGCACTAGAATGGGATAAATGCTTCCATTTAATATCAATAACATGGCTGTAAATGCGACTATAAACATCAGCGCTATCGGCTATAGTATTATGAGCAACATGATAAATCAGTAAGTCAGGACGGATAGACAAGCACGCTTGCCCAGCAGTATCGCTTAGCCACACCCTTTGCGGTTGATACAATGGCTGATAACTAGGATTAACTTGATTAAACATCGTTGCTATACGCCAGCTTGCCCACTGCTCAAAAGCTTGGTTCATATCAATTAATAAGCATAAACGTGGCTGTGTTATGGCTGGTGTAGAGAACGTTTGAGGACTGAGACCGCTCCCTGTATCCGCGCTTGATTGTTGTAATAACCAATAAGCCAAGTCTAATAATCGCTGCGCTGAGTGTAATTGTTGCTGACTTAACGGCTGAGCATTGAGCTGACGCTTAGCTTGAATGTATAGCAACTCTAATTTATATCTTTCATGATAACTAAGCGCTGCAATCTGTCGCCACGGTGATAAGGCTAGGGAGAATAATGTAGCTTGTATGTGGTGATTTTCATGGTTATTTTTATTGTTGGCTCGATCATTACGACTGGCTTGTTCACTCGCTAGCTGACCATTCACCATAGATTCGATTAGCAGCAAGGCACTTTTAATCAGCCGATTGCTTAGCATATCTTGGCTGAGCTGGCTGGTCTCACACACAAATTTATGCGGTTGCGTGCTATTGCGCTGTAATTGCTCTTTGATAAGCAGCTTGCCTTGTAGCGATGCTTGGTTATTAATCTGCGCCTGATAATGCTTAGTAGGCTGATAACCAGACAGACGCTGTAAAAACTGCGTGATCAACCATTCTGACAATGGCGGTGCGGGTATCGGTAAGGGTGCTAGATCATTACTCAGTTGTCCTAAGTTTTTGGTGCTGGGCAGTTTATTGTTGCTGCTATGACTGGCATTGGTCAAATCAGACAGCATACGCTGCACCCACTGACGAGTTTGCAGGACATCGTCATGTGACCGTGATTGCCCCACATGGCTTGGACACTGTGTGCGACTTGACTGCTCTTCTGCGATAGGCTTTGGCAGTATCTCGAGGGTCATGCCACTAGGCAGTAAAATAATGCCAATATAATGCCCAACCTTAAGCTGCCATTGCCCGCGCTGACGTTTAATAGTAAATATCGCAAATTCTTGCGCCAGTAGCCAGGTAAAGTCAGATGTTTGCACAAAGTGATGAGCCATCAAGCGCTGATGCTCAAATACAGTGATGACTGTGGGTTCAGTTGCGCTGAGTCTATGAGTATTTACGTTACGGTTCTGAGTGTCATTTATCATTTAAGGCAATTCATTATAGATATTAATATAAACGCTGATACACAGAGGACAGCGCAAACTCGCCTGTCTTGGCGATAAGGTCTGGATTAATCAGATAACCGCCAGCGTTCATCGATTGCCCTAAAAAGGCGTTTTGACCGGCAAACAGTTGATCTTGAGCGGTTATATTAGGCTGGTCACTTAGAGCCTTGTTTAGAGTGTTATTAATCGCGGTTTGGCTATCGTGAATGAATTGCGCGCTATAAGGTTGCTGCTCGTCTTTAAATAGATATTGTAAGATGGCAACTTGCCCGCCAGCAGCTTGTGCTAACTGCGGGATAATCTGATCACTTAATACCGTTTGCAGCTGGGCTACATCCTGTACTGAGAACAAAAACGCATGACCCAATTGCGCTTCTTGTCCTAAAGTTTGGCTGATGCGTGAATTGAGTCCCTTTAACAGCTGTGCCAAATCTATCGTTGTTGACCGCTTATGCTCTTCTGAGTTTTCGGAAACATGGATAACGGGTAACAGTTCCGGCTGCGGTGGACAATCAATAAAGCGAAAACGCCGACGCAATGCCATATCGAGTGGCGCTAAAGAATGATCTTGGGTGTTCATCGTGGCGTAGATGTCAATATTAACAGGGACGCTAAACGCGCGACCAGAATAGGCTAAATTGACTTGCATAGCATTAGGTAGCCCAGCACGCTTGTCCAGTTCAATCAAACTGAGCAGCTCACCAAATACCCGCGAGACATTGGCACGGTTGATTTCATCGATTAACATGGCATAGCGCTGTTCAGGATCAGCTGCCGCACGACGGCATAGCGTCAAAAACGCGCCATCTTGGATATCGTAGCTCATTTGCGCTTGTTTATTGGTGCCCATAACAGGGCGAATACCTTCTACAAACTCTTCGTAACCATAGGCTTGGTGGAAGCTAACCATGCTAAAGCGCTGCTTATTAAAACGCTGCTGCTCCGCTGTGTTATCACGTTGCGCCTGCTTAAACTCTATTAACTGCTGTGATAATGCTGCTAACAAGTCCTTGCTCTCAGGCAACAAATACCACGCCCCGCTCTTATCTTTATCGAAGTAAGCTTGGCTAGCCCGATTTTCACAACTGACCGTTTGAGACGTTACGGAACTGTGCATTTGTAACACTGACCATGCGGTGCTGCTTAAGTTTTTATCACGTTCATTGTGTGACGCTTTGGCAATATAGAACTCATGCGCAACAATTTCAGGAACTTTCAGCAAATCTTGCTGTTGTGCTTGGAAATCTAAAAATACCAAGCACGTCACCTCACGCCAGCTTAAATCGTGTAGTAACTGCTTGAGCAACTGGTCATCGTCCGCTCTAGGCAAATAATCCGTATATTGCTTAGCGATTTGCAGCAAGCGGTAGGTTTTACCAGTACCCGCGACGCCAGTATAAATAATATTGGTAGGCTCAGTAGTGGACATATCATGCATAGTTGAACTCAGCGTCTAGAAAACAGATAAAAATAAAGCAGTAAAATAAATGAGCGGAATGCATGCCAGCAAACAGTAAAGTCGAGCTTTCGTTACCTTACTCATACTTTATGAGTCTTTTATGAGCGTGGCAGTTTATGCTAATAATGGCAGGTATGTGCAGGTTAATGTACCATTATCCCACTAACCTAAATTGAGGAATTTTATATGTCAGGATTATTAAAAAAACTACCGACTAAACTGTCTACTAAATTGCCAGCCAAAATCTCTGACGCTCTCAGCCCGCAAGCGGAGAAACCAAGCAGCACCCTCAAGCCTATCAGCAACCAATTTACCAAGTTATTGTCCATCACTAAATATTTGCCTGCCGGCGCACGTTCAACGATTTTGTCCAAAGCTTTTGGCAAAGTTGTGCCGTATGTGGGCACCACTGGCGTTTATTACGAAACAGTCGATCCCAATCAAGTCGTGGTTAGCTTAAATAATAGCAAAGGCGTACAGAACCATATCGGCTCTATTCATGCGGTGGCGGTGACTTTACTTGCTGAGACTGCCACTGGATTTATCTTAGGGTTAAACTTACCTGCCGATCGCGTACTGCTGATTAAATCCTACTCAGTCAATTTTTATCGTCCGCTCAAAAAAGGTCAAGTGGCCGCGGTTGCTACTTTATCGGATGAGCAGCGCTTAAGTATTTTAAATACGCCCAAAGGTGAGATGGTTATCCCATGCGTCATCAATGACCGCGAGTCTGATAGCGAGCGTGACCCTATCGTCGTTGAGATGACCTGGGCTTGGATACCCAAATCTGAATTAGAAGCACGTCGTCAGGGTAAAAATCATAAAGAAACTGAAACTGAAACTGAAACTGAAACTGAAACTGAGCAAAGTAATCAACCCTCTGATAAAACAGCAACGGTTGATAAGAATCAATAGAGCGAAATGTTAGACACTAAACTTAAACGCTATATAAAACGCATTAATAATAAAACACGCCAATAATAAGGAGACAACAATGTCTAATATTACCAATAAACTGACCACAAATTTATCGAAAGCTTTACTGATGGGGGTCTGCTCATTGGGGCTTGCTATAAGCGCAACAGCGGCTCCGGTTACGACAAATACAACTATTAGTAAATCTTCACCGATATTTCTTGGTGATGGCGGTAAGTATCCGTTTTCACCAGCCGTTCGGGTTGGCGATACTTTATATATGTCTGGCCAAATTGGCTTTAAAGACGGCAAATTGGTTAAAGGCGGTATTAAAGCCGAAACCAAGCAAGCATTGGATAATATTCAGGCGGTCTTATTGCAATATGGTTATCAAAAGTCAAACATCATCAAATGTAGCGCCATGCTCACTGATATGGACGACTTTAGCGATTTTAATACAGTCTATCAAACCGAACTTGCTAAGCCCTACCCTGTCCGCTCAGCGTTTGGGGTAACAGAATTAGCGGCCGGAGCTAGCGTTGAGATTGAATGTATGGCTGCGAAATAAGTAGCCTTGTATGAAATAAGTAGCACGTTATCATATCTGTACCTATTTTATTATGGACTGACTATAGTGATTTTATACAACCTTTCTAGTCAACCACTTTATCAAAGAATAGCGTCATCCGTTAGGGCGCTTTCTTTGGTTACCCGCAACACTTCCTCTAACGTCGTCCGTCCTGCTATAACTTTACGTAGACCATCGGCGCGAATAGAGGGTGTCTGTTGCCGAGCATAGGCTTCTAGCTCATACTCTGCGGTATTACTATGAATCATACGCCGCAGAGCATCGTCAACGGGAACCACTTCATATATAGCTGTCCGGCCCTTAAAGCCGGACTGATTACACTTATCACAACCGACTGGTCTGGGTAAATTAATGTCTGTCTCTACTGAATGCGTAGATTCTATATCAATACCAATTTCAGTAAATAACTTTGCCTGTTCAGGATCGGCGGATTGCCAGGTATGACAATGTGTACAGAGTGTGCGAACTAGCCGCTGCGCGATTACCCCAATCAGTGACGACGATAATAAGAATGGCTCGACGCCCATATCTTGTAGGCGAGTCACGGCACCAATCGCACTATTAGTATGCAAGGTGGATAGTACCAAATGTCCGGTTAGCGACGCTTGCACTGCAATATCAGCGGTCTCAATATCACGAATTTCACCAACCATCACCACGTCAGGATCTTGCCGTAACATCGCCCGCAGACTCTTAGCAAAGGTCATGTCGACCTTATTATTGACTTGCGTCTGCCCAATACCATCAAGCTGAAACTCAATCGGATCTTCGGCGGTCAATATATTGCGCGTTTGGTCATTCAGATCGGTCAAGGCCGCATATAAAGTGGTGGTTTTACCCGAACCTGTGGGTCCAGTGACTAAAATGATGCCATGGGGACGATGAATTAAGCACTTAAGCTCACTATAGTCATTATCGGACAATCCCAAATAAGTCATATTAAGATGACCGGCTTGTTTGTCTAATAGCCGCATTACTACTCGCTCACCAAAGCTCGACGGCAAGGTTGATACCCGCACATCGACTTCGCGCCCTGCCAATCGTAAGCTGATCCGACCATCTTGCGGTACCCGCTTCTCAGCGATATCGAGCTTGGCCATAACTTTGATACGCGAAACCAGTAGCGGCGCTAACTGACGTTTAGGGGTGATAATTTCTTTAAGTTCGCCATCAACTCGAAAGCGCACTACCAGCCGCTTCTCAAAAGTCTCAATATGAATATCTGAAGCATTAAGACGAATGGCTTCGGACAACAGCGCATTAATCAGGCGAATAATGGGCGCGTCATCCTGCTGATCCATCAAATCTTCAGTCTCAGGAACACTATCCGCTAAACTATCAAGATCCGGATGGTCTTCAAGGCCAGCGGCGATATGCTGCGACTCGCCAGTATTACCCGCATAGGCGGCATTCATACGTTTTTCAAAATCGTCCGCACTGACGCTGTCGTAGGTTGGCACGCCGCGCACGCCTTGTTGCTGTAAAAACCGCACCGCTTCATTGATAGCGGATAATGGCGTGGCGGTAGTGAGTACCAATGTCGGTGGCAGCTCAGGATCAATCGCAAGAATAGCCAAAAGCTGATGGCGTTTCGCAAAACTGTACGGCAATTGCATCATAAAGACGACCTGATAAATAAAGATAACTAAAGAATTAAAGACATAAAAAGTACTGCGTGCTTAAATGGTTGAACCGGATAAAGAGTGTAAGTAAGCGTGCATGAGTTTGTTATAATAACATTTTGTTTTGGCTGATTAGTAAAGCATTCAAAACGCTTATTCATTTGTTAAATAGAGTTGTTATTTGCATGATATCGTTGGTATCTTACATTAACTTTTAATTTGATATTTTATTCATTTTTTTATATTTTATAGCTGATCTTATATAGTTGATTTACTTTAAAACCGATACAGTGCTACTGAGATGAATTTTCCGCAGCCTCTGTTTAGCAGCACACAAGGAAAATTTATACCAGTAGCACTTGGCTATTAACGTATCGATTTTATTTAGAACTGACGATAGCTATTAGTTATTAGGATTTCATATATGTCACAAGCCATGAACCAAGCTGCTACCGACCAAAACCCGCTTGCCCAAGATACTTTTACCGTTGGTAGTCGTACGTTTTCGTCGCGACTGCTCGTAGGTACAGGCAAATATAAAGACATGACCGAAACGGGCACAGCTATCGCAGCATCAGCAGCTGAAATCGTGACCGTTGCCATTCGTCGTACTAATATTGGCCAGAACCGAGATGAACCCAATTTACTTGATGTGATTTCGCCGGATAAATATACGATTTTGCCCAATACTGCTGGCTGCTACGATGCTGAAAGCGCAGTGCGTACTTGTAAGCTTGCTCGTGAGCTGCTTGGCGGTCATAATTTGGTCAAGCTTGAAGTATTAGGCGATGAAAAAAGCCTTTATCCTAATGTCATGGAAACCCTTAAAGCCGCCAGAGTGCTTATTGATGATGGCTTTGAAGTGATGGTTTATACCTCAGACGACCCTATTGTTGCGCAAGAATTAGAGAGTATGGGCTGCGTGGCGATTATGCCGCTAGGTAGCTTGATTGGTTCTGGTCTCGGTCTACTAAATCGCCATACACTCAGTTTAATTATCGAAAATGCTAAAGTGCCGGTGCTGGTCGATGCTGGTGTCGGTACCGCATCAGATGCTGCGATTGCTATGGAGCTGGGTTTTGATGGTGTACTAATGAACTCAGCGATTGCCAATGCCCAAAATCCAGTACTGATGGCGCAGGCGATGAAACACGCGATATGGGCCGGACGTGAAGCGTTCTTAGCTGGACGTATGCCGATGCGTCAAATGGCACAGGCTAGCTCACCGCAAACCGGATATTTTTTCCAATAAAATTAATTTTAAGTGGCTTTTTACCATAAAATTTTAGTGAAAAGCTAACAATCAGAAGCGAATAGTGAAATAATAAAACGAATTTAACCCAACCGCTGTTTATATCGATGCGCCGTCATTATGGCGACTTATAACACGCAACCCACTGACCTTAAAGGACACGCCATGCGATTGTTGACGGCAGTCGATCAATTATTTTTACTTCTTGAGTCGCGTAAGCAGCCAATGCACGTTGGTGGTTTATTCTTATTTGAGTTACCAAAAGAAGCCCAAGGCGCGAATAGCGATTTTGTCTATCAGTTGGTTCAGCAGATGCAAACGTCTACGGTGCCGCCAAGCTTTCCCTTTAATCAGGTACTTGAGCATTTACTGTTTTGGAAACAGGACGAGGACTTCGATGTTGAGCATCACTTTCGTCATGTCGCCCTACCCAAACCGGCACGCGTCCGCGAGCTGCTCATGTATATCTCAAAAGAACACAGCCGCCTGCTAGATCGGGCCATGCCATTATGGGAATGTCACGTCATTGAAGGCATTCGTCCAGAGACTGAAAACAGTCCTGAACGTTTTGCGTTGTATTTTAAAATTCATCATTCTTTGGTCGATGGTATTGCTGCCATGCGCCTTGTCCAAAAATCTCTATCACAGTCGCCAGTTGAGCCGATGACCTTGCCTGTATGGTCGTTGATGGCACGCCATCGTAACCAAGTCGATGCCCTGCTGCCCGCTGGTCGCTCGGTGAAGCGCATTATTAAAGAGCAGCTGGCGACTATTAAACCCGTCGTAACCGAGCTGCTAGACAATATTAAGAATCGCAGCGATGATGATTATGTGGGTATTTTTGATGCACCGATGACTATTTTTAATCGACGCATCTCAGCTTCGCGGCGGATAGCAGCCCAATCTTATGACATGCAGCGCTTTCGTGATGTTGCCGATAGGCTTGATGTCAGCATCAATGATGTGATTCTTGCGGTCTGTTCAGGCGCTATTCGTCGTTATTTAATAGAGATGGATGCGCTACCGAGTAAGCCACTGATTGCGTTTGTGCCAATCTCATTGCGTAGCGATGACAGTTCCACGGGCAATCAAATATCCTTTTTATTGGCCAATTTAGGCACCCATTCAAACGATCCAATGCGTAGGCTACAACTGATTCACCGTAGTATGAATAGTGGTAAACGCCGCTTTGGCCGGATGAATCAAGCGCAGGTTATCAACTATAGCGCTATCGCTTATGCGTGGGAAGGTTTGAACTTATTGACTGGTTTGTATCCAAAAAAACAAGCATTCAACCTGATTATCTCTAATGTACCCGGTGCCAAAAAACCGTTGTACTGGAATGGCGCACCGCTGAAAGCCTTGTATCCTGCTTCTATCGTATTTAATGGACAGGGTATGAATATCACGCTTGCCAGCTATTTAGATAAAGTCGAGTTTTGTATCACGGCTTGTAGTAAGCTGCTACCACATGTGCAAGACATGCTGAGCTTAATTGATGAAGAGCTGACGGTGTTACAGAATGTTAGTGAAGAGAAGCGCTTAGGCGTGCGTGAATAAGTCCAGTAGCGATTGCTTAACGGTTACCAGTAGCTTTAATACTTAATAAAAGCTCAACAAAAAAGCTGATCCCATAATGGAGTCAGCTTTTTTTAATAACAAATTTTTAATATTCGTAATTTTATAAAGTTAATGCTTAAACCGCATCACCCCACGTCGGTACAACAATTTGCATCAGTGGTTTTAATAATTTTACATTACAAGCAAAGATAGAACCGGACGTCATAGAGTCATGAGTACCTTTATGATCAACCACCACACCGCGCGCTTCGGTAACAATCAACTCACCGGCAGCGATATCCCACGGCTTAATAGACATCTCAAAGTAACCATCAAAACGACCCGCAGCAACGTAGCACAAATCAAGCGCAGCAGACCCTAAACGGCGAATTTGACCGCCGGCTTCACTTACCTTTAGTAAACTTTCAAAATGCTCTTTAGCATAAGAGATAACTTCACCATTGCGCATGCGCTCAAGCGGATGACCAGTCGTGAATAGACCACCGTCAATCGTTTTGCGTTCGCTCACCTGCATACGGCGATTGTTCAAGCGCGCGCCTTTACCACGGCTGGCTGAGAACATCTCATCACGGATAGGATCATAGACCACGCCGTGCTGAGTGACGCCTTTATGCTGTACCGCAATAGATACACAGAACTGCGGGACCCCGTGAACGAAGTTTTTGGTGCCATCTAGCGGATCAATAATCCAGCACCAGTCAGCCTCTTCGCCGCGACCTTCTTGCATCCCAAACTCTTCACCCAAGAATGAATGATTGGGATAGCTGGCTTTTAGTGTCTCAATGGTCAACTCTTCGCTAAAGCGATCAATACGCGTGACTAGCCCATCAAGCCCTTTTGACTCGATATCTAGCTCAATTTTGTGGCGGTTTTCATGTGCGTATAAAATCTCTTTGCCAACTTTTTCTGCAGTACGCGCTGCAATGACGACCATGGGTTCCATAAATAACCTATCTGCTTAATGAATGAATAAAACGAGTGAATAATGCTAATCAATAAATAATGCTAACTTTGTGTCCACAACATGCCAATAGCCGTTGTATCACACCACATCTATGCGATCTTAAAAAATAGTAACCGCATTATACTAAAAATACTCAATAACAATGAAAAAAACCGTCATGCTCGCCAAACAAACCATCATCGTTGGTCGTCGTCAAAAACTGCGCAAGTTGTAAAACAATCAGCACCTACGGCAAGCAGGCGTTACTTCCATTAAACTGTTCTTAAAATCGTATTAAAACTAACTTAAAGCTAGCTTAACTCTATTGTTTAAGAACTTTTAAAAAATTTTCTATACTTACTTATGTACTTACTTAGGACAGCTTTAAGACATTAATCGCTGTAGCTGCTTAGCCACACCTTCGACATCTAAACCGCAATCGGCTAATTGTTCTAGTTGTGAGCCGTGCGCAACGAAACGATCAGGGATACCGATATTACAGATGGCCGGACGATTCTTCTTGAAGGCAGAGGACTCATTGAGCAAATACTCGTTTACCGCACTACCCGCACCGCCCATAATCATATGTTCTTCTAAAGTCGCGATATGGGTTACACCTTGCTTAAGCAATGTTTCTAATAGTTCCGTATCTAAAGGCTTTACCCAACGCATATTGACGACTTGTACCTGACAGGCTGTCTTAACGCTAGCATCAGTCATCAATACTTCAGCCGCTCGCCCGGCCGTTGCAACCATCGTACCAAACGCTAATAGCGCTAGTTTAATAGTCGCATTCTCAGAGCCCAATACGGACTCTACCACCGCTTGGCCGACTTTATAAGCTTGTGCAGGACGCTTGATAATCGCGCCGGTACCCACACCGCGTGGATAGCGTACCGCCGTGCACCCTTGGTATTCATAACAAGTATTGAGCAATTGATAGCATTCGTTTTCATCTTTGGGCGCAGCTATCAACACATTGGGCACACAACGCAAAAACGCAAAATCAAACACGCCAGCATGAGTCGCCCCATCTTCACCGACTAAGCCCGCCCGATCAATAGCAAACGTCACATCCAGATTTTGTAGGGCAATATCATGAATAAGCTGATCATAACCACGCTGTAAGAATGTCGAGTAGATCGCTACGATTGGCTTAACGCCTTGAGTGGCCATACCACCAGCCAACGTGACTGCATGTTGTTCAGCAATAGCCACATCAAAAAAGCGCGTTGGAAACTGACGGGCAAACTCAATCATCCCCGAGCCTTCTTCCATAGCGGGAGTAATCGCTAGCAGCTTATCGTCCTGAGCCGCTTTATCACATAAGAACTGGCCAAACACTTGCGAATATTTTAAGGCAGGCGTGGTTTCTGGCTCATCATTAATAGAAGGATTGTCTTTTATAGAATCGTGCTTATTAATATCTTGATTAACACTGACTTCAGCAGGTAATTTACCGATGGCGTGATAGCCAACCGGATCTACTTCAGCTGGAGAAAATCCTTTACCTTTAGTGGTATAGATATGTACTAACACAGGGCCTGGTATCTGCTTGGCCAAAGATAAGACGCGTAGCAGCTCAGGGATATTATGACCATCGAATGGACCAAAATAAGTAAAGCCAATCGCTTTAAATAAGTTGTCTTCTAGCTGCGGGACATCACGTTGCTCTTTATGACGCTTACGTCTATCGAAGCCTTGCATAATCGGACGCTGACGTAATACGGGTGCGCCTGACTCTGAGATATCGACCTGATAGCCTGATTCCCATAGCATTGCTAAATGCCGTGAGAACCCACCAATAGAGCACGATATCGACATGTCGTTGTCATTTAAAATTACTAACAGATCAGCGTCTTGTTGTACGGCATCATTCATGGCCTCAAAAGCCATACCAGCCGTCATGGCACCATCGCCAATCACACAAGCAACGGTCTGCGCACGACCTTGGTAACGTAATGCCAAACTCATGCCAAGACCCGCTGAAATTGAGGTCGATGAATGTCCGACACCAAAAGTGTCATAGACAGACTCTATACGCTCAGGAAAAGCGGTCAAGCCGCCTTTAGCGCGGATGGTTCCCAGCTGATCACGGCGACCCGTCAACACCTTATGGGCATAAGCTTGGTGACCCACATCCCAAACAACCTGATCTTGCGGAGTATCTAACAGATAATGGAGTGCAATAGTCAGCTCAACCACCCCTAGATTTGCTCCAAAGTGCCCCCCACTTTGTCCCGCTGAATACAGTAGAAATAGCCGCAGTTCATCAGCCAAGGTTATTAGCTGAGCGGTTGTGAAGGTCTTAAGGTCAAGAGGCGCGTCAACATCGTCAAGCAACGGTGTATGAGGGCGCACGCGTGGAATCACCGCGTACGTCTGTTGCAAACTTGATAGCTGTGCAGCAGAATCAGAGGCTGATGGCGTAGATGACGACGTAGGTGACGACCAAGACTGTGGGAAAAGAGGTGACTGCTGCATAAACCGTACGATACCTACCAATCTGCTGACAAGACGCTACCTTAACATATCGTTATATGCCGTTATCTTATTGATACGGCTGCATTGATAAGGTTTGCATCACTATTTATATGATTATTTCTATAACAGAAATATAAGTATTACTTGAATAACCATCTATATAACCATGAACAACGCTAAATACGCTGTCATAATGAATAATAAATCACGATATGCTTCTTATAGCGCCGCTAATCGTTGACATTGTGTCTAGCTATTATTATGCCTAGTTATTTTACATCAATATCGTAGGTTAGTGACGACACAGTAATGTAAGGGCAAAGACTTGTCACTGTATCCGTTAAAATAGTATGGCATAATAGCATTTTTTTTTAATTATCGCTTTAATCATCGTGCGTAGTATGTGAAATTTGTGTGTTTTTCTTTCAAATTCGATAAGCGTGCTATCCTCACGAACAGGTTATACTAATAACAACGCAGCTATAACGCTATGATTATTACGACATCGCTATCATAACATGGCTATGCCAAACCCCTCTACCGCCACGATGATCGGCCTATGCAGGACATCAATGTCACATCAATTTATCACCAGTGCAAAATTGCCTACTCGTCACGGCGAGTTCGATATTCATATCTTCGAAAATGAAGACGGTCAAGAGCATGTGTTGCTTACGGTCGGTCTACCTGTAGTAGATCATGACGCATCTAAGACTATAGCCACTAATAGCAGTGATCATAAGTTAGCAGAGCATCCTACTCCGCTGGTACGTATTCACTCTGAGTGCTTAACAGGAGATGCTTTTAGTTCGTTAAAATGTGATTGCGGCGCGCAGCTCAATACGGCCATGCAGGCAATACAAGAGACTGGCTGCGGTGCTATTCTATATTTGCGCCAAGAAGGCCGCGGTATTGGACTGACCAACAAGATTCGCGCCTATGCCCTCCAAGACCAAGGTCATGATACCTTAGATGCCAATCTGATGTTAGGCCTGCCAGCTGATGCGCGCACCTATGAGATGTGCGGGCCTATGCTAGCGCATGTTGGCGTTAATGAGGTGCGGCTCATTACTAACAATCCGGATAAAATCGCTTATTTAAATGAACATGGTATTAAGGTGGTTGAGCGTGTGCCGCTGGTCGTTGGGGTGAATGATATCAATGCCGAATATTTAGCAACCAAGCGTGACCGCATGGGCCATTTACTTGATAAAGAGTTTTACACGAAAGCCCATCTTAATAAATAGCTTTATTGATAACAGCTTCATTGATAAACAGCGCCTTTATTCACATAAATTATTATTATAGATATTTTTATGAGCATTCCTAGCAGAAATAGCAAGACGACAGACCATACCAGTGACAGCATAACGGATACCGTTATCCCCTCTACGAATGACATCTTGCGTGTGCGTGAGTTTTTAGTGGCTTTACAAGCGCGTATTTGCCAAGCGTTAGAAGCACAAGAAGCTGACGATAGTGACATTGGTGGCGGAGCAGCTACTTTTATCCCTGACGATTGGGAGCGCGCCGAAGGCGGCGGCGGTCGCTCATGTATTTTGGCAGATGGGGAAGTCATCGAAAAAGCAGGGGTCATGTTCAGCCATATTCACGTCCATAATTTACCGGCCTCAGCGACCGCACGTCATCCTGATATTGCAGGACGCAAAGCGCAAGCAATGGGCGTGTCACTGGTAGTTCATCCTAAAAACCCCAACGTCCCGACCAGTCACGCAAACGTACGCTTATTTGTCGCTGAAGCTGAAGGCGAAGATCCTATTTGGTGGTTCGGTGGCGGCTTTGATCTAACGCCGTTTTATCCGGTATTAGCAGATTGTGTACACTGGCATCAAGTCTGCCACGACCTCTGCGTACCCTTTGGGGATAGCGTCTACCCTGACTTTAAGCAGTGGTGTGATGAATACTTCCATCTGCGTCACCGTGATGAACAGCGCGGTATCGGCGGGTTATTCTATGATGATGTCAATACTGAGAGCCGTGGCTGGGACTTTGAGACCTGTTTTGAGTTTATGAAAGCGGTCGGTAATGGTTATTTGGACGGTATTATCCCCATTTTTGAGCAGCGTAAAAATACGCCTTATACCGAAGAGCAACGTGAGTTCCAGTTATATCGTCGCGGTCGTTATGTTGAATACAACCTAGTCTATGACCGCGGAACGCTATTTGGCCTACAAAGCAATGGTCGCATTGAATCTATCTTAGTCAGTATGCCGCCGCTTGCCAGCTGGCACTACCGCTTTGAGCCTGAACCTGGGACACCGGAGTTTGAATTAACTGATTACTATTTAAAACCGCGTGATTGGTTGACTTTATAGTCCTTATTGGCATAATGGAAGACTAAGTAGACAAACAAGTGTTTTGCTGGGCTGCTTGTTTTTATATCTATGATATTTTCGTACCTATAATCAGATCTCAGCAAAAAATTTCAGTTGAACGGTAGCCTACTGTTTGTCACTAGACAAATTCTCAATAAATAATTCAAATACTATAAATGAGGTCAGCCGTGATAGCTGACCTCATTTATAGGTTTTCATAATGTATAAACAGTTTTAGTAGTTTGTTTAGTCTGAAGAACTGATTTAATCACTATAATCTTAGTAGGTAAAACTTTAGTCTTACATTGGATTTTTGATTATATTTGTTTACACGTAGCACCTAACTCACGTACATTACTTATAGCTGTCACAGTTGTATTATTAACAATACTTTTAAAAATTTGCTAATAAAAAAATATTCGGAAAACCAATCGTTTCAGAATTTTATTCTAATAAATTTAATAGTAGTGATTTAATTTGGTGGCGAGCATTTATTTGCTACGGCCTCTTGTTAATAGCCACGTATAAAGGAGTCTACACATGTCACGGATTCACAGTAATAAATCGCTAAAATCTATCCTTGGTATCACTTTGATGACCGCCTTACTGGGTTTAACTGCTTGTAGCAGCCCTGCTAACCCTGATGTTAAAGCGCGTCAAGATATGATGAAAAGTTATGGCGATGCGATGGGTGTCATGGGTGATATGGTAAAAGCACCAGATACTTTTGACGCGGCGGTAGTTAAAGAGCAAGCCGCATTCTTGGCCGAGGATTCCAAAAACCCTTGGAGCCATTTTGAAGACCAAGAAGCCGTTGGTAATGCTACCGAAGCCGTTTGGTCTAATCCTGATGACTTCCGTACTAAGTCAGAGAACTTTCAACAAGCGACTGCTGAGCTAAACAACGCGGCACAAACAGCGACTAGCGTTGAAGACTTCAAGCCCGCCTTGGGTGCCGTGGGTAAGAGCTGTAAGTCTTGCCATACCGACTATCAAGTAAAAGACGCTGACTAATATCTAACTGGGCGTCATCCATGTTTAGCGCATAAAAAACCGCCAATATACAAGATATTGGCGGTTTTTTTATTTTGAACTAAAAAGATTAATAAGCAAAAATAACCCAAAAACATTATAACGATTTTATATTATCTTACGGTGAGTCGGTACTGTCTTCGCTATTAGCATCGCGTTTATTCAGCTTATTGATGACCGTTTTTACAGAAGGATCGCTCAAGTCCAGTGTACGTATGGGAAATGGTATGTTGATATCAGCGGCATCGAGCGCCAACTTAATCTCTACAATCACTTGGTGAATGGACGCCACTTTATGCGCCTGCGTGCCGTCATCAGTAAACCAACGTACCATCAAGTCAATATTGGAGTCCCCAAAACCTGTGGCAATCATGCTCGGATCGCTTAGAATGGATACGGTGTCGGCCTTCTTCAGCGCCTGCATAATCTCTGCCTTGGCGGTCTCAATATCGTCCTCGTAACCTATGCCAACAGCGACTTGCAGACGACGATGCTTATAAGCAGTATTGACAGTCAGTGCAGAAGTGTATAAATCAGAGTTTGGAATGACCACCTACCGACCATCATAGGTCTTAATAGTGGTAGCACGGATTTTAATGTCTTCAACCGTACCTTCGTAATCGCCTGAAACGATCTGAGCCCCAATACGAAACGGCTCTGAGATCAGCAATAAGATACCAGACAGTAAATTCTGAAAAATATCCTTAAAAGCAAAACCAATCGCCACCGAACCAATACCAAGCGCGCCAATCAGCTTGGCAGGGGTAAACCCTGGCATAGCGATCACCATCGCAATCATAAAGCCGATAAACAATATCAGTGTGCCGCCCACCCGCTGAAATACTTTGACTAAATTTTGATGACGACTGCGCTTACCGAGTAGTTTGTGCACGATTTTTTTGAAAACAATCGACAGTAGCCAAAATATTATCAGTACAATCAATGCCGCTACAAAATAGGGAATACGCTCGACAAAACTACTGAGCAAATTATTAGCCGTATCGGTGATACTTTGGTAAGTTAGGATATCATTAGTCGCCGCGCTCGTTGCAGACTCTGCCTCAGGGGTGGGCATATACCCGTTACTCCTTTGTCTGTACTCTTTATAAATTGAATGGTTCAGCGACTTAATCAGCGTTTTGAATGAGCTAACCCATCAAACCAGCTTGGACAATCTCAATCCAGTAACCATCAACGTCTTTAATAAAGGCGATATTTTTCATACTACCGTCTTCAGGGCGTTTTTTGAAGGCGACGTTATGACTGTCAAACCAAGCTACAGCGGCATCTAGGTCAGGTACGCTAAAGCAAATATGCCCAAAGCCCTGTGGGTCTTGGTTACCATCATGATAACTAAAGCCATCTTGGGTCTCAGTACCATAATTATGGGTTAGCTCCAATATACCGCGCTGGCGGAAGGTATAAATTGCCAAATCTTCCCCAGCAGGCAAGTTATCACGCTCGCTATCGGTCAGCTTCGCTAAAAAGTACAAATCAAATTCCATCTCAGGGAATTTTTTTATTGCCAGTAAGGTCATACCCAACACGCCAGTATAAAATTCTAATGATTTGGCGGGATCTTTTATTCGTAGCATGGTGTGGTTAAACGTAAACCCACTGGTTTGCGCGGCGATAGGCTGAACGCCGGACGCCTTTACGCTACTATCAGGTTGAGCGATGGTGGAGGGATTGCTGTTAGATGAAGAATTAGACATAACTGTCCTTATATAAAGGTTTGATGAATATAAAGCGTATTGATGACATTAATGCCGCACGTATTCACGACACTACTGTCTTCTCAGTCCATCGCAATAAGAAAGCACACAGCAGCTAATAAGATTTTGTAAGTGCCTATGACTTATTACGGTCAGTTAACGGTCTAGAAGTCAGTTAACTGTCTAAAAAACGTACTTTACCGGTATCTAAGTCATATTCTGCACCCACGATTAACAGCTGACCACTACCCGATAAATCTTCTAAGGCACGTGAACCATGCTTGAGTTGACTGACTGACATGCGCACGTTGGCACGGATCGAACGATCGACCAGCTCATCGGCATCCACGTCTTGACCGTTAGCGGTAGCAAGCTCATGCAAGTTATAGACGCTGGGGCGAATGCGATCAACAATAGACTGCAAGTTAGGCGAATAAAATTGTGCAGGATTAATCAAGGCTTCAACACACGCCGTTACCGCGCCGCAATGTGAATGACCCAGCACCACGACCAGTTGAGTACCAAACTTCTCGGCAGCAAATTCTATTGAACCAATTTGTGATGGCGCAACCACATTACCAGCCACTCGAATGACAAACAAATCACCCAAGCCTTGATCAAAAACAATCTCGACCGGCACGCGCGCATCAGAGCAGCCTAAGATAATGGCCAAGGGGTCTTGGTCTTTAACCAGCTCTGGACGCTTTTGCATCATCGGATCAGAGTTGTTAAGACTATCGACATAGCGGGTGTTGCCTTCTTTAAGAAGCTCCAACGCTTCTTGACCTGTTTTTGGGCGCGTATTAGCAGTCATAAGGTGTCCTTTAGGATACTGAACAATAAAAATAATAAATGGCTTTAATGATGGTTAGGCTAACTATTTGCTAGTCACAAGTTGTGAGCCCCAAATTGTTAGCCCCAAAATGATTGTATAGGATTAAAAGCAAGAAAATGTTAAAAAATTTACTTTCCCAAGAATTTTTTATACATGCAGTCACCTCTTTCTTTCGATGAGAAGCTATACAACTCATAAAAATGACAACGTTATAGCCTGCGCTATTAGTAACGAACTTGCACTAATATATAGTGATGGTTTGTTATAATACGCAGCTATTAGACCGCGCTTACACTTATACCAAAGTATTCTTTATACCGCACTTACTATCGACAGCCCTATTAAAGCGGTACTGAAACTTTGGTATTTTAGGAATTTATCTCATGACTGACTCGCCCGTAAACGTCCCTGTAACTGCTACGCCTTCTCATGCTAATTCTAGTAGTGATAACCCTGATATCATCGATATCAGGGCTACTGATGTGCTATTACAATTGACGGGGCTAAAAAAAACCTATGATGAGACTGAAGTATTAACGGATATCAATCTCAATATTAAGCGTGGTGAATTTTTGACCCTGCTCGGCCCATCAGGATGCGGTAAGACCACTTTGTTACGCTTAATCGCGGGCTTTGAGCAACCAACAGCGGGCGCTATTTCTCTGGAGGGCGTACAAATGGCCGGACTGCCAGCTGATAAGCGTCCAGTGAATACGGTATTCCAGCAATATGCGCTATTTCCGCATATGACCGTGGCACAAAATGTGGCGTATGGTCTCAAAATCAAAAAAGTCTCTAAAGATGAGATTCAGACGCGCGTCCGCGATATGCTGGCGATGGTACAACTTGAGCATTTAGCCAATCGCAAGCCGCAAGACTTATCCGGTGGTCAGCAGCAGCGAGTCGCTATCGCACGCGCCGTGGTTAATCGTCCTAAATTATTATTATTGGACGAGCCCTTATCTGCGCTCGATCATAAACTGCGCCTACAAATGCAATCTGAACTGAAGCGATTGCAACGTGAGCTTGGCATTACCTTTGTATTCGTCACCCATGACCAAGAAGAAGCGCTGTCGATGTCAGACCGCATTGCAGTGATGAAAGACGGCAAGTTTCAACAAATTGGCACGCCTATTGAGATTTATGAAACCCCAGCGAATCTATTTACCGCCAAGTTTATTGGCGAGACCAACCTCTTTAAAGCAGAAGTAAAAGGCGTCTACCCCCAGCAGCCTGATCGCGATGGACAAGTGACTAATGGCCGAATTGAAGTGGAAGTATGTGAGGCGCAAGCTCAAGATGGCCCAACCACGTTACGCAACTTGCGCCGTCCTAATTTTGCTAATGAGGTACAAGTGGGCGATATCGTTAATCTGCTCCTGCGCCCCGAAGATTTACGAATTTATGAAGCTGACGATAATACCCATAGCGGATTACTGGGTCGCGTCATCGAAAGTAACTATAAAGGCAGCACTTTAGACTCTATCATTGAGCTGCATAACGGCCATATCATTAAGGCCTCTGAGTTTTTTGATGAGGACGACCCAAGCTTCGACTATAAGCTAAATGAAGCGGTCAAAGTCTCCTGGGTCGATGGCTGGGAGTGGGTACTGCCGGATGATAATTCTGTTAATGATAAGACCGATAATGAGTCTGACAGCGACATTTATATTGGCAAGGCCGTTAGCACGACTGTCCAAAAGGATATAAGCTAATGGCGCGCACAAGCTCTTCTCATTTAAGTAATAAAAGCCCTTTTCGTACCGCAACCTTGTGGCTCATTTGGGGCTGGCTGCTCATCTTTGCGTTATTGCCGAACTTGTTGGTAATAGCAGTCAGCTTTTTGACTCGTGATAATAGTGAATTTATTAGCTTGCCGGTTAATATCGATAGCTATCTGCGTATTATTGATCCGCTATACTTTGATGTATTTGTACATTCATTATGGATGGCAGGCATTACCACAGTCATTTGCTTACTGCTTGGCTATCCGTTTGCGTGGCTAGTATCCAAAGCCAAAGCGCGCTGGCAGCCGCTATTGATGATGATGCTGATATTGCCGTTTTGGACCAACTCTTTAGTACGTACTTATGCGCTCAAGCTACTATTTGCTAATAATGGCTTGATCAACAAAACCTTGCTGGCGATAGGTGTGATTGATACGCCAATAGATATTTTATATACTCAAGGCGCAGTGATAGCGGGACTGACTTATTTATTGTTCCCTTTTATGGTCTTGCCGTTATATGCCGTGTTTACAGATTTGCGCAATGATATGCTGCTGGCCTCGCAAGATTTGGGCGCATCAAAAACCCAGACCTTTTGGCATGTAGTGTTGCCGTTGACCACACCAGGTATTATCTCAGGCGTGCTGTTGGTACTATTGCCAGCGATGGGGATGTTCTATGTGGCGGATATCTTAGGCGGTTCACGTAATTTATTGGTTGGTAATATTATCAAAAACCAATTCTTGGATGCGCGTGACTGGCCATTTGGTGCAGCAGCGAGCGTATTATTGACCCTCGCTATGGCGGTATTACTACTCGCCTATCGCGCTAGTAGCCGCCGTATTGGCAAGACTGACTTCAGCGAGGTGGCCTAATGTCTAACTCTCATAAAAGCCAGATTATCAAAACCGCAACGCCTCGTCATTCTAAAAAAAATAGACCGACCACCGATAAGCAAAGTATCAAGCTAGGCAGTATCGCTGCTAAAAGCTATCTAGGACTTATCTACGCCCTACTGTACTTGCCCATTATTGTGTTAGTAGTCATGTCCTTTAATAAATCAAAAATCGGCTACAATTGGGGCGGCTTTAGTTTGAGGTGGTATGAGTCGTTATTTAATAACCAAGCGATGCTCAATGCTTTTTGGCATTCGATTGTCTTAGGGTTAGTAGCAGCAACCGTGTCAACCTTGATAGGTACGCTGACTGCATTAGCATTACATCGCTATGACTTTCGCGGTAAAGGGCTACTTAACGGTCTGTTATTTGTGCTGATGATGTCGCCTGAGATTGTCCTGGCGATATCCTTACTCGCACTATTTCTGTTAATTGGGTTACAGCTAGGCTTTGTGTCGTTGTTATTAGCACACATTACCTTTTGCTTGCCGTTCGTGGTTATTACCGTATTTGCACGCTTGAGTAGTTTAGATGAACGCCTGATGGAAGCCGCGCGGGATTTAGGTGCGAGTGAATCAACTATGGTACGCACCGTACTCATTCCGGTTATACTTCCCGCAGTGATGGCTGGCTGGTTGTTAGCATTCACCTTGTCACTCGATGATGTGGTAGTGTCCACCTTTGTTACCGGTCCCAGCTATGAGATTTTACCATTACGTATCTATTCTATGGTACGCGTGGGACTCAAGCCTGAAGTCAATGCCATTGGCACGATTCTACTTGTTGCATCGTTAATACTGGTTATCATCTCGCAACTGTTATTACGTAGGCGATAAATACGGGTTATAATATTTGAATGAAAATCATCACATTATGAATTATACTGAATTTTTTTCAATTTAATTTTTCTTTAATATTTACTTAAAATAAGTGGTTGGGTTATTTTATGTTAGAGCTCCGTCATCTTAATACGCTAACTGCGCTACGAGCGCATGGTTCGCTGGCTGCTGCTGCGGATGAGTTACATGTCACCGCCTCTGCGGTCTCGCACCAGTTAAAAGAGCTGGAAAATTACTACAATATCAGTTTGGTTAATCGACGGACACGTCCACTGACCTTTACCCCTGCGGGCAAAACGGTACTGGCGCTGGCAGACAATATCCTGCCGCAAGTGACCCGCACCAAAGCCAATCTTAAGCGCCTAGCCCACGGACAAGCTGGCAGATTGCGCTTAGCCTCTGAATGCCATAGTTGCTTTGATTGGTTAATGCCGATACTCAATCACTATCGCCGCGAATGGTCGGATGTAGAGCTGGATTTTGCCACTGGTTTTGAGCCAGAACCGCATCATTTATTGCTAGAAGGTGATATTGATTTGCTGATTACCACCAGTAATTTACCAATAGAAGGCATTAGTTATCAGCCCTTGTTTGAGTACGAAAGCCGCTTGGTACTATCGCCGCTCCATGATTTGGCAGAGCAAGCTTTTATTAAGCCAGAAGACTTACGTGATGAAACTTTGATTGCTTATCCGGTTGAAGCCAAACGTCTTGATATTATCGCCAACTTTATGACCCCAGCGCAGACTGCCTTTAAGAAAATTCGAACTACTGAGCTGACGGCGATGCTTATCCAATTGGTTGCTAGTGAGCGCGGCGTGGCAGCACTACCTGATTGGGTCATTGCCGAATATGAGAAAAAAGGCTGGGTGGTCTCGCGACCATTAGGGAATGGTGTCTACTGTCAGCTGTATGCGGCAACGTGTAGCTCTAGTCAAGATACCGCTTATATGCAAGGGTTTGCCAGTTTATTAGAAGGTATCGTGAAGCCTTTATAGTTGAGGGTGTTGAACTTTTTATTTTGAATTTATGATAATTTTTATCCAAAGCAAAGCTATAACTATTCCAATTTAAAAACAATACGGTGCTACTGGTATGAACGACTCTCTTGTACTTTGAACTGACTATATCATACGGCTTTCATAGCAATTGGAGTAAATTTATGCCGCTTCTGGAACGACACAACAAGTCAGTAAACTGTCGCCAGTATCGGTAGTTACAGTCCTATTCTGACTTAGATTTATCTCTATTTTAATAGACGTTAGATTATAAAATCAGCTTAAAGAAATAAAATCCAAGCGCGGTCGCTAACAATGTTAGCCCCACATGAAGCCCTACCAATCCCAGACCTGCCAGCAACCGCCCATCATGAATAAAGGTAAAAACCTCAGCACTAAAAGTACTAAAAGTGGTCAACCCACCTAAAAAACCGGTGATGACAAACAGTCTGACGTTGGGAGACAACTCGCTACCCACCCGCTCAAACCACACTAGCGCTAGCCCTATTAGCAATCCACCTAAAATATTGGCACCCAGAGTCCCAAGCGGTATCCAGTTATGCAGCGGATTAAAGCGCGCTAGCCATGCCCGCAAACACGCGCCGATTGCTGCTCCTAAACCGATGGCAAGCCAATGCATAAAGTATCCTTAATTAACACGAATGTGACAGTCAAAACTAGGGCGTATTAAACATTCACACTGCCGGCAACTCGGTCATCGGCCAACGCGGAACGCAAGTAACGGCCAAATCATCACTTTGACCTGCTTGCAAGCGTTGATAACCCGCATAAGCAATCATCGCGCCGTTGTCCGTACATAAGGCTGGGGGCGCATAATGCACGGTCGCATTTATTTTTGCCAGCTCCGTCTCAAGAGTCGTACGTAAATGGCTATTGGCACTGACACCGCCAGCGATGACCAATCGGCTCATAGTGACTTGCTTGAGCGCTTTGACGCATTTCTTGACCAAGGTATCAACCATTGCATGTTGAAAGCTTGCCGCTATATCTGCGCGTACTTGTGGGTCGCTATCAGAGCCATTACCTGAACCCCCTGAGCCATGAGTATCCTTGATGAGGTTGTGTACAGCAGTTTTCATACCGCTAAACGAAAAGTCTAAACCGCGGTGCAGCATCGGGCGTGGTAGCGAGTAAGCGTTTGGGTTACCGGTTTCGGCAAGCTTGGCAATATTAGGGCCGCCTGGGTACTCTAGGCCTAGCATTTTTGCTGCCTTATCAAAACACTCTCCCGCTGCGTCATCTATCGATTCGCCCAATATCTCGTACTGTCCAATCCCCTGCGCGGCAATAAGCAAGGTATGTCCGCCTGAAACCAACAAGGACACAAAGGGAAAGGCGGGCGGATTAGCACCCATCAAGGGGGCTAATAAATGCCCTTCCATATGATGAACACCAATGGCCGGAATATCTAAACCATACGCCAAACTGCGACCAAATAATGCACCAGTCATCAGTGCGCCAATCAACCCTGGACCTTTGGTATAGGCGATAGCGTCAATATCGCTTTTACGGATACCGCATTGATCCAACAGCTCATGAAACAAGGGCACCAGCTTACGAATGTGATCGCGACTGGCAAGCTCAGGTACCACTCCGCCATAGACGGCGTGTAGCTCTATTTGGGAATATAGCACTTGTCCAAGCAAGCCTTGCTGCTCGTTACTACTGTCAGTATTTATCAGATCACTATCAAAAATCGCCAGACCAGTCTCATCACAGGAGGTCTCCAAGCCCAATACTTTCATGCTATTGCCTTTAATCGTTATTGCTATCATTATTTACAGAAGTGATTTTTCGCATAAAAATTTGCGGATAAAAAACCGCCATTATGAACCACAATGACGGTTAGTTTAACAAATTTCAATACCTAATATTAACTGCCAGTTATCAGCTTACCGCTGCTACCATATAATCAACAGCCGCATGAACTTGAGCTTCGCTAACCTTATCATTGGCTTGGGCTGGCATTTTATTAAAGCCTTTAGCGGAGTGCGTGTATAGCGTCTCTATGTCTTTAGCAAGATGTGGCGCCCAACCTGCTTTATCACCGTATTTTGGCGCGTTAAGCAGCCCATTTTGATGGCAGACTTTACACTGAGCTTCATACAACTTAGCACCCGCATCGGCAGCTAATATTTCAGGTTCAGCAGCACTATCTACCTCTACAATATCTTCAGAGGTAACCGCAGGTACAGGCGTCTCATCGATAGGTTCCATTGCTTCAACTGTCTCGGCTTCAGGCATTTGTTCTTCTGCGACTACAGTCTCAACTTCAGTAACAGGAGAAGTGCCATCGACAGCCTCATCAGGAGCGGCAGTATTGTCACCACCACTACAACCGCTAATGGTTAGTAAGGCGCTAACACCTAAGGCAGATAACACTACTCTACCGACTGATCTTTTGTTCATAACTGATGGCTTGATAGTCATGCTCACACCTCTACTTGATCGTTCATATTAGCGACTGCTGATGACAGCGCACAAAGTCATCACTGGTAAAATCCGCATCGCTATTAATTGCTGGCAGGTTCCGCTACCGTTTCAGCAGCATCGGCTGGTGGCATCTCGGCGCTATCAGCGACGGGCGTATCTGTTGCCGTATTTGCATCCGCACTGTCCGCGGTAGCTGTCTCTGGCATACCAGTTGCCATATCAGCTGATCCGTCTGCAGCAACCGCAGTACTATCTGCTGCATCAGCGGTTACCATCGGAGCTGTTTCTGGAAACTCCATATCTTCAGCTTCGGGACCGTTTTTACGAGCAAGCTCGGCGGCCTCCTCAACTCGATCGATTGCATAAACTTCCTCTTCGTCATGACTGCTGCAAGCGCTAACATTGACGCCCAAAGTGACGATTAGTGCCATGCTTAATGCTAACTTTAATGACGTGTTTAGTACCGTTTTCTTCATCCTAATATCCTCAATAAAATTGACGTAAAAGCGTGTTACTGCTTCCTACGAGGCTAAAATTATCATAGCACAAACTCAGTCTAAACCGTTATAGCCAGTAAGGGTTTTTTGTCTGCCTGTATTGTCTATTTATTAAGAATGTCATTGTGAAAAATAGAGCTATTAGCCAGAGAAATAAATGAATAAGTAAGGGTAAGGCCTTACCCTTACTTATTAAAATTCCACATAGATACCCTAAAGGCTTTGACTTTACTCACATTTTTGATTAAAATACTCGCCCTTGTGCTATAGCGCAAGATTATCCTAGTTTGAGCTGATGTCTGTAATCTTGAGATATTACGGCTAAATACTAATACACAGCCAAACTAATGCCCTTGTATCTCATCCTCATAAGGAGTCTTCATGCCTGCAGTTAAGGTTAAAGAAAACGAACCAGTTGATATCGCTATTCGCCGTTTTAAGCGTGCTTGTGAAAAAGCCGGCGTCCTATCAGACGTGCGTAAGCGTGAGTTTTATGAAAAACCAACGCAAGTGCGTAAGCGTAAAAAAGCCGCTGCCGTGAAGCGTTATAAGAAAAAATTACAGCGCGAAACGATTCGTACAACTCGTATGTACTAATACGTTATTTGTCGCACTGATATACCAGCGCCACTGCTATCTACTGATATCAGTGGCGTTTTTTATGCTACAATTTTTATCATTACTCTTCATTTTAATGCTTTATTTAAGTAAGTTTTGCGTGGTTAAATGCTACTGTTACACTAAGTATCGCTGGGGCATCTAATTTATCAAATAGCCATTTTTTTATTATAATCATTTCATTTTATAAGGAATAATAACGATCATGAGCCAACTCAAACAAAACCTAGCAGACAATATCATAGCGTCTATGAAAGCTCGCAAGCTTGAGCGTGTTAAAGTATTGCGTAATGTGCAAGCGGTGATCAAACAAATCGAGATTGACCGTCGCATAGAACTTGATGATGCTGATGTATTAGAAGTGCTACAAAAACAGCTGAAGCAGCGCCACGAGTCTTTAACTATCTTTACTGAAAATAGCCGTGATGATTTGGCTGCAAAAGAGCAGTTTGAGATTGATATCATCAATGAGTTTATGCCCAAGCAAATGGATGATGCTGAACTGTCGGCATTGGTGAATGCTGAGATTGCCGCACAAGGCGCAACTTCAATGCGTGATATGGGCAGTGTCATGGGCGTGCTAAAAAATAAAACCGCTGGCCGGGCTGATCCCGCGCTAATCTCTACGCTAGTCAAGCAAGCACTACAAGGTTAAATGATTAGCAAGGTTTTGTATTAGACTGAACTATTGAAACAAGCTTTCTAAATTCAATATCCAAACCCGCAAAACTTAAAATTTGATCCCTTAGAATATAAAAGCCCCTAAAATATAAAAACAACCGCCTAAGGCTTATAGTCTTTGGCGGTTTTTACGTTTTTTATTTCTACCGTAATGTTCGCTAACAATGAACGAGCGCTATTGGCTTGTGCCGTAGTTTGCATCTGTTCAGTCAGCTTTTTTGCTTGAGTCAGTGAGGTGAGCGCCGCATCGTAATGCCCGCTCCATAGCTGGTCATGGCTGCGATAGCGTAGCGCATTAATAGTGGCGATATTCGCCAGTTGCGGTGAAGAAGTCGTTTTGGCCAATTTTTCATTGGCTAATTGTAAGCTTTGCCAAGCATAACGGTCGCTTGGCTGCTGCTCGGTCAACGGTTTTAGCAGTACTTGCGCTTGAGTCGGCTGATTGTTATTGGTCAGCGCCTCGGCTAGATATAAGCGCAAATCGCGGCGCTCAGGATACAGACGCTGCTGTCCCTCCAGTACCTCAGCGGCTTGCTTCCATTTGCCTTGCTCACTCAGTATCTGGCTGTGAGTAATAGATAATAACGGCTCTAGTGTCTGTCGCTGCTTGTTTGGTAAACCAGTAAGCTCGGTCATAATATCATTAGCATCGTCAAAGCGCTGCTGCTCGCCATACCAATGCATCAGCGCCACTTTGGCACCTAAGCTATTGTTCGCTGCGGTGGTCAGTGCCGTTTGCGAGACATGTTTACCGGTACTTTGTACCCGCCAGTAGAGCAAGTCAAAAAGCGCTTGATACCGCTGCTGCTCGCTCAATGACAACGATGGATAGCGCTGGGCACGACTTTGCGCTTCACTTAAGCGCTCATTACTCAGGGGATGGGAGCGCACAAAGCTTGGTAAAAACCGATTTTCAACTTGGTTAAGCTGACTTCGTTGATTCATCGTGGCAAAGAACCTTGGCATCGCCCGTGGATCATAGCCAGCTTGGGTCATAATCTGCATGCCCACCCGATCGGCCTCACGCTCATTACTACGGCTAAAAGCCATGCTGCTGTTCATAGCAGCCGTTTGGCTACCCATCATTACTGCCGCTGCGGCATCTCCATCAACTGCTGATGCCGCAATCGCTGCTAGCATGCCGCCTATTTGCAGCAATAAGGCCTGCCGACGTTCGTCGGCGCTATTTTCATAATGGCGTTGGCTGATATGCGCGACCTCATGCGCCACCACGCTTGACAGCTCATCCATACTGCTTGCGGCCAATATCGTCCCCGTATTGATACCAATCACCCCTCCCGGTGCTGCAAACGCATTAATACTAGGATTATCAATAATAACGACTGCGAGTGGTGCCTGCTGCCGCGCTTGGGCATTGAGTCGCCAAGTCATCTCTTTTATCGTTTCTTGAATCCAAGGGTCATGCTCCATTTTGACGTGACCATTGATATTTTGTAGCGACCATTCACCGATCAGCTTGTTTTGATGCTGCTCATCGAAGCTCAGCCCCTGCCCGCGCAAACTAGGTAATGCTAATTCCTCTGAATCTGATGATTGCCATGAGCCATAAGTTGGTGTGCTTGCTGATGGCACCGACTTTAAGGCTAAGGGTTGCGATATGAATGGCGCCGCTTGGCTATGACTGCCTACTAACGCTACAATCGTTAAGAACACTGCTGGCAATCCTGTTAATAGAGTGACTGGCAGTCTAATCAATGGCAACGCAAATAACCGCCTATTACTTTGTTGATATAAAGGCGTTACCGTATTGCTTGAATGCTCACTGTTTAAGCATTTGTTCGTTGCCTGACTATTGGAATAGTACAATTGCACATCCTATACGATTAATTATAACGTCGATTTCGACTATACGAGCTTGTTCCTATGAGGTCAATTTTGCTTTGAGTTTAACTACTAATATCCAAGGGGTGCGTCACCTTTGTGCAACACTACCATGCAATGCTCCTCGCTTGTATTGACGTTTTACTGACCCTTGTTTGGCTTACTTATTGTTTTGGCTTACACAGTCATACCAGTGATGACTGCAAACAGCTGCAATTGCTAAGCGCTGATTTGCTATAATAGGCCGCCTATAGCGCTACTATCTCAAATGACCAAATACTAAAATCTCAGAATCAAAAGCTAAAGGTTTTGTTTATGTCCGCTGATTGTCGCTCATCTAATATCCTACGTGCTCCTTATCGAGTTTGTTTGGCACAGACATTATCTGAGCTTGAGCAACAAACTAGCGCTTCTTTACTACGCTTACTGCCAGCAGATTGTGGCGCTAATGTTCAGCTAAACGCTGTTCAGTTAAACGATACTGATGTGCTAGAAACCTCTTTTATTCATATCAAAGGCATAGTGGACGGTCGCGGTCTTGCTTGTCCCATGCCATTATTAAAAACCAAAGTGGCTCTACGCAATGTGGCCATCGGCGACTCGTTGTATGTGGTCGCGACCGATCCTAACTCCCAAGCTGATATTACTGCGTTCTGTCGGCATACCCAGCAAGCAGGTACCAATAACGGATTGTTATTAATCATAAATCAAGCGACTCATCAAGACATTAATAAAAAACCTAACCAAGCATTTACTGATACAGCACTAACCGTGTCGTTCGATACAATATATCACTTCATCATTACCAAAACCGATAGCAACTAAGCGACGCTATCCTTTACAATTAAGATAATAAGATTTTCTATCTTTAATTTTGCTTACTTATACTATTTTAATCAAGGTCAAGAATATGGCTACTGACTCGGCGATAACAACGCAAAATAATGACAGTCAAGATAAGAACCTGCAACATGACCAGATTCTTGCTGACGACAGTCCTACTACTGAAGTGACAGCTCCTGAAGTAAATCCAGCCCGTGAAGCAGCGCTGAAAGCAGCAGCACAGCGTCCTCCTTATGATGCCAGTGCGCTCGAAGATACCAGCACACGCGATTTAGTACCTGCTATGCCCACGCATTTATCTGCGCCTGGGGTTAATGTAGGCGCTTATATTAACACCGTACATCAAATCCCAATTTTGACCCCAACCCAAGAGCAAGAGTTGGCCCATCGCTATTATGACGAAGGCGACGTTGAGGCCGCGCGTTTGCTAGTTATGTCGCATTTGCGCTTTGTGATCCATATTGCCCGCAGCTATTCAGGTTATGGTTTACCGCAAGCCGATTTGATTCAAGAAGGTAATCTGGGCTTAATGAAAGCGGTCAAACGCTTCGATCCCAATAAAGGCGTACGCTTAGTATCCTTTGCGGTGCATTGGATTAAGGCTGAGATACATGAGTTTGTCATTCGTAACTGGCGTATTGTCAAAGTTGCGACCACCAAAGCCCATCGTAAATTATTTTTCAATCTACGCAGTTTAAAGAAAACCAACAATCAGCTGACTTTAGAAGAAGCAGATGCTATTGCTCAAGATCTGAATGTTACCCGTAAGCAAGTACTAGAGATGGAGTCGCGTCTGACCTCTTATGACGCCTCGTTCGAGACTCAGTCTAGTGATGATGACGATGGTCGTTATGCACCGCAGTTGTTTTTGGAAGATGGTATCGATCCTGCTGAGATGGTAGAAGATTCTGATTGGGAGGAGAATAATTCTTCAGCCCTAATTGCCGCTATGGATACCTTAGATGATCGCTCACGCGATATCGTCGAGCAACGCTGGCTTACTGAGCAAAAATCCACCTTGCATGAGTTGGCAGCCGTTTATTCGATATCCGCAGAGCGGGTACGTCAAATTGAAAAAAATGCCATGGATAAAATCCGCGATGCTATGACGATTGAAAGTGTGATTTTGCCAGATGACATTCAGTAGACACTAGCCAATCAATAACTGATTAAGCGTTATCCAATAGATAGCGGACTATGAATAAGACCCATAAATATTAAGAGTTTTATGATGATAAATTGGATAGCTGTTGCAGCGATTAATCTTGCTATCGCCGTTGCTCTAGGAGCATTCGGCGCGCATGGTCTAAAAAGTATGGTTAGCACTCAGCAGCTTGAATGGTGGCATACGGCAACGCTATATCTATTCGTTCACGCACTTGGGCTATTAATGGTTGGATTGCTGATTCGCCTAAACTACGCCACTCAGACCACTGCATGGCTGCTACAGATTGGCATTATTATCTTCGCCGGTAGCTTATATGCAATGACACTCGGGGCGCCACGTTGGTTCGGAGCGATGACACCCATTGGCGGCGTCATAATGATTGCAGGTTGGTTATGGCTAGCGGTTACCACGTTCCGACTGGGCAACTCTACGATCTAAACGTCAGTTTCTTCCAAATATAAAGGTTTTCTAAGTACTAACGCTTTCTAAATATTAAGGTATTTCGAATACTGAAATCTTCTATAGAATGAAACAGGCAATAGATTCAAAGCAATTGGTAAAAGACATTTTAAACAATTAGGGAGCAAGCATTATGAGCACCGTCAGTGTTAATGGCAGAATCTTACAGACCACTCACCAAAGCGTTCAGTTACTGGTCAATGAGCTTAGTCTCAGCAAAGGTCGCTATGCGGTTGAAGTTAATGGTGAACTTGTTCCCAAAAGCGAGCTTGATCAGCTAAGAATCGTTGAAGGTATGACTATCGAAGTGGTACAAGCAGTGGGTGGCGGCTGATATTTAGCGGTGGGTATCTCATTACCGACAAACATAGTTACCGATAAGCATAATTTTTGATAAATCTAACCTTAAAACAATAAAAAGACCTCAAACCTATTATACGTTTGAGGTCTTTTTATTGTTGACTATTTTACTGACGAGCAATAAAGCCTGTTAGCCATTTCAGTTAAACGAATTAGACCGAAATGATTGACCTAATGGGATAAGGATTAAGTTTTATTATTATAATTGTTATTAATCATTTACGCTATTAGACCAATCAAGGACTTAGATTTTTAGTTTCTAATTGCTCGCTACTTCGTTTGTACTACCAATTACTTTGATATATTTGTTACCTTCAATAGTAGTACCACTAGGAGATAGGAACTGCATCAGTGATAGTAGCTTCTTCATAGCGTCCGTCACGTCCGGCACCACGCACTTTTTTGCGCTCTTGGCGAGTTTTATATTTGCGCACTTGTCTATCGAGTTTGTCCGCCATCTCATTAATAGCTTTATACATATCATCGTCAAAAGCTTGGACGAACATTTCTTGACCCGAGACTCGCATAATTGCTTCAGCTTTATGGCTCTTTTTACCGCCGTCGCTTGCGCCGCTATTGTCTAGCGATAGTATGACATGAATACTCTGTATCTGATCGAAGTGACGCTCTACTTTGGTAAGTTTTTCATGTACCGCGGTATTCATAGCGTCGGTAATGCTGATATGGTGACCACTGATAGAAACGTTCATATTATTGTCCTTGTATGTATCACTTATAACACAACAGGTGAGTCAGCACTCTTGCTTTTGTCACCTTGCCTTATCAATAATTTTCGTAGACTTATCAAGCAGTGGTTGCGCATCCTTTTATCGCTTCCTGTTGCTAGGGTTTAATAAGCCACTTGTCTTTTCTTATTGATATGTCTCTAATTTGTCATGAAATCTGAATAGTAGCAAGATAGTATATTGTAATTAAATGTAATAAAATCTTCTGTTATCATTAAGTTTCTATATACTCAGTAATTTTTATTTTTTGTCTTTCGTTACCTTTACAGTACTTTTTAGATACCTTTCCGATATTAAGGATAACCCTGTAGTGCTAGAGAAAGTTAACGGGCAAGATTTATCACAATTAGGTAAAAGACATTCAATTTTTAGCGCGTGTTATTAGCCTATGATGTTTGAGGGCTAATATTTCTGTTTGCGCTGGGTCGATGAGCCAATACTCATCGCTTCACGATATTTGGCGACCGTACGCCTTGCGATATCGATACCTTCTACTAATAGTTTTGCTTGTATACGACTGTCGGATAGTGGTTTTTTAGAATCTTCATCGGCGATAAGCTGTTTAATCATGGCGCTGATAGCGGTTGAGGACACGTCGCCGTCACTGCTGCTGACGTGTGAGGAAAAGAAGTATTTGAGCGAAAACAGACCTTGCGAGGTTAAGATGGTTTTGCTGGTAGTCAGACGCGAGACAGTAGACTCGTGCAAGTCGACTTCTTCTGCGACATCTTTTAAAATGAGCGGTTGCATAGCAGTGGCACCATGCAACAAAAACTCCTGCTGACGGCGCACGATACTGCTAGCCACTTTTAATAAGTTCTGATTGCGCTCTTCAATACTACGGATGAATAGCCGTGCATCAATGAGGTTTTCACGCAGATATTGATTGTCCGGACTGTCGTCACCGCGCTTGACCAAGCTGGCGTATTCTTGGTTGACTCGCAGTTTCGGTAAGGTCTCAGGATTAAGGCGAACGTGCCAGCCTTCCTCTTGTGCCATATTATCCACAGCATTGTTGTCAGTGGCATTATTGTCCATAGCTTTTTTACCCTGATTGCGACGTATTGGCGTGACCAGCACATCAGGGATGTCGTAGCTGGCAGGCGGCAAGGTATAGTCAGGCTGACTGCTTTGAAAGGATAATCCCGGTGCAGGGTTTAAGGTGCGCAGTAGGCTTAGCGCTGGTGTGATGTGCTCAGACGCTAGTCCAGTCAGCTCATCAGTTAAGGCTTTAATATTGTTACTTACCAGATGCTCGCTTGCGGATAATAGCGCCTGAGCATGCGCTAAGTGTTCGGTATCAGGGTTAAGCTTGGATAACTGAATGGCCAAGCACTCGCTAAGATTACGCGCACCAACACCCAGCGGATCGCAAGACTGAATAATATGTAGCACTGTCTCTATTTCATCGTATTCAACCGGCGCTTCCCACTGATAAAAACTTGCCATAGTGTCTAAGCTTTGTAATAACTCATCGATATCAAGCCGAACAAACCCCATGTCATCCATAGAGTCCATCATATATTCTGCTATCAGCGTGTCCGTCTCTGAGAGGTGTTTAAAATTAAGCTGCCAGCGCACATGATCTTGAATAGTGGCGCAGGTAGCGCCTTGATAGCTATCAAGTTCATCGTAATCTGCACGTGCAAGTGCTGTGGAGGTGCTACCCGTACTAAAATTGCTAGTATTGAGGCTGTTGTAGTCGTTATGGTCGTTCATGCTTTGATAGTCACTGCCCGTAGCATAATCATCAATAGAGCTGCTGTCCGTGGCGCTACCATCAATACCTGCTTGCTGTAATTTATCCAAGCTATCGCTAAAAGTATCGTCAGCATTGGTACGATTGTCAGCATTGGTACGATCATCAGCAGATGAGTCCGTTGTCGTATTGTTATTCCACATCTCAAGCGTTAACGATTCGCTTAGCGCGTCTCCTGACCCATCGCTGCTGTTCTCATGCGCGTGCTCATCCTCCTCCTCGACTCGTTCGAGCAGCGGATTACTATCCAGTTTGGCCTGAACCTCCTGCGCGAGCTCAAGACTAGAGAGTTGCAATAGCTTGATAGCTTGTTGCATTTGCGGGGTGAGCTTTTGCGAGTTACTTAGCGTGGTCGCCAATCCGAACGACATACTCATGAGTAGTTTATTGCACTCCAGTATTATTTTTATTTAAGCAAGGGGTCTACTGATGATTTTGGTTCAGAATGTTGGTCAAAGCCATGTTGGCGTTGTTGTCGTCATCAGTTTAATCCACCTAAATTGTGGGCTTGGATACATCAGGTCATGACGATAGCATTTTTCACAGCATTTTTGCTATGATAATTTATATCTTGCGCGACGCAATATCTTTGTTAAGTTTTAATTTAACGGTTCAGCACTGACCAAACACTCAATAAAACCCGTCACGACCATCCAGAATGTTTGCTAACAACTCTATATAAATAACATAATAAATAGCGTCAATCACTAAATAAACTGAGGATAATATTATGGCTAACAACATCAGCGACAATCAACTGACCGTAGCTGCCGTCCAGCTCAATAGCCAGCAAGACATTGAGGCTAATCTTGCTGATATCAAAGCCGCCATTAGCGACGCCTGTGCGCAAGGAGCACAGCTTATTGTGTTGCCTGAGAACTGCTGTAGTATGGGCGAGCAGTTTGCAACAGCAGAGCGCTTTGCAGCGTTATCTGCCACCTTGGCTGATTATGCCAGCACCTATGGTGTTTATGTTCTTGTCGGCTCGCTGCCATGCCCGTATCGTCCTGATGGTGTCATAGTACCTGATGGACGCTTACGCCAAGTCAGCCAGCTATTTGCCCCTAACGGTGAACGAGTCGCACGCTACGACAAAATCCATCTATTTACTGCTACGGTCGCTGATAAGCAAGGCAGTTATAATGAAGCGGCGACTTTTGAGCCGGGCACACAAACTGTGGTTACCCCACTTGAAGCGAACAATACAGTGTATCAATTGGGTATGATGGTCTGTTTTGATTTGCGCTTTCCAGCGCTTGCGCAGCGTCTACGTCAAGCGGGATCTGATATCCTCAGCGCGCCATCCGCTTTTACTTATCTAACGGGACAAGCGCATTGGTCGCTATTGTTACAGGCGCGCGCCTTAGACAGTCAATGTATGGTGATTGGGGCAGCGCAAGGGGCCGACCATATTTACAAAAGTGGTAATGTTCGCCAGACATGGGGGCATTCGGCGATTACGGCTTATGATGGCAGGATTATTGACAGCTATGATGATAGTGAGCTTAAGGGTCAAAAAGCGGGTGGAAATTACGCAATAGTAATGGCAACCTTAGACAGACCAGCACAAGAGCAAGCACGGCAAAAGCTACCTATCTTCCAATGTCACCGTTTGGCTTAGAATCGAATTTAAAATAAAATGTATTCATTTTTAAAATGAATGAATTTTAAACTTTGCTATTAGGGTCTGTTGAACATTCGACCGTGGCACTGACAGAGACTATTTTTTAGGCGATTCGAAGATAAAAATTGTAAGATTAGTCATTCTAAGCGTCTATTTTTATCAATGGAGTGGCAAAAAATAGTCCTGTCCTTACAGGCTGATGCTAAAATCGGTCTATTCGTTGTAAAAATCTAGCCAAGGCATCTGCATTATCTGCGATTTTCACTTAGATTAGACCGATTTTAGCTATCAGCAGTGCCTTCTTGTGAATGTTCAACAGACCCTAGTCTTTGTCGTTCTGAGCATGCGTCGCTCGTGGATGGGCGCGGTCGTAGACTTGAGTGAGTTTAGCAAAATCGACATGGGTATAAATTTGCGTGGTACTGATGTCACTATGACCGAGCATTTCTTGCACAGCACGCAAGTCACCGCTGCCAGACAACATGTGCGAGGCAAAACAGTGGCGTAATAAATGCGGATACATATTCTGAGCAATACCAGCACGAGTCGCTGCTACTTTTAGGCGTTGTTGAACCGCGCGCGTTGATAGCCGCGTGCCTAATTTTTCGCTGATAAATAACGCGCTATCCTGCTGCTCGACCCACAGATTTCGATGCGGTAAATAGAGCGTGATAGCAGCAGCAGCCTTAGCGCCTAGCGGCACTAAACGCGTCTTATTGCCTTTACCCGTAACGCGTACCCGTAAATCAGATAAATCGACATCGGCCATATCGAGTGCCACCAGCTCACCCACGCGCAGTCCACTGCTATAAAGCAGCTCAAACATCGCCTTATCACGTAACCATAATCTCGCTTGCTCTGGCGTATCAGGGATAGCCTGATCAAGTAGCTGAGTGAGTAAGTCAATATCAGCAATCGAGGGCAACGGTCTGGGACTACGTTTCAGCTGATAGCCAGTGGTTGGGTTGATACGCGCAAGCTGCTCTTCAATCAGCCAGCCATAAAAGTGGCGGATAGCGGACAGCTCTTGCTGGACGCTGGCAAGAGCTAACTTATCCTCATCAAGACGCTGACTGATATGCTGGGCCAATTGACGTTTGTCACAACGTGTCCACGTCAGCCGCTTGCCGCGCAAAAATAGTGCCAGCTGATTAACCCCAGCAAAATAAGCTGTTAGAGTATGCGCCGAATGGTTGCGTACTGCCAAAATATGAAGCCAGCGATGTACGGGTGACAACAGCTCTCTTAGTGTTTCATCCGACTCTACTGCCAACGCTGATTCTACTGATACCCATGACTCCTGAGGCTTAGTTCGTGGCTTAAACTCAGACATTGATTCAGCCTCTTTATTGGGAGCAAACATACGAGCTACCTAGTAGTAAATACTCGCCACTTATTATAGTGAATAAAATAGATGCAACGGCTAAACTCGCAAGGCTGGCAAAATTTTCTCGCTTGCTGTGCGGCTTTGCCACTCCAGAGGCTTCGAAAATTTCCCACAGCCATGCTCGCTGTACCTCTCTTATAGTAGACCAACTATATCAAATCAGTATCAAATCATTAGCTATCTGGACTGGACTTGATGCCCGCTTGCGCCATCAGACCATCCGGACTAAATACCCCTTCATAGACAAAGGCGGTTGGTCCGGTCATCATCGCTGAATAACCGGGCTGCCAACGCACAACCATACTGCCGCCATATAGCTGGGCGCGCACATCCTCTCCTTCATCGAGCCAGCCTTCGCGTATGCCTACTGCTACTGCTGCACATGCGCCAGTACCACAAGCTTGAGTCTCACCGACACCGCGCTCATAGACTCGCAGACGAATATGACGCTGGTTCATTACTTGCATGAAGCCAACGTTCACTTTATTAGGAAATGCTGGATGTGACTCAATGGCCTTGCCTAATTTTTCGACATCAGCATCAAGCACATCATCAACCTTAATCACTGCATGTGGGTTGCCCATATTGGCCACATAGAGCTGTACTGGCGTGCCAGCAACGTCGAGATGGTAGGCGTTTTGAATTTTGGTCGTTGCTTTGGGGGTAAATGGAATCTCATTCGGTTCAAACTTAGGTTTGCCCATATCGACTTCTACCCAACCGTAGCGATCGGTGGTCAAGGAGATAATGCCGCTTGCGGTCTCAACACGAAGTCGCTGCTTAAATGACAACTTACGCGCTTGGACAAAACGGGCAAAACAACGCGCACCATTACCACATTGCTCAACTTCGGTACCATCCGTATTAAAAATACGATAACCAAAGTCCACATCAGGACGCATCGGTGGCTCAACCACCAGCAATTGATCGAAGCCGATACCTAGATGACGATCGCCTAATAACTGCACCAAATCCTTGGTCAAATCTAAGCGCTGGGTCACCAAATCGATGACCATAAAATCATTGCCCAGACCATGCATTTTAGTAAATTCTATTAGCATATCCTTGTGTCCTATCCTATTTTTATGTATCCGTTATAGTAGCACGCTGTATGGCACATTGATATTTATCACCGTGTCCAAAGGTCAACTTATCTTCGATAAAAATCGACCATAAAAAACCCATCGTCATTATAACAATGGGTCATGTCTAAACCGTTAAAATCAGCGCATGTTTGAGCTGTTTTTTATTCTATTTTTAGCTTTGCCATAAGGTTTCATCCGCATATAGCGCTTCAATCGTTTCACGTTTTCGAATCAGCTGATGGCGATCATCGGCAACCATCACCTCGCTGGCACGCGGACGCGAATTATAATTGCTGCTCATGGTAAAGCCGTAAGCACCAGCGCCCGTTATCGCCAAGATATCACCTGTCGCCAAAGACAATAAGCGATCTTTTGCCAAGAAGTCGCCGGTCTCACAAATGGCACCAACGATATCCCATGTCTGCGTGCCATCAGTGTCAATACCATTGCTTGGCAACACATTAGGAATCACCGCCATCTCAGCCTGATACAGCGCCGGACGAATCAAATCATTCATCGCCGCATCAACGATAGCAAAATTCTTATGCTCAGTCGGTTTTAGCACATCAACGCGAGTTAGTAGCACGCCAGCATTGGCAACGATACTGCGACCCGGCTCAAAGAATACCGTCAAGCCAAGCTCGCTAAGTTTCGGTAATAATGCAACGGCAAACTCATCAATAGAAACTGGGACTTCATCAATATACCGCACACCCAAACCGCCACCCAAGTCGACATGTTGCAGAGAAATTTCTTTGTCGCGTAATTTATGAATCAGCTCAATAAGCTTATCCAAAGCCGCAATAAATGGCTCAACTTCCGTTAACTGCGAACCAATATGACAATCAATACCAACGATATTAATATGTGATAAATCGGCTGCCTGTTGATAGACAGCTACCGCATCTTCGTGTGCGATACCGAACTTATTGTCTTTCAGTCCGGTTGAAATATAGGGATGAGTGTTGGCATCAACATCTGGATTGACCCGTAGTGATATGGGTGCGGGCTTATCCAACTGCACCGCGACTTCATTAATCAACGTCAGCTCACTGATCGACTCAACATTAAAGCAAGCAATACCTTGGGTTAGCGCATAATCGATATCGTCACGGGTTTTGCCCACGCCTGAAAACACCACGCGAGAGACATCGCCACCGGCAGCGATGACTCGCATCAGCTCACCGCGAGAGACAATATCGAATCCCGCCCCCGCCTGTGCAAGCACACCCAACACCGCAAGGTTGGAATTCGCCTTTACTGCGTAACAGACCTGATGATCAACAGCGGCGAAACTATCACTGTAGGCTTGATAAACATCCAATATCGCTTGTTTTGAATAGACGTAACATGGCGTATCGTAGCACTTCACCAACTCTGTAATACTAACCTGCTCCATACATAACGCATCGTCGCTATAATGCAGCGCTGATAGATGGGCGGTTAAGGCTTCAGGATCGACATACATTCCTTGCTCAGTTTGGGTCGTTACGCGTTGGCCAGTTGCAGAATTACTCATAGTTATATCTCTAATTTAATCAGGTTATCAAGGTTGAAAATTAAATCTTGCGGCAAATATCATAGCTCATTTAAAGCGGATGCTTTAAGAGAACTCAGGGTTGATAAAGATCAATAATCGTTAGGATCCGCTTTAACGTCCGCTAGCATTTTCTCAAGGTAGCGGGTTTTTTCATAGTCGTCATCATCGATACCAGCAAAAGCCGCATCTTGCGGATTGCTGGTGCTGTCAAGCACCTCTGAGCTATTTGTGACGGTCTGACTGCTCGTATCTGCCAGATATAACGCGCCTTTTTGCCCACAGCCAGTTATCCCAAGCATAACAGCGCCACCAATGATCAGTGCATAAAAAGCTTGGCGACTGGTTTTAGCAGGTAAGTTATTCTTACCCACAATATTTGCAGCGCAGTGTATAGTAAACATAGGGCAGATAACCTTGCAACGGTGTGAAAATGATAAAAGAATTATTAACAATGAAAAGTTTACGACTCAAATATTGAGAGTATTACAATTTATTTAATCATAGCATTATTCAGTAAAGCTGTGCGCGCCTTGAGTTTGTTTGGTCGATAATATTGCTCAAACGGCATGTCGTCATTATTATTTGAAAACAAGAAAATAGCGACGGTAGCGGGTATTGCTGTTTATACTGATTGTCATCTAATTGATGCGATTCGGTGGTGGTTTCATTGTGCATAGAACGGATCAAAAGTAGTTTGACAAATTTTCTTACAATTCTTATTATTGAAAACCTGACCCTCACAACCGCTAACAATCAGTAGCCACCTTCGGTGAACAGTTGTAGCAGCCTCTTAACCCCTGCTCATCTTAGACCTTATAGTTATTGTGGTATAAAGTCGTAAACATGTTACATTATACTTGGAACCTATTGCTTTGATAGAGTGCTAGAATTCACACAGTCAAAATGACAAATAATCAGCCATCAGCAGGCTTTTAGGCTCGGCATCGCTTGGGTCATTCTAGCCGCCTATCTGCTGGTTTTTGTTTGTTCAACGGGTGTTAATCCGCTATGATTCACCATTTATTAAACCCAGTCTAACAACACACAATCTAATAACACATAATCTAAGGATAGAGCATGAGCGACAGCGTAAGCAATTCCACCTTTAACGACCGTAATACTGGTAAATCAAAGCTAATCAATCCTACTTTGGTTCTTAACTGCGGTTCTTCCTCCATCAAATACGCGCTGATCAGCGAAGATGAATCCACTCGTATCACTGGACTGGCTGAAAACTTAGGTCTAGATACCGCTCGTATCAAACACACCACCTTAAACGGCGAAAAGCTTGAAATCACCATCCCTGGTGGTCGTCATGAGTTGGCACTACAAAAAATATTAGCGCTACTTGAGCAATATCACTTTATCGCTGTTGGACACCGTGTGGTACATGGGGGCCGTGAATATTCAGCAGCCGTACGCGTTAATCAGCATGTACTAGAAGAAGTGAAGCGCCTAAAAATATTGGCACCGCTACACAACCCTGCCAACGCACTAGGTATTGAAGCTGTCGAAGCCATCTATCCTGATACCCCACAAGTGGTGGTTTTTGACACTGCCTTTCACCAAACCATGCCTCCAGTGGCCTACCGCTATCCTATTCCAAAAGCACTCTATGAAGAAGAAAAAATCCGTCGTTACGGTTTCCATGGTACTTCTCACGCCTATGTCTCAGAGCGTGCCAGCATGATCACAGAAGCGAAAGGCCCACACGGTTGGCTAACAGCTCACTTAGGTAATGGTTGTTCAGCGACTGCCGTCTATGATGGTAAAAGCTTAGATACCAGCATGGGTCTAACCCCACTTGAAGGCCTAATGATGGGTACGCGTAGTGGTGATGTTGACCCTAGCTTACATATTCATCTCAAACGTAAGCTTGGCATGAGTTTAGAAGAGACTGATAAGATGCTCAACAGTGAGAGCGGTCTGCTTGGTATCTCAGGCTTATCAAATGACTTGCGCACTATTGAACAAGCCGCGAACGAAGGTCACGCAGACGCCCAATTAGCCATCGAAATGTTCTGCTACCGTGCTGGTAAATATCTAGCCAGCCTGAGCTGTGCCTTACCTGAGTTTACGGGTATTGTCTTTACTGGTGGTATTGGTGAAAACTCAGCAACCACGCGCGCGCGTATCTTAGATGTGATGCGTCATTTCGGTATTAATTTTGATGTAGACAAGAACAATGAGCTGGTCGGTGGCGCAGAAGGCAGCTTCCAAGATGAAGACAGCAGCATTGAGCTGTGGGTTATTCCAACGGATGAAGAGTGCCAAATTGCCAAAGAGACTCGCCAAGCATTGGGCCTGTCATAAGCTACCCTTTATGTAGACAGTCGTCCTTTAAGGATATAATAAAAGCCCTTTAAAACTATAATAAATTATAGGATACGCTATGCAAACCATTTTACTTGTTCCCATCAGTCGCGGTATCGGTGTGACCTCAGCAGCGCTCGGTCTGATTCGGGCGTTCGATTATAACGGTATTAAAGCTGGCTTTATGAAGCCATTTTTGCAAGATGATACGCTCGACAAACAGAACAGCTTAGACAGCTCAAGCGCGCTCACCATGCAAGCTTTTGGCCTCACGCCGCCCAAATCTATCAATCGTCAGCGCGTTGAGCGCATGATTGGAGATGGCAACCTTGATGACTTGATGGAAGAAGTGGTCGTCAACTACCATACCATCGGTGACGACCACGATATCGTCATCTGTGAGGGCTTAGTGCCCACTACAGAAGCGTCTTATGCCTCGCAAGTTAACCGCGCTATTGCCCATGCTTTAGATGCCAAAATCATCTTTGTTAGCACCGTTGATACCAAAAATCCGGCGTACTTAGCGGATAAGCTCGATGTGCACGCTCGTGAATTTGGTGGCATGGCCAGTGATCGCACCTTAGGGTGCATCTTGATGCGTGTACACGATGTGCCGAATACCTTTGAGACTCAACCGGTTGCTCCAGGTGAAGCAGTGATTAGCTTAGACCCAGGCTTCATGCAAGAGGTTCAACGTCTGTCGCCGTACTTTAATACAGAACAGTTCTGCTTGATTGGCGTGGTGCCTTTTAGCGAGTCGCTATCAGTACCGCGTACTTGGGATATTGCCGCCGAGCTTGATGCCACATGGCTGAACGTTGGTGAAGCAAAATCGCGCCGTATCAATCACATCAGCCTAACCGCTCGTTCGGTAGCACGCGTGGACGAAGTGTTCAAGCGCGGCACGCTTATCGTAGTACCCGGTGACCGAGATGATTTATTATTAGCCGCAGCGCTGGCTTGCATTAATGGCATTCCACTCGCTGGTCTGGTATTAACCGGCGGCGTGGCCCCTAATGCCACCGTAGCAGAACTATGGCAAACGGCGCTCAAAACAGGCATTCCTGTAATGAGCGTTGAGACGGATAGCTTTGAAACCGTACAGAGCCTCATGCATATGAGTGCCGAAATCCCAAGCGACGATATCGAGCGTGCGCAAGAAGTCACCCGTTATGTGGCAGCGCATTTAAACTTAAACTGGATTAAAGACTACTTCAGCGCCGATCATAAACCGCGCTTGTCGCCAGCGGCATTCCGTCATCAAGTGGTCAAAAGAGCTCAAAATGCCAATAAACGCATCGTTTTACCAGAAGGTTCTGAGCCACGTACGGTAGAAGCTGCCTGTATTTGTCAAAGCCGTGGTATCGCCGATTGTGTCCTACTCGCTAAGCGTGCGGATGTCGAGCAAGTCGCCAAGAACCGCGACTTAGTATTGCCAGAAGGGCTTGAGATTATTGATCCTGATAGCCTCGACATGAGCAAATATATCGCTGCAGTAGTCGAGCGCCGTAAAGGTAAAACGACCGAACTGGTCGCCGCTGAACAGCTCAAAGATACTGTCTTCTTGGGCACTATCATGCTACAGATGGGCGAAGTCGATGGACTGGTCTCAGGTGCTATACATACTACTGCCAATACCGTACGCCCAGCATTTCAGTTGATTAAAACCGCGCCGCAATATTCCTTGGTGTCTTCTGTCTTCTTTATGCTGCTACCTGAGCAAGTGGTGGTTTATGGTGATTGCGCCATTAATCCTGATCCGACCGCTGAAGAATTGGCTGAGATTGCTATTCAGTCTGCTCAGTCTGCCGCCGCCTTTGGGATTGATCCAAAAGTTGCCATGATTAGCTATTCAACGGGCTCGTCGGGTACAGGTGCGGATGTCGAAAAAGTTACTCGTGCCACTGAAATCGTTCGTGAACGCGCGCCAAACCTCGCGGTTGACGGTCCATTGCAATATGACGCCGCCTCAGTCATGAGCGTGGGCAAACAAAAAGCACCCGACTCGCCAGTTGCTGGTCAAGCCAACGTGTTTATCTTCCCTGACCTCAATACGGGTAACACCACTTATAAAGCCGTTCAACGTAGCGCCAACGTCATCAGTGTCGGCCCTATGCTACAAGGCTTGAATAAACCCGTGAACGATTTATCACGTGGCGCACTCGTCGATGATATTATCTATACCATCGCGCTGACCGCTATCCAAGCGCATAGTGACAAGATTTAACGGATTGAACATTTAGTTTAAATATTTAGTGTAAATACAGTCACTTTATTTAGCCGATCATTGCAGTGATGGTCGGCTTTTTATTGGAAAATTTTTAGCAAACTCGACTTTTCAATACCCTCTGTCGTTAATAAACCGCCATCAGTTAATGACAAGCACCTGCCTGCCCTCTACAATGGTTGTCTAAAACCGTGACTCAACGACTTTATTCTCTGAACTATTTAGCTCACCTACCTATGCCAGACACTGACTCTAATAAAAAAAGCACCTCTAAAACAGCACCCGCTATCCGTGCTTATTTGGGCGGCTCATTTGATCCAGTTCATAATGGTCATATTCAGATGGCGATGTACGTCTATCACAGTCTTCTCCCTATTGCTGAGCAGCAACAGCGCACGCTTCATGTTTCCTTATTGCCCAATGCACGCTCGCCCTTTAAAACACAAAGTACAGATCCTGCGCATCGGCTTGCTATGCTGACACTTGCGATTCAAAACACACCGCTACAAATCAGTGAGCTTGAGCTCGGGCAAACGCCACCCGTCTATAGTATCGATAGTGTCCGTACGCTACGTCACCGCTATCCGAATGACAGTCTGATATTTATTATGGGAATGGACAGCGCGCGCAGTTTGGACAAATGGAAGGACGGCCTACAGCTGACTGATTATGTGCACTTATGGATATTTGACCGTAGCGATGACTTTACCAATAGCCTTACTAATAACCTTGCTGACAGCATTGCTAGCGACTTTATTAACCGCTCTGATGTCTCACAACAGATCACGTCCACTGATAAAGAGGACAACCAACAAAATCTCTCTGCCCAACATATTCATACGTTATCCGCTGAGCTGCCTATTCAACTACAAGCACAAACCACCCAAACCCTGCGAGATTTAATACCCTCATTAAATGGCACGTCCAAAAATATTAATCATAAAGGCCATAAACCCTTGAAAAGCAATGCTCAAGGACGCATTTATATAGACTCGCGCTGCGTACTCGCCATATCGAGTACCGACACACGCAAACAGCTTCGTCAACCGCTACCTAAGCAACTTCCAACCGATGACTTCACTGCTAGTAATAAGCCCAATAATCTCACTCATTTACTAAATCCTGCGGTTTATCAATATATTATCGCCCATCAGCTATATTCTGCTGCCCAATTCCGTTAAAATTGCCTTATTGTTGTCATTTTCATTCCACGTGTTAAATGACCATTTATCATTTTGTTATTAATTACGATTAAAGAGACCCCTATTTATGATTACTACTATGACTGACGACCGCTTAGAAGAATGCTTAACCGTTGTTAAAACTGCCCTAGAAGATATGAAAGCCAAGAATATTACCGTTCTTAATGTCGAAGACTTAACTGACGTGATGGAGCGTATCGTTATCGCTGACGGTACCTCTAAACGCCACGTACGCGCAATGGCTGATAGCGTTGGCGCTGAAGCCAAAGAAGCTGACTTTATGCCCCTTGGCCGCGAAGGTGGTATTGATTCTGACTGGACTTTGATCGATTTGGGCGCAGTCGTTGTCCATATGATGACCCCGCAAGCGCGCGAATTCTATGATTTAGAAGGTCTATGGTCATCACCTGAACAGCTGGCTGAGCTGGTTGCGGTTCCCCGTGAAAAGAAAACTGCTGGTCGCCGTAATAAAAATAAATAAGACTGTTTATTACAACAGCTTATTAAGCCAGCAAGGTAAAACCAAAAAGACCAGATTAATACTCTGGTCTTTTTTTCGTTCAAATTTTGGGCACTTTAAGAGCTATAAATAAGCGAGAAGGCTATAAACAAAACAGCGATTGCGCTACTATAATGTCAGTGACCAAACAATATTTTCCTATCAAAGCTATTCTTCAACTCTAATTCTAATTCTAAAAGCTTTTCTTAAAGACTCCCCTCTATAGGACATCCCATGAGCGCAGAAACAATAAAACCCTCCACCCAACAGGTTAAAGCTGACTTCAATCAAGCCCTACCTTTGCATATCGCTACCTTAACTTGCGTGCGGGCAGGAAAGGCGATGCCTTTCACTCGGGAGCAAATGAGCGCCATTGATAAAGCACCGATTAAGAAAGCCGTTGCCGTCGATTTTATGGGATTAACCACAGACGAGCAAGCCGACCGCAAGCACCATGGTGGCCCGTTAAAAGCGGTACATCAAATGCCCACTGCCACATATGAGCACATTAATACTGAGTTTAATTTAAAAGTGCGTATTGGCACCTTGGGCGAAAACCTAACCACCGAGCCTGTTGATGGCATGGCCGATATGAACGAAACCACCGTGTGTATTGGTGATGTTTATCAATATGGTGGGCTTTTTGAAAATGAACCAGTCGATAGCGATAACCGCGACAGCGTGCAATTACGCATCGTGCAACCGCGCAGGCCTTGCTACAAAATCAATGACCAAATCGGGCAGTTTACTAAAGTGCCTAACATAGCTTCGTGGATTACTAAGCAAGGTATCGCAGGCTGGTATTTTGAAGTTGTTCGTGATGGGATAATTAACGCGGACTTGCCTGTTTATTTGGTAGAACGCCCCTACCCGTTCGCCACATTAGCTAAGCTGTGGCAACTTGCCAATTCTAAAGATAAGTTTGATGCAGATATTATCAAGCCGTGGCTTGCGATTGAGTGTTTGGAGGACAGTTGGAAGGTTGTTCTTAGAAAGAAGATAAAATAGTATTTATTTGAATCGCCATAAAGCATCTATATTATTCTCTTTATATTACCTTTTCCACACAGAGCATTTCATGGTAAAAAACATCTTCTTAGCATTTGGCTTAACACTGCCCTTAATTGGCTGCGTGACAACGACGTCTCCAGTAGCAACCACCAAAAACTACATCGTAGACAGCACAACCTATCAAGCCACTGGCAAAAGTGAACGCATCAAAACCATTGTGCTGCACTATACGGTTTCAGACAATGACAGGTCGATCAAAACACTGATCACAGGCAAGGTCAGCGCCCATTATCTTATTTTAGATAATAACGATGCTAAAATTTATAATTTAGTACCAGAAAATGAACGCGCTTGGCATGCAGGTGATGGCGGCTTTGCTGGTAGAACGATTTTGAACGATACCTCTATCGGCATAGAGATTGTAAATAGCGGAATTAAGCCTGAATACCAAGATGCGCTAAAGAATAGTGAACTTGATTACCACCCTTATGAGCATTATGTGGACTTTGACGAGTTGCAGATTAAAAAGGTCGCGGAGCTGGTGCAAGATATCAGCGCGAGATATGACATTTCACCAAAAAACATCATTGGTCATGCAGATATGGCACCCTCGCGCAAGATAGACCCCGGTGCAAAGTTCCCTTGGCAGCAGCTGTATAAAGAGTATAGCATTGGCGCTTGGTATGATAATGCTGATAAATTTTCTTTTATGGATATAGAAGCATTTACAGCGGCAACGATACCTGAGATCAAGCAGCAATTTCGTGATTATGGCTACCAGATCAATAACAGTGACGAATGGGACAAAGCCAGTCGTGATGTCGTCTATGCATTTCAATTGCATTTCCGCCCGCAGCATCCAACGGGAACGCTGGATTTAGAAACCTATGCTATTTTGATGGCATTGAATAAAAAATATGCTGGTAGCTATGATTTTTATTAAGCCATACAAAATATTGGGAGACATGAACCATGAGTAATTCTCAACAAGATGAGCAAGACGATCTTCAGAAATATCTAGAAGAGAAAGCCAAACAAGAGCAGGAAAGCGAACAGGAATCTAAGTCCTTTTCTGCGTATGACGCTTGTGTGCTAAAAGAGAGTGACAAGGTTCATGAGTTGATCGCTGAGGCTAATAGGGTGGCTGTAGAGCATGATTTGAATGATTAAGTAACTCACAAAAATTTTTGATTAATATTTTTATTTTTTACCACCTCTAATGATGTTATAATTTATAAAAATAATATGGGTTGAATAAATATGTATCAAGAACCGCAGTATGAAATTTTTAGCGATTTAGACAGTCATAATAAAGATGGCGAGCTAATAAACAATAAAAAAGCCATAGAAATTCTAAAGGATAAGTTCGGCTTTGAACCGCAAATATTATTTGACGCCCTTCTTAAAGCTGATGGAAACTTCAACCTTAAAACTAAATTAAATCGTGGTAGTGGTATGGCTCGCTGGGGAGATGTTGGTGAGCATCTTGCATTACAACTCATACCAAAAGGTGTTTTGTATAATTGCGATAGTGGACAGCCAACACTCGTTATAACTGATAGTAATATTCAAATTATTATAATGTCAGGCAACGATGCTGTAGGAAATATAGATTCACCTATTTCTTCTAACTGCCCAAAAGGGGTAGAAACGAAAAACAAAATTGATAGTAATATATATAGAAATAGTAATTCCGAAAAATTAGAAACTTGGATTCTATATTATCCGTCGAGAAAGCATGGATTGTATGAGGATGATAATCCAAATTTAATTTGCGAACTTGCACGTCCAACCTCTTATCAGATAATAAAAAGCGGGAAGATATTCCCAACTAATCATGACTGTAGGTTAATGTTTACTTCAAAAGGTGAGATTCAGTCATATGTGAGTGAGTTTGCTGATGAATCAGTAAATGAAGACTCCTTTGAAATTGAGTATAAAGATGCGAGTAATGAAGAGTAATTTTGAATTTAGTAAGCACCGTTTAAAAATAGCGAAGGATTTAAAGGGTAAGACTAACAAGGATTTAGCAAAAATTTTATCATGTACTGAAGTTACTATTTCAAACTATCTGAATGAAAAAAAATCTTCAAGCCCCGATTTTGAAAAAGCAGTAACTTTAAGTAAGTCATTGAATTTACCCTTTAGTTTCTTTAACTCCACTTTTAAAACACAAGTAGTAGATGAGCAAGTTTTCTTTCGTTCATATAGCCGTATAAAAGCCCAATATAGAAACTCTGCTCGGGCTTATAGTGAGTTTGCAATTCAAACATTAGAGTATTTTGATAAGAAAATCTCTAATCTTCCTATTTTTCAAGGTTTCGATATTGATACTTTAGTGAATGAGCCTGAGAAATCTGCTTTAACGCTTCGTGGTGATTGGCAATTAGGCGTTTTACCGATTAAAAATATTATTGCTCTGCTTGAATCACACGGCATCGCAGTATTTCGTTTACCAATGGAAGTAAAAGAAGTTGACGCATTTTCTTTTTATCATGATGGACGACCTATAGTATTTTTGAATACAGCAAAATCAGCAGAAAGAATGCGCTTTGATGCTGCTCATGAGCTTGGTCACTTAGTTCTTCATAGTGATGATAAGAATGTACTTGAAAATATGAAAGACAAAGAGCACGAAGCTGATAAGTTTGCATCTAGCTTCTTAATGCCAAAAGAAGCCTTTGTTGCTATGGCTCCAAACAACCTAAATCTAGCGAATTTAATAAGCTATAAGAAATACTGGAAGGTATCGCTTGCTGCTATTAATTATAATCTTCACGAGCACAAACTATTAACCGATTGGCTTTATCGTTCTAATTGTATCGAGTTTAGTAAGCAAGGGTATAACAAATCTGAGCCTGAACCTATTGAACGTGAAAAACCTATTCTACTTAATAAGATAATTAAGGTTCTTTTAGAGAAAGAAGGTAAAAATTTCTATGAGAATATTGATTTTGGTTATCAAATTCTAGATGACATAACGTTCAAATTGATCAGTGAAAACACTAAGCCTAAGCTAAGATTACTTTAAGGTCTTCCAAACAACCCCAAACACAAAAAAGATGAGCCTCTGCTCACCTTTTTTATGTCTAAAACAATTATTTAAACGAACTTAGTCTATCTTAACCAAGCACGGGCGTTACGGAACATCCGCATCCACGCACCGTCTTCATCCCACTCTTCTGGTTTCCAGCTGTGATTGTACGCACGTAGCGTACGCTCAGGGTGCGGCATCATAATGGTGACGCGACCATCGGTGCTGCACAAACCAGTAACACCGCCCACAGAACCGTTTGGATTAAGCGGATAGGTTTCGGTTGGTTGGCCTTGGCTGTCCACATAACGCATGGCGAGCTGGCCATGTTTTGCCATACCGTCAATTTCTGTCTCGTTCAATGTGGCAAAGCCTTCACCGTGGGCGATAGCGATGGGCAAGATGCTGTCTTGCATGCCTTTGAATAATATCGACTTAGTACGCTCGACTTTGACGTTGACCGTACGCGCTTCAAAGCGAGCCGATTTATTAGCGATGAAGCGTGGGAAGTTGTCTGCACCAGGTATCAAGTCTTTAAGCTGTGCCATCATCTGACAACCATTACAAACGCCCAATGAGAAGGTATCAGGGCGAGCGAAGAAGCGTACGAACTGCATCCGCAAATCATCATGGAACAAGATAGAGTTGGCCCAGCCAGAGCCTGCGCCCAACACGTCTCCGTAACTAAAGCCGCCACAAGCAACCAAACCGTCAAAGTCACGCAGATTAACACGGCCTTTTAGCAAGTCGCTCATGTGTACATCAACCGCCTCAAAGCCCGCTTGGGTAAAGCCTGCTGCCATCTCAAGCTGACCATTAACGCCTTGCTCACGCAAAATGGCGACTTTTGGTTTTTGCTCACGGCTATTTAGGTACGGCGCTTCTACCGCTTGGTTTAAATCAAAGTTTGGCGTAGCAATAAGACCTTGATAACGGCTATCGGTAATCAGGTCATACTCTTGCTGTACGCAGTCAGGGTTATCACGGCGGCGGGCAATTTGATAGCTGACCTGACTCCATGCTTGTTGTAGCTCGCCGCGGCTAAAGCGTAAGGTATCATCACCCATCATGGTTGGTGTTTGGATGAGTAAGCTGTCTTCTTCAGAGCTTTGACCGACGAGGCTAATCATATCGCTGACGTTATATTTTTCTACTAAATCCATCAAGGCTGCGACGTCTTCAGGCAATACTTGAATAACCGCACCCAACTCTTCACTGAACAATTGACCCAATAAATTGTCATCAGTCAATGCCAGCTTAATACCTTGACGGCTGGTAAATTGCATCTCTGCGATAGTAGCTAGCAGACCACCATCACCAATATCGTGATACGCACTGATAACGTTTTGCGCGTTACCGGCTTGGATAAAGTTAAAGAAATCGACCAAATCGCTAGGCTGCGCCAAATCTGGGCAGTCATTACCCAACTGGCTTAAAGTTTGCGCGAGGATTGAGCCACCTAAACGCAATTTGCCTTTAGACAAATCAATACGGTAAAAAGCGCTGTCGCCATTAATCAATTCAGGGGTTAGGGTTTGTGCCACATCAACGACAGGGGCAAAAGCAGTAATCACCAAACTCATGGGCGAGACCACTGATTTGTCTTGCTCGCCCTCTGCATTGCTGTCTGTCCAGTTGGCACGCATCGATAGCGAATCTTTACCCACTGGAATGGCGATACCAAGCGCTGGGCATAATTCTTCACCAACGGCATGAACTGCATCAAATAGTGCGGCGTCTTCTACATCATCACCGCAAGCGGCCATCCAGTTTGCCGACATGGTAATATCTGACAACTGAGCAATGCTCGCACCGGCGATATTGGTAATCGCCTCACCCACTGCTAAGCGTGCTGAGGCGGTTGGGCTAATAAGGGCAACAGGCGTACGCTCACCAACACTCATAGCCTCGCCGCTCATGGGTTTGCCATCAAGCGCAATCAATCCAGAGGCGGTAATTGCGCAGTCAGACACAGGCACTTGATAGCGACCCACATACTGGTCACGCACCACCATACCCGTAATCGAGCGATCACCAATACTGATTAAGAATGATTTGCTGGCAACGGTAGGGTGACGCAGTACATCGGTAATTGACTCGGCTAAGTTAACGTCGCCAAGCTCTAATGCAGGCAATGTGTTTTCTTGACGGCTAAAGCTACGCTTCATTTTTGGTGTACCACCAAGCAATACTTGCATTGGCATATCGACTGGTTGGTCGGCCAATAATTCATCATCAAGAATAAGCTGACGCACATCAGTCGCGCTACCTAAAATGGCATACGGGCAACGCTCACGCGCACAAATGGCATCAAACTGCGCTTCGCTTTCTGGGTGAATGGCCAACACATAACGCTCTTGCGCTTCGTTTGACCAAATGGCCATGGGGGACATGCCCACCTCTAATGACGGAATATGACGCAAATTCAGATGCGCGCCCATTTCGTGATCATTGACCAGCTCTGGCATGGCATTTGATAAACCACCTGCGCCCACATCATGCAATGACACGATTGGGTTGCCATCTTTGCCGCCATTGCTCACGTCTACATCTGTACCAGCTAATGCCCAGCAGCGATCCATCACTTCTTGGCAGCGACGCTCCATCTCGGCATTGTCACGCTGTACAGACGCAAAGTCTAAGCCTTCATCTAACGAGCCACTATCAACAGAAGATGCCGCACCGCCACCCAGGCCAATTTGCATGGCAGGACCACCAAGGACGATTAATAAATCGCCTTGCTGAATGGTGTTTTTTTCAATAAGGTTGCGTTTGATATTGCCGTAACCACCTGCCAGCATGATTGGCTTATGATAGCCGCGCATTTGGCTGCCATCTTTGGCGGCTGAGGTATCCAGCTGAAAACTGCGGAAATAACCGCATAGATTAGGACGACCAAACTCGTTAGAAAAATTGGCTGACCCTAATGGTGCCTCCGTCATAATCTCAAGGCTGGTGGCCATACGATCTGGCGTACCATAGTCTTGCGTGCTCACGTTGCCTGATTGCTCCCACTTTTCTGCTAATTCTGGGATATGCAAATGCGACACATGAAAACCCGTCAAACCTGCTTTTGGCTTACCGCCGCGGCCCGTTGCGCCTTCATCACGAATCTCACCGCCCGCACCCGTCGCTGCACCCGCATAAGGGGCAATGGCAGTTGGGTGGTTATGGGTTTCGACTTTCATTAAGATGTCGATATCTTCTTGATGAAAACCATAGGGATGGGTGGCATTTGCGTCCATCGCATCGGTAGGCACAGGATAAAAACGCCAGCCTTCTGACCCTGCCATTACGGCAGCGTTGTCTTTATACGCAGACAAAATACCTTGCGGATTGGCTTTATAGGTGTTTTTAATCATCTGGAACAATGATTTTGACTGTACTTCGCCATCAATCGTCCATTCTGCATTAAAGATTTTGTGACGGCAATGCTCTGAGTTGGCTTGCGCAAACATCATCAGCTCAACGTCAGTTGGATTGCGCTTTAGCTCATTCACATAGGCATTCATCAAGTAGTCAATATCTTCGCTAGATAGCGCAAAGCCAAATTCTGTATTGGCTGATTCTAGTGCTGACTGACCTTCGCCAATCACATCAACATGGTTCAGCGAAGCAGGTTGCTGATCATCAAACAATTTACTGGTATCACTCAAATCATAAACCAAGCTTTGGGTCATGCGGTCAAATAACAATTGCTCAGCTGCGACAGGCAGTTTTTCTGTGGTAGCAGCATTATCTGCAAGCGTTAGCGTATAAACAATGACCCGCTCAACACGATTGATCTCAATCTCGCAGTTATTAAAAATATCGGTCGCCTTACTTGCCCATGGCGATATCGTACCAAAGCGCGGACTGACGATAACCTGTAGCTGGTTCGCTTGCGGCGTAGTAATCTCAAGACGGGCATCACCTCCTTTACCCACGCCAAGCAAGTCTAATGCTTTTTTATACTCATCACCGCTCAGTGCCCGTGACAGGATATAGACCTGCTGAGTACTGATCTGGGTAACATTAAGCGCGGTTTTTTGTTGAAACTGACTGATGAGTTGCTGCATCTGAAAATCGGTCAAAAACGGTTGTCCGGCGATGATCATCATAAAGGCTTGTTCCATAAGATATAGGCAAGAAAGGCATCACTGCCATGCAAAGTAAATGGTCTGCGCATTATAACAAGAAGGCATCTAATAAGCAGGCATAAACCACGACAAATTCACGATGGATAATAAAAGATAACGAGTAACCTTTATTTTTTGGCCATCATTTATTTATGACGATAGGCTTGGGCTCAAGGGGTCACAATTTTTACCAAACCCTTATACAGCTTACAAATGCTCACATCGAATTACTGGTAACCTATATAAACCTATCTACATAACTCGCTATTCTAGACGCAGATTCAAAGACACCAAACGTTTATTAACCGACTTATTAGACACGCATTTTAAATTTAAACACTTTCAAATTACTGTCGTTTAATCATTATAACGAGTTAAGGATAAATACTATGAGTAGACAAGACCATATCGATAAAATTCAAGATGTCATCAAAGACGTTAAATTCACCATGATGAGCACCGTTAATAAAAAAGGTGACGTACACGCTTGGCCGATGACGACCACCGAAACCAGCCTGGGTGCCAAAGAAATTTGGTTCATTGGTGACAAGAACTCAGATGTAGTCAAAGATATTCAAGACAACCCAAAAGTGGGACTGTCTTATGCGACTCAAGATGCAAAAAACTACGTCTCTATCAGTGGTGATGCCGAACTGTCAACAGACAAAGACAAGCTAGAAGAGCTGTGGTCAGCGATGGACAGTGCGTTTTTTGAGCACGGTAAAGACGATGAAGATGTTCAACTCATCAAAGTCGTACCTCATGGTATAGAGTGCTGGTTGAGTGGCAGCTCTACAGTAAATATGTTTAAGATTGCTGCGGCTGCGGTACAAGATGGCAAGACGGCTGAAGACATCGGTGAAGTCTTTTCAGTGTCTCTATAAAACACAAACGACCGATCAAAACTTATAACGAATATCTATAATAAAAGGAATAAATACTATGAGCAGACAAGATCATATTGACAAGATTCAAGACTTGGTAAAAGACGTTAAATTTGCCATGATGACCACTCGTACTCACGAAGATCATCTGCATTCATGCCCGATGACTACTAGTGAGACAAGCATTGGCGCAAAAGAGATTTGGTTCATCGGTGACAGTACTACTGAGACCGTCACCGACATCAAGAAAAACCCTCAGGTAAATCTTGCTTATGTCAGCCAAGATGATAAGAATTATGTTTCTATCAACGGCAAGGCGGAATTGGTCGATGACCAAGAAAAACTTGATGAGCTGTGGTCTCCTATCTACAACGCGTTCTATGAGCAAGGTAAGAAAGACCCAAAAGTACAGCTAATCAAAGTCGTGCCACACGGTGCGGAATATTGGCTAAGTGGTAGCTCAGTCGTCAACATGTTCAAAATGACCGCTGCTGCTGTAATGGATGGCAAAAAATCTGAGAATATGGGTGAAAATAATTCTGTGACGTTATAATTTATAGTCCTACAACATATAGTCTCACAACATGCAGTCCTATAATGTGTAGCAAATATGCAGAATAGCAACTCATAAAAAACACCAGTAGCGATAAGCTTACTGGCGTTTTTTTGTTAGTATTTTACTTTTAACCTTTTGAATTTAGCCACTTTGCTTTAAATAAGGCCACGCTGCTTTAAGGTAAATAAACATCGACCACAAAGTGAGAATGACGGCGGCTACCATCAAGACGTAGCCAACCATTTCTAACGACTCCCAATTTAGGAGAAGCACAGTGATAGCAACCATTTGAAAGGTCGTCTTTAGTTTACCGACATAAGAGACCGCCACACTAGTGCTTTTGCCCAGATCTGCCATCCATTCTCGTAGCGCTGAGACTGCAATTTCACGTGAGATAATAACGATAGCGGCAATCGCCATAATGATATTGGGATGCCACTGAACCAAGATAATCAATGCCGCTGCTACCATTAGCTTGTCAGCGACCGGATCCAAAAATCGCCCAAAGGCGGACACGACATTGAGCTTACGGGCAAAATAACCATCAAGCCAATCGGTAATCGCCGCAATAATAAACACGGCAGTCAACAATAAGTGTCGCAGTAGGCTGTCGCTAAACTCGCTCATCCCTACCCGTGCGATAACGTTATCTGAAATCGCAGGCATCCCAATACCCATTGCCGGTGGCCAATAAGCAATCGCGACAAACAGCGGAATCATTAAAATGCGGGCGATGGTTAAATTATTAGGCAAATTAAAAATACTTTTCGTATTCTGTGCTTGCAAGTGTGTGCTTTCGGTCATGGCAAACCTAGTTTAGTGTAAACGTAAGAATGGTCGTTAGCTTAGCATTTTTCACTCATGCCGTCATGCGTTCTATGTATGCTCATTGATAGCAAAGACATACTATAGAATCTCTATCCCTCTTGGAGGCGTACCCATTGAAACCATACCTTCGGAAACTATACCCGTTCTTCAAGACCATGCTAGGAAGAATGACGTTGATTTTAATCATGATTCTATACGCTATATAAAAATTTACTAACTATGCAAATCAGTAGTTATAAGAAAAATTCATCCTATTTTAAGAACCTTTGCAAGCCACTTTAAGAATGTGACAATGTAGTAAAACTGACATAATCGTAATGTCATGTAACTAAACTAGTGCATCCAGTATGAATTCCGCTATGATGGACACAACGGAAATACAGTTGTACACTGGAATTTATAAGTAGAGTACAGAAAAACCGAAGAAAAATTAATAATAATAAGTAACAACCACTGCATTGGTAGTCAGCTACATAAACAGTTTTCCTCAGCCCACAGTCTCTCCTTTGTGGGTCTTTTTTTGTCTTAAAAGCCTGCTTACTTTGATTTTTGCGTCACTTTAGAGGTTTCGTGCGCGAGTGATTTTGCCGCTTGGCGCAGTTCAAACTTTTGTACTTTACCGGTGCTGGTTTTTGGAATTTCGGCAAATATAATATGTTTGGGCACTTTAAAATTTGGCAAATGCTGCTGGCAATGCTCGATGACCGTATCGCGTTGTAAGGTGCTGCCCTCATAAATCTCAATAAACGCAATCGGCACCTCGCCCCATTTATCATCTGGCGCTGCAACGACTGCGCAACTTTGAATCGCAGGTAACTTATATAAGATATTTTCGACTTCAATGCTGGAGATATTCTCGCCACCGGAGATGATAACGTCTTTCAGCCTGTCCATGATTTTGATATAGCCATCAGGGTATTTTACACCCAAGTCCCCAGTACGGAACCAGCCATCAGCAAACGCCGCTTCAGTGGCTTTGCGGCTTTTTAGATAACCTTTCATCACCATATTACCACGCAGGGCCAGCTCGCCCATCTCTTCGCCATCCGCTGTTACCGGCTCTGTCGTGCCTTGCTTGAAAACATCAAAACCAGTCATCAAGTGCGAGGTTAACCCTTGACGTGATTTTTTCTGCGCACGAGCAGCAACGTCCAGCTCGTCCCATTCTTCTTGTTCAGCACAAATCGTCACAGGCCCGTAGACTTCAGTCAGTCCATAAACGTGGGTGATATGAAAGCCCATGGCGTCCATTTGTGCCAGCATAGTTTCAGATGGCGGTGCACCTACAACCCAGCCTTTAACTTCGTGAGTAATGGCGTCTTGATACTCCGGCTTACCGCTAGCGATCATATTGTGAACAATAGGTGCTGAGCAATAATGGCTCACTTGATACTTAGCAATCAGCTGTAAAATCAAATCGGCATCAATCTTACGCAGGCAGACATTGACACCAGCGCGCTCAGCGATAGTCCAAGGAAAGCACCAGCCATTGCAATGAAATAAGGGTAGCGTCCATAGATACATCGGGTGCTTGGGCATGTCCCAATCTAAGATATTGGAGAGGGCGTTCAAGGTGGCGCCGCGATGATGATAGACCACGCCTTTTGGCGTACCCGTCGTGCCTGAGGTGTAATTGAGCGCAATGGCTTCCCATTCGTCTGCTGGCTTCTCCCAATTGTCTAAACGGTCTGAGCTGGCAATTAATTCTTCATAACTCATTTGTCCAAAACGCTCAATATCAATCGCATCATCGGTAGCATGAATGATAATTAAGTTAGGAAAAGTCTCAGTGATAATTTCAGCAAGTTCCACAAATTCGCTATCTAAGACTAAGACTTTGGCCTCTGAATGTTGTAAGCAAAAGATCAACGCGTTGATATCGAGACGAGTATTTAAGGTACAAAGCACCCCGCCTGACATCGGCACACCAAATGCGCACTCTACCATCGCTGGGGTATTGGGTAGCATAACTGCAACGGTGTCGTTTTTATCAATATCCAGTTTGCGCAAGCCATCGGCCAATTGTCGGCAGCGGGTATAAGTCTGCTGCCATGTCTGGGTCAGATTATTATGTTCAAGGTCATCATAGATGATGGCGGTTTTATTGGGATAAACCTGTGCGCTGCGAATAATAAAATCAATAGGAGTAAGCGGTTGATAGTTGGCAGCGTTCTTGCCGAGACCCGTATGAAAGTCAGTCATGTTGATAGTCCTTTATCGTATTTTGATAAAATGATGACGCACCTAAAAATCTATGACGGTGCCAAACCTGCTCACTATACCTGCTTTGATAAGTCAGCTATAGTCGAACCTTTATAAATCCGCTACAGCGTCACCCTCGCTGAATGTACTACACGTACTAACTGCGCTCGGCTTCCTTGTATCGAAATTATTTAGATTAGACTATACCATTTTCAGTCGGCGTCCGATACCAGATTTATATTTGCTTCACTATAAATATCTGCTTGTGTAGCATAGACAATCACATTTAAAAAGTGAGCTTGTTTTGTGGCATTTGCTTAACCATATTGGCCCAACTACTTTAGTTACGTTAGCTACTTTAATATTAATTATTTTAGCGAATGCTTTTTAACGAGATTTCTTAATAGAAGCATCTACTAAAATCGTCTGATAACGCCGTTTAATAAGAAGTTTTCAGAAACACATCTAATAAGACTGTCAACAACAATGAAATAATACACCTTGTTTTGCAACCATTATCAATAGGGTTTCACAATATATTATTCACTCATCAGTCGTGCGTGTGCATAGCTGAGGATAAAGTCGTTGTGTTACGATAGAACGACTATAGTTGATTCACTTTAGAAAGCATACAGTGCTACTAGGATAAATTTTTCGAAGCCTCTGGAGTGGCGCAGCCACACAGCAAGCGAGTAAAATTTGTACCAATAGCACGTTATCATATCTGTACCTATTTTATTATGGACTGACTATATTACCTGTTGCCCTACTTTTAGAATAACACCTCTTCATTCATAAGGATAATGATATGAGCGCCAGCCTTGATGCCGCCAGCCCAGCAAACCCCAAACCAGCAAGCTTAAGTGCCAAAAACACTGATCGTATTGCTAGCACTGACACCACTGTTGATGCTGCCAATGCCGCCGAGTACTACCCTCATTTATTCACACCGTTAGATTTAGGCTTTACCACCTTAAAGAACCGTGTGGTTATGGGCTCGATGCATACCGGACTTGAAGATCGTTTTTATAACTATGGCAAGCTTGCCGCGTATTTCGCTGAGCGTGCCAAAGGCGGCGTAGCAATGATGATTACGGGCGGTATCTCGCCCAACCGCGAAGGCTGGCTGTTACCGGCAGGCGGTACGATGAACAGCAAGATGGATGTCGTTAACCATCAACGCGTGACCCGCGCTGTGCATAAACACGACAGCAAAATCATCATGCAAATCTTGCATAGTGGTCGCTACGGTTATCATCCGTTTGCAGTGTCGGCCAGCCCGATTAAATCGCCCATCTCCCCATTCAAACCGCGCAAAATGAGTATTAAAAATATTGAGCAGACCGTCGATGATTTTGCGCGTGCCGCCCGCTTAGCCAAGCAAGCCGGTTATGATGGCGTTGAGGTTATGGGCTCTGAAGGGTATTTGCTCAATCAATTTTTATCCAGCCACGTCAATAAGCGTAAAGATATTTATGGCGGTGATATTCATGGTCGTATGAAATTTCCGGTTGATGCGGTCAAAGCGGTACGCGCTGCGGTTGGCGAAGATTTTATTATCCTATTTCGCTTGTCGGTTATTGATTTGGTCAAAGACGGCAACGTCATGGATGAGGTCATTACGGTCGCTAAAGCGTTAGAGGAAGCTGGCGTGACTATTATGAATACCGGTATTGGCTGGCATGAAGCCCGCGTACCGACTATCGTCACCAGTGTACCGCGTGCTGCTTTTGTAGACTTTACCGCTGAGATTAAAAAACATATCAGTATTCCGATGATGGCGGCCAATCGTATCAATATGCCCGATACGGCTGAAGAAATTGTCGCTAGCGGTCAGGCAGATATGATTCAAATGGCGCGTCCGTTCTTAGCCGATCCAAACTGGGTTAATAAAGCCAAAAATGGTGAAGCTGCTCGGATTAATACCTGTATTGCTTGTAACCAAGCGTGCCTTGATCATACCTTTGAAAATAAACGCTCAACTTGTTTGGTCAATCCGCAAGCCTGTTATGAGACTGAATTGGTTTATAAGAAGACTAAAAATCCTAAAAAAATTGCCGTTATTGGCGGTGGCGTAGCAGGCATGTCAGCGGCACATGTCGCAGCGCTACGTGGTCATAAAGTAACTTTGTTTGAAGCCAAAGATATCTTAGGGGGACAGTTTAACTACGCCAAAGTCATCCCTGGTAAGGAAGAATTCTTTGAAACCATTCGCTATTACATTAATGAGCTTGAGCATTTAGGCGTTGAAATTAAGCTAAATACTCAAGTAGATAAGCCGCTGTTAGAAGCTGCCAAGTTTCATCATGTCATCGTTGCGACTGGTGTCGTACCGAGAAGTCTGGCAGGTAAACTCGAAGGTGCGGACCTACCGCAAGTCATGAGCTATGCAGAATTGCTATCCGGTCAAAAATCTGTCGGCGATACCGTTGCCGTTATCGGTGCTGGTGGTATTGGCTTCGATGTCAGTGAATATCTCACTGCCAATCATGGTCAAGCGTTAAATGAGCTTGGCTCTGAGGTGTTAAAAGACCCAAGCTATCGTCCAAAAGCACAATCCATTAGCGAATGGCGTGAAGAATGGGGTGTGACTAGTGACCCTGAGTATCAAAGTGAAGGCGGTTTGATCAAGCCTGAAGGAATCACACCCGTACGCCAAGTTTATTTGATGCAGCGTACCAAAGGCCGCTTGGGTGGTGGTCTAAATAAAACGACTGGCTGGGTACATCGCGCCCATGTTAAATCGCATGGCGTCATCCAAGTATCGGGCGCACAGTACGAAAAAATCACCAATGAAGGTATTTGGATAACCAATAACCAAGGTCAAAGTCAGCTATTGCGTGTCGATAGTGTGGTGGTCTGTGCGGGTCAAGAGTCGGTCGTGGAGCTCATGCCTAATGTCGGCGACGCGCCTGATGCACAATATCATTTAATCGGCGGTGCAAAACTGGCGGCTGAACTGGATGCCAAACGTGCCATTCGTGATGGTGCTGAGGTTGCTGCTGGGATTTAAGTTTTGATAGATTAACAATAGAGGCGGCGAGATAGATTATCTCGCCGCTTTTTTTTGGCTGGGATTTTAGTGTTTCACTTTTTTGTAGGGTGGATTATCGGTAGCGTAACCCATCGCATTCGTAACTTTAATATATTGCAGTGGGTTATGTTTACTCTCTACAGGAGCTTGAACAAACTAACCTAGCCCACGCTTGCTATTGAATACTTCCTTCTTTTGATAAGTTTTCTCTTATACCTTTGAGTTCTTCTATAAGTGGACTTTTTTCTACCTCACTTTGCTCAAAAAATCTTAGATCGATATTGTTTACTTCATTTACAGTCTTAGATTTAAAATTGTATTCAGCTGTAATGCTAAATTGTTTAGGCATAGGGTTTTTCGATTCACCATAAATTAACCATGCTTGTCCTAAAGCAAAATGTATCTCTTGATCTGGAGCAATGCTGTCTATAATTTTATTAAAAGCATCAAAGTCTTTAAGGTTTTCATTTTCTTTGTCAAAACGAAAAAAATCTTTGTTCAACGATAGACTTAGTTTTTCGGCAGCAGTCTTTCCTGTATTCTTAATTTTTATATATAAGAGCGGTGTATTTGGCCTTATATAAGGTTGTATAACTACAAAAGGGCGAGTTAATGATTCTGTTTGTTCTATCATTAAGTTCAAAGTCTTCTCACTCGTAACAGCCATTTTATATGTTAGATAAGCGTATAATCCTGTAATTAACACTAATGTACCAGTTAGGACTTCATTTATCATAGCTATTCCTTTATGATCGATTACGCTTAATAAATATTCTACTATTAACTCTATTTGATAGTATTAATTTTATCCCATTTCTTATAATAAAAACTAAGTTAATTGTTTGCTAATTTACTTGTAATCGCAGGTATAAGGTAGGTTAGCCAACACCAAACCTACAGCTTCGATATCTAATAGTGGATTAAGTTTCACTCTTAACTCTCTACAAAAAATGAATCAGCCTCGCCTATTTACCATGTACCAATATTCTCCATCGAAATCCATGGCTCAATAGGCTCTAAGTTTTCGCCATTTTGTAGCAGCTCAATTGAAATGTTGTTAGGGTCTTTAACAAAAGCCATATGGCCATCCCTAGGCGGTCTTAATATGTCGACCCCTGCCTGCATAAAAGTGTCGCACAGCGCGTATATGTTGTCGACTCTAAAGGCAAAATGCCCAAAGTTATCGCCATTGGTATACTCTTTTTCATCCCAGTTATGAGTAACTTCAATCTCTGGTGCACCTTCATGGGTCGCTAAAAAGTATAAGCTAAATCTACCTGATTCAGAGTCCTTCTTCCTAAGAAGTTTCAATCCCATAAGGTCGCAATAGAAGAACAACGTTTTCTCTAGTTTGTTCGTTCTAATCATTGCATGTAAGTACTTCATAAAAACACCTTATAATTTATAATTCTTGGAAAATTTAGTAATGGTAGATACCATCTTGCCAAATCTTCAATCTTGGCTTTGATATCGTTTTTATTGTATTTAATGCCAGTTAACGTGCTTTTTAACGACTCAATCAACTCCACGTTTAGCACGTCAGAGAATATGACCACGGCCTCAATCACGGCTTGCTTTACATCCATGTGTAAATCAATCATGCTTCAATCAAACCGCGTTACTATGTGATGCGAGAACTCAGGGGTTTTGCCAAAGCGTCAGTCCCAATCTGATGCTCACTTGAAATGGATTTAAAATTTCCTCAAAGAGCAGGATAGGAATTATCCTAATGCTTTTTGCTCATTTCAGATAATAAATCGAGTTGTATTTCTTGTATTTGAGCCAATCTATCCCATTGATGCATTAAAAGATGATCCAATTTTTCATGTAAATGTTGAATTTCAAGCTCAGCTTTTAAGTTAATTTGATAATCATTTTCTGAGCGCAACCTGTCTTTTGTTTCCTGTCTATTTTGGCTCATCATAATCACAGGTGCTTGAATAGCAGCGATACAGGACAATATTAAATTTAACAAGATAAAAGGATAAGGATCAGCAGGTTGTGCAACCATCACCATAGTATTTACAGTAATCCAAATAGCTAAAAAAATAGCAAAACAAATGAGAAAAGACCAACTGCCACCAAAGGTTGCAATTTTATCTGCCAATCGTTCACCTAAAGTCCATTTTTGATCTAGCGTGCTGTCAATGTTTTTGGTGATGAGTTCATGCTGCTGCATGCTTTTAATCAATTCATACTCAAGATCAGTCACTTCACCTTTTTCAGATTTCAATAAGGAGTGAACATACTGAATTCGATACTTGCTTAAATCGGTTTGGCAAATATAACTTTGCGATGAACATTCCGCAAAATCATGTAAAATCTCTTCTATAATCACTTTTCGTACTGTACCTATTGGAGTGAGACTTTTTATAGGATAGTTTTTCCCGCATACAATGCAGGGATGAAGTTCGTTTTTTTTGTTCATGGCCACACTCCCTTATAATAATCGTAGAATTGTTTAGCGAGAGCATAACCCATCAAATAATGACAGACTACATTTCACCAAAATCACCACCCTCACAACCACCACCTGTCCAATCCGAGTCATATCGATCACTCGTAACTTCATAAATAAACCCTAACTCTCCATCTCTCCAACCAACCACCCGCGAAAATCATCAACTTGCGACGCTAATTCTGGTTGAGCTTCTTTTAAACCATCAAGCTTGGCTTTAACGTCATTCTTATTGTATTTAATCCCTGTCAGCGACTCTTTTAAGAGGTCAATCAACTCCACGTTTAACGCATCAGAGAATATAACCACGTCTGCAATCACTGCTTGTTTGACGTCCATATGTAAATCAATGATGCCCCAAACAAACCGAGTCTCGATACGATGCGAAAACTCAGGAGTTTTGCCAAAGCGCCAATCCCAGTCTGACATTTGCTGATAGTATTTATTAAGAGTAGGCTGCTTTGCGAGGCTGTCTTCATCTAACTCTTCTACTTCAACTGTTTGTCCATAATACTCACAAAACGCCTCGATAATTGCTTCAGACAGCATGTCATGATTAATATCTTCATTGAATTCAACTAAGTTAGCGACCCGCGAGCGCACAGATTTGATGCCTTTTGCTTGCAGTTTTAACGGATGCGGATTGAGATAATCGCCAAGTTTCTTCATGTCCGCATTTACCAGTAAAGTACCGTGATGAAAGCTGCGATCAACCGCATGTTTAAAGGCGCTGCCTGATATTTTTCGATCGCCAACTTGCATGTCGTTACGGCCAGACAGCTCGGCGTCTATACCCAGTTTTTTCAGAGCGTTTACGATGATGGTAAAATTGGCTGCCTGATCGTACTCGTTTTTGGGTGATAAAAAGGTAAAGTTGGTATTGCCCAAATCATGAAAAACCGCACCACCACCACTCTGACGACGAGCTAGGAAAACATTATCCTCATCCATTTTATCGGTTTTACATTCCACCCAAGGGTTTTGCGAACGCCCAACCACCACAGTTTCATTATTACGCCATAAAAATAGCGTATGCGAATCAGGATCAAGCGCTTGAAATATCCAATCCTCAGTTGCCAAGTTAAACCAAGGATTGGTCACTTCAGACTTTAATATGCGTAGTTTCATTTATTTATCCTTTTTAGAATGGTTTTATAGTTTGGCTTTTAAAAGTTAGCTTTTATAAATTATCCGACATCATTCTTACTGATGCATGGTTGAAATTCAATTATTCTTTAAAGAAGGCAATTTAATTAGGGGATTTTGGTTATTGTGATTAGCATTATGCGATAGATTTTAGGCCAGAAAATTTTAAGCTAATAAAAAGCTGGGAAAAATACCCAGCCTATGCCTATTTTATACCACCCTACTCTACACCAAAGTTCTGGAAAACTTTTAAAGACTCGATGTCATAGACTTGTTTGCCAACCAATTGATTGACAATACATCCCGCTCTATACACGCCAAGCCCTAAATCTCCAGCACCAACGCCGTGGCTATGAGTTTCTTGATTTTGCACAAAAATTTTGCCGCTATTTTTAGAATTGTCCAAATTACTTCGATAACTCAAAGTATAGTCCCGATTAACGTGAGGGTGCCCAAACTCATCATGCTCAATAGTAGGCAGTAAGGTATTAAGGCAAGGAGGTAATCCATCTCTATAGCCCGTCCCTGCAATAACACAGTCGTACTCAGCGGTAAACGTTTTATCTTGTTCATGCTGCTTTAAAGTCAAGTTAATCGTATCGTTGGGCGCGTTATTAAGCCGAGCATCTAGCAATTCACAGTTGGACAAAATGACAGAGTGGGTTTCTTGATTGGCAATACTACGTTCATAGAGCTTGTGATAAATATCTGTAATAGTGGCAAAGCTGATCCCTTTATGTAGCAAATCTTGCTTAGACACGACTTTGGCTTTGGTAGCTGGTTTTAAATTATGAAAATAGTCAGTATAAGCGGGACTAAAATGCTCAATTCCCAGTGGGGAATATTCCATAGGGAAAAATCCTGCTGAGCGTGTCATCCAATCTAACTGAAATTTTGCTGCATTATTCTCATCCAGCTGTTGCTCAAACAGCGCTCGATATACCTCCGCTGATGACTGTCCAGAGCCTATTATTAGTACTTTAGCGAGTTTATCAGCATGCCGAATAATGCTCAAATCAAAGCTATCTGAATAGTCGGCTGTATGCATGCAGCGATGCGGAGCTTGCTTGGCAAGTTGTTGCAAAAAAGGCGGCAGTGTTGGCTGTGAGCCTGTGCCTATCACTATATTTTTGGCCGTATAAATCTGGTTTTTGCCATGCTCGCAGACGGTAACTTCGAAGCCATCACTGTCTTTTATAAAAGCGACATGAACCACTGGCGCATCAAACACTAAGTTATCTAATTGACCGGCTACCCACTGGCAATAGTGATTGTATTCTTTACGATAAATGGCATAATCCTCTAGAAAATAAAACTTTAATAATCGCTGCTGGGTATGCAAATAGTTTAAAAAAGTATAAGTGCTGGTGGGGTCAATAAGGGTCACCAAATCTGCCAAAAATGGCACCTGTAGTGTGGTATGAGGCAAAATCATCCCTTTATGCCAATTAAACCCACATTTTTGCTCAAAAAACTTGCTACTAACATTAGGCTGATTGGCTAATAATGCTGCCAAACTAAGATTAAAGGGCCCTAGGCCGATACCAATAATATCTAACATTGAGTCCCTCCTCTTATTTATATACGGTCATTGCGATGCTTGATAGTTGTGCCTACTTAATAGTTACCAAACAGCTTTTTTCACCCTGATTATCGAGCACAAATTTAGAGGTTATGCGGTATATCAATTGAGATTAACTGGCTTGAACTGAAAGTAATGAATGGACCGATTTAGTATGAATGGGCTATATATAATTTAATGAATACTCCTTAACAATCTATACCAAATATTAAAAGAATTGAGAATATTTACGTACACGGATTGTGTCTTGGCACGCCCTTTTAGGTAATTTGCTAGGTCATTTAAATCGCTTTATCGATTAGCCAATTTTTGCGATGCTTGTTCGATCATTAGCATTAACCCACCTTCGCCGTTTTTATTAAATTTACTTTCTTAACACACTGATAAGAGCACATGAATGATGAGTATTATCAATATCGATATCATGCTATATCGGTGTTTATGTTTGTAAATTTTGCTTGAATAACCCGCCCTGCCCCCTATAAAGGAAATCGATAAAAGCATATCTTTTTGTGTTTTTATCAGTTTTTTAGGTAAGATTTATTACCAACCAATCTTTTTATAACAGTAATAAACAGGGCAGATTATGGCACACGATAACTTATTTGAATCCGTCAAAATGGGCACGCAGACCCTGAAAAACCGCATCATCATGGCACCATTAACCCGCTTGCGCGCGGTTGAGCCAAGCGATGTACCGACAGCATTAGCAGGTGAATATTACTCGCAGCGTACTGGCGCAGGCTTGATTATCACTGAGGCGACGCAAGTCTCCTTTCAAGCGAAAGGCTATGCGGGCGCACCAGGTATTCATACTCAGGATCAAACCACGGCTTGGAAAACAATTGTAGATGATGTGCATGCCAAAGGCGGCAAAATCGTTGTACAGTTATGGCATACTGGTCTTGTATCACACAAAAGCGTGCAGCCTGACAGCAAAGCGCCAATCTCTGCTTCTGATATCGATGTTGGTATTCGCACCTCACTACGTGACAGCGACAATCAAGCCATTCGTGTGGATGCCACACCGCCGCGTCCAGCCACGCTTGATGAAATTAAGCAAGTCATTGCAGATTTCGCTCATGCGACCAAATGCGCACAAGAAGCTGGCTTCGATGGCGTAGAGATTCATGGCGCTCATGGTTATCTGTTACATCAGTTTTGGGCAGAGCATACCAATAAACGCGATGACTCATACGGCGGCAGTCGCGAAAATCGTGCCCGTTTAACGCTTGAGGTTATCGATGCTTGCGTTGATGCGTGGGATAGCGATCATGTGGGTATTCGTATTTCGCCACTAGGCACGTTCAATAATGTTGAAGCTGGCTATCATGAAGATGAAAATATTTGGATGATTGAGCAAATAAACAAACGCGGTATCATGTATCTGCATCTATCTGAGCCTGATTGGGCTGGCGGCACGCCATACAATGACGAATTCCGTCAGAACGTCCGTAACGCCTTTGATAACTTGATTATTTCTGCTGGTGGTTATACTGCTGAAAAAGCTGAAAAAAATATCCGTGCAGGCTTTATTGATGCAGTGGCCTTTGGTCGTGATTATATTGCCAACCCCGATTTGGCTGAGCGTATTCGCGAAGATGCCCCGCTTAATGAGCAGCATCCAGAAAGCTTCTATGGTGGCAGCACAGTAGGATATACCGATTATCCGTTCATGAACGAAGCCTAATTAGCCTATTGTTTGAATAAAAATAGCGGTACCAAAAAATAGCCGTACCACTGTTAAATAAAAAGCCGCCTTACTCTGAACAGTAAGGCGGCTTTTTTTATCGTCTATTTGGCACAGCTTTATCGTTTAATCAAAAGTACTTTTAACCAAAATTACCCTGTTGATAGTCACGGAAGGTCTGCTTCAATTCTTCTTGGGTGGTCATCACGAATGGCCCGTAACCCGCAACCGGTTCTCCAATAGGCTCACCGCTGAGCAATAGTACTTTAACCGGTGCCATGGTTGGCACGCCATCAGGCGTTGCCGGAATAGTCAGTGTAATGACATCAGTCGCTGCGTGTTCTGCTGGCAAGTCTTGCTCATCAAGATTAATAGGCGCCGTAAATTGAACCAGCTTCCCAGAATTAACGAGTGTGTCGTTGATAAGCAGCTCACCTTCTTGCACCAGTAGCATCACATTATGAGTATTCGGAACCTGTAGTGTCGTCGACCCTGCTGCACGCAACTCGATATCCCATAAATTGACTGGGGTAAAGGTACTGGCAGCGCCTAACGTTCCATGCCAGTCACCAGCGATAATAGCAGCTTTACCAATGGGCACTTGCTCGCCGATGTCATTATGAGTGGTCAACTCAACGGTAGGCATATCAGCGCGCCTGATTGTCTGATATTTAGGATCGGTGAGCTTGTCCGCGCGTGGTAGATTGATCCACATCTGCACCATGCTAAAGACACCGCCACGCTGTCCAAATGCTGCTGAATGAAACTCCTCGTGCAGGATACCGCGCCCTGCGGTCATCCATTGCACATCCCCTTCTACCAGAACGCCGCTACCGCCAGTAGAATCGGCATGGCTGATCTCCCCTGAATAGGCAACCATTACGGTCTCAAAGCCTTTATGCGGATGCTGACCGATACCCTGTGGCTGCGACTCAGCATCTGGGTTGGGCGCAAATGTCGTCGGCTCACCATAATCAAACAATAAAAAAGGATCCGTATGGGTGTAATTAAAATCAGGACTGGCCTCAAGATGATTAATCAAGGTCTTCACATAAAAGCCATCACCTACCCAATGGGGCGCTTTATCACCATGAACATGTTCGATTGCACGCATTTATCACCTCGTAAACTAAGCTTAGTTTTGAAAACATGACAACAAAAAATTATTAATTTATTCTAAATAATTAATTCATCAATAGCTATTAATATTCACAATGGCTGAAATACTAACTAGAAATAAAAGCCGCTCAACCACAGGATCAACTATTATTTAATAATTACTTACTTGCCGGCCATAGTGAAGACTAAACAAAATAGACGCGGAATAGAAACGGTATATAAACCTGAGATCAAATAACCTCACCGCAAACAAAGCCGCTGGCCCACGCCCACTGAAAGTTATAGCCACCAAGCCAACCGGTGACATCGAGCACTTCACCGATGAAATATAGCCCATCTTGATAGTTGCTTTGCATGGTTTTGGAAGAGACCTCATCAGTTTTTACACCGCCGCGAGTGACCTCAGCGGTACGATAGCCTTCGGTGCCAGAGGGTTTAAGTTGCCAACCATTAATGGTCGCCCCAAGCTCTGTTAGACGTTCATCTTTAATATTAGCAAGCTCGGTATTTTTTATATCGTCCCACAGCGTGGTTTGTAGTGCGTTCAGTAGCTTTTTGGGTAAGCTATTATTAGTATAATCAGCCAGTACGGTACGGATGAGCTGCTTTGGATGAGATTTTTTATGAGCAAGTAGCAATTCAGTCATATCGATATCAGGGAGTAAGTTAATACTAATATATTCGCCCGTTTGCCAATAGTTAGACAGTTGCAGCATCGCAGGGCCAGACAGTCCGCGATGAGTAAATAGCATTGGCAGGCGGAACGAGATACGGGCGTTACTGGCAATGACTGGCAAGCTGATACCTGCCAACGCGCGAATCAACTCGCCCGTCTTATCCGTAAAAGTAAACGGCACAAGGCTGGCATCGATAGGATTTAAGTGATGTCCAAACTGCTGTGCCAACTCATAGCCTAAACCACTGGCACCCATAGTTGGAATAGACAACCCACCAGTCGCGACCACTAGCGATTCACAGCTATAGGCCGTTTGAGTTGGCTTCATCTCATCTGCCGAGTCTTTTTTATCCTTCTTACTGAGTTTCTTGCTCGTCAACAGCTGAAAGCGTCCGCTATCATTGGTTACACTACGGTCACCACGCTCATTGACTTGAACCTGTTCAACCTGAGTATTCAGCCGTACTTGCACGCCAGTCGCCGCGCATTCATCCAGCAGCATTGACAAAATATCTTGTGCAGAATCGTCGCAGAATAACTGTCCATGTTCACGTTCGTGATAAGCAATGTTGTGTTTTTCAACCATGCCGATAAATTCCCAACTGGGATAACGACTCAGTGCCGATTTACAGAAATGTTGATTGGCTCCGATAAAGTGCTCCGGTTCCACGAAATAATTGGTAAAGTTACAGCGACCGCCGCCTGACATTAAGATCTTTTTGCCCGCTTTGTTGGCATGATCGAGTACCAGTACGCGACGACCACGGCGACCAGCAGTGAGTGCGCAGTATAGTCCTGACGCACCAGCGCCGATGATAATGACATCATAATAGCTGAGGTTTTTTCCATTATGATTATTGTTCATAGCGGTAATTGTCCATTGCGGTTGAATTCATAAAACGATAGGTTTAGAAAGATGCTTTTAGAGTGGCTATTGTCCATGTTTAACTCAGCGTTACAAGGGCTAAATATCAACTGCTCTAAAAATAACCCTTCAATTAAAATTAAATACTTAATAATAAGTAACAGTAGATGCTAGGTGTACAAATGTACAGTGATATTGTTGCAATTAGCCGTTGATGTCTTGCAACAGCCCCCCTTATTTGTCAAACTAGAACTAAGGTGTCGCATATTACGGAAGATGACGCCGCATCGCCTGTATCGATTGTCGTTGATAAATTGCCGCTATTATCAACCCAAGCTTATACAGGTAATAATAATTAAAAAGGAAGTTATTATGACTCAGAAATCGTTTCCTATTACGGCTGAATTTGTCGCCACTGCCAATATTACCCCTGAACAGTATGTGCAGACTTACAAGTATTCTACTGATTCATCTGATGCGCTTGATGCTTTTTGGGCTGAGCGTGCTGAACAAATCGACTGGATAAAAAAACCCACCAAGATTAGCAACGTCAGCTATGATTTAGACGATTTCCGTATCAAGTGGTTCGAAGATGGTGAGCTGAATATTTCGGTCAACTGCCTCGATCGTCACCTAAAGACCAACCCTTACAAGCCTGCCATTATTTGGGAAGGGGATCACCCCTCCTTGCATAAAATCATCTCATTTAAAGAATTGCATGCTGAGGTGTGCCGCCTAGGCAACGCCATGCGTAAGCTTGGGGTCAAAAAAGGCGACCGCGTCACTCTATATATGCCGATGATACCGGAAGCGATGATAGCCATGCTGGCCTGTACGCGTATCGGTGCGGTGCATTCGGTGGTATTTGGCGGTTTTTCAGCTGAAAGTCTTGGTAACCGTATCATTGACAGTCAGTCCAAGCTGGTCATTACCGCTGACGAAGGCTTGCGTGGTAATAAGATCACACCATTGAAAGTAAATGTCGACCGCGCCTTAGATATCGATGGCACAGAAAGCGTGGAAAAAGTGATTGTGGTGCATCGTACTGGTAACTCCATTCCAATGAGTGGTCGCCGCGATGTTTGGTATCATACTTTGGTCAGTGGCGAAAAAAAGCAGTGCGAACCTGAAGTGATGAATGCTGAGGACCCGCTGTTTTTATTGTACACCTCAGGTTCAACCGGTAAGCCCAAAGGCGTGCTACACACCACTGGTGGTTATATCACTTATGCACTATCAACGTTCCGTGATGTCTTCGATATCAAAGACGATGACATCTACTGGTGTACCGCTGATGTGGGCTGGGTGACGGGGCATACCTATGCCACCTATGCGCCTCTTGCCAACGGGACGACGACCGTAATGTTCGAGGGTGTGCCAGAATATCCGACATGGGCGCGGGTTGGGCATATCATTGATAAGCACAACATCAGTATTTTATATACCGCCCCTACCGCCATCCGAGCGATGATGAAAGAGGGTGATGCCTTTGTGCGGGAGTCTGAGCGCTCAAGTCTGCGCTTGCTTGGGACAGTCGGTGAACCTATTAATCCTGAAGCGTGGGACTGGTATTATAATGTCGTTGGTAGCAGTCGCTGTCCGATTGTCGATACGTGGTGGCAAACAGAGACAGGCGGTATTTTGCTCGCGCCGATTCCCGGTACGGTGGCACTCAAACCGGGCGCTGCGATGAACCCATTATACGGCATCATGCCAGATATTATGGATACGGATGGTACTGCACTTGATGGCCCTGCTGAAGGCAATTTGGCCATCAGTAACAGCTGGCCGGGACAGATGCGTACTATCTATAACAATCATGAGCGCTTCTTAGAGACCTACTTTAGCACTTATCCGGGCAAGTACTTTACTGGTGATGGCGCGCAGCGTGACGAAGATGGTCACTACTGGATCACAGGCCGCGTGGATGACGTGCTCAATGTGTCAGGGCACAGGCTCGGTACGGCTGAGATTGAAAGTGCAATTGTGGCGCACCCTGCCACTGCTGAGGCAGCTGTGGTTGGCATGCCGCATGATATTCGCGGCGAAGGTATTTGTGCCTTTATTATCCTCAAAACGGGTGAGACCGTCAGCGAGCACATAAAGATGGAGCTGAATCGCCATGTGCGCATGGAGATTGGCCCAATTGCTAACTTAGATGCCATCTATATGGTCGATGCCCTGCCCAAAACCCGCTCTGGCAAAATCATGCGCCGCATCTTACGTAACCTTGCCGCTGGGCAATATGTGGGGCTGGGTGATTTATCCACGCTTGCAGACAGCTCGGTCATTAATAAGCTGGTTGATGTTGTTAAAGCTGAGCGTAAGGCGTGCCGCTAATCGTTTCTGAAAGCTAAGTATCATCGGTTACCGTAATTCTTTAAGAAAGTCATGCTATTAAAAATAGCATGGCTTTTTAATAGCCGCTCTTCATATAGCTATAGTCAGTTCAAAATAAAAGAGCGTTATTAATATCAATGTGATACTGGTATCGTTTTTAAATTGGGTCGCCTATATCATCAAGATACAATAAAGCTGATACACTTTAAATAACCTAAACTTCCTTTTTACTTATTACCAAATACTTTATAAGGCCTCTTGCCATTATGATTGACCACTCTGTAAATAATGCTAGTAATAATGAGACTTATGCCTCGAATACTGACCATCTCACACCAAAAATAGCCATCATCGGTGGCGGGTTGACGGGATTATTTACTGCCACGTTATTAGAGCGGGCATTCGGCCAGCAAGCCGATCAAGCTGCCTTTCTTAAAAGCTTGCCACAGATAACTGTCTTTGAAAAATCACGCAGCGTTGGCCGCTTAGCCACTCGTTACCGTACGGATGAGAACACTGCTAAAAATTGGCAATGGGTGTTTGGAGCGCAGTTTTTTACGGCCAAGTCAGAAAGCTTTACGCAGTTTATTACGCCGTGGTTAGCTACTGGGCTGCTACAGCCATGGTGTGCCCAAGTGGTTGATTTAGCGCCCGCCAATGCTAGCAAGCAGTCGCCTATAATAACTAAAAAAGAGCAATGGGATACCCTCCACGCCCGCTATATCAGCACACCAAAAATGACCAGTTGGGGAAGAGCTTTAGCTGATGACTTACAGCACACGACTGTAAAATTCAAAACGCGTGTTGCGCCATTAAGCCAGAAATCAATTCCAACACAAAAGCAAAATAGTGACCATAAAAGGGAACTGTTTGATGAGGCGGGTACAAGCTTGGGATGGTTTGACTGGGTCATTTGCACCGCGCCAAACGGTCAAGCAGTAGAACTAATGGCAGATAGCGGCTTTACGGAACAAGAAAAAATTACCGAACCTCAGATGCAGGCATGCTATACACTGATGCTAGGTTGGAATGACTTGCAGCAATTGCCCGAAACTCTAAAGAATCAAAATGCGATACCAGTGTGGGATGTGGCTTACGTTAATAACTCTATCCTCGATAGAATATTCATCGAGCATCATAAACCCGTGCATAACAATATCCTACCCAGCATCACTATTCACGCCCGTAACGACTGGTCGCAAGCACATGTCGATGATGATATTGAAACAATAAAATCGCAGTTAGTACAAGCTGCACAGCAGGCGCTGGACTGGGACAAGGATACGGCACCTAGCCAAAGCGACTGTCACCGCTGGCGTTATGCTGCAACGGTCAATAGTACTGAAATCAATAAAGAGCGTGGCATTATAGTTGATGGCACTCATCAATGGATCGTCAGTGGCGACTGGTGTGGACAAGGTAATATCGAAAGTTGTTATCAGATGGCTGAAGAGACGGTAAAAGTCATAACTTCAGCGTTAAGTTACTAAATCAAGCAAACAAACTGTGTTAAATGTCTTAAGTCAGTTTGGGCTCAAGCCATTGATATAACAGCATGCCAATTATCATCGCTGCCATAAAGACATAAGCTTGCCACTGTCCGGTACCGAGCAATACAATTCCTGGTCCTGGGCAGATCCCCACTAAACCCCAACCAATACCAAATAGCATCGCACCGATTAATAATTTTTTATTAATGGTGGTGCTGGTGGGCATCTCAATCAGCGTACCAATCCAGCTATTACGCTGACGTTTCGCCAGTTGCACACCAACGATTGCCACCATCAATCCACCACCCATCACCAGCGCTAATGAGATATCCCAAGCACCGAACACATCCAAGAACCCTTGTACTTTGGCAGGATCAGTCATACCCGATATCAGTAGTCCAAACCCAAATAATAACCCTGTTAGTAGCCCAATCATATTTTTTAGCATTATTAATTCTCGCTATCGTTGTTTCTTATTAACCATTTTTTTACTAATAATGTAGCCAGTTTTAGAAGATTCAGTGTCACTGGTATAAATTCTTGCTGCCTCTGGAGTGACGAAGTTGCACCATAAGCGAGGAAAAATAGTACCCGCTACATGAAGGTTTATAGGTATTCCTCTCATTTTGACCTAATTTCAGCAAAATGAGACGCTGTCTTAACCACCCACTATTTGTGTTGCTACTTAAATTAAGCCTAATAAATGCCGTCCAATATAAACGGTGATAATGCCGAACAACATAAAGGTCACCGTCGCCGCCATCGAGCGTGGCGACAGGCGCGCGTTACCGCAAATACCATGACCACTGGTACAGCCTGAACCTAGCCGTGTACCAAAGCCTACCAACAGCCCTGCCCCTATTAATAACGGCAAAGAGCTGGTTATTTGCATCAGTGGAAGCGGTGATACCAGCTGATAAAACAGTGGCGTTACAACCAACCCCAATACAAATAATATTTGCCACAGCTCCACTCGCTTAGGCTTCAGCAAGCTGGCACTAATGCCGCTGATACCCGCGATACGTCCAATACCTAATAGCAAAATCACAGTCGCCACACCCAATATCAAACCACCTATCAAGGATATTGGTGTGAATGCTTGCCAGTCTACTTGTATGCTCATAACTGATTACCTAGCTTAGTCTTATGACCTGTCGATTCAAAATTCTATTTATAAAAATACATTATATTATAAAGTATAATAAAAAGGTAAAAAAATACTGAACCCGTGGCTCAGTATTTTTATGTAGTCTATTTAACGGTATTAGTTATACAAATTATTTAGCCAATACTTTTTCAAGGACTGATTCAAAACGCTCTACTGCGCCATCAACATCAGTCAATTTATCAAGTCCAAATAGACCCAATCGGAAGGTTTTAAAGCTGTCAGGTTCGCCGCATTTAAGTGGAACGCCAGCAGCGATTTGCATACCAAGCTCAGCGAAGGCACTGCCTTTATGAATATCATCACGGTTGGTATAAGAAACCACCACACCTGGCGCCATGAAGCCTTCAGCGGCGACACTTTCGACCCCTTTGTCTGCAAGTACTTTACGAATACGGTTACCCAGTTCCCACTGCGCGTCACATAGCTTATCAAAACCGACTTCTTTGGCTTCCATAATCGTATCGCGGAACTGGCGTAAACCGTCAGTTGGCATAGTCGCATGGTAAGCATGACCGCCATTCTCATAAGCACGCATGATGTTTAACCACTGCTTGAGATCAAGGCTAAAGCTATTTGACTCAGTGCTGTCTACTTTTTTCACAGCCTTTTCGCTCAACATAACTAGACCGGCACAAGGGGTACTACTCCAGCCTTTTTGCGGGGCACTGATAAGCACGTCAATGCCAAGTTTTTTCATATCAAGCCAGACACAACCTGAGGCGATGCAATCAATAACCAATAGGCCACCAACGCTGTGAACTGCTTCAGCTAAAGCTTTGATGTAGTCTTCTGGTAGGATGATACCGGCTGATGTTTCAACGTGCGGAGCAAATACGATTGCGGGTTTTTTTTCTTTGATTTTGGCAACAGCGGTTTCGATATCAACCGGTGCAAACGGCTTTGGCGCATCAGTATCTTCGGTGCGGTCAGCGGCCAATACGGTAGTCGATTTGGCCATGTTTCCTTTTTCAAGAATTTGCGTCCAGCGATAGCTAAACCAACCATTACGGATGATTAGGCAGTCTTGATCTTTTGCTAGCTGCGCTGCGACAGCTTCCATGCCATAAGTACCTGAGCCTGGAACAATGGCGACCGCGTCAGCGTTATAAACTGACTTTAGGTTGCTAGATAAGTCGTTCATCACTTGCTGAAAAGCTTTTGACATGTGGTTCAAAGAGCGGTCAGTATAAACCACTGAATATTCTAATAAGCCTTCTGGATCGATATCTTGACGTAATGCAGACATAGGACATTCCTTGTTTGTTGTTAGATTGTTTAGATGTGACTAAAAATTGGGCATAGATAAAGTTTAAGTATAGCCATATTGAGTGACATAAAAATACTGAATATGGCTATAGGTATTACGAGTTATAGATACAATTAATTATAGAGGCTACCGATTGTAGGTACGATTAATTATAGGCACCACTAAGGGTCTTACTAGAGAGTACAACGTGGGCTTGACGATATAGCGCTTTATCCTAGCGCTATTGCCGTTGGTAAGTAATGTCTTATGCAAGGCTGCTTATGACATTAGGGCCATTATAGTTTCTGCACAGCGGCAGACAGATGATAATAGTCACTGGTAATATTATTAAATTAAAATCCATCTGCCAACGCCAATAGCGGTGACCATAACAGTGCCATGACTCAATGCAATCATGACAGCTTGATACTAGCACTGATAATGGTAGTTGACAACGGTTTGTTCGCTCAACAATATATCTACCGTAAGTTTCTTTTTATCAGTAAAGCTATCAGCGATTTATTAACCAGGATCAATCTATTATTAGCGATGACGATAAGCGTCGTGTAGCCCTGAGACCACAAAGTCTAACAGCTCACTATCGCCTTCGCGCGCCGCCTTACGCATGAGCTTCGATGGAGCATGGGTCAAGGTCTGAGTCAGGCGCCGTGATAGCTCAGTAATCACGTCTTCAGCGCTGACCTCACCGTGCTCAAGCTTGACGAGTGATTCATTGAGTAGCTTATCTACTTGCTCATTAGTACGCACCCGATACTGCTGAATGTCTTTGCCCACTTGCCGCACCTGAAAGCGCCGCTCCATCTCAACGACCAATTGGCTAACGAGCAGCTCAGCATCAACCGCCGCTTGCCGGCGCTGTTCAAGATTACCAGCGATGACATGCTGCAAGTCATCAACAGAATAGAGATAGACATCATCTATCCGGCTGATGGTCGAGTCAATATCACGCGGTACGGCCAAATCTATCATCAACATCGGCTGATAACGGCGGCGCTTCAGCGCTTGCGTGGTCATCGTTTTATCAATTAACAAATCCATACTACCGCTACAGCTACTGACGATATCTGCATCCGCCAGCACTTGCGGTAGCTCTTGTAGCGATCTAACTTCCACACTACGGTTAGGTTGGCGTAATTCAGCAGCTAAAGCTTCAGCACGCTCAGGGCTACGATTACAAATAATGACCCGCCCAACCCCAAGCCCTGCAATATGAGTAGCGACTAAGCGGTTCATCTCACCAGCGGCCACCACTAATAGGGTACGACTGGGCATATTATCAAAAATCTGAGTGACTAACTTAGCGGCTGCAAACCCAAGCGATACCGCGTGCGCACCCACATTGGTCTCATTACGCACGCGTTTAGACGCGGCAAACACTTGATCAATAATCCAGCCTAGCTGATTGCTTAGGGCTTGCTCGCTTTGCGCGAGCTGGACGGCTTGCTTAATTTGGCCAAGTATTTGCGGCTCGCCTAATATCATCGAGTCCAAGCCCGCCGCGACTCGCAACCAGTGGGTAAGAGCGTGGGTGTCACGATGCACATACAGATATGGCTCAATCTCAGCCACAGAAAGTTGCTTAAAGTTAGCAAGCCAGGTTTTAATCTGAATAATATGAGCGTTCATGGCCTCTGAGGTGACTCCGAAGCTGGCGCTACTATTAGCGGCTGATGTAGAAGATGCTGTAGGCGAACGTGTAGAAGTGATATTGTTAGTAGCACTAGTGTGCGGCACCAGCGCATATATCTCAGTACGGTTACAAGTCGAGACAATCACGCTACCATCAGTAAAGCCTTTGAGCTGGTCAAGCGCAATGGTTACCTCGTCACCCACAAGCGCCAAGCGCTCACGTAAAGCGACTGGTGCAGTTTTGTGATTGACCCCAATGACCACTAATCTCATTATTGATAGACCATAAACATAACGCTCATTTACTTTCTAAACCACCGCTCTTTTTTTAAAAGCAGATTCTAAAAGCCAGTATCATCTAAAGACTAGTGTTATCTAAAAGCTAGGGTTAAAAGCGGATAAAATTTGTTTTGAACCGCAAGCCCAAACATACTGCGGTCAGACGCAAGTAGTTGCATAATCAGGCGGCGTTATTGATTTGAATAGAATAAAAACCAAGTTAAAAAATAGGTTAAAATCCGTTACGATAAGTACAAAACTGCTTATTATAGCATTGTACCATTGTTACCCGTTTTGTTTAATACTCGCCCTGCTACCCCGCCACTATTTACTTGTATTTGGGTAACTTAACGATAAATCAACGGTCTTGACGACTTTTAGCTGTCATTTTACCTACCCATTTGAGGTCTTAACACCCTGTCATAGATTTATTATCTATAAAAATTTCTTGAGTATGGCCAGTTTCATCAATATTTGAGTAACATGAGTACTATTGTTTATAGCACTCTTTCGCCTCTATAATACTCTCTGTAAGTATCTACCATAAACTCATAAAATCAATACATTAAATTGGCTTTGTAGATAAAGCATATTGGTAAGTAAATAATGAATAAAGTAGCTTTAATATAGAGCGACCTGAAATAAAGTGACTTTATTAGTAATTAATGAGTGAATACGGCTGGTTATGATTTTTTTTGGGTTATCGTTTCAATCACAACTTGCGCATAACGACCAATTTAGCCTTCAAGCTTTATTGCGTGTCGTCATTGACCGCTTGTGTCAGCGCCATAAGCTAACCTTACTGTTAGCCGCTTGTCTGTGTTTAACCACCCCTGCCCAAGCAGGCCTCCTTAATTCATCCTCGAATGACATCATATCTAATCCTTCAATATCTAACACTTCGGTAGATAGTCCTTTAATAGCGAAATTTTCCATAGCTACTACCAATGGTGAAGAAAATAGTAGTGAAAAAAATAGCAGTAGTAGTAATAATAACAATAGTAGTGATAGAACGCAGATCGTAGACAGTGTGGCTAACGTTAATAGCTTACCACCGACAACCGTGTTGCAGCCAGAGCTTACTGAGCCAAGTCTATATAGTATTTTGGATGCCGAATTTTCGGCGGATCGCGGTGATACCCGTCGCGCCCTAGCCATTTATAAACAGCAGTCCTTTAAAGAAGACGCTACGGCGGTATTTGAGCGAGGGCTGAGCTTATCTTTGCGTAGCGAGGATATTGACTCCTCGCTCCAGTTTGCTAAAACCTGGCAAGACCAAAATCCTGATCACGTACCCGCCTGGTTTTATGTGGCCCATTTAGCCCTAAGAGCGCATGACTATACGTTAGCTAGTGAGACCTTAAACCGTATTTTACGCTATGATCCGCGTGCAGATTTAAGCGAAATCCTTATCGGCATCTATCCCAATACCGACAATGACAAACGCGAACTACTTGCCGCTTTGCAGCCTCTTGATAGTGAGCAAAATGCCTCATTGTCGGTACTAAAAGCCGGATTGCTCTACCAGTTTAATGAACCGCAGTTGGCGCTCATTCATATTAATCGTGCTTTAGCACGCCAGCCTGATTATGTACCGTTTATCACCCTAAAATCTGACATCTTACGTAAAATAGAACCAGACGCAACGGTGATTAATTATGTCAACCAATCAAGGCTGCGTAATCCTGACAGCAAAAGCTTATACTTGTACGAGATACGCTACCTACTTGATTTGAAGCAAAGTCAAAAAGCATGGCAGCTATTACTTGAGGCGCATAATCGCTTTGCTGATGATGCTGAGATTACCTTATTAGCAGCGCTGGTCAGTCTGGATGTTGAAGAATATCACAGCGCTGATCAACTGCTTAACATGCTAGCAAAAAATCCAGCTTACCTTGACCAAGCCTATTATTATCTTGGCATCAGTGCTGAGCGTCAGCAGCGCTTTGAGCAGGCCAAATACTACTTAAACGGCGTCATGCAAGAAGACTTAGTACTGGCGGCACGTAAAAAAGTCGTTGCCTTTGAGCTGCTTAATAATAACGTCGATGCCGCAATCGCCACCCTACAAAAACTGCGCCAACAATTTGAAGTATTTGCCCCTGAAACTTATGTGTTAGAAGCTGATATCTTATGGCAGCAAGAGGAGACAGATGAGGCGCTACAATTATTAACTCGCGCCAGCCGTAAATACCCTGACGATGAAGCCTTGCTTTTTGCCCGAACCCAACTGCTTGACGATCGTAATGACTATGTCATCAAGCGTACCTTACTCAATCATTTACAAGCGTTAGCGCCCAGCAACCTATCTTATCAGCTCAGCTACGCGCAACTGCTGCTCTCGAATGATCGCAGCTCTGAGCAGGGCTTGGGATTAGCAACTGCTATCATTCAGATTCGCTACGACGATCCGCGTTACGACAATGAATTGCATCTTCAAGCGTTGAATGTGCTTGCTAGTAGTGCTTTAGCCAATGACAATTACGCTCAAGTGATTAACTATTTGCAAACGCCCTACGATGTGTTTCCCAGCTTGCGCTCGGGTGTGCTGTTATTGCGTGCTTATCAAGGTTTAGGCAATAATGATAAGGTCGAGGCCATGTTAGCGGATCTTCAGCAGCGCTTCTCATTCGGGCAGCACAACATCAATGACCGCACACAACTTTATTAATGATTAACTACGGTTTAAGAGGATCTCAGGTGTGATGGGATAAAGGTAAGAAAACCATCACAGATACTTGAGACAACAGCGTTACTTATGCTTAAAAAAATTACTGAAGTCAGTTCAAAATAAAAGAGGTACGTTCATATCAACGTGCTACTGGTATAAATTTTCATTGCTTGCTGTTCGCACGCGTGACAGAGGCTGCAAAAAATTCAAACCAGCAGCACTGTCTCTTTTTTAAATTGGATCGACTATATAGAAGTTGTAGGCTGTTTTTATTTCGGATTGACCCATTAAAATGAGCTGGCTGTACACGGTGCTTATAATAAAAAAACAAAAGTTCATAACAGAGTAACAAACAAGGTTTAAGCTAAGCGCTTAAAATTAAATCTTTTTAAGCTTGTAAATTTTGAGGAAATACCATGTCAGCTCTAAAAATAACCCATCATAAGTCTACTAAATTAGCTACATTTGCTGCCCTAACAGCAGCGCTGGCCATCACCTCAGGCTGTCAGTCTTTACAAGGTGCGAATGCCACTACTAAACCCGCTCCTATCGTACAACCACAAAAACTAGATAATTTTAACATCACTGGTAAAATTGGCGTGACTATGCCTAACAACGCAGCGAGTACAGGTACCCAAGGTGGCAGTGCCTTTTATGCATGGGGTCAGCAAAATGATCGCTTCGCTATTGAACTCATTGGCGCGTTAGGGATTGGCAAGACCAATATCGAATATGACGGTCAAACAGCTACCTTAGTTAGTGAAAAAACCGGTACCTTGACGGCAGACAATCCTGAAACCTTGCTACAAAAAGCCACTGGCTGGCAAGCACCGATCTCGCAAATGCCCTATTGGATTTCTGGACGTCCCGCACCTTCAGACAGCGCGCCGCAAACTGATGCCCAAGGCCGACTTACCAGCTCAGTCAATGGTCCTTGGACAGCAAGCTTTGATTATAAAGGGGCTGCTAAGCTGCCAAGTAAAATCAGCGCCGTACAGCAGCAAGGTCAAAAAGTCGTTATGACTATCGACCACCAAAATAAATAATCTAGAGTAAGTTTAATTATGACTTATAAAGACTGCTGTTTATGACTAAAAACAGGGCCATCTCGAACGTCCCAGTTACATGCCTATCGCCTGCGAAGATTAATCTGTTTTTGCATATTACAGACAGGCGTGCTGATGGTTATCATAACTTGCAAACCGTTTTTCGCCTGCTTGATTGGGGCGATTATCTACACTTTTTGCCAGCGGATTTACTGTCATTATTGACGCCTGATATTAATATTGATGAAGCCGCTAATACCGACTTTAGTGCCAGCATGACGCATCTGTCAGAAAACACCAATTTACCCAAACGAAATTTACCTGATCTAAGTACTGTGGCCCATCAGCAAGCGGTTGCACTGTCGAATAAGCTACCAAACAAGCTATGTGCGCAGCTGGTGACCCTGACTGGTGCTGAGACGATTACTGATAGCTTAGCGGATAACTTAATTATAAAGGCAGTACGCGCATTATTAGCTTATGCCCTACAATTGGGGCGATTACCCACTCAGCTACCGCACATCAACATCACCTTAGATAAACGCCTGCCGATGGGTGCAGGATTGGGCGGTGGTTCCTCTAATGCGGCCACTACTTTGCTAGTACTTAATGAGCTTTGGCAACTAGAATTTACTAACGAGCAACTGTGTACTATTGGCGCGACACTGGGTGCTGATGTGCCGATATTTATCTTTGGCCAGGATGCTATTGCGATGGGCATTGGTGAGCAGCTCACGCCGATAGAATTGCCCAATCAGCAATATTTATTACTGACCCCGAACGCCCATGTCAATACTGCGCAGCTATTCGCCCATCCCGATCTGCGCCGAGATATTGAGCCGCTTACCGCTATGACTATTAGTGACCATTCAACGCACTACGCCCAAGCGCTCAATGCTCCTTACCATAACGTTTTTACCCCAGTGGTCGAAAGTCTGGCGCCAGCAGTGACCCAAGCATTACAGTATTTACGAGAATTAGAGCCGCAAGCATTAGGAGTCGCACGGATGACCGGCTCGGGTAGCGCAGTATTTTTACCGTTAGATGCGAGTATTATTGCCCATACTCAACTGTTGGCAAGTTGGGTGGCAGATGCGCCCTGCCCTGCTTATTTGGTCAGTAATTTACAGACGTCATTATAAATAATCAGGCCTCAATATAAAGACCACAATACAAATAGTCATCTAAATCACCAGCAACGGTAGGATTACCGTGGTTAATTTGCTAGAATAGCCTCAGCTTCAATTTATTGTGAATAAAAGCTATAAAAAGGCGCAAATGGCTTGCAATATATAAATTTTTATTTATAATAGGTCGCCAATATAGGGGTATAGCCAAGTTGGTAAGGCATCAGGTTTTGATCCTGACACCGTTGGTTCGAGTCCAGCTACCCCTACCATATTTTCAGTTTGCATTATGATAATTTGCCATTAATATAAATGGCCGCTTGTCTTATAGCAATTGACAACACCCTTCCAGTTTCGGTATAGTTCGCAACGAACACCGCTAGGAAAATGTTGTTTTTAGACGGTTCGACCGTTTTCTAAACGACTTGCAAGGCAGCTCAGCCAATCTAATGTTGTTTATTAGAAATTTGTTTAATATTAAACATCGGTAGTGCACAGCTTACACATTACAGGGGTATAGCCAAGTTGGTAAGGCATCAGGTTTTGATCCTGACACCGTTGGTTCGAGTCCAGCTACCCCTACCATTTTCTACGGTATCATTAATAACGTTCACCACACTTTTCTTAATTTGAGCAGTTTGACACTGCTTAGCGGTCGCTGCTTGAGTCACTCAATAGGACTTCTGTCATGCCTTATTTGGCGATTTTTACGGGTAATGCCCACCCGGAACTAGCGAAAACTGTAGCCGACCACCTCCATATCCCTCTTGGTAAAGCTGACATCACTCGTTTTTCTGATGGCGAAATTGCCGTGGAAATCAAAGAACACGTGCGCGGTAAAGACGTGTTTATTATGCAGCCTACCTGTGCACCAACCAATGACAATTTGATGGAAATCATGATGATGGCTGACGCTCTGCGTCGCTCAAGTGCTGGCCGTATCACCGCTGTGATGCCCTACTTCGGTTATGCCCGTCAAGATCGTCGCCCGCGCTCAGCTCGCGTGCCAATCTCTGCTAAAGTTGTTGCTGATATGCTCAACATTGTCAGTATTGATCGCGTCATGACCGTTGACTTGCACTCGGATCAGATTCAAGGCTTCTTTGATATTCCAGTTGATAACATCTACGCGACCCCTGTCTTACTTAATGACCTCAAAAAGCAAGATTACGACAACATCATGGTGGTCTCACCTGACGTTGGTGGTGTGGTCCGTGCGCGCGCAATGGCAAAACAGCTGGGCGATGCCGACTTAGCCATTATTGATAAACGCCGTGCGCGTGCCAATGAGTCACAAGTGATGCACATTATTGGTGATGTCAGCGACCGCGATTGCGTGATTGTTGATGATATGGTTGATACCGCAGGAACATTGTGCAAAGCGGCAGAAGCCCTAAAAGAAAGTGGCGCTCGTCGCGTTCTAGCCTATATTACTCATCCTGTATTATCTGGTAATGCGCTGAAAAATATCAGCGCATCAGCGCTGGATGAAGTCGTTGTGACTGATACGATTCCCTTGTCTGATGCTGCCAAAGCGTGTAGCAAAATTCGCCAAATATCTATCGCCCCGATGCTAGCTGAAAGCTTACGTCGCATTAATAACGAAGAATCTATCAGCGCGATGTTTGATGCATAGAATTTAAACCTATTATCAAAACTAGCGCTAAGACCTAATAGTAATATTGGTCTTGGCGCGAAGTCTTGTGCGTAAGCCTTTATTATTGCTACAAAACCACGTATAATGCGCGCCTGTGCTGATCATTTGTTCTATATGAGCATGACAGCATCAAAAAAGTGCTGAGCACGCTACACGACGACAGCTATAATAATAGTTATTATTAAGCTGAACGACGGACGGTAGCGAATAGCACTAGGTCGTCGTTACTGGTTTTATCCTTGGTAACTATGACTTATGGCTATCATTACCTATTAGTGGATCGGTCGCAAATCCACTTTTTAGACCCAACACTTCATCTATCTTTTTACAGGATTATACCCATGAGCACTAATCATTTTGAACTATATACGGTTAATCGTTCTGCAGACCAGCAAGGTAAAGGTGCGAGCCGCCGCCTACGCAAGCAGAATCTTGTTCCTGCTATCATTTATGGCGGTAACGCAGAGCCAACATCAATCTCTATCAAACTTAACGAGTTGGTAAAAGCGCTTGAATTTGAAGCCTTCTTCTCGCATATTTTGACTATTACCGTTGATGGCGAAGCACATCAAGTCGTTATCAAAGACTTACAGCGTCATCCTGCTAAAGGCTTTCCAATGCATGCTGACTTCCAGCGCATTGTAAAAGGTCAAAAAATCAGCATGAATGTTCCTATGCATTTTGTGGGCAAAGAAGATGCACCAGGTACTGAAAAAGGCGGCGTACTATCTACGCTTGTATCAGATATCGAAATCTCTTGCATACCATCATTATTACCTGAGTACTTACAATTAGACGTATCTACTATGGAAATTGGTGATCTATTCCGTCTATCAGATATCAATTTACCTGAAGGCATCGTTATCAATGAGCTTGAACTTGAAGACGGTCATGATCGTACTATCGTTAACATGCGTCCACCAACAGTTGACGAAGTTGACGAAGATGCTGAAGATGCTGACGCTGACGAAGTTCCTGCTACTGAGCAAAGCGACAAAGCTACTGCTGATGACGCGGACAAAGACGGCGAAGAATAAGCATATTAACTCCTGTTTTTTAGGCGCTTATTGCGTCCTATCTAAGCAGTAAGTTGGCTTATTGTGCTTATGTTAAAAATCAGCAGGGGATAAACGTCTCCTGCTGTTTTTGTAAGTGGCATTTGAAGCGTTAAAAAATATTGTCTACATCACGGATACTTCGATGATAATACAAATGACAAACACTTAACTGGTATTCATTATTTGTAAGACAACACCCTATTTATTGATTACAAGCAGAGTACAGTCATGTCCCTAAAGCTTATCGTCGGTCTTGGCAATCCTGGTCAGCAGTATATGTTTACCCGCCATAATGCTGGATTTTGGTTCGTGCAGCATTTAGCGCATCAGTTCAATATTGAGCTGAGCCCTGACAAAAAGTTTCACGGGGTAACCGGGCGCGGACAAATTCATGGTCATGATGTTCGACTATTATTACCTCTGACCTTTATGAATAAATCTGGACAGTCAGTCGTGCCGATGGTTAATTTTTATGATATCGATAATGATCAATTGCTCATCGCTCATGACGAGCTGGATATTCCAGCCGGTAGTATCAAACTAAAAACAAGTGGCGGACATGGTGGTCATAATGGTCTGCGTGACATCACCCCTCACATTGGCAGTGACTTTCACCGCTTACGTGTTGGTATTGGTCATCCGGGCCATAAGTCTAAAGTTAGCGGTCACGTGCTCTCTAAGGCCTCACCCGATGAGCAAATCGCTATTGATAGCGCGCTAACCGCCGCTTTTGAGGCGCTGCCGTTGTTATTAGATGGTGATGTTGAACGGGCGCGTGCGCAAATTAATGGCTTTAAACTACCGGATTGACAAGGTATGATACTTTCTTTCAAATAAGGGGGTATTTTGACATACGATCGGTATAAACCTTATTATATGTCCCTGCCCTAATGTTCGCTTTAATTCCCTGACTGGCAGCATTGACTGCTAACTCAGATTGGAGCGCATAGCTTAAACTTGCGTATTGATAAGGGCCTCAGCCTTTTATTTAACGCTATGCGCCCCCATTAACCTATTACTTTTGTTACGCTAAGGAAGCAATCTATGCTACTTAATATGCTTAAATGCAAATTGCACCGTGCCCGCGTCACGCATGCTGAGCTCCATTATGAAGGCTCGTGTGGTATCGACGGCGATCTATTAGACCTAGCTGGTCTGCGTGAAAACGAATCCATCGACATCTATAATGTCACCAATGGCAAACGCTTTCGCACTTACGCTATCCGTGCTGAAGCTGGCTCTGGCATCATCTCTTTGAACGGTGCTGCCGCTCATATGGCCGACTTAGGTGATATCGTTATCATTTGCGCCTACGCTCATTTTGATGAAGCCGAAGCAGATACTTATCAGCCAAAACTGGTCTATTGCAATGAAGACAATACAGTCAAAGACACGGCTAATATTATTCCAGTACAAGTCGCTTAAATATTTATTTCACGATAACTGAGCGTTTTTATTTTTATACTATATTTATAACATTTTAAGTTTATAACGTTTTAAATATTCATTAGAAAAACTAAACATCAGACCATGTCGTTTAAGTTATTTTTATCGTCATATTACAAACTTATGCTAATATAAAAGCTGAATCCGAATCATGCTGAGCTTACGTGAGGGCAATTCAGAAAATAGGCATGAACATGAAGATGATGTCGCAGTAAACAGTACAGATCCAGATTATACAGAACCAAGCTTAGCGCGCGGCTTAGGTAGCTTATTTATTGGTCTACTGATGCTAGTATTGAGCTCACGTGCTATCGTTTGGGGCGCGGTCGAGTTGGCAACGTTATGGGGCTTGAGCGAGCTGATTATTGGTTTGACCATCGTTGCCGTTGGTACGTCACTGCCCGAGCTGGTCTCTAGCTTATCAGCAGCGCGCAAAGGCGAGCACGATATGGCACTGGGTAATATCATTGGCTCTAATATTTTTAACACCTTAGCGGTCGTAGGATTGGCGGCGATTATCGTACCGATTACCGCCAACCCCGTGATACTATCACGCGATGTGTTAGCGATGAGCTTAGTTACATTATTGCTCGTTGCACTATGCGTCTTTGCATTTATGACTAAGCGTCAGTTTGGCCGCACATCTGGCATTACATTGGTGCTGTTCTTCGTTGGTTATACCGTTTGGCTTATACAAACGGTCAATATGTAGCAGAATATTTAATTTATTTTTTGTCTTTCTGTTTACGGTTTTTAAAACCACGCCACAAGCCTTCTTGCTGTACCTTGGGCATTTTTAAGGTGATGGTATTCGATAGCATGTCTTGCACTGCCAAACCGCGACGGTTAAATAGGCAAAACATGTAGTTAAATATCCATCCCAAAAAAATGCTCGCTAATAAAACAGCGCGTGAGCCATCAACTAAGCTACCAATGATACCGCACAACAATGGCATCAAACAGGCCGCCAAAATACGTTTGAACGACTGTCCCCACGTAAGCAGATGGCCGGCATTATTGACCGTTTTTAGCCGCCACGTTTGCATCCCTAGCGTCTGACCACCGCGACGCCAAAATAAACCATAGAAGCTTACTAGCGTCAGTACAAACGATGGGGTCATGATAAAGTTCTGATACCAAATCGGTAACGACTGCGCCTCTGATGACTGCGTTCCCGTTTGCATAGTGAGCAGTGTACCAATGACTGTCAGCACCGTGCCCACCAAAAACAATAATGCCAATATCAACATACCGTCGTAGACAATAGCGACAACGCGCTCCATTGGTTTAGCGATAGAAGGTTCTTCGGCTTCAGGGGTACGGCGCAGGGACATATTAGCTCTAGATTTAACAGCAGCTTTTGGTCTACTTTTTGACATGGCACAAGCTCATAGCAAGCGGAAAATAATGGGACTAAAATAATGGGACTATTGTACCGTAATTTAGCTGCTTATCGTATATTATCCTAAAAGGGTGTTTCGGCATAAACGACAAAAATAGCAGACATAAAAAAACCGCCAAAATGTCATAAGACAGGCGATTGATTTAATGATTTGTTATGCAAATGGTGCGCCTGGAGAGATTCGAACTCCCGACCCCTTAGTTCGTAGCCAAGTGCTCTATCCAACTGAGCTACAGGCGCGTATTGCATATCATCTACTGCGCAGTTAAAACTTTACAGTAAATTAGGTTGGCTATTATATAGATAATACAGCTAGTGTCAATGTTTTTTAACGATTAAAACAAGATTGTTTCTGTTTTAAAGATTAAATCATCACTGATTTTAGTTTGCTGCGTTATAAATCTATCAATAACTAAATATAATGGAGGTGAAGGAGGGATTCGAACCCTCGATACGCGCAAACGTATGGTTCCTTAGCAGGGAACTGGTTTCAGCCACTCACCCACTTCACCAAACGATGTAAGACTTCTATAAAATAGAAATAGTATCAATGCTAATGATACGTCTCATGTCGTGGGCGAGTATTATAACAAAGCCAAAATAAATTGCAAGCACTACGCGCGGTTTTAATAGTGCTTTTTGCATAATTGTAGTTTTTTAGCAGATTTAGATAAGATTTTGGGTTCGCTCATGTGTTCTCGACCTTATTATTCATAGGAAATGAGCTGTTTTCTTAACCGAACTATTAATATGACAGCTCGAGCTACCACGGGCGGCTATGGCTTTTTTAATGTAGGATGGCTATAGTGATTGGCCGTTGTTAAATAACACCCTAAAGTTTATTGAGCACTCATAATAAAAGATATAAAGGAAAGGCTATGCGTCCGGTAGTATTGTGTTTTTCAGGATTAGACCCGTCAGGCGGTGCTGGGCTACAAGCGGATATTGAAGCAATCGGACAAGCAGGGGCTCATGCCGCAGTGGCTTGTACTGCTATCACCGTGCAAAGCTCGCAGCAGGTGTTTGGCTTCGAAGCGTGTGCGGCGGCATTGGTAGAAGCCCAAGCCACGACCGTACTAGAGGATCTACCCGTTCGCGTCATCAAGTCGGGTATGTTGGGTACGACGGATAATATTGCCATGCTAACCCGCTTATTCGCTAAGCAGGTCATACCTCAAGGCACGCCTTTTGTACTTGATCCAGTGTTGGTTGCTAATAGTGGTGGCAGCTTAGGTGATGAGCAAACGCTCGTTGCTGCGTTTAGGAAATTATTGCCCTATGCCACTTTGATTACGCCCAATACTCACGAACTCCGTGCATTAAGTGGCGAGCAAGATTTACATATTGGGGCACAGAAGTTATGTGAACAAGGCGCATATGCGGTATTAGTAAAGACCTCGCATGACTTTGATAGCGGTGATATTAAGCAATACCTTTATGTGCAAGGTAAGATGGTACATCAAAGTACGCTGCCACGCTTAGACGGCGAGTTTCACGGTTCTGGCTGCTCTCTTGCCAGCTTTATCGCTGGACGCTTGGCGGTAGGTGATGCATTGATATCAGCCGTCATCGCAGCGGATCAGTGGGTTACTCAGACCTTGACTGCGGCTGACGCGCCTCATCCTGATGACTCTAATGCACAGTTAATACCGAATCGTTTTGTACATTTTTAAAGGCTATTGTTGTTTTGCTTTTTAAGCACAGCGCTTTTAAGTCATAACAGTCATTGGCTAGCGGGAAAAATAAGCATAAAAAAACGCGCCATTGATATGGAGCGTTTTTTTATACAATAAAATATTATTTAACTTAACTGTTTAACCTAACCTTTTAACCTAACATTGGCATAAAGTTTGAGGCCAACGCGCCGATCATAATTTCTAGTAAGTAAAATGCAAAAAAGGCAACCATAGGTGATAAATCAAGCATGCCAAGGTTTGGCGTAATGCGACGGAACGGGGCTAAGATTGGCTCCGCTAAGCGCATAATAATACCAATAATGGGATGCGATGATTGGGTAAAAACCACAATCCAGCTGACGATAATAGAACCAATTACCAGATAACGGCACATACGTAAAAAGTCTAAAACCAAACTGACTGAGCCAGTGAAGAACAAAGGAACAGGCGCAATACCTTTATGAGTCAACGCCGCCTTACCCGAGATATCAATCAACCGAATTAAAAACATCAACACAATCGCGGCAATGCTGATGCGCCCTTGGGCAACGGTCGGAAAGATACGCCCAAACACATCTACAATGTGGGTGGCTTTATAAGCAGGGCTGATCATGGGATCACTGGCGTCCATGTCTGCAAACTGTAGCATAAAGCGTATAAACACCAACAGCATAGCGAAGGTGGTGACCAAATCGAAAATTTGCAATAACATGTTGTTCATGAAGCGCTACTCAATATACCCGTATTAACAGATGCCATTATTAAATTCTTATTACTACAGCTAGCCAGATTTAATCTTTCATCTCTTCGCTAAGTGCTTGGCTACGGTCAGAGCAGGCTTTCATAGCCTCGGCAATTTGGCGACCGATCTCGTTGTCCTGCATTGATTCGATTGCCGCTTGGGTCGTACCGTTCGGTGACGTGACTTTGCGGCGTAATTCAGCTGGCGCATCATCACTGCCCATGGCCATTTTTGCTGCGCCTAAGACTGTTTGCATGGCGAGCGCTGAGGCTTGTTCTTTATCTAATCCTAAGGCAACTGCACCATCAATCATTGACTCGATAAAGTAAAAGACATACGCCGGTGCTGAGCCAGAAACAGCCGTCACCGCATGCATATGTTCTTCATTATCTACCCACATGACTAGACCTGAAGCTTCCATTACTGCTGTTGCCAGCTGCTTTTGTTTCTCAGTAGTATCATCAGTACCGTATAGACCTGTGGCACCCATTTGAATCATAGCTGGGGTGTTAGGCATAGCGCGTACGATATTACGATAGCCGCCAAGCATAGTAGATAAAAGATCAGTAGATAAACCTGCCGCTACCGAGATTACCAACTGATCATCCAAGACATCAGCAAACGCACCAACCACGGCTTTCATCACTTGTGGCTTCACTGCAAGCACGATAACGTCAGCATTGATAACCGCTGCTTTTGGATCGGACACAGGATCAACGGCATTCAGTTTCAGCGCCGTTGACTGCTTACGCACCTCCTCGCTAGGATCGGCCACCGTAATTAGTTCAGGCCTGACGCCACAGCTAACAAGCCCGCTAATTAAGGCCTGCGCCATGTTCCCACCACCGATAAAGGTAATTTTCTTATTATCTAATACTGACATTTTAATCTCCTAATAACAGTCCCGTATTGGCAACTTTGCGGCAACTTTCAAAAGTCTTCAAAGTAATATAACGGCATTTAAAATGACACTTAGTTTACCATACTGCCACTGCTACCGTTTGATAAATTAATGACGGCAACAATGACATTGAACCCTACTATAGTTAATCTAATTTAAAAAAAGCACAGTGCTACTAGAATGAATTTTTTGCAGCCTCTGTCACGCTTGCGAATAGCAAGCAAGAAAAAATTATACCAGTAGCACGTTGATATGAACGACTCTCTTTTATTTTGCATCAACTATAGATCGTTGAGTTAAACACTGAATCAAAAAGAATATTTTAATATTTTTAAACGATTTTAATAGAGATATCTATCAGAATTACTTAGGAATATTTTGATGAAAACACGCCTAATAAAAGTGCGATTACTTTTAAAACAAGGCTTTTTTGAGGGTTTTTTTAATGTATTGATTTTCAACTTACTTAATTTCAGGCGTATCATTGAGCGTTAGACTACTACTGAAAACGTTGTCGAATTCGTTGTTTGTCAGATTTGCTACTGATTTATCCGACCCTAACACCCAACTGTAAAATGGTGATAGTAATAGTAATGGTAGATCAATTTGCGACCCATCCTCTGCACTTGTAAAAATGAGACTAATGACGACCAAACTGTCACGTAGCCATAAGGGAATGCCCAGCGTTTGGTATAGTTTTTTGCCTGCTTGTGGACGCGTAGCAAGCGCTGTTTGTATGCGCTGCTGCCGACCCAATGGCGCAATTTTTAGTACGAAATTATCTTGGGTGCTTATCAGAATTGGTTGAGTCGTTGATGAATTATCAGTAACCAATGAACCATTTAAACGACTTATTAATGGCTCTATGTCATCGACGGTTAACGGTAATTGCCACGTAAAAATTTCATCTGTACGTAAGGTAATTGTCGTTACGATATTTTGTGACGAACTAATTTTAGACGAACTAGGATTAGGGAACGTTTGTGTTTGTTCAGCAAGCGGTAGTGCAAGCCACGTCAGCCATGTAGTGCTGAGACGATAGAGCTGCTGGCGGTAACGGCAGATAATGTATTGTTGCTTGCGACCTTGCCAACACAGTTGAGTCTGATGGTCATGATCGCTACGCTGAGTGAGAATTAGCACATCATCTATCAATTGTTTAGATGGCGGTAGCGGCTCGTCTTGCGCTAACCAATAATGGAGCAGTTGCCGCTGACGGTAAAGGGGCAGGAAGTGCAAATCAGGAATGCTAAGCACACGTTGCGCTGGTGGCAATTGTAGCGGCATAATAGCCGTTTGCTGCAAATCTTGCGCAGCTTGCGCACTGACCGTTGCTTGAGCATCGGCCAGCAACTGCGCACTACGGGCAATATTATCGATCACATTAACGTTATAAGCCGCCAATGCTGGCATAATTTCACGGCGCAGGCCGCTACGCACATTGTCACCACTCTCATTGGTTGGGTCATTAATATAAGGGAGCTTTAGACGCTGGGCATAAGTACTAATATTCATACGGCGTATCGATAACCAAGGTCGCCATAAAATATGACGACGCGCCCCTTGCGCCTGTACTCGCCATGGCTGCATACCGGACAAACCGTTTACCCCTGCGCCTTGGATTAAGCGCATAAGCACAGTCTCAGCTTGGTCGTCGGCATGATGGGCGAGTAATAAAATGTCATCTTGATTGATGTGGGACAACATGACCTGATAACGTGCTTGCCGCGCTGCTTGCTCATCATTACCTTTTACCTGTGCGTGTAAAATCTGACAGGGCATTTGCTGAGCTTCTGCCCACTTGGCAACGTGTCTTGCCCAATGACCACTATCCGCTTGCAGACCATGATCAACATGTAATAACTGCGGCAAAAACGATAGCTTACCTTGCCGATATAGCTGTGAACATAGCGCTGCTAATGCCAATGAATCACGGCCACCACTACAGGCCAGCCAAATACGGCGACCTCGCAACTGAGCGCCATATTCAGTCACACTAGCCAATAACGCCTCTGTTAGATTTTTATCTATCGGTGACTCAGATATTGGCTCAATAGGATAAGAAAGAATTGCATTGCTGGTCATAATAAATGTTATCAATTTATTTTAATTTATTTCACATATAAAAAAACGTGCCACAAAGTAGCACGTCATTATCTTAGCATTAATCTAGAGTATCTAATATTAGATAAGCTTAACTTAAGTGATTAGCAAGGCAACATCACCTCTGAGTTAAACGACTTGAGCTTCTCATAACGCTGTTCACAACGGTCATACGCATCCATATTCTGGAGCTCATCTAATTGCTCAACCAGCAGTGCTTTAAGTGTATTCATCACTGGCTGTGGATGAATATGAGCGCCCTCTCCTTCTGCAATGACGGCGTCAATCAATCCCATTTGATACAGATTAATGGCGTTTAATTTCAAGGCTTCGCTGGCATCTTGTGCTTTTTCGGCTGTTTTCCATAGGATCGAGGCACACCCTTCAGGAGAGATGACCGAATAAATACTATTTTGCAGCATATTAACTTTATCGCCAACCCCGATAGCAAGCGCGCCGCCTGAACCACCTTCACCAATAATAGTAACGATAATGGGTACTTTAAGGCTGGAGAATACCGCGATACTTTCGGCAATCGCTTGTGCTTGTCCACGCTCTTCAGCACCGATACCAGGGTAAGCACCTTGAGTATCGACGAAGGTCATGACCGGAATGTTAAAACGCTCAGCCATTTTTACCAAGCGAATAACCTTTCGGTAGCCTTCAGGGTTTGCCATGCCAAAGTTATGGGCTATACGCTCGCGAGTACTGCGGCCACGATGTTGACCAACCACCACTACTGGCATGCCATCTATGCGCGCTAGACCGCCAATAATCGCTTTGTCATCAGCATAGGCGCGGTCACCATGCAGCTCATCAAACTCGGTAAACAGCTGATTGACATAGTCCATAAATAATGGACGTTTGGCATGCCGTGCAAGCTGAACGCTGTCCCAGACGGTGCTCATAGAAACTTCCTTTTTATCGTTATCTGATATAATTATTGATATAGTTGTGTAGTGTGTTTACGTTTTATAGCTACATTGTTTATTTAAAAAATATGGTCACAACGTAGTTTTGATATAGTAAGCAACTGACTACTGCTGGTTCAAATATCATGACAGTACAATTGTAAACTCAATAAAAGCTATAGTAGCACATCTCATATGCCATGACATTACTGACAATAGCGCTTTTGTAATGTTAATTTTCGATTAAACATCGGCTAAATACGGATCAAACAGCAACACTATTGAAGCGCTAGTTTTTTAACAGCACTAAGCCTCTATGACATTCAGCTTAACGCCCCATTTAGCAAACTGCTCAACCTCAGCATTCAAGTCGGACAACAAGAACGTATAATGCTCATTATTAGCATCGACAGTAATTTTCCAGCAGTTGGTATCAGTCACTTCTAACTGCAATGCTGGTAATTGATAATCGCTACGACTGTGATGCGTCAATACGGCCAGACGTAGCAGCAAGCATAGATATACCAGCTGATCGCCACCAATCATACAGGTTTGTTCCAGCATGTCAGGCTTGAGCTTACGCCGATGGTTGAGCATCAGCTGCGCCATACGCTTTTGATCAACTTGCGAAAATCCTGGAATGTCTGAGTGTTCAAGTAAATAGGCACTGTGCTTATGGTAGCTGCTGTGGCTAATCGCCAAACCTATCTCATGTAAAAATACCGCGCGTCTAAGCAAATCGGCATCCTCACTACTAAGTCCAAGACTGTCTTTTATTTGCTCAAATAAACCGCGACTGGTCTTGACCACTTGCTTGGCTTGTTTTTTATCGACTGAGTAACGTTTGACCAGCGCCAAGACGCTACGGTCACGTACATCTTCACTAGCAAAACGCCCAAGCATGTCATACATGACTCCCTCGCGCAGCGCCCCATCTGAATAAGTAATCGTATCAATGCCCAGTACTTTCATCACGGCGCGCAGTACGGCAACCCCTGCTGGAAACACTGCTTTTCGATGCTCTTTAACGCCCATTAGCTCAATATCATTCACATTACCGATTTTAATTAATAGTTTTTCTAGTTTTTTGACCCCTTGATAAGTCACGCGCTCTTGATCATCGGACCAGCCTTTAGAGACTAGGACGTTCCGTACCGCTTTAATCGTACCACTAGAGCCGACCACGCTATTCCAGCCCGTCTTTTGGTAGCGACCATTAATCGCTAATATTTCTTTACGGGCCGCCGCGATAGCATTGTTAAAAGCATCTTTGGTAATCTCTCCCTCTGCAAAGAACTTCTGGGTAAAGGCCACACAGCCCATCTGTAAGCTTTCGGTCAACAGCGGATCAAAACCTTGGCCAATGATAAACTCTGTTGAGCCGCCACCGATATCAATGACCAAGCGCTTATCACTACTGGCATTGGTGTGTGAGACACCTAGATAAATCAGGCGCGCTTCTTCGCGTCCGGCGATGACTTCAATAGGCTTGGGCAAGATTTCATTGGCACGTTTAATAAAGTCGTTCGCGTTCTTAGCTTGGCGCAGCGCGTTCGTCGCAACAATACGAATACGCTCAGGCGGTACTGAATCAAGGCGTGCGACAAAACGACTCAGACACTCAAGACCATGGCGCTCAGCAGCAGCACCTAAGATATTATTTTCATCTAAACCTGCTGCTAATTGTACTTTTTCGGACATGGAAGCTACTTTTCTTACTTCACCGTGATCCAGGCGGGCAATAGCCAAATGAAAGCTGTTAGAACCAATATCTATGGCTGCCATCAGTTCATCGTCAGCGATTGGCGGATTTTCAGGGTAGTCATTAGGCATAGGAAAAGTAGTTACCATTTGTGATGGGTTATATAGTCATATAAAAGAAGCTGTCTCATGTGCGCCTTATCAATAACGTTATTAATAATAGGGTGAGCCATGCGCATCATAAGCAAGTTTCGCCATTAAAGCATTTGGTGGTGTTCTAAAAAGTATGCTGGCATCAGACATAACCATAATTGATATAAAAGAACACCAAATCAAAGACTTTAAAGTGATTATCAAGCTTTTTAGAGAAACAACAGGTTCTTCTAACGGCTCGTTTTAGTCGGTGTCTAAGA
>Ga0307486_1000085_pt1 | contig 109532 bp, 106 predicted proteins | sample CBIW02metaG_FD_203663 | JGI IMG/M metagenome (GOLD analysis project Ga0307486, IMG submission 203663) | Sea-ice brine microbial communities from Beaufort Sea near Barrow, Alaska, United States - CBIW 0.2 | ecosystem: Environmental > Aquatic > Marine > Coastal | place: USA: Alaska | collected...
CTCAATCATCCTGGCATCGGCCGCTTCGTTACTTTCTTGCGGCATCTTGTATATTTTATCAATAACAAAGCCACCGGTATCCAGAGGGTTCTCTTTCGCTCCATGGTAAACCACCGATGGCACCTCACTGATCTGAACCCCCGCATCAATTGGCGTTTCGCGGACGATCCTGGCGGAGCCATTCGAGTACACCCCTTGTTGACTTGCCGATTGCGATAGGTGACTGATGTCCATCCTTGTTCCTCCTTCAAAAGACTCTTCTAGTTATCGGAAGCTCCCGGAAGAACTTTAGTGAATCAATCGTCCAAATGATCCGGCAGTATGCAAGTGGCATTTCGATCCCAGCCTAGTTCGTGTCCAGAGTCTTCGTAAAAAAATCCTCCGAGTTTAATGTGCAGCCTGCCGTTATTCGCTGTCAGTTTGAGCTGTACCCTAACCGGGCGTCAGGCATTGAATGACACATACGTCAGAATAGGGTGGTATCTAGAAATAGTTGACGTTTGTTGCGAGGGGTCTTAGCGTACGATTTCTTCCGTTTCGTGAGTTGGCCCCATAGAGGCCGCTGCCGGTGACGCGGAGGCGCAGACGGATTTGGCTTTATTGTTTCTCGACGCAGACAAACCAGACATTGACCTGCCTTGGCTGACTCTGGCCGCTGAACAGGGGCACCCGGACGCCATGCACCATTTGTCCAAGCTCTACATCCAAGGCACCGGCCCACAAAAAAACGACAGCCTTGGGTTGATGTGGTTGGCGAAAGCCGCCTCACTGGGGCATGTGATCGCCGGTGAGCAAATTACGGCTCTGACCCGGCTTGGGAAGGTCTAGCACAACGTGTGCGATGAGGCAGAGTATCTGGCCCGAACCGGTACCCACGCCGATTTGTTCCAGGCATAGCCTTATCCCTGGTGTACTTTCACTTCCCGAAACCCCACAGCCTGGCAGGCGGAGAACGCCGCATCGAGGCTGTTGAAGATCCGCACCACCTCCATGCCCTAGCGTTTGCGGTTCAGGTCCAGGGCCACGGTGGCGCCGTTGCGCCGGCGAAACTGGCAGCTCCAGCGCGGGGCGGGGCCGGGTTCCAGGGGCGCGGGCACGATGTCGGCGGCCATCAGATTGCCCGCTTCAAACAACAGGCGTAACTGGTCCAGTCGCATAATGGGGGTTTGCCTCGTCATATTTAAAATTTGAGCGGGAAAGGGTAGCGCAAACCGCGGGGTTTGTCGGGGCAGGACTATCCAGGTGCGACGCTCGGTTTACCATAACACCTGTTGTACGCAATTGTTGAACGGTTAAACAAGCCGATAATGATCTTTTGAGTCGTTGGTCGGAGCGTCCAGAAAACGACCGTTTGTTATCAGAGCCCATCATCGTCCAGGGCGCTGCCTCTGAATCGCTTTGTATCGTTGTCGGCCAGCCACGCTTCCAATGCGTCAATCAGAATGGCGTTGATCGTGGTGTCGTTTTCGAGTGCCGCCTGCTTGAGTCGGCGCCGTAATTCTTTCAGAAGGAGAGGGATTTCCGCGGAATCCGTTAAATATTACCTTTTTAGCAACCAAGGTATAAAAATTACCGAGCGGGAATACAATCCACTATAGAAAAGATTAAAGATAAAAACATTCCCGATCGGGAAAATATATTGCACTAAGAGTATAAATCACCTATATTTGCCCGCGCGGGAATAAAATCTATCATAAAGGTGATATGAAGTGAAAAAGTTACTGAACGGGAAAGTTGATTCCCCAGCAGCACTTGGACAGCTGATACGACAACATAGAAAAGCACAAACGATTACATTGAATGAATTAGCTTCATTGTGTGGTGTTGGCGCACGATTTCTTTCAGAATTAGAAAATGGCAAGTCGACAGCTCAGTCAGGGAAAATTTTCCAGGTGCTAAATTGCCTAGGCCTTGAAATGGTTATTCACACTCGAGGTTGGATTGATTCAGATATACCAGATAATGCGAGAAAATCATGAATCAAGTGCTTGATGTCTACTTATCAGAACAATTGGTTGGTCAGCTATATTTGGATGATGCCAAACGATATGTTTTTAAATATACGCCAGACTGGGTAGACAATCATAATGCACAGCCGTTGTCGGTTAGTCTTCCCGTTCGAGTTGCAGCGTATGATGACGAAGTCGCGAGGTCTTTTTTTGCCAATTTGTTACCAGAAGCTGATCTACGGATCAATATTGCAAGAAGACTTGGATTATCTGAAAAAAATGATTTTGCTTTATTAGAAGCAGTAGGGGGGGAATGTGCAGGGGCAGTCAGTTTATTTACGCACGGTCAATCGTTTCCCAAAAACAGTAATTATAAAAAACTCACAGAGGAAGAGCTGAATGCGCTGATTGACAGACTTCCTCGTTATCCTATGCTAGCAGGTGAACACGATATTCGACTCTCACTTGCAGGTGTACAGAATAAGCTCCCTGTTTATTTTGATGGTGAAGCGATTAGCTTACCTATGGGCACCGCTGCTAGTAGCCATATACTCAAGCCTCCAATCGCGAACTATCCTGATACCGTTTACAATGAATATTTCTGCATGCAATTGGCATTGAAGGCGGGTCTACAGGTACCAGAAACATTGATATTACAACGCCATAAACCTTTATACCTAATCAAACGTTACGATCGTGCTTATGATCAAGACGGCAATATTATAAGGTTGGCTCAAGAAGATTTTTGCCAAGCGATGAGTATTCCACCTGATAACAAATATGAAAAAGAGGGGGGGCCAAGCTTGAAGGACTGTTGTGAGTTGATACGCAATTACAGCATACAACCAGCTAAAGACTTATCAGCAATAGTAGATTGGGTAATTTTCAATTACTTGATTGGTAATGCTGATGCCCATGGTAAAAACATTTCGTTAATGCTGACGGAATCAGGCCCCAAACTAGCCCCATTTTATGATTTGATGAGCACAGCGGTTTATCCTGGACTCACAGAAAAAATGGCGATGAAAATTGGCGGTGAGAATCGTCCAGAGTGGATGATTGTCGATCGTTGGGAGCAGTTTTCTAAAGATACGGGGATTGGCTTCAAGCTCATTAAAAACAAATCGTTGAAAATGGTAACTTTACTAGCTCAAATAATGAATGATCTTGCAGGTGATGTTCAGCAGCAATATGGTGAATGCGAACTGATAGGAAAGATAATTGCATTGATTGAACAGCGTTCTAGTAAGCTTTTGAGAGTGTTGAAAATAAATCTGAATTAGATGGGGGACTGTAATTAAGAATGGCCAAAATTGAATTTCTCATTTTCCAATCTCTCAATTCTGTCTCGGGTTGGAGTGCATCAAGCTTATTATCAATAAAGTAGCTTAAGAGAATAGTTAGTTCTCGGACATTGTATTGTGAAGGTCCGTTGTTTTCAGGTGTGCGAGGATCGTTTCAAAGGAGTGTGTTCAAGCTCAAAGTTGTCAGTTGATTATATGTCATATGGCTTAGAGTTATTAACTTGAGAACGTCGCAATTGAAAGGCATAAATTTGGTTCTAGCGAATTTTACTAAATATACCTGACTATCTGGTATTCCAGTATGTTTCTACAAAAATATGTGTGGTATCTAAATGGTGACTTATTAAACAGGAAGGCTTTTAGCCTTCCTGTTTACATGTATGTATGGCGGAGAGTCAGGGATTCGTACTCTCACCCGTGGGGGATAATCAAAGAAACTGATATTTAAATACTTTGTGTTGGAGATGATCTGTGGACTGCTTAAAAGTAGTAACTGAATATGATGAAATCGAGTGGTAAAACCATAATCTAAGCTATTGATTTAATTATGATGAAAGTTGCTAAGAATAACTTATTTCGACAGCCCTGAAAAGGGTTTATAACCAATTAAAACATATAGTTAAGTTATTATTGGTGCCATCTTGAGGGGGTGGTGGACGTAGTCCATGGCGGTTCGAGTCCGCCCATCGGCACCAAAATACTAGAAAGTTGTTGTTAAACAACAGCCTAACAAAAACTAAACCTTCCTTAGTCTTATTGTGTGGCAACTTGTGGTCCCATTTTGGGACCACAATGTTAAACCGCATCTGCCAAAGCCGATAGGCTATTTAATACTTAGCTTTGTCGTTCCTTTTTTACGTCATTAATTAAATAAATGTGAAATAGATTTTTTTATTTACTACTGATCGTAGATTATTTATTTACTTAAATTCATGCATTTATAATGCGCAAATATAATCTTCAATGGACTGAAATGTTGATAATAATATTGGGCTGGTTACGAGACCATATTTTATTATTATCTAAGTTCAATCAAAAATACGTTCTAAACGTGTTCGCGATATAAGCCACATTGTCCAATAAGTTTTTTGAATTCCAAACATTTAACAACAGGCATCAACTTATTAAAAAATACTAATCTGCAAAGTCATGGAGGCTGAAGTTATCTCAAAGCCGAAACTTAATGCAGATTATTCTTTGTTTGGTAAGCTTAATAAGCTGTATCAAATTTATATTGAATATTCGCCGCTTGTAATTCACAATGAAATACATTTTATGTGTGGCTTAAAACGTCAACTGTCTTTGCAAGCTTAGTCAGTCTTATTAAACGAGTTTCTCATTGAACGATTCTGATTTTTTATCCTAGGAAATGCATGATACCAAAACATCTTTTTATATCCGCAATACTAACAAGCGCACTGGCTACTCCTAGCTATGCACAAACCGTAGAAATCTCAACAACTGAACTTAGTGACCTTAAAGCACAAATTTCAGCCTTGCAAAATAGGTTGAGTCAGCTTGAACAAAAAGCTGAGGTGACCACTACGCAAACAGCACCAATTGCCGAAGATATAAAGCAAACCCCAAGCGAAGAAGTGGAAGTGGCATCTAAGTCTAAGGATGGCATCAAAGTAGGGGGTGCAATTCGTAGCAATTACAACTATACATCCTATGATGAGGGTAATAAAGATCGGGGTGGCGATTTTGATTTCGATATTTTCCGCCTGAATGTAAGTGGCGAAATAGGCGGCGTTTCTTTAAACGGGGAAATTCGTTTCTTCGACTATATGACTGCGGTAAAATATGCTTATGTGGGTTACCAATTTAGCGAGAATTGGCAGGCACAAGCGGGGATTACGAAGGTACCATTTGGTAATAGCCCCTATAATTCGCAAAATTATTTCTTTAGCACCAATTATTACCTCGGCTTAGAAGATGACTTTGATTTGGGCATCGTGTTCAAACGAAAAATTGCCGATAACTGGCAATTAGATGTTGGCTTTTTCAAGAACGATGAGTTAGGCGGTGTAGACGGTTATGTCGATAGTCGTTCTGATCGTTATTCTTATGATATTGTTGGTGTGCGACCTCAGGGCGAAGGAATATATGATGATCCGAGTCAGCAGTTGGGCGAATATAATACCTTTAGCGGTCGTTTTGCCTATCACTTTGCCCTAGGGGATTTAAAAAACGAAGTAGGCGTATCAGCGTTGAGGGGCGGCATACATAATGACGTATCTCAAGCAGGAAGTTATCAGGCTTGGGCACTGCATTCCAATAGTCAATATAAAAATTGGCATTTACAGTTGCAACAGAGTCAATATAACTATGACATCGAGTTGAATGAAAAGATTACTCAAAATGATCGCATCGCCGTAGGTGCTTATGGATTTTATGATTCCATTGCCGCTGAAGCCACGTCCACGACTTTTAATCTCGCCTATGATTTGGCAGTGAACTTTGGCCCCGTGACTGCTCTACAATTTTATAATAACTACGGCATTGTTTACGACAAGTCGGATAATACTGCCAATACCATAATGAATGTTACGGGTGTATCGGTGGCGGCAGGTGGCTTTTTTACCTATTTTGACTGGGTTAATGCCAAAAATCAGCCTTTTGTTGGTGGAAGTGGTTCGGGCGATAGCAATGATTATGAGCAACGTTTCAACATCAATCTCGGCTATTACTTTTAAGCTGATATCCCAGCACACTCATTTATTCAACAACACACATCAAGGATAATCCGATGACAGAAAAGAATGATCCTATGATCCCTGATGGCAAGGTAACGCCAATCGATACCGACTATCAAATTGGTCAAGATAATATTTTACTTAATGTAGGGCCATTTGGTCTCGATATACACAATAGGGTTTTTGCCATCTCGGCGATAACAATAATTGCCTTTGTTGTACTGACCCTGACGTTTCAAAATCAAGTAGAGCCACTGTTTAGTGGGATAAAAACATGGCTAACGACTAATCTAGACTGGTTTTTCATGAGCGCAGCCAACATTTTTGTACTGATATGTTTTGGCCTTGTGGTATCTCCTTTGGGGCGAGTACGACTTGGTGGAACAGATGCAAAGCCTGATTACAGTTATTTAAGCTGGTTTTCAATGTTATTCGCAGCAGGTATGGGCATTGGTTTAATGTTCTACGGTGTCTCAGAGCCTCTAACCCATTTCGGCACTTCGTTTGCAGGAACTGCTGTTGAAAATGGCCTGCGAACAGATTGGTCTCCTTTGAGCGGCGCAGTAGGTAATGCGGATGCAGCAGAACGGTTGGCAATGGCGGCCACTATTTATCATTGGGCTTTGCATCCTTGGGCAATTTACGCTGTGATGGGTTTGGGTTTAGCGCTATTTTCTTTTAACAAGGGTTTACCGTTAACCATCCGTTCAGTATTTTATCCAATCTTAGGTGAGCGAGTCTGGGGTTGGCCGGGTCATATAATCGATATATTAGCGGTATTAGCAACATTATTTGGTTTAGCTACTTCTTTAGGATTGGGTGCCTCACAAGCTGCATCCGGCCTACATTATCTGTTTGGCATTCCTTTAGGTGAGACAACCCAAGTAGTGTTAGTAATAGGCATCACGGCTTTGGCCCTTATTTCAGTTATAAAAGGCTTAGATGCGGGGGTGAAAAAATTATCTGAAATCAACATGATTCTCGCAGGTCTATTGTTGTTTTTTGTGGTAATCGTTGGACCTACCTTAGCGATTGCTACAGGGTTTTTCGATAATATCATGGCCTATTTCCAATATCTACCTGAACTTGCTAATCCTGTGGGTCGCGATGATAGTAACTTTACCTCAGGTTGGACAGCATTCTACTGGGCTTGGTGGATATCGTGGAGTCCTTTTGTCGGCATGTTCATTGCTAGAGTCTCACGGGGCCGAACAGTGCGGGAGTTTATTATTTCAGTATTGTTGATACCTTCAATCGCCGGTGCATTTTGGATGACAGTGTTTGGCGGTACCGCGATTAAACAAGTTGTAGTAGATGGTTTTCAAAACGTAGTTCAGGCCGATGTGCCTTTACAATTGTTCATTATGCTTGATGCATTACCACTTTCCAGTATTACCTCATTTATCGCTATCATATTGGTAATCGTGTTTTTTGTGACCTCGTCTGATTCAGGCTCGCTTGTTATTGATGTGATTGCCGCGGGAGGCAAGGTTGATGCACCGACACCTCAACGAGTATTCTGGTGTTTATTTGAAGGACTAGTTGCTATAGCGCTTATTTTGGGAGGTGGTTTAGTGGCCTTACAAGCAATGGCAGTATCTACTGGATTACCATTTACCTTGGTACTATTAGTCGCCGCATTTGCTACAGTCAAAGGTTTAATGTCAGAGCCTAGATAATTTGCGTCTTGGTAGTACTCGTTCTGTTCCTGATTTAATATTGGTTCAGAGCGAGTCTGATTAACACATTACGGAGCAGGATAATGCAAGCTGAACAATCCGAAGTGTTAGATTTTTTCCAGCGTCATCTACCGTTTTCAAATCTACCTGACAAGGAACTGAGCGATGTTGCCAATAATGTTGAAGTTGCTTATTACCGAGCGCAGTCAGCTATATTGCCACTGGGACAAGATAATCATCAATGGTATGTGATCCGCAGCGGCGCAGTTGAAGTTTTTCGTCGGGACGGAAAATTATATAATCGATTAGGTGCTGGAGAGTTTTTTGGTGAACAAAGCTTGATGCTCAATCGTCCAGTTCGCTTTCCGGTGATCGCGCTGGAAGATACCTTGGTATATCTTATTGGTGAGGAAACATTTAATTATTTATTTGATAATTTTGAGCATTTTGCAGATTTTGTAGAAGTTGAAGACCAAACCCGTTTACGTCAATCAATGGCCAAGCGAGAAGATGATAATGCTTTATTGACCGCTAAAGTAGACAGCTTAATCACGGCTTTACCCGTCACTATTTCTAGTTCTACCACTGTACACCAAGCCGCTATTCGCATGACTCAAGAAAACGTATCCTCATTATTAATCACTCAAACTGCGAAAGATCAATCTGAACAAGCAACCCAAGTTATTGGTATTGTTACCGACTTAGATATCCGTCGGCGCTTAGTAGCAGAGGGATTAAGCAGTGAACTTCCCGTAGCGGATATCATGAGCACAGAATTAATCTATGTGCAGAATCAGCAGTTTGTATTTGAAGCTATGATGTTAATGCTCAAACACAATGTGCAGCATTTGCCGGTGCTAAGAAAAAGCCAACCAATTGGCTTGATAAGCCATCTTGATATTTTGCGTTACGAGTCTCAAAATAGTTTATTTGTGGTCAAAAATATTTTTAATGCTCAAAGTGTTGATGAATTAGCGACGCTTACCAGTGACGTACAAGGTTGTTTTACGCGTATGGTCCATCAAGACGCCAACTCGCAAATGATTGGTAGTGCAATGGCCGTGGTGGGTCGAAGTTTTAAACAGCGCTTGTGTGAACTTGCAGAAGCTCATTTGGGAGAGCCGCCAGTACCCTATTGTTTTTTAGCGCTTGGTTCTATGGCGCGAGGTGAACAGCTAATAGTGACCGATCAGGATAATGCCATTATTCTTGATAATGGTTATAAAGCCGAACTTCATGGCGATTATTTTGAAGCGTTAGCGAAATTTGTCTGTGACGGTTTGGCACTCTGCGGCTATAGTTATTGCACAGGCGACATAATGGCAACCAACATTCGGTGGCGTCAACCTTTGGCTGTGTGGCAACAATATTTTAGTGAATGGATTGAACAGCCTAGTACGGAGTCTTTATTGCACAGCGCTATTTTTTTCGATCTTGAGGGTGTGTGGGGTCAGAATGACTGGGCGGAACAACTTAATAGTTTAATTCGGCAAAAAGCATATAAAAACTCGCGTTTTTTAGCGTGTATGGCACGTAACGCTTTACTTAGAACGCCGCCATTGGGCTTTTTTAAAGACTTCGTCATGGAAACCGATGGTCGTCAGACTAATTCAATCAATATGAAACGCCGTGGCACGGCTCCCATTGCTGATCTTGTACGTTTGCATGGATTAGCCGTTGGCTCATCCGCTCGCAATACCTTTGAACGGTTGGAAGATGTCATTGAGGCAGGAATTCTGCCTCCCGGCAGAGGACAGGATTTACGCGACGCCCTAGAATTTATTGCAATGGTTAGGATCCGTCACCAAGCTTTGGATATTGAATTTAAACGTGAAGCTGATAACAATATTGAGCCGGAACATTTATCGGATTTTGACCGTAAAAATCTCAAGGAGGCTTTTCAAATATTAAGCAGCGCTCAACGTTTTATGAAATTTAGATATCAACCTGGCAGAGCTAATTGAGAAGCTAATATGTTTTATCTAAATAAAGATCAGCTTACTGCGAAGAGTGAAACCTTGCCGCCCTCGGCCAAACAAAATGATTGGAAAAAGCACTTTGAGTTATTAGAACAAACTAGTAAATATCCAGCATTAAAGCAATTTTATCAGGCAGGCGTTGTTGCCGCTACTACCCCCATTAGTGACTTGCCTATGGTGGCTTTGGATTTCGAAACTACAGGCCTAGACTCAAATCGTGACAGCATTGTCAGCATTGGCTTAGTCGATATGAATTTATCGCGTATACGTTGCGCTGGTGCCAGACACTGGGTAATCAAACCTGAGACTAAATTACATTCTAGATCTGTTGTAGTGCATGGGATCACTCATTCAGCTGTAGCAGATGCTCCAGACTTTTCAACTTTGCTAGATGAGTTATTGGCACGTTTACAAGGTAAGATCGTGATCGTACATCATAGCCCTATTGAACGGGGTTTTCTAAATGCAGCCCTGAAACGGCATATTCATGAAGGGATTGAATTTCCGGTTATTGATACTATGGCGCTTGAGGCACGTTTTTCTCGTAAACTAGGTAAATCTCTGTGGCGCAATCTGATCGGGCAAAAACAACCGTCAATCCGTTTGACAGATAGTCGTACTCGCTATCATTTACCTTATTATCGACAACATAATGCCTTGACAGATGCTTTGGCGTGCGGCGAATTACTGCAAGCTCAGTGTGCAACATTCCTAACGCCAGAAACAACCCTTGATGCTATCTGGAGTTAACGATTTTAAGTAGGCTTAAATAGGGTTGTAAAAACGTTCTGATCGATTTTGACACAGTATTATATTGATTGGTGAGATGTGATATATCAGTTTTAATTAAACACCACTCATTTCTGAATGTCGTTTAACCAGTATCCCAATCCTTGTTATTACTCACCAGTAACAAGTTAATCTAACCTAAATAGTAGTGAATTTAAATTATTGTACTATGCAAAAGTAAACATTTAGAGTGAAAATCAGCCCTACATCAATATTGATATTACTTTATACAGGTAGATGATTTATTGGCAAGCTACAAAGCGGTTAGTTTTTAACAGGAACATCTAGACTAAGCTCTGATTTCGATTGCATCATCGCAACATCACCCACGCGAATCTGGTTTTCGAGAATCATAAAAAAGCCAGCAATAAAATCACGCACTAGATTTTGTGCGCCAAAGCCCACAGCTAGGCCTAAGATACCAGCACTGGCTAATATTGGCCCTATTTCAAGTCCCACTTCGCGAAAAACAACCAAGATCATAGTGATCCATAATGCAAGAAGACCTGCTTGTTTGAGTAATCTTACTATGGTTTCAATTCGTTTCTTAGCTTCTAAAGACGATTACCCTTGATGTGAGGCACGACTTATCCAAACGAATTCTAGTTTGACGAGTGTTCTTTTTAAGACAAATGTCAGTAACCAAGCGATAAAAAGAATAAAGGTGATGCGTAAAGATGTATTGATAAGTGACACATAATCAAGACTATCGGCTAACTTTTGCAAGAACTCCACTATAGAATCTCCTAGATTAGTTCGTTATTTTTTTAAGACATAAGCATAACAAGCTAATAAATTTGTAACAAATTAGTGCGATATTATCACTGTGAGTATTACTACTAAATTTATTTTGGAGAATAATTAATTAAGCTCATATAGCCACTATATTTTTGATAAAGAGACTAAAAAATGACAAATCTTAAGCTTTTTCATTCTAATTTAAGTTGAAAGATTATAGCAAGTAACTCATGGCTAAGTTATCACTCATGCTTGACTATAAAATAGGGTGATTAATAAAAATTATTAATAATCAGTTATAAATAACTAGGTGATATTTTTATATGAGTATGAATTATTCTTTAAGCAATAAATGAAAAAAATAGACCTCTTGATTATCTGTCTTGTGAAGTAAGTGTCTAATTAGCATAACCACTACCAATGGCTCGAAATGGCATTTCTAAGCCCAATTCATCAACTTGTAGCCCAATCCACGCAGGAAACGTATTACTATTTGGCCCAGGAAAAAGAGTATATTCATTTGACCATGGATAACGACTGATGGCTTCTGTTATTTTTGGAATTAACGCTGCTGCTTTTTCACCTTTTATAGAAAGGATTTTGTTTGGTTTGGCACCATACCAATATCGATCAGGAGTCGTCGTTGTGTACTCACTTAATGCGGGTAGCCCTTGTTTTATACGCCAGCCAACCACCTCGTAAACGGTGTATTCGGATGCATTTTTTGCCTTGATAGCCAGCCAAGTATGAACGGCAAACCAACCTCGCCAACTGAATGCATCAGCAGCGTAAATCTCAATTATCGCACTTTTTTCTTGTGCTGGATTAGCTGAAATACCAGCAGATTCACGGCTTGCTGTTCGCCAATCACCGTTTGAACAAGCACTTAACAGTAATATGAATAAAGTGAGTATGACGCGTTTCTTCATTAATTTTACCTTTGATATTGGTTACCCCAACATTATTAATCACCAGAAATCTGTTATCAGCTACTATATCAGTTGGCAGTAATGACGCTGATATAATGGTGCTATCTTGGAGCTATCAAGTTATTGTCATTGTTATAGGAAAACTATATATCAATTATTGAAGGGTTTATAAATCAGTTTAAATGATTAAGATGGTCGCAATAAAATACCGCAAGCGACTCGCATGGGATGACATCAAAAGTGTCGCTAATTATAACGTTTGTTATGAGTACAAGTGCCTTGATCTAGAAGAAAAGCATTATGTCATTCTTTTAATTCATAAAATTTAGATAGTGTTCTTTAATGACATATTAACCGTTAACTTTGCAATAAGCAGAGAGTAGATTGAGGACCTAAGCGTCACTAGAAAATATAATGTCATCTTATACAAAGAGCATTCATCAGATTCATTACAATGTTGAATAATTTCGCTTGTTGGTGATTGAAATCGCCGGATGATTTTTCACTTAAAGTTAAGTTACAGAGTTAATGAGCATCTAACAAGGATATTATCGTGGGCTTAAGTATTCCATGCTTCATCAGGCTTCCAAATACTCAGCCATCTATGAATATCACTCGCAGGCATCGGCCGTGCAATGCCATAACCTTGTGCTAATTCGCAGCCTAATTTTAATAATGAAGTACCGTGTTCAATTGTTTCAACTCCTTCAGCAATTACTTTGCGTTGAAAGGCTTTCGCTAAACTTATCACGCCTTCAACTATTGCCAAATCTTCTGGATCCTCCAACATGTCCCGCACAAAACTTTGATCTATTTTTATTAAGCTGGCCGGCAAGTGTCTGAGATAAGTAAGAGATGAATAACCGGTTCCAAAGTCATCTAATGCAAAGTGAACGCCAAGTTCGCAGCAAGCATTCATGGTTGCTGAGACATGACTAATGTCAGTTAATGAACTGGTTTCCAATACCTCTAGTTCTAAATGATGCGGTGACACATCAGAATGCGCTGCCAATAATGTCCCTAATCGTGTTGAAAAATTAGATTGTTGTAATTGATGGGCACTAATATTGACGCTGATCGAAAGTATTATTCCGATGCTTTGCCACTGACTTAGCTGCGTCAATGCCGTATCTATAACCCATTCGCCAATATCTAAGCTAATGTCATGATCCTCTATTATGGGTAAAAAGTGCATAGGAGCAACCAAGCCTCTTACAGGATGCTGCCAACGAATTAATCCTTCTACACCGATGACTTCCCCCGTATACATATTTACTTTGGGCTGATAGTGCAATATAAACTCACGTCTATCGAGTCCTGAACGAATATCACCGATACTTTCACGTTGTATTTTGACTGCGTCATCATGAGCGGTATCAAATAAGTGATAACAGTTCTTGCCTGCTCCCTTTGCTAGATACATTGCTTGGTCAGCGTGCCGCATAAGTTGATCAGCATCAGCTCCATCATGAGGATAAAGTGTAACGCCGATGCTGGCGGAGACGTGTAATTCAATTTCGCCAACGGCTACAGGCTCAGATGAAGCGAGTAACAATCGTTCTAATACAGGATGACAATCCTCGGCATTGACTAAATCAGCTAAGACGGCAATAAATTCATCACCGCCAAATCGTGCAAGCGTATCACCCTCACGTAACGCTTCTTTCATGCGTTTAGACACGGTAATAAGTAATTCATCTCCTACACTATGGCCATGTTTATCATTGATGGCTTTAAAATTATCGATATCCAAAAACACTACCGCTAGTGATTGATCTTTACGATGACATTGCATCATCGCTTGACTGAGACGGTCAGCAAGTAATGATCGGTTAGGTAGGCCTGTTAGCACATCGAAGTTGACCATATGTTCTAGTTGATCTTGATGTTCTTTCATCAGCGTAATATCGTTACACAAAATGACATAATTGGTAGCCACACCATGTGTATCACTTATCGCGCTGATGGTGACCATTTCTGCATACATTTCACCATTTTTACGACGGTTCCACACTTCACCTTTCCACAAGCCCTTCGCTTGTAATATTTCCCACATGTCGGAATAAAACTGGGCTGAATGTTTGTCAGAGCAAAACATATTCCAATTTTGACTGATACACTCTTCTCGAGTATAACTCGAGAGGCTGATGAAGGCGTCATTGACGTCGATTATTGTGCCTGCAGCATCGGTAATTACGATGCCTTCAGCAGCATGAGTGAATACACTAGCTGCGAGTTGCAAGCGAATTTTAGCGGCCTGTTCTAATGCTACATTGTTGGTCGCGATCAGAAGATAGCCGATGATTGTGCCTTGTTCATTTCGTAATGCAGACACCGAAACGGTAGCGGAGAAATGAGAACCATTTTTGCATATAAATTTTAGTTCGTAAATGTCATCTATGGCTCTTGATGCTTTGTATACCAGAGCCTCAAAGCCTGCGTTAATCGACGTGCCGAATTCTATAGTAAGTGCTTCAGCGCGTGCAATAAGTTGCTCTGTGTCTGAAATATCAGCAGGCGTTATTTTATTTATAACTTCTGCAGCACTATAGCCCAGCATACGCTCGGCGCCTTTGTTAAATATCTGAATTGTGCCGTTGGCATCAGTGGCGATACTGGAAAAATTAACACTCTTAAAAATAGCACTCTGTAAAGCATTTGCTTCACATAGTGCTGTCTTCATTTTCTTATGTGCTGTGTTATCACTGCTGATAAAAAGATAGCCTATGATGTCGCTGTGTTCATTACGTAATGCCGTAATAGATACAACTACTGGGAGACGGCTGCCATCCTTGCGAATATAGGTCAACTCATAAATATCTTCGATACCACGTGATGCTTTATAAACCAAAGTTTCAAAGCCTGCTGAAATAGTAGTACCAAATTCTATACTGAGTGCTTCAGAACGTTCAAAAATCTCATGTTCATCATAAATATCAGCGGGAGTGACTTGATTAACTACTTCGGCAGCGAGGTAACCAAACATAAGTTCGGCACCGACATTAAATATCTGAATTAGGCCATTTGTATCTGTAGCAATACTGGAGAAATTAGCACTATTAAAAATCGCATTCTGCAAGGCGTATTTATTAATTAGTGCCTGTTCAGTTTGCGCACTATGAGTAATTTCATATGGAGTCATATTGCAGCACCCGCGTGATTTCTATATAAGTGAGTATTGTTTAGCCGCTCAATGATATGACTAACTTTTAATGGAATGTAAGATAATCATCGCTAATGTGAGTCTTATCAGTTTTATTTGTACCTCTGACGTGTTTTGTAGATCGCTGTAAAATTATTCGAAAAGTGCTATTTAAAAAGTTTAAAATGACAACATTTCGTTACTTTATAACCACCAATCATTTTTTTTGCTCATTTTGGCTAATAAATGAAATTAGCCTGAATCAGCCAATGGTAGTGTAGAACCACGTTGCAACCCATTTTTTCATTCGGAAGCTTAGGTATTAAATTTATATTTTCTAAAAGCTCCTTTTTATGTGGATATATTGCGACAGAACAATTACATTGATTCGGAATATCAAGTGGATATATCTGCTTGATGTATGTATATACTAAAATACTTATTTTGTCGTTAATAATTTTATAGTGAATGTAATCTATATTTGAATAAAATTTTTGACCAAAGCAGTTTTGGCTACAATATCGATTTTATTAAAAAGCAATTTTAGAAAATTTGTTGCAAATAAAGTGGTATTTTCGGCTAATAATTTCCACATTAACGTTGCTTGAATGCCCTCATCCTTTCTTCATAAGCCAGCCATTGGTCGTTGACGCACTAATGTAACTAATTAATTGTGCTTAAGCTATGTTGAATAAGTATGATCTTGTTTAAAAAATGGGATTATTTAAACTAATAGCCCAGACATAAGCCGTTGCTTGACAAGCAATTAGACTTATATTTAGCGGCACAAGGTTAAGGCTGACAAATGTTGGGTGGTTAATTCATTATAAGGGATATATCTATGCTTTGTTGGTTCTGCTTATTATCATACGCAACCGTTTGTTTATTTCAAATCAAGCTCACTATATTTTGATTGAGACAAAGGTCTAATTCTGTTACTTTATATCGCTGATTTGTGCGTAACTATTCTGGTCTCGCCATTATTAGAACTCTCCAAAATATGACTAAATTTATCTTCGTCACCGGTGGTGTTGTATCGTCCCTAGGTAAAGGGATCGCTGCTGCGTCATTGGCCGCTATCCTTGAAGCTCGTGGTTTGAAAGTCACGCTGGTTAAACTTGATCCATACATTAATGTTGATCCTGGCACGATGAGCCCTTTGCAACATGGGGAAGTTTTTGTGACCAATGATGGTGCGGAAACGGACTTGGATCTTGGTCATTATGAGCGCTTTATTGATGCCAATATGACCAAAGCGAATAATCACACCACGGGTCAAATTTACGAAAATGTTATTCGTAAAGAACGTCGTGGCGAGTATTTGGGCAATACGGTACAGGTAATTCCTCATATTACCGACGAAATTCAACGTTGTATTTATGAAGGTGCAGGTGATGCTGATGTAGCTTTAATTGAAATTGGCGGCACGGTAGGTGATATTGAATCATTGCCTTTCCTTGAAGCTATTCGTCAAATGGGTACCAAGTTAGGTCGCGATAATGCCTTATTTATTCATTTAACCTTAGTGCCTTATATTCCTTCTGCTGGTGAAATTAAAACAAAACCAACCCAACATTCGGTTAAAGAATTAAGAACTATTGGTATTCAGCCTGACATTTTGTTATGTCGTATGGATAGGCCGTTACCTGAAGCAGAACGTCGTAAGATTTCTTTATTCACTAATGTGCCTGAAAAGTCAGTAATTGCTTCGGTAGATGTCGATAGTATCTATAAGATTCCATTAGGCCTCCATGCACAAGGTTTGGATGATATTGTTGTTAAACAATTACATTTAGATGTCAAACCTGCAGATTTAAGTGAATGGCAGACCGTTGCTGACAATATTGATCATCAAGATAGTGAAGTAAATATTGCAATGGTTGGTAAGTATATGGATTTGACCGAAGCCTATAAATCTTTATCAGAATCATTGATTCATGCTGGTATTCATACACGCACCAAAGTGAAAGTACATTATGTTGATTCCGATATTATTGAGAAAGAAGGCCCTGCCTCTATCGCCAATGTTGATGCGATTTTAGTTCCCGGTGGCTTTGGAGAACGCGGCGTTGAAGGCATGATTTTGACGGCCCAGTACGCACGTGAAAATAATATTCCATACTTAGGTATTTGTTTGGGTATGCAAGTTGCGGTAATTGAATATGCTCGTAATAAAGCAGGACTAAAAGGCGCTTACAGTACAGAATTTGATCTCAACACACCGCATCCAATCATTGGTTTAATCACTGAATGGCAAAAAGAAGATGGCAGCGTTGAACAACGTGATCATGATTCTGATTTGGGCGGCACAATGCGCTTAGGTGCTTATCCTTGTGTATTAGAAGAGGGAAGCTTGGCACAAGCAATTTATGGTGCTAACGAAGTAAGTGAGCGTCATCGTCATCGTTATGAATTCAATAATAATTATAAACAAATTTTAGAAGAGGCGGGTTTACGTTTCTCGGGTATGTCTACCGATAAGAATTTAGTGGAAATGATTGAGATCCCAAATCATCCTTGGTTTGTTGCTTGTCAGTCACATCCAGAGTTCACTTCAACACCACGCCATGGCCATCCCTTATTTGATGGTTTTATCAATGCAGCCAAAAAAAACAAAGCTGCCCACAATAATGCAAGCGGAGAAAAATAATGGAGTTATGTGGCAAAGAAGTCGGTGGCAAACAACCTATATTTTTGATTGCAGGCACTTGCGTTATCGAAAGCGAACAAATGACAATGGATGTAGCGGGTCGTCTAAAAGAAATGACCGATCGCTTAGGTATTCATTTTGTTTATAAATCGTCATTTGATAAAGCAAATAGAACATCGGTCAATAGTTATCGTGGGCCAGGTATAGAAAAGGGCTTAGCTATTTTAGAAAAAGTGAAAAAAGAATACGGTGTGCCAGTATTGACTGATGTTCATGAATATTCACCACTGGCTGAGGTGGCGAGTGTGGTCGATATTTTGCAAACACCAGCATTTTTATGTCGTCAAACAAGTTTTATTTTAGATGTGTGCAGTCAAGGCTTGCCAGTTAATATCAAAAAAGGGCAATTTCTTGCACCTTGGGATATGAAACACGTAGCTGAAAAAGCAAAATCAACAGGCAATAATAAAATAATGTTATGTGACCGTGGTACATCATTTGGCTACAATACGTTGATTTCAGATATGCGTGGTTTGCCTGTAATGCGTGCGATGGATTGCCCTGTGGTATTTGATGCAACACATTCTGTACAACAACCGGGTGGAATGGGTGGTTCATCAGGCGGTCAACGCGAATTTGTACCTGTTTTAGCTCGCGCGGCTGTTGCAGTAGGCGTTGCAGGCGTATTTATGGAAACTCATCCTGATCCTGAGAAGGCTTTAAGTGATGGTGCTAACTCATGGCCTTTGCATAAAATGGAAGCTTTGCTTGAAACATTGTTGGCGATTGATAATATCGTCAAAAAACACGATTTTATTGAAGATTCATTAATCGGTTAATCGATCCAAATTCCGTCACGTTGTGACCCATAATATTGTTAGTTTGTAGAAGCCTTAAGCTAGTTACTGGAGAATACCTTGAGTAAAATTATTGATATCCGTGCCCGTGAAATATTAGATTCACGTGGTAACCCAACCGTTGAAGCCGATGTGATTTTAGAAAATGGTGTTGTCGGTCGTGCCGCCGTTCCGTCAGGTGCATCAACTGGCCAACGTGAAGCGGTTGAGTTGCGTGATGGTGATAAGTCACGTTATTTAGGTAAAGGTGTTCTTAAGGCAGTTGCTGCGATTAATGGCGAATTACGTGATGCGATTGTTGGCATGGACGCAACAGATCTACAAAGTGTTGATGCAAAATTAATCGCTATCGATGGCACGCCAAACAAAGCGCGATTAGGCGCTAATGCTTTATTGGCTATTTCAATGGCTACAGCGCGTGCGGCGGCTAATGATGCAGGCTTGCCTTTATATCGCTACCTAGGCGGTGATAGTGCGACGACGATGCCTGTTCCGATGATGAATATCATCAATGGTGGTTCACATGCAAACAATAGTGTTGATTTACAAGAATTTATGATCTTACCAGTGGGCGCTCCGAATATAACAGAAGCGGTGCGATACGGCGCTGAAGTATTCCATGCTTTACAGAAAGTATTAAGTGATCGTGGTTTAAATACTGCTGTTGGCGATGAGGGTGGTTTTGCACCTGACTTGACATCAAATGAAGCGGCGATTGAAGTTATTTTAGAAGCCATTGCTAAAGCAGGTTTTGTTGCGGGTAAAGATATTATGCTGGGCATCGATGCAGCAAGCTCTGAGTTTTATCATGATGGCAAATATGTGTTGGCTTCTGAAGGTCGTACATTAAGTTCAGTCGAATTAGTTGATATGTTTGAATCTTGGGTGAATAAATACCCCATTATCAGCATTGAAGATGGTATGGACGAAAACGATTGGGATGGTTGGAAATTATTAACAGATCGCATTGGTGACCGTGTGCAACTGGTTGGTGATGATTTATTTGTTACTAATACGACTATCTTGGAACAAGGTATTGCTAAAGGTGTAGCGAATTCGATTTTAATTAAAGTAAATCAAATCGGCACCTTAACTGAAACGTTTGCCGCTATCGATATGGCTAAAAAAGCGGGTTACACGGCAGTTATGTCACATCGTAGCGGCGAAACAGAAGACACTACGATTGCTGATCTTGCTGTGGCGACTAATGTAGGTCAAATTAAAACGGGTTCATTATCGCGTTCTGATCGGGTTGCTAAATATAATCAATTAATTCGTATTGAAGCAGAGTTGGCGGATGTAGCAACTTATCCCGGCTTAAACGCGTTTAACTAAGCTAAGTATTCAACCATGAAAGCAGTAATGATTTTGCTAGCTGTGATCTTAGTTTTATTACAGTATCGCTTATGGTTTACTCATGATGGTTTGCCTGCCGCTTTACATTTACATCGGCAGGTTAAAATTCAAAACCAAGATAACGCGGTGCTCGAAGAACGAAATAAGATGTTAGCCGCTGATGTACATGATCTTAAAAGCGGTTTAGATGCTTTGGAAGATCGTGCTCGACATGATATGGGCATGATCAAACCGGGTGAAACGTTTTTTCAGATCATCGATGAATCTCCTGATGAAAAATGAACAGTTGTGGGCCATCGTGCCCGCAGCTGGGATCGGAGCAAGAATGCTGGCGGATCGCCCTAAGCAATATTTGCTTCTAGATGGCAAAACAGTTATTGAACAAACACTACATCGTTTAGCGTCGCATCCACGAATTACAGGTCTTATTGTTGCTATTGCCAAGCATGATCCTTACTGGCAGTCTATGAGTTTACCGCTCAATTGCCCTATTCACGTTGTGGAGGGAGGTATCGAGCGCGCCGATTCTGTTTTTAATGCTTTGCAATATTTATCGACACTCAGCGCTGAAAACCCTTGGGTATTAGTGCATGATGCAGCTCGACCTTGCGTGCGCCATCAGGATATCGATAAGATGCTAGTTGAGTTGATGATACATGATGTGGGTGGAATTTTAGGCATTCTAGTCACTGACACAGTTAAACGAATTAATGATCAGCATGAAATAACAGATACGGTTTGTCGGCAAGGTTTATGGCGTGCATCAACACCTCAAATGTTTCGATTGCAGTTATTAAAAGAAGCACTAGAACATGCTAAACAACAGCAATTTATGGTGACCGATGAAGCGAGTGCTATGGAATTAGCCGGTTTGAAACCGTTGATGGTTGAAGGTCATTCCGATAATATTAAAATTACTGTGCCACAAGATTTGGCGTTGGCGAGTTTATTTCTACAACTTCAAGCTAAGGAAATGTGATGAGAATAGGCCACGGTTATGATGTTCATAAATTTGCAAAAAATAGACCACTGATTATCGGTGGTGAAACAATTCCGCACACACATGGTTTAGAAGCGCATTCGGATGGTGATGTTTTAATTCATGCGATTTGTGATGCGTTATTAGGTGCTGCTGGATTGTGGGATATTGGTCATCATTTCCCTGATACCGATGTGAGCTTTAAAAATATTGATAGTCGTGAATTATTACGACGAGTAATAAATGATTTAGCTGGCCGTGGCTGGCAAGTCAGTAACATAGATAGTACAGTTATTGCCCAAGCACCTAAATTAGCGCCGTTTATTCCAGCAATGCGAGCTATGTTAGCTGATGATCTTGAGGTTGATATTGATGCCGTTAATGTCAAAGCGACCACAACTGAAAAGTTAGGTTTTGCAGGTAGAGAAGAAGGTATCGCTGCTCATGCCGTTGTACTGATTAAGAAAAAAGATTAAACGTGCAACATTTCGATTTTTCTGTCTTACCCCATATAAATAACGATGCTTTATCTTGCTCGGCAATTATTCGTAGCCAGCGTGAATTTTTTCAAGTCGATGAACAATTACCTTTTGAACCCGATGGTACTGGCGGTCATGTCTGGTTAAAAATTCAAAAACGAGGCATTAATACAGATTGGTTAGCCCTTGAATTAGCAAAGTTTTCTGGCGTACACCAAGTAGCCGTTGGTTTTGCCGGGCTTAAAGATAGGCATGCTGTTACTCGGCAATGGTTTAGTATTAATTTAGAAGGGTTTGCAGAACCAGATTGGTCGGCATTTGAAACCGAAGACATTCAGATTATCCAGCAAACCCGTCACGGTAAAAAGTTAAAGCGAGGGGTATTGGCGGGCAATACGTTCACCTTAAGGTTAACGGATCTGCAAGGTGATAAAGCAATTTGGGAATCATCGTTAAATAAAATCCAACAACAAGGCGTACCTAATTATTTTGCCGAACAGCGTTTTGGTCATCAAATGGGCAATTTATATCGGGTCGAACATTGGTTCTCGACTGGCAAAGCACCCCGCAAACGGAATCAAAAAAGTATTTATTTATCAGCAGCGCGATCTTGGTTGTTTAACTTAGTACTGGCAGAACGCATTAATAAGGCTAACTGGAATAAAGCGTTAGTCGGTGACGTGATGTTATTGGCAGGTACCAAAGCCAGTTCATTTGTTGTTAATGCTATTGATGAAATCTTACATACGCGATTAACGACAATGGATATTCATCCAACGGGTCCGTTGTGGGGGCAGGGTGAACCGCTAGTTCATGGCGACAGTGTAGCAGTCGAACAAGCTGTTTTGGTAGATTGGGCTCCTTGGCAACAAGGTTTAGAAAAAGTTGGTATGGGCCAAGAACGTCGCGCTTTGCGCTTATATCCTGCTGATTTTAAATGGCAGTTTATGGCTGATAATCAGTTAGAATTAACTTTCTTTTTACCTGCTGGTAGTTATGCCACAGCAGTAATGCGAGAGTTAGCGGTGATTAGCGATGCGCAACGTCGGAACTATGATGTTAAGGAAGCTATCACCGGTAATGAATCGCCATAACCATAAGGTCATTCTTCATGTTGATATTTAAACAAATATTAGCCTTGGTATGTTTGTTACCAACAGTGTTATTTGCTCAAACATGGCATGTACAAAGTACGGATACCCAAATCGCGGTGCTTGAATTATTTACCGCAGAAGGCTGTGGTTTATGTCCGGCCGCAGATCGTTGGGTGGCAAAACTGCCTGAGCAGGGCATAACAGAGCAAGAGCTTATTGTACTGGGTTTTCATATTGATTATCTAGACGATAAAAAAGGCTGGATTGATAGCTTTGCAAGCCCTGTATTTTCAGAGCGACAACGGCAATTAGCGCGACTTAATTTATATCAAACCGTGTATACCCCAGAGTTTGTTATTAGCGGTGAAATTATTCACAACTGGCAGAAATATGTCAGAGAAGTCGTTAAGGCTGTCAATGGTTTTAAGCCTGAAGCTCGCATTGCGTTAGATGTTTCACAAGAGACAAATCAACTAATTGTTAATACCTCACTTAAAATTGATGGCGCTGAAAATCGTCAGTTTTCAGTCTTATATCTAGCAGTTACTGAAGATAACATTATAAGTAAAGTCGGTGGTGGCGATAACGCAGGTGCGACATTTAATCACCAGCATTTAGTCAGAAAGTGGTTAGGCCCTTTTAAGTTGGATAGCAATGGAGAAACGAATATTTCGACTGAGATAAAACTGGATGAGGCTTGGAACACAAAGAATCTTAAACTTGTAGCTGTAGTACAAAACTTGAACGATGGGTTTGTGTTGCAAGGCTTATCTTTACCGCTAACCAATAAAGAATAAAAATAAAGATGGAATATTTGCCGCTATTTGTTGATCTTAAAGATCGAGCTTGTCTTATTGTTGGTGGTGGCGAAATTGCTGCTCGAAAAGCTGGGTTATTAAGAAAAGCCAATGCGATAGTGACTATCGTAGCACCTGAAACTTCCGCCTCAACTAAGACAATGATAGAGGCTGGAGATGTCCTTTGGATAAATGCTTTATTCAATGCTAATCAACTATCTAATCAACTATTAGTCATTGCCGCGACGAATGATCAAGAAGTAAATCTTCACGTTTATCATCAGGCAAAAGCCAAGAATATTTTAATCAATGTGGCTGATAGTCCAGAGCTTTGCGATTTTATCTTACCCTCTATTCTTGATCGTTCACCTATTGTGGTCGCTATATCAAGCGGTGGCCAATCACCTATTTTGGCTCGTCAACTGCGGGCAAGGTTGGAAACGTTAATCCCACCTAGTTATGGTCGACTCGCCACATTAGTTGGCCGATATCGCGATGTCGTTAAAGATAGATTATCTACTTTAGCGATGCGGCGCCGTTTTTGGGAAACGGTACTACAGGGTAAAGTAGCTGATCACGTCTTAGCCGGTCGAGATGAATTAGGCGAGCAGACTTTAAACACATTACTTGATAATGCCAACGATGCAGAATTGAGCCAAGGCGAAGTATACTTAGTGGGAGCAGGACCAGGCGATCCAGAATTACTTACTTTCAAAGCTCTACGGCTGATGCAACAAGCAGACGTGGTTTTTTATGATCGCTTAGTAAGCAAAGAAGTATTAGATTTAGTTCGCCGTGAAGCTGAATTGATTTATGTGGGCAAGAAACGTGCTTGGCATGCTGTCCGTCAAGATGCAATTAATCAACTGTTGTTAGAACACGCTCAGCAAGGTAAACGAGTATTAAGACTGAAAGGAGGTGATCCTTTCATCTTTGGTCGTGGTGGTGAAGAAATAGCGACCCTTGCCGCTGCTAAGATTCCTTTTCAAGTGGTACCTGGCATTACTGCCGCTTCAGGATGTGCAAGTTATGCAGGCATTCCACTTACCCATCGTGATTATTCACAAAGTTGTATATTTGTTACCGGCCAATTGAAAGAAGGCGAATTAGATCTGAATTGGTCCGCCTTGGTACAGCCAAGACAAACAGTAGTGGTTTATATGGGTTTAGCAGGATTGCCCACATTAAGTCAGCAACTATTGAAACATGGTCTACCCGCTGATACGCCTGCCGCTCTAGTACAGCAGGGTACAACAGAGCATCAAAAAGTGTGGATCAGTACTATTGCCGATTTACCTGGCGTCGCAGAACGCGAACAACCTATAGCACCAACGCTAGTCATTATTGGTCACGTTGTTATCTTGCACAAAAGTTTATCTTGGTTTTAAGTGGTTATAAAAAACCATTATAGATGGCTGAAATGAACCAGTCTATTCCCCATATTAAAATTACTACTTATAACTAATTGATACTTAATATTAATTTTTTCTGGCATCAAACCTGCTTATGTAGTTTTTTACAATAAATAATATAGAGAGAAACGCGAATTATGTATATACCATCCAAACGCAAAATCTTGTCACTCATGCTGTTTACAGCGATGATAAATGGGATTGCTTTTGCTGCTGAAGACAGTGTTGAATTAAGTAATATGGAAGTCATAGGTGTAACGCCCTTACACGGTGTTGGTTTACCAGCCGATAAAGTGGCTAGTAATGTTCAATCAGCGACATCGGAAGATGTAGAACGCGTTCAAGCGATTGATTTGTCTGAGTTTATGAATAAAACATTAGGTAGTGTGAGCATAAGTTCTGCCCAAAATAATCCTTTTCAACCTGATTTGCGATATCGTGGTTTTACCTCATCGCCACTAGTCGGTAATTCTCAGGGGCTATCAGCTTACGTGGATGGTGTTCGTGTTAATGAGCCATTTGGCGATGCAGTTAACTTTGAACTTATTCCTGAATCAGCAATTGCTAGTATTAATCTAATGCCTGGTTCTAATCCACTTTTTGGTTTGAATACATTGGGTGGTGCTCTATCAATTCAAACTAAAAATGGTTTTACCCATCCAGGTCATGAATTAGAAGCTTATACCGGTTCATTTGGCCGCGATTCGATGACACTGTCAAGTGGTGCTAACGACGGTAATTTCGGTTACTTTGCTACTGGTGCAATTACCAAAGAAGATGGCTGGCGTGATTTTTCTCCGTCTCGCGTAGAACAATTTTTTACTAATTTAAGCTACAGAAATGAAAGTTCGTCATTAGATCTAGGCATTACGCTTGTCGATAGTGACTTAAATGGTAATGGTGCTTCACCAATTCAGTTAGCTAATAGTAATCGTAAAGCGGTATTTACTCACCCTGATAATACACAAAACGAGTTACGCATGTTTACTTTGAATGGTTCGCATTGGCTTAACGATGCGGTGATGTTATCTGCCAATACTTACTATCGCTCTAGTGATCGTAGTTCTTTTAATGGTGATGGTTCGGAATTTGAAGTCATTGGTGGAGATATAGGAATAGATGACGATGGAAATGGTAACTTCACCGGTCCTGATGATGACATTGCGTTAGCTAACGCAGGCAGATTTGGTTTTGTTGATGGTGATTTTGTGGCATTGAATAATAAGAGTGAAACTAAGCAAGATAGTTATGGTTTTGGTTTGCAATCTACTTTTCTTCAAAATTTATTCAACAAAGAGAATCAGTTAATAGTTGGTGCAACTTATGATCGTTCAGATGTTAAGTACACATCTGAATCTGAAATTGCCTCATTCACTGACTCGCGAGGAACCAGTGGAACAGGCGAGGTGGTCGGAAACACTATTGTTGATGGTAAGATTGATACCGAAACCTATAGCCTATTTTTTACCGATACCATGTCATTAACGGATAAACTTGCTTTGACAGTAGGTGGACGTTACAACCGTATCGAAATTGATATCTCGGGTACCAGTGGCGGCGGAACTCAGGATTTGAACGAGGCGGGAGATAAGCATGTATTTCAACGCTTTAATCCTTCTGTAGGCTTGACGTATGCACTTCAAGATAATCTAAATGTTTATGGTAGTTACAGTGAATCAAACCGTGCACCAACAGCATCTGAATTGACATGTGCTGAGCCGGGCTCACCTTGTGCTTATCCGAATGCCTTTTTAGCTGATCCACCTTTGGATGACGTTGTAGCTAGAACAGTCGAAACAGGGTTACGCGGTCAGCAAACTAATTTTAACTGGAATGCCGGTGTTTATTACACAGAATTAAAAGATGATTTATTTTTCTTTTCTGAAGATGAAGCTGCTACAGGCAACCCAGATCCACGGTTTAGTTTAGGCAATTTTGCGAATATTGATAAAACAGCCCGGACAGGTCTTGAGCTAGGGTTAGATGGCCAGTTAGATAAATTGCAATGGTTTGCAAATTATGGTTATGTGCGTGCGACGTTTGAAGACTCTTTTGCTTATTCACGAGGCGGTAATACCTTAAATGTAAATAAAGGAGATCGCTTGCCAAGTACACCAGAGCATAATCTCAAAATCGGTACTGATTACGCCTTTACCAATAAGTTCTCATTAGGTGCAACCGCTTCTTATTTCTCTAGCCAATATTTGCGTGGTGACGAAGCGAATGATGATTCTCAGCTTGGTGGTTATAGTGTTGTCAATCTACACAGTCGTTATAAAGTTAATAAGAATGTTGAATTCTTTGCTAAAGTTGATAATTTATTTGATAAGGAATACTCATCCTTCGGCCTTTATGGTGAACCTGATGAAGCTCCGGGTTTAGATAATTTAACTGATGCTCGTTTTGTTGGCGCAGGTTCTCCTCGCGCTGGATGGATCGGTATTAAAGTTTCAATGTAAGCAGTAAGAAATAGCTCAAAAATCTGGCCCATATCATTGAATTACCCAGTGATGTGGGTCTTTTTTTTACAGCTGAAATAATAAAGATATGTGTAAAAAAAACGACTTATGGGAAAAAAAATGAAAAAAACTGTAATTCTTTTTGGCTTATTGATGTTGACATCTAATGTTACGTTGGCTGACGCTAATCCACAACAATTTGAAAAATGTCTTGCTGCCGCTTTAGAAGAACGTTCAGGACAGGTAGTGAAAGTCGAATTGAAAAATGTAGAAGGCAATAAGGTTTACGAGTTTGATATACGTGGTATAGACGGTTCTGATTGGGATGTCGCATGTAATGCACTTCGTGGCGTTATTTCTGAAGTCGAGCGCGAGGTAGATAATGTCAATCATCCATTATTTAAAGTCAAAGCGAAGGTGAATCAAGCTGATGCACGTGAAACAGCATTAGCAATCTATCCAGGTGAAATCGTGGAAGTTGAATATGAAATTGAGTCTAATGGTGATGCTTCTTATGAATTTGATATTGATACCAAGATAGCGGGTCAACAAATGAAAATTGAGGTAGATGCGACATCAGGTGAAATCGTGGAAGCTCATCGTGAAATTTGGCAAATTGGTTTGGAATAAAAGATAAATATTTATGACTTATCATTTCGATAAGTTGTTAAATTAGTACACCGTGATGCTAGCAATAGCATCACGGTTTTTTTTTGATAAGATCGAATATAATTTAAATTTTCAAAATTAACTTAAATAAATCGCATCGATAGATCAATCGCCCGAATATCTTTGGTGATAGCACCAATCGAGATTCGATCAACACCGGTTTCTGCAATGGCGCGAACATTGTTAAATGTAATGCCACCCGATGCTTCAAGTTTTGCTCGTCCTTGATTGAGGCTTACGGCTTTAATTAAGGCTGCTATGTCAAAGTTATCAAGCAAAATAATATCAGTTTTCGCCATTAAGGCTTGTGCCAATTCCTCAAAGTTTTCAACTTCTACTTCGATGGCAATTTCTGGATGTAACTGTCGTGCTTGTTCTACGGCCGCGGCAATAGAACCCGCCGCATTGATATGATTTTCTTTGATTAAAATGCCGTCATATAGACCCATACGATGGTTATAGCCACCACCACAACGAACGGCATATTTTTGTGCAGTTCGTAGTCCTGGAATTGTTTTACGGGTGTCTAAAATCTGAACTGCTAAGCCAGTCACTAGATCTGTGTATTGTCTTGCGAGGGTAGCCGTAGCAGATAATGTTTGGATGAAATTCATCGCGGTACGTTCACCTGTGAGTAAGGTTCTCGCTGGGCCATGCAAGGTGCAAATAACGTCATTTGCTTGCATCTGTTCGCCATCATTAAAAAACCAATCAATCATAATCGCAGGATCTAGTTGTTTGAATACCTGTTCCAGCCATGCTTGCCCGCATAATGTGGCATTTTCACGTGTAATTATTGAAGCATTCGCTAAGGTGTTAATCGGGATCAAGTCAGCCGTTAAATCCTGTGAACCGAGATCTTCTAGCAAGGCTAGCTTAGCTTGAGCAACTATAAATTCATCTGGGATGGTGTTTTCGATTGTCATCAGCAAAGCGCCTTCAATTAAATATCAAAGGTCATAAGGGTAACGGGTGAGACCACAATTTTCTATCTTTTTTGAGTGTAAGCTAAAAAATTCTGGGCGATAATGTTACTAAATCTCTTACTAAGTATGTTTTGCAGTGCAATTGAGTGAATTTAGCTTATTCTGAACTCCAGCTGAAAGGCTGAGATTAGTTTACTTTAACTAAATTATTACTCATTAAATTATAACGGTTAAATTTAATTAGAGCGCCATTAATAGATAATGGTAGATTAGTCGGCCTAGTGAGTTTTGAATTGAATGGGTTTACATGACATTAGAAAATAGCAGTCAACTAGTCTGTGAGGATGGTTTAATTACAGGAATTAATTACCGCTCATCGCCCAATCAAGATCCTCGTCCGATTAGCGATGATATTAGCGGTATCGTTATTCACAATATTAGTTTGCCACCCGGTGTGTTTGGCGGAGGTTGGATCGATGACTTGTTTTTAAATAAATTGGATCCAGCGGCCCATCCTTATTTTGAACACATTGCTGATATAAAGGTTTCTGCACATTTGTTAATTAGGCGTGATGGTGAAAGCATTCAATATGTTCCTTTTCATCAACGTGCCTGGCACGCTGGCGTATCGTGTTGGCAAGGAAGAGAGTGTTGTAATGATTTTACGATAGGTATTGAATTAGAAGGCGATGATACTCAACGTTTCGATCAACAACAATACGTGGCTTTAGGTGAAGTGATTCAATGTTTATCTCGAACGTATCCAAAAATAACGGCAAAAACAATAATAGGTCATCAGCATATAGCGCCTGGAAGGAAAACCGATCCAGGCCCATATTTTGATTGGGATTATTTATCTGATTTACTAAAACGAAACATGCTAATTATTTAACATATTTTTCGACAGTCTCATCATTAATTTAAGTCTATTGTTTACCTGATAGCCTAATTGGTGAGAATTTCGCTCGTGATCACAACTTATAGATATCATTATTGTATGATGGTCTTTTATCCTGATACTCTTCGTACCCAATAATTAAGAAGTAACCCTGATGATGAATGAATATAATGCTTCAGCGATTGAGGTTTTGACAGGCTTAGAGCCTGTTCAAAAACGACCGGGTATGTATACCGATACCACGCGGCCTAACCATTTAGCACAAGAGGTCATTGATAATAGTATCGATGAGGCTGTCGCTGGTCATGCGCGGCAAGTGCAAGTTATTTTATATGCAGACAATTCATTAGAAGTGATTGATGATGGTCGAGGTATGCCAGTGGATATTCATCCCGAAGAAGGTGTGCCAGGTGTTGAAGTCATCATGACACGGTTGCATGCGGGTGGTAAATTTTCTAATAAGAACTATCAATTTTCAGGTGGTTTACATGGCGTGGGTATCTCCGTCGTTAATGCATTGTCAACGCGACTCGAAGTTAAGATTCGTCGTAATGCGCTTGAGTATGCCATTGCTTTTGAGCATGGACTTAAAGTAGAAGATTTAGCTGAAATTGGCACCGTTGGCAAACGTAATACGGGTACAACGGTACGCTTTTGGCCAAATGTTTCTTATTTTGAATTTCCTAAGTTTTTAATTTCCCGTTTACGCCATGTTTTACGAGCTAAAGCCGTATTATGTCCTGGTTTAGTTGTCACGTTTACCGATCTTTCTGGTGATGATAAAAAAGAAGATCGTTGGTGTTATGAGGATGGCTTGAATAGTTATCTAGCAACGATGATGACGGATCAGCCTTGTATACCTGCTAAACCTTTTATAGGGCACATTGTTGGTGATAAAGAGGAAGTCGACTGGGCGTTAATGTGGCAGCAGGAACCGGGCGAGGAGCTCAGTGAAAGCTATGTCAATCTTATTCCAACGGCGCAAGGTGGCACGCATGTTAATGGCCTGAGAACTGGCTTATTAGAAGCATTACGTGAATTTTGTGAATTTCGTAGTCTATTACCACGCGGGGTTAAACTCTCTCCTGAAGATGTTTGGTCCCAGTGTTGTTATGTATTGTCTGTTAAACTACAAGATCCGCAATTCTCTGGTCAAACTAAAGAACGCTTGTCATCAAGACAATGTGCTGGTTTTGTTTCTGGTGCTGTAAAAGATGCATTTAGTCTATGGCTAAATCATCATATAGAGGACGGTGAAAAAATTGCCGAATTGGCAATAAATAGTGCACAGTCACGTTTGAAACAAGCCAAAAAAGTTATTCGAAAGCGCGTGCAAGCTGGGCCAACACTACCAGGAAAATTATCTGATTGTTCATCACAAGATGTAACGCGGACAGAATTGTTTTTAGTCGAAGGAGACTCGGCTGGCGGCAGTGCTAAACAAGGTCGTGAACGTGAATTTCAAGCTATCATGCCATTACGAGGTAAGATTCTAAACACATGGGAAGTAGAGTCAGGTCAAGTATTAGCCTCACAAGAAGTACATGATATAGCGGTCGCTATAGGCGTTGATCCGGGTTCAGATGACCTCTCTGGTTTACGATATGGCAAAGTGTGCATCTTGGCTGATGCCGATTCTGATGGAGCACATATTGCGACATTATTATGCGCCTTGTTTGTACAACATTTCAGACCCTTAGTTGAAGCAGGCCACATATGTGTAGCGATGCCACCGCTGTATCGAATTGATGTCGGTAAACAAGTGTTTTATGCGTTAGATAATGAAGAACAGCAGATTATTCTGAATAAAATCGAAAAAGAAAAAATTAAGGGTAAAGTAAGCATCCAACGTTTTAAAGGCTTGGGTGAAATGAATCCTTTGCAATTACGCGAAACAACAATGGCACCTGATACCAGAAGATTAATTAGACTAACCATTGAAGAAGGGGATGATACCTTGCAGTTAATGGATAAGTTATTGTCAAAAAAACGAGCACCGGATCGAAAAATTTGGTTAGAAGAGCAAGGTGATTTAGCGACCGTGTAACGATATTGGAAATTAACAACTCAATAAGGATGTTAGGATGGCAAAATTTTTAAATACCAGTGCAACGAGTTATTTTTTAGAAGAATTAATCAAAACTGCAAGAGAAAGAATCATTCTAATCAGTCCTTTTTTGAAGTTAAATGATCGAATAAAAGAGCTATTAGAAGATAAAAATCGACTGAAAATTGATGTACGAATTGTTTATGGTAAAAATGAACTGCAAAATGATGAGATAAACTGGTTGAAAGAACTTACGTACATTCGAACGAGTTTTTGTAAAAATTTACATGCAAAATGTTATATCAACGAAGATTCATGCATTATTACAAGTCTTAATTTATATGAATTTAGTCAGGTTAATAATAATGAAATGGGTATTTTTGTAACACGGGCAGATGATACGAAGTTATACAAAGATGCATATGAAGAGGCCCAAAGAATTATTAGAATTAGTGATGAAGTTAGAATTTCATTAGAAAAAGTGACTAGCTCAGATAATCATCTTCCTACGTCTGAGATTAAAAAAACAGGATTAACAGCCCTAAAATTAACAACGGCTAAATTGGCAACAAAATTGGCTATGAAAACGGATGAGTTAAATTTAGCTTTGACGGCTAAAGGCTATTTAGAAATGAACGAAGGTAAGCTTCATATTACTGATCTAGGTAAATCTGTCAGAGGTGAAGCAAAGCCAGGAAGGTATGGAACATATTTTTTGTGGCCTGAGGATTTGGTCATTGATTGTTAATATTAAACTGAGAGTGACAGGTTATGGTTGGTAGAACAGCGATGGTCGATGATTTAGAACTATTACCGGTACGCGATTTTACCGAAAAGGCCTACCTAGATTATTCTATGTACGTCATCTTGGATCGGGCATTACCGCATGTTGGCGATGGCTTGAAACCTGTCCAACGACGTATTATTTATGCGATGTCAGAGTTGGGGTTAAGTTCAACATCGAAACATAAAAAATCTGCACGTACCGTAGGTGATGTATTAGGTAAATATCATCCACATGGTGATTCTGCGTGTTATGAAGCAATGGTGTTGATGGCGCAACCATTCTCCTATCGCCACCCATTAGTAGATGGGCAGGGTAATTGGGGATCGATGGATGATCCTAAATCGTTTGCTGCGATGCGTTATACCGAGTCAAAATTAACGGCTTATGCACAAACTCTATTAAGTGAACTAGGCCAAGGCACTGTCGAATGGCAGCCTAATTTCGATGGTACTATGAATGAGCCAACATTATTACCGGCACGTTTACCTAATATTTTAATGAATGGTGGTAGTGGGATTGCCGTCGGCATGGCGACTGATATTCCTCCGCATAATTTGCGAGAAGTGGTGAATGCTTGTCTAGCCTTACTGAAAAAGCCTGACGCAAACCTTGATGAGTTAATGGAGCATATTCAAGGGCCGGATTACCCTACTGGTGGCGAGATTATAACGTCACGTGAAGATTTATTAAAAATATATGCCACTGGTCGTGGCAGTGTTCGCCAACGTGGTTGTTATGTAAAAGAAGACGGCAATATCATTATAAATGCCTTGCCATATCAAGTTTCTGGTGCCAAAGTTATTGAGCAAATTGCAGCTCAAATGAATAATAAAAAATTACCGATGGTCGCTGATTTACGAGATGAGTCTGATCATGAGAACCCGGTCAGACTAATGATCGTGCCACGTTCAAACCGAGTTGATGTCGAAGATTTGATGTTGCATTTATTTGCAACAACCGATCTTGAACGTAGCCATCGCGTCAATATGAATATGATTGGTTTAGATGGCCGACCACAAGTTAAAAATCTTCGTGACTTGCTGGCGGAATGGTTAACTTATCGTACCGAAACAGTTCGACGTCGTCTGCAATATCGCTTGAATAAAATCATTGATCGTTTGCATGTATTAGAAGGCTTACTTACCGCCTATCTTAATATCGATGAAGTGATCGCCATTATTCGTACCGAAGATGAACCTAAGCCGGTGTTGATGGAGCGGTTTGGCATTAGTGACCGCCAAGCCGAAGCTATTTTGGAATTGAAATTACGCCATTTAGCAAAACTTGAAGAAATGAAGATCCGTGGTGAAATCGATGAGCTCACCAAAGAGCAAAAAGCACTAGAATTATTGTTAGGCTCAGAAACAAAATTAAAAAACTTAATTCGTAAAGAACTCTCTGCTGATGCTGAAAAATTTGGCGATGACCGTCGCTCTATTATTGTAGAACGTACATTGGCAAAAGCGCTGAGTGAGAGTGAATTGATGCCAACAGAACCTCTAACGATTGTATTATCCGAAAGTGGTTGGGTGCGGGCAGCAAAGGGTCATGATGTTGATCCTGGATCACTCAATTTCCGGACGGGTGATCGCTATATGTCATCGGTCAAAGCTCGTAGTAATCAACAAATAATCTTCTTAGATTCTACTGGACGTAGTTATTCTGTGCTTGCCCATAGCTTGCCTTCAGCTCGAGGCCAAGGTGAACCGTTAAGTGGACGATTCCAAACTCCGTCAGAAGCACGATTTGTAGCCGTTATCGCCGGTGAGTTAGATGCGACAATCTTATTATCTAATACTGCAGGTTACGGCTTTGTAACGACATTGGATAATTTGTTAGCTAAAAATAAAGCCGGTAAAACGTTATTTAATTTACCTAAAGGCGCCGAAGTTCTACCACTATTGTGGATGAATAATATCGATACTGATCGTCTTGCGGTTACTACGGGTGATGGTCGTCTATTAGTCTTTTCAGCCAGCGAAATGCCTTCAATGAATAAAGGTAAAGGAGTGCGGTTAATCAACATTCCTCAAGCGAGATTTGTTGCCCAGCAAGAATCATTATATTCTGTAACTTTAATACCTGAGGGACGCAGCCTTACTATTCATGCAGGTAAGCGACACCTAACGCTTAAATCAGCTGATTTAGCACATTACAACGGCGAACGCGGTAAACGTGGTAGTAAATTGCCGCGTGGCCTTCAAAAGGTGACTGATGTTAAATTAGCAACACAAGAAAAAAATCAGGCGGAGTAGATCACTTGATCTTTAGGATCTATAACTTCCTTTTCTAATAGTTTAGCAAAATCAGTTGCGGGAATAGGTTTACTAAAATAATAACCTTGTATTTCATCACAGTCTAGTTTTTGAAGTATTGCCAATTGTTGCTCATTTTCGACGCCTTCAGCAACAACAGTCAAACCAAGATTATGGGCGAGAAGTATGGTGGATGCCACAATGGCTTGATCACCCAAATCAACCTCTAAATTTGTTATAAAAGACATATCAATTTTCAGTACATCAATAGGGAATTTTTTTAGATAACTCAGCGTCGAATGACCCGTTCCATAGTCATCAATACTAATAGAAACACCTATATTTTTAAGGTTATTAAGGGTGTGGATTGTTTGCGCTGCATCCTTCATTTCGCTATTTTCTAATATCTCAAGATTGAGATAAGCTGCAGCTAGATCGGCATCATCAAGTGCTTGTTTAACTATAGTTACAAGATTTTTTTGTTGAAACTGTATTGGAGAAAGATTTACGCTTACCGGGATTGCCATTAAGCCTTGTTGTTGCCATTGTTTAGTTTGACGACATGTTTCACGGATCGTCCACTCACCTATTATTTTTATAAGACCGCTTTTTTCGGCAAGAGGTATAAATTGGAAAGGTGAAATAAGGCCCTTTGTAGGATGAAACCATCTAATGAGGGATTCGGCACCTACAATATTACCGCTATGGGTATTCACTTTTGCTTGGTAATACATTTGGAACTCATCATTGGCGATGGCATTGTGAAGCTCAGTTTGCATTTTTAATTGTTGGAGTGCCTTTTCATTGAGTTCATGCGAGTAGAATTGGAAATTATTCCTACCTTCTTTTTTAGCAAGATACATTGCAGAATCTGCATTTTTGAGCAATGTATCAATATCGATGCCATCATTAGGGAAAGTGACAATCCCGATGCTGGCAGAAATATGGATCTCTTGTTTATCAATCGTGTAGAGCGGAGATAACGCCGCTAACATTTTAGTCGCAATTAAAGTCGCGCGGGAATGTAAGGCTTCATTTTCGTCGGATGGCGCTTGCAATATAATAAATTCGTCACCACCTAGGCGAGCAATCGTATCATCTTTTCGAAGTGTATTTCTAAGCCGATCGGCGACCATTTGTAGTAATTTATCACCTGAAGAATGACCCAGAAAATCATTAACTGTTTTGAATTCATCCAAATCAAGAAACATGAGTGTGAAATGTGATTTTTCGCGAGTAGCGCGTTTAATGGCTTGCTGTAAGTGTTCGTTTAAAAGCTGACGATTAGGAAGTTGTGTCAGTGAATCATAATTAGCTTGGAGATATAGTTCTCTATTCCACGTCGCTTTTTCTAACGCAATGGCAAAGCGATCCCCTAACTCCCTCAGTCGGAAGTGTGTTTCTGGTGAGAATTCAATGTTATGGAAACCAAAGATCAATATTGCAGTCAATTTCTCATTGCTCACTATCGGTACAAGTATAAAACTGGCTATGCCTACTTTAATATGAGGAGTGAGGAAAGAGGGGAGTTTTTGATCATGATTAATACGGTATAAGGCTGTTTTCTTTAAAATTAAACTATGTTTGTCAGCGGCGTTAATATTATGTGAAATCATTGATACGCCATGAACATGATGAATGTCTTCAGAGTATATATCGAGTAACTCATTATCCGTTTCATTGGACATAGCAATATTGACCGTTTCAGAGTGGACGGCTTTATTGCCTAAGTTGATGATGGTGGACACAATATTTTTAATGCTATTATTGGAAAGAATAGATTGGTCAATTTTAGCTATGGTCGTTAAAAATTCAAAATGGCGGGAGAGTTGATTCGACATTGAATTAAAAGAGCCAGCCAACTCATGAAATTCATCATCCGTTTTGACGATTACTGGGTGGCTAAAATCATTTTTGGCTATGCGATGAATCCCACGCATTAATTCTTGTATAGGTGTGAGATAACGACGAATTTGAATGGTGCTAAGAAATAGAATAATAATCAGTGTGAGTAGGCTGACGACGATAAAAATCTCTATTAGACCTGAGCTTTTAGCCAGAGCGGTTGTTTGGTCGGCTGCAATAGCGATAGTGAAACTAGGGTAAAAAAAGCTTGGTTTAAGAAAAAGACTCCAAAACCCAACCAGTAAATCTTGTTTGCCGTCAGTAAATTTTAAGTTTCCTGTTGTTGTCTTTACCCATGCTGATTTGATGGTGTTAAGCTGGGCATCTAGCTGTAATTGAGAACAAAAAAGTAATTTATTACCATCACCGTAAATACAAAAACCTCGAGAATCATCAAATGTTTCTGTTCTACCCCATAAAGCATCATTCTCAATGAGTCCCATAACGACAAGTTCTGTATTCTCTAAGGCATGTAATAAATATATTTCTGCGGGTAAGTTTTTTTTAAACTTAGACACTAAAACAGGCTTGCCTTGCCTTAAGAATTCTTGCTTTTCACGAGAAAGTGTAGGCAGTTTATTTTCACTTAGATAAGTTGGATTATTTAGTTTGAAAATATGGAGCTGAGAAAAACTATCCATTTTTTTATTTTGGAATTTATCATACTGCGTCGGCGATGCATGGGCAAAATGAAGGGTTAATTTCTCATTGAGAAGCATTAAGCGTTCATGTAGCAGTAAGCCATAATTTTTAGCGTTTTGGCGTAAATTAGAATCAACACTTTTAGCAGTGAGCGAATTGACTTGCCGAGCAGAAAAGAAGGCGAGTATGGTTATTGGTAGTAGTGCTGCAATCAAAAATAAAAACAACATGCGCCGCGCTACTTTACTGTCTAGGAACGTCCCTTTAATTTTTAGCACTGTGTCTAATAATCCGTCGCTGTGCCCACATATCCACCATTGTTTGCTCGAATAATATCATCACGACTCGCTTTTGCGGTCAATGGAGAAACAGATTGGCCATCCGGTCCACTACTGTACAAATCATAATCAGTATTGAGCGGAACTAGATTATGATCTTTTCGTTGTTTACCTTTTCCTTTAAGGCCTACAAAGCTTAAATATACATATGCATTACCCCATGGGTCTAATGGAATATCTAAGGTGCTTAAGTCTTCTGGGAGTGTAAAGTTTATTGTATTGAAACGTTCAATTTGTACATCAATAAGATAAAGGTCGCTGATAGCCGTATTATTTCTCATGTTGGTCATGATACTGCTATAGCTTGCTTGAGCCAGCATGGCTAAGATCGATATAATAACCAACGCCATCATCAACCGACGCACTACATGGAACGATGCGATAGCGAGTAAGTAGTGCAAGCCCGCAGTAGGAGTTGGTAATTACAGCAGCTTTCGTAGCGTAGCGAAGAATAGTGCAGTAATTACATCCTCACTCCGTCAGTCGCTTGAGAGCCTAAGCGTTAGCGAGGTGACGAGGACGTCTGGGGTTAATGGTCGTCGACGAACGGAGTTGAATTAAGCCATGGATGGATTAATTCTTTCACGAGTACGGCGACACGCTGGTCAATTAAGGTAAATGCAGCTTGATGATTAGTGTCATTTTTTATTGCGGCTAATAATTTCAAATCTACTCCAATATTCCCTAATTACCATGAAGTTATAAGGATTAAGTAATCAATAATTAGTGACTAGATTCTGCTACGATTACCGCATTAAATCAAACTAAATTAGTAATTAATTAAATATACCAGCCTATGATTATAGAACAATCAACACACTTATCTGTCACTGCCGTGATGCTCCAGCGGAAAAGTCAGCACATCTGGGGTACTGATAATTGGTCATTATTAGGATTATTACCTGATGTGAGCGAGCAAATAATTCAACAGGCTGAATCTGATGGAACAGTGCATTATTTGACAGATTTTGTTTTACAACTTTATCCATTGCATTGTGATTCTTATTATCATAACTTGATGTCTGGTAAACCACAGGTGTATGTCATTAGTCAGGAAGGTTCAGACCTAAAGCCTGTACCTATATTGATGACGGTAGATTATGATGAGGCCGCCGCCTACATGGAAACTGGGGAGCAAGTAGTGAATGCTGATTTGCCTGAAAATCTATGTCAGTGGCTAGAACGATTTGTGTTAACGCATTATCAACCAGAAGAGCCTAAAAAACGTCGTCGACAACAATGGCATAATGGTGAACAGAAAAATGACTCAAAAACCAGAAAATAATGAAAGTGTTTTATCACGTTGGTCCAGGCGGAAATTAGATAAACAAGATGCTACTGAGCAACAGAAAGTATTGCCTGTACCACAAGAACCAGAGGCAGTACCAACATCTGACCAACAAATAGTAGATGAAACAGAAATACCTATCTGGCAACAGCTTGATGTTGATCCTGAAGTCAAAAGATCGGCATTATCGCGCTTGTTTCGTGAGCCTGAGTTTAATGTGGTTGATAGAATGAATGAATATGATGAAGACTTCACCTCATTTGCTAGCTTAGGCAGTATTGTCACCCATGAAATGAAACACATGCTTAAACTAGCTGAACAAAAAACAAGACCTGGTGAAAAACAGCCTGGCCAGCCTGAGTTGGATAATATGGCTGATACTGAAGCTTCACTTGGCGATGAGCAGATTAAACACGTGAGCGAATCACAGAACGATAACGAGGATAATGAGATTGCATAACTTGGTACAAAGCGCAGGCGACATAGATATTATGCCAGTCGATCTGGTGGAATTTAATTCGGCTGGCCGATTATTGGTTGTGGGAACAGAGCAACAAATTGCAGCTGTTTCATCTCATCTTGAACTAACGAATTTAGAATTAATTACCAGCCCACAAAGACCAACAAATATTGAGGGATGGTTAGGAAAATTTTATGTAGACTTAGATGCAAAGCAGTTCACCGTCGATTTAGTGTTAGATTTATCTGAACAACCCGTCGTGACATCTAACGTTTTGCCTCTGGGCTATTTTGCGCCGTGTGATGATGCCCAAGCATTGGCTGAGGCCTTGCAACAATTACCTGAACTGATTGGTACTTTTGATAAGCCACGTTATTTCAACTATAAACCATCGATTTGCGCTCATTCACGTCGCCAATTAGCAGGGTGCTCACAGTGTATTGATGCTTGCCCAGCTGATGCAATAACTAGTAATAGCGATATGGTTTCTGTTAATCCATCATTGTGTCAGGGCTGTGGAAGCTGCACGGCTGTCTGTCCCTCTGGTGCAATGACTTATGCTTTGCCGACACTTGATGTGAGTGTAAATCGCCTAAGGATAATGCTTCAAACTTATTTTGAGTTAGAAGATGAATTAATTTCAACTTCAATTTCAGCCGCATCTTCACCACAAATTTTGATTCATGACCTCAATAATGGCGAGATACAAATTCAGTCAATGGCTAAGCAGTTGCCTTACCATATCATTGCTTTTTCAATTGAAGAAATTGGCGGGTTAAGCATGCCTTTTTGGTTAAGTGCATTAGCGCTAGGTGCCGGTGGTATTACAATTTGGGATGCTGGCAGTCACAGCGATCATGATTGGTTGGAACTACAGCAAGAAATCGTCAAAACGAATGAGATGTTAGTTGGAATTGGCTATGAACAGAATGTGGTGAATTGGTGTGGTGACTATGATTTTCGATCATTAAAAACTCACTTATTATCGGCCAATCAGATGCCGGCGATTAAGCGTGCCACGTTTGCGGGTGTGGATGATAAGCGTCGGATGATCAGTCTAGCCTTAGATCATCTGCACAAACAAGCTCCACAAGCCATTGAAGTTTTGGCATTGGCAAATAATGCTGCGTTTGGTGAGCTGAAAATTGATAAGCAAGCATGCACCTTGTGTCATTCATGTGTGTCGGTGTGTCCTGTCGGTGCAGTGTTGGATGGCAATGATAAACCGCAACTTAACTTTATTGAAGATCTGTGTGTGCAATGCGGTCTGTGTGAAACCGCTTGTCCCGAAGATGCCATTACATTAATACCGCAATACCTATTTAATCGCGAGCAAGCGCGAAGAGTCAGGTTGTTACATGAAGAGCCAATATTTCACTGTATTAGTTGTGATAAAGCATTTGCTACTAAAAAGATGATTGATACGATGACAGAAAAGTTGAAAAATCATGCGATGTTTCAAGGCGCTGCGTTAGAGCGTTTGAAAATGTGTGAAGATTGCCGTGTGAAAGCGATGTTTAAAGCTGAAAGGAGCCAATTCTAATGGCCGATGAAAATACGCTGTGGCGAGCACAAACCTACGCTTTATTAGCAACATTGTTAGTTGCAGCACCCGATCAAGCTTTGCTCGATAATTTAACTGCTATAGAAGTCACTGAGCCGGAAAGCCCTATGGGCAAACTATGGTTGTTGTTAACTTCTTCCGCAAAAAAAGTCGATGTATCAGCTGTTTATGATGAATATCAGACTTTATTTATTGGGGTTACACATGGTGAACTTATTCCATATGGCTCTTATTATCAAACAGGATTTTTGATGGAGGAACCGCTAGCTGAATTACGGACTGATCTCGCTAAATTAGGTTTGGAAAAAAATGATGATACGGCAGAACCAGAAGATCACGCTGCCGCGCAGTGTGATGTAATGCGCTTAATCCTAATGGCTGAAGGTACACCTATTGTTTCTGCAGAAGACTTTTTTAAGCATCACCTAAATCCGTGGATGGAACATTTTTTCGATGATCTGGTCAAATCTAAACAAGCGACATTTTATCAAGTAGTGGGTGAGTTTGGTTTGGGCTTTATTAGATTGGAATCAGCACTTTTCATATGATTTAAGCTTGATTCTAAGTCGTTTTTAACTTGCCCAAGATCGCAATGTACGAGACAATTTGACCCTATTATTGAATGCTAATCCATCTAAATTTAATAATTTGTGAGCTATGGATTTAGGAGAACAACGTGACTAAGAATACTCTATTTGCCCGACGTGAATTTTTAACTAAGCTGACTACTGCCGTCAGCGGAACCGCGACATTAGCGATCATTCCTTCATTAGTTCAAGCTGCACCTGCTCCGCAAAATGAACCCGTTAAAAAGCTTGAACTTCCTAAAGCGAAAGGTTATCAACGTAGCGAACATATTGATACTTATTACCATCTTGCTGACTTTTAAGAACTATTTATGAAACTGACTAAACGTAATCCAGCTTCACAGGACCAACCATCAGGTGTTAATCGCCGGCTTTTTTTGAAAGGATCAGGTATAGCGGCAGGTGGTGCTGCCTTTTTGAGTTTACTACCGCCAGCAATGATACAAAAAGCTGAAGCATCAGAAGGTAAACGTCATGCTTATGATGAAGGTGAAATCACTAAAGTTCGAAGTGTATGCAGTCATTGTAGCGTAGGTTGTGGTGTCGTCGCAGAAGTGCAAAATGGTGTGTGGATAGGTCAAGAGCCCAGCTTTGAACACCCATTTAACCTAGGTTCGCATTGCGCTAAAGGTGCTTCGTTACGTGAACATGGTCATGGTGATAGACGATTAAAATATCCAATGAAGAAAGTAGCGGGTAAGTGGCAGCGTATCTCATGGGATCAAGCTATCAATGAAATTGGCGATAAGATGTTATCGATTCGTGAACAATCGGGCCCTGACTCAGTTTATTGGTTAGGTTCTGCCAAACATAGTAACGAACAATCCTATCTATTTCGTAAGTTTGCTTCTCTGTGGGGCACAAATAATGTCGATCATCAAGCACGAATCTGTCATTCAACAACCGTAGCTGGCGTTGCCAATACATGGGGTTACGGTGCAATGACTAATTCATACAATGATATTCATAATTCTAAAGCGATATTTATTATCGGTGCCAATCCCGCCGAAGCTCATCCTGTGTCACTTCAACATATTTTCCGTGCTAAAGAAAAAGGTGCACCCATTATTGTTGTCGATCCACGTTTTACTCGCACAGCGGCGCATGCTGACCAATTCATTAGTATCCGTCCAGGTACTGATGTTGCATTTGTTTGGGGAATGTTATGGCATATTTTCGAAAACGCTTGGGAAGATAAAGAATTTATCAAACAACGGGTTTATGGCTTAGATGATATACGCAAAGAAGTTGCTAAATGGACGCCAGATGAAGTGGAACGTGTTACTGGAGCCAAACAAGCAGATGTACTAAAAGCGGCCAAAACGATGGCTGACCATCGACCAGGTACATTTATCTGGTGCATGGGTGGAACACAGCACACAACGGGTAACAATAATACTCGAGCTTATTGCATATTCCAGTTAGTGCTCGGTAATATGGGTGTCCCAGGTGGTGGAACTAATATTTTCCGTGGTCATGATAATGTACAAGGAGCAACTGACTTAGGCGTACTGTCTCATTCTCTGCCCGGTTATTATGGTTTGTCAGAAAGTGCTTGGAAACATTGGGCGCAAGTGTGGGACATTGATTACGAATGGATTAAAAACCGTTTTGATCAAACAAGTTATGAAGAAGAAGAGGGCCAAGCCGTTAGCACCATGTTTACCAAGGGTATCCCCGTTTCCCGATGGATTGACGGTGTATTAGAGGATAAAGAAAACATCGCTCAAAACGATAATCTACGGGCAATGGTGTTATGGGGACATGCTCCGAACAGTCAGACTCGTGGTCCAGAGATGAAAACGGCGATGGAAAAACTCGATTTAATGGTTGTCGTTGATCCGTATCCTTCAATATCGGCTGTAATGAGTGATCGCCAAGATGGGCTTTATTTATTGCCTGCTTCGACTCAGTTTGAAACCTATGGATCATTGAGTTCATCTAATCGCTCTATGCAATGGCGACATAAGGTTATAGAGCCTTTGTTTGAATCGAAACCTGATCACGTAATCATGCACAAATTTGCAGTCAAGCTAGGTTTTGCCGAACAGTTATTCAAACACATTAAAGTCAATGGTGAAGAACCGTTAATCGAAGATATTACTCGCGAATTTAATAGAGGAATGTGGGCGATAGGTTATACAGGTCAAAGCCCTGAACGAATGAAATTACAGTCGGAAAATTTACATACCTTTAATAAAACCACCTTGAAAGCTGAAGGTGGGCCATGTGATGGTGAATATTATGGTCTGCCTTGGCCTTGTTGGGGCACCCCAGAAATGAAACATCCGGGTACCCCAGTGTTGTATGACACCAGCAAATCGATTGCAGAAGGTGGCTTAACTTTTCGTGCGCGGTTTGGTGTAGAACATGATGGTGATAATCTGCTGGCTGAAGGCTCATTCAGTGCTGGGTCTGAAATAGAAGATGGTTACCCTGAATTCACAGCCGATATGCTCAAAAAACTGGGCTGGTGGGATGATCTGACAGCGCAAGAAAAAGTGGCTGCTGATGGTAAAAACTGGAAAACAGATTTATCTGGAGGCATTCAACGTGTCGCTATAAAACATGGCTGTGCTCCCTTTGGTAATGCTAAAGCACGCGCTATTGTTTGGGAGTTTCCTGATCCTGTACCTATTCATCGTGAAGCTTTATATACCAACCGCCGCGATTTAGTTGAAAAATATCCAACGTATGAAGATCGTAAAAGTTTTTATCGCTTGCCAACACGTTATGGTTCGATTCAAGCGCAAGACTTTAGTAAAGACTTCCCGCTCATTATGACCAGTGGTCGTTTGGTCGAATATGAAGGTGGCGGTGAAGAAACACGTTCCAACCCGTGGCTCGCTGAACTACAACAAGACATGTTTGTTGAAATTAACCCTGGTGATGCCAATGATGTTGGGGTGATACATGGTGATCAAATTTGGGTTGATGGACCTGAAGGTGGATCAATTAAAGTTATGGCATTTGTTACGCCTCGCGTTGATCGCGGCGTAGTGTTCATGCCATTCCACTTTGGCGGTCATTACCAAGGTAAAGATTTAACGGACAAATATCCTGAAGGAACGGTGCCATATGTTCTGGGTGAGTCCTGTAATACTGTGTTTACCTATGGGTATGACTCGGTAACTCAAATGCAAGAGACGAAAGTGTCTCTTTGTCGTCTTCGTGCCGTATAAGGGGTTTATGTAAATGGCTCGTATGAAATTTTTGTGTGATGAAGAACGCTGTATTGAATGTAACGCGTGTGTAACTGCGTGTAAAAATGAACATGAAGTGCCCTGGGGAGTAAACCGTCGTCGTGTGGTGACAATGGATGATGGTCAGCCCGGTGAAAAGTCTATTTCAGTCGCGTGTATGCATTGTACCGATGCGCCTTGTCAGGCGGTATGTCCAGTAGATTGCTTTTATACGACTGATGATGGTGTTGTGCTACATGATAAAGATATGTGTATTGGCTGTGGCTATTGTCTATATGCTTGTCCGTTTGGTGCGCCGCAATATCCACAAGAAGGTGCTTTTGGTGCCCGCGGTAAGATGGATAAATGTACATTTTGTGCAGGTGGCCCAGAAGAAGATCATTCTCATGCAGAGTTGGAAAAATATGGTCGCAATCGTTTAGCTGAAGGCAAACTACCCTTGTGTGCAGAAATGTGTTCGACTAAATCATTATTGGCTGGGGATGGCGATATGGTTTCTGACATCTTCCGTAACCGAGTGATACGTCGTGAAGGTCAAGCAAATACATGGGGCTGGAATACAGCTTACCAAGATTAAGATGAAATATTTGTTACTCATTATCACGCTGTTTGGTCTATCTGCTTGTTATGAAGACACTGATGTGACTTTGCATCAAGCAGGTGTCTACAAAGGTAAAGTAGATGTTCACACGCAAACCAGAGAAGAGCGTCAAGCCATATTGCATAAACGTTTTTCTCAGGTTCAAACGGATCGCTGATATGTCGACAACAAGCACATTAAGCAAACGTAAAAAAATGATGGCTTGGACAGGTGTTGTCATGTTGATGGCAATATTTTTATTGCCGATGACGGGCTATATTTCGACTGGCTTTGTTAGCGCTGAAGCAGAAAAGGTACAAGTACAAGAAAAACAAACTAACCCACGATCGGATTATTGGCGTTTGGTTCGAGACAATGCTGAAGGCTATTCAGCAGTAAAAGGTCGCGAAACTAACGAATTAATTCAAGGCTCGGGTGAAGTTTGGCGACAATTACGCAATGGACCAATTGCTACATATGGTAGTTGGCTGATCGGTTTTACATTGGCGGCATTGGCTTTATTTTATATGTGGCGGGGCAAGATTGAACTAACCCATCCACGAACAGGCCAAACTATTGAACGTTGGTCCTTAAATGAACGGCGTATGCACTGGCTTACTGCTGGATTATTTGTGATGTTGGGTATAACAGGTATGAGTTTTCTCTATGGGCGCATGGTCTTGATTCCCTTGTTTGGACATCATGGGTTTTCTACCTACGCTGAAATAGCAAAATGGACACATAATATTCTTGGCCCTGTATTTATGGTCGGTTTGTTATCGATGATTGTCAGTTGGTTTAAAAGTAATTTTCTTAACAAAATTGATTGGGAGTGGTTCAAAGCATTTGGTGGAATGGTCGGAGATAAACATCCGTCGGCTGGGAAAATGAACGGCGGTGAAAAGCTTTGGTTCTGGGCGCTTGCAACGGTAGGTGTGGCGCTGTGTTTATCAGGGTTAGTGTTGGATTTTCCTAATTTTGATCAAGAACGTGAAATTATTCAAATCTCACATCTTATCCATGTTGTTACTGCGCTTATTTTAGTGGCATTCGCTTTTGGCCATATCTATATCGGGACTATTGGTACAGAAGGTGCGTTGGAAGGCATGGTAACAGGCCAAGTCGATATCGCTTGGGCTGAACAACATCACGACTTATGGCTTAAAGCTATATTAAATAAAAAGTCCGATCCACCGTAATTAAAGATTCAATAATGAAAAATAAGCCTGTATAAATATTACGAATACAGGCTTTTTTATAATTTTTTAATTTAAATAATCTTCAATGTAAACGGCACTTTTAACAAGCCTTATCTGAACTATCAGTAGAAAACTTAGGATCTGCTGCAACATTATTTTTACAATCTTCAGCAGCCTGTTACTCCTAAATAACTAATATTTAGTTATATCATTATTACAACGGCTTAAATCAGCTGTTTTTTCAGCAACTCCGTCATGAGATTTTTTTACATGATCCAGATAGATTTGTAGCTGTTGATGTAAGCAATTAGGTCATTTTTGTGTATCTGATTCAATCCCAAGTGTGATTTTAGGATACCAAAATAGTTTATTGGAAACAGGTGTCTTCATGAAGAACCTGCAAAATTAAACCACGATAGTTATTTGTTTACAGTTTATTTTATAAGTGAGGAGAATGACAATTACATTGGGTTTATAGTGGATAGAATGACATGATTAATATTTTTGGATATCGCGTTTAAATTTATGATGTCAGAAGCGACTTTAAAATCATCTTGGATAATGAAATCCGAATAGCTCGATAAACAGAAAAATTTGCTAACCACAGATGACCTAGTTCATCTTCAAATAAATATAATGCCAGATTCAGCTAGTCGCCTATTGTAAAAAGCATCTTACTATTTATAAAATACCTAAAGTGGTTAATATAACTGATGATTTTCTAAAAATAAAAAAAGAAAATAATGAAGCGCAAAGTGAGTCCTAATATTAAAACTCACGTTCAAGAATATAAAAAATAGCATCAACGTCTCAGGCTGGGTATGATAAACAAATTATTTTGTTAACAGTTAATTTAGATAACTCATGAACAATGAGTTGTTCCGCGATGATTTAGTATTTAGGTGTGGAAATGATTGATTCCATTTTGGATGAAGAAGAAATATTACGTACGGTTTTTTTCGTCTCAGATCGTACAGGTCTCAGTGCCGCGCATTATGGTAAGACCTTATTAGCTCAATTTCCAAATCAGCGTTATCAAATTGTAACCTTAGCGTTTATTGATACAAGAGAAAAGGCGACGATTGCTAGTAACAGGATTAAGACCGCCTATAGGACATCAGCAAAGCAGCCCATAGTTTTCAGTACATTAGTCGATGAAAATGGACAACGCATACTTAAAAGTACGGATGCCTGTATTATTAATCTGTTCAATGCATTTTTAGATCCATTAGAGCAAGCTTTTGGAGAAGCTTCTTCACATGTCCAAGGAAAATTTCAGGGCAGTAGTGGGATTTCTGGTAATCTAAGTTATCAACAACGGCTTGATGCCATCGATTATTCGTTATCGCACGATGACGGTATACGTTATGATCAATATGATGAAGCAGATGTGATTTTAATAGGTGTTTCACGTTGTGGTAAAACGCCAACTAGTCTCTATTTAGCGATGAACTTTTCGCTAAAAGTCAGTAATTATCCATTGACTGAAGAGGATCTTGACAAAAATGTGTTGCCTGATTTTTTACTGAAACATAAACATAAACTTGTTGCACTTACGATAAAAGTTGTACCTTTAAGTAAAATAAGAAGAGCACGTCGACCTAATAGTGATTATTCATCACTAAAAGTCTGTGAACGAGAAGTTAGAATTTCAGAAGAAATGTTTGAGCATGCAGGCATACCGGTATTTGAAACGACCGATACTTCTATCGAAGAAATTGCTACTTATGTCGTTCAGGCTATGAAGTTTGGGCTAGCAGAAAATGATGTCTAACTAAGTTAGAACTAACTATAACTAACTAAGTTAGAACTAACTATAAAATTAATAATGTGATGTGAACGAGGACATAAAATAATGATTGAGTATGTAGTCAAATTAGACCAATTGAGCATGGAAGATGTCTCCAGAGTCGGTGGCAAAAATGCTTCATTAGGCGAGATGCTACAAAATCTGGCGCCTTTAGGTGTTTCAGTACCTGGTGGTTTTGCAACAACTGCCGATGCATATCGCGAGTTTCTCGTGCAAGATGGATTGAGCGATCGAATTGCTGAACGTCTACACAAGCTAGATATTACAGATATTTCAGCTTTGCAAGCGACAGGTAGTGATATTCGTCGTTGGATTAACGAAGTACCGTTTCCTGCCGAAATGGAAAAAGCAATCGATATAGCTTATGGTCAGTTAGAACAAGAGTACGGCACAGAAGCCACTTGGGCAGTACGTTCTTCAGCCACTGCTGAAGATTTACCAGACGCATCATTTGCGGGACAGCAAGAAACGTTCTTAAATGTTTCCGGTTTGGCTAATATTAAACAATCTATTCGCGAAGTATTTGCATCATTATTCAACGATCGTGCTATTTCATATCGTGAGCATCAAGGTTTTGATCACAATGAAGTCGCGTTATCTGCTGGCATCCAAAAAATGATACGCTCTGATATCGCCAGTGCCGGTGTTGCCTTTAGTTTAGATACTGAAAGTGGTTTCCGTGATGTTGTGTTTATCACTGGCAGTTACGGTCTTGGTGAAATGGTAGTTCAAGGCGCTGTTAACCCTGATGAATTTTATGTGCACAAACAAACGTTAGCAGCAGATCGGCCGGCAGTATTACGTCGTACCTTAGGCCCAAAAGCCATTAAAATGGTTTATTCTGGCGAGACAAAAAATCCTGTCAAAACAATTGATGTTGATTCAGAACAACGCGTCTTATTTTGTTTAAATGATGATGAAGTTGAAGCATTAGCAAAAATGGTAGTCACCATTGAACAACATTACAAACGCCCGATGGATGTTGAGTGGGCAAAAGATGGGATTGATAATCGTATCTATATTGTTCAAGCTCGCCCTGAAACAGTCGAAAGCCAACAAGAAAATGTAATTGAAGAATATGTACTTAAAGAACGTAGCAAGGTATTAGCGGTGGGTCGTTCTATTGGTAAAAAAATTGGCAAAGGTCGAGTTAGATTATTTACTAGTCTCGATCAAATGGATCAATTTGAAGAGGGCGATGTTTTGCTCACGGATATGACTGATCCTGATTGGGAACCAATCATGAAAATATCTTCGGCTATTATCACTAATCGTGGTGGTCGAACGTGTCATGCCGCCATCATTGCACGTGAACTGGGTGTGCCTGCAGTGGTTGGTTGTGGTGATGCAACTGAGCTTGTTACAGATGGTTCAGAAGTAACCGTGTCATGTTCAGAAGGCGATGAAGGTCATATCTATGATGGCTTATTAGACTTTGAATATAACCTTCGACATATGAATGAGATGCCGGAGATCCCCGTTAAAATAATGATGAACGTGGGTAATCCAGACCGCGCATTTACATTTGCTCAATTACCTAATGATGGAGTGGGCTTAGCACGTTTAGAGTTCATCATTAATAACATGGTAGGTATTCATCCTAAAGCATTAATTAATGCAGACAAAATGACGGATGATGTAAAAAAAGTTATTTATGAAAAAACCACAGCTTATGGCGATCCAGTTGAGTTTTATGTCAGCCGAATTGTGGAAGGAGTGTCCACAATTGCCGCGTCATTTAGTCCTAAAAAAGTTATTGTTCGCTTATCAGATTTTAAATCAAATGAGTATGCAAACTTAGTGGGTGGCGCAGAGTTCGAACCACATGAAGAAAACCCAATGATTGGCTTCAGGGGAGCAGCTCGCTACATTTCAGAAGACTTTAGAGAATGTTTTGAGCTTGAATGTAAAGCAATGAAACGCGTTCGTGATGAGATGGGCTTTACTAATGTGGAGTTGATGATCCCATTTGTGCGTACGACGGCAGAAGCCGCTGCTGTCATCGAGATCATGAAAGAAAATGGTCTTGAGCGTGGTAAAAATGGTCTGCGTATCATTATGATGTGCGAATTGCCTTCTAATGCAATATTGGCTTCTGAGTTCTTAGAGTTTTTTGATGGCTTCTCTATTGGATCAAATGATATGACCCAGCTAACATTAGGCTTGGATCGTGATTCATCATTGGTTGCTGGTTCTTTTGATGAACGCAACCCTGCAGTTTTAGCTATGTTAGATATGGCGATTACAGCTTGTAAAAATGCGGGAAAATATATTGGCATTTGTGGTCAAGGTCCATCCGATCATCCTGATTTGGCTAAATGGTTGTTAGACAGAGGCATTACGAGTATATCGTTGAATCCTGATACTGTCGTTTCAACATGGCAAGAGTTAACAAACTAAGTTAATAACGGCTTTAAAACATAAGTGGTATTTTCAAATAACTGCCAACAAAGATAATCAGTAACATTATGCTTATATAATATTACTGGTTACTTGTTTTATATCTTTTTGGTAAGCATAAATTACAAAACCTATCGATGACTTAAAGTAATTAAAAGACCTGTTTGGTCATTTTGTAGACAGAGACTTCAATAAGTTACTGACTAACTAATGTTACTTTTTCTTGAATCGACTATAATAAACAGATATAGCTAGATTATTTTTTGAAGCAAGAGAGAAGATTGATGAGCGAACAAAAACTCAGTGCTACTAAAGCTGGTAACAAACTAAAGATCCCGCGTTCAGTAGGTAAAGGCAGACAAGTTGATGTCCATGCCTTAGCTGAGGTACAAGCTCTATTGGGCGACCAATCGAGACGAAGAGATCTTTTGATTGAGCATTTACATAAAATTCAAGATACCTACCAACATATTTCAGCTGCTCATTTAGTCGCGCTTGCTCGTGAAATGAAGTTGTCAAAAGCGGAAGTATACGAAGTTGCCACGTTTTACCATCATTTTGATGTGATTAAAGAAGGCGATACAGTGCCTCCAGCATTAACTGTCCGAGTGTGTGAATCACTTACTTGTGAAATGATGGGTGCAGAAGATTTAATTAATTCATTAGAGAACGGCTTAGGTGACGGTGTCCGTGTACAACGAGTTCCTTGTATTGGTCGTTGTGATAAAGCGCCCGTTGCTGTGGTGGGTATGAATCCTATTGAGAATGCCAATATAGACAAAGTAGCCGACGCTGTAGCAAATCAATCAATCGAACCTGAAACATTAGACGCTATTGATTATGAAGCTTATGTAGAGCAAGGTGGCTACAATACTTATCAACTTTGTATTAACGATACCTATAATGTCGATAAAGTGTTGGATGCGATGAGTGATTCTGGTCTTCGTGGGTTGGGTGGTGCCGGCTTCCCGGCTGGTCGTAAGTGGAAGATTGTACGCGAACAACCCGAACCAAAATTGATGGCTATCAATATTGATGAAGGCGAGCCAGGAACATTCAAAGATAAATATTACTTAGAACGTGATCCGCATTGTTTTCTGGAAGGAATGTTGATTGCAGCCTGGGCCACAGGTATTAATGAAATTTATATTTATCTGCGTGATGAATATGCAGCTATTCGCCAACTATTAGAAATAGAAATTGCTAAATTAATTGCAAATCCACCTGTCGACAATCTGCCGATAATACATCTACGTCGTGGTGCGGGTGCCTATATCTGTGGTGAAGAATCAGCAATGATTGAATCTATAGAAGGTAAACGTGGTATGCCGAGACTTCGTCCACCCTTTGTAGCACAAGTCGGATTATTTGGTCGACCTACCCTTGAACACAATATGGAAACGTTATACTGGGTTCGAGATATTTTGGAAAAAGGTCCATCTTGTTTAACGGATCACGGTCGACATGATCGTGTGGGTTTACGTTCATTTTCTGTTAGTGGCCGTGTCAATAAACCGGGAGTTCATTTAGCGCCCGCTGGTATCACAATGCGTGAATTGATCGCTGAATATTGTGATGGTATGCAAGAAGGTCATGAGTTTTATGGCTATTTTCCTGGAGGCGCATCAGGTGGAATATTACCTGCGTCTTTAGGCGATGTACCTCTCGATTTTGATACATTACAACCCCATGGCAGTTTCATTGGCTCGGCGGCAATTATCGTATTTTCAAATCATGATAAAGCACGCAAGTTGGCCATTAATGCGATGAAATTCTTTGAAGATGAATCTTGTGGGCAATGCACACCATGTCGCGTGGGTACCGCTAAAGCGGTGACTTTGATGAAACAAGAGACATGGGATACGACATTATTAGAAGAACTTTCTGAAGTAATGATTGATGCCTCAATCTGTGGTTTAGGACAAGCAGCGCCTAACCCAGTACGTAGTGTGATTAAATACTTCGCTGAAGAGCTTCAAACTGGGGGGATGAAATAATGACTATTAATTTCACCTTGAATGGCAATGCAGTTATTGCTGAACAAGGCCAAACATTGCTTGATGTTGCAAAACAACAGGGCATTGAAATTCCACACTTATGTTATTCAGATCGTCAAGGTGCTGATGGCAACTGTCGATCCTGCATGGTTGAAGTCGATGGTGAGCGTGTTCTTGCACCATCATGTTGTCGTCAACCTTCAGAAGGAATGAATGTTCAATCCAATAGCGAGCGCGCCGTCAAGTCTCAAAAAATGATACTAGAGCTGCTTAAAGCTGACGTATCAGATAAGCCTCATACCTTAAATTCAGAATTAGATTTCTGGGCAAGCAAGTTAGAAATTGGTTTGCCACGTTTCGAAGCAAGACACCAACCAAAATCAGATATTTCGCATCCAGGTATCGCCGTCAATATGGACGCCTGTATTCAATGTACGCGTTGTGTACGCGCTTGTCGTGATGAGCAAAACAATGATGTAATCGGCTTGGCAATGCGCGGTTCTCATACTGAAATTGTGTTTGATCTTGATGATCCTATGGGTGAAAGCACCTGTGTCGGTTGTGGTGAATGCGTTGAGGCATGTCCTACCGGCGCATTAATGCCTGCTAATGATTTAGGAATGTTAGAGCCTGATCGTAAAGTTGATTCAATTTGTCCTTATTGTGGCGTTGGTTGCCAATTGACCTACAACATTAAAAACGAAAAGATTATTTATGTGGAAGGTCGTGATGGCCCAGCTAATAAAGGTCGTTTGTGTGTGAAAGGTCGTTATGGGTTTGACTATGTGCATCATCCACATCGTTTGACAAAACCGTTAATTCGTCGAGAAGGTGTAGGCAAGTCAGCTGAATTCTCAATGGATCCAAAAGACGTTGATAAAATATTCCGTGAAGCAACTTGGGAAGAAGCCTTAGAATTTGCGGCAGGCGGATTCAAAACTATTCGCGATGAGCAAGGACCTAATGCTTTAGCAGGTTTTGGTAGTGCTAAAGGTAGTAACGAAGAGGCTTATTTATTCCAGAAGTTGGTGAGAACGGGCTTCAGAACAAATAATGTCGATCACTGTACGCGTCTTTGTCACGCGTCATCCGTCGTAGCTTTATTAGAATGTTTGGGTTCGGGCGCTGTTTCAAACCCTGTATCTGATGTTGAAAAAGCGGAAGTCGTTGTGATCATAGGTGCTAATCCAACTGTTAATCATCCAGTGGGCGCAACATGGATGAAAAATGCTATACGTAGAGGCACAAAATTAATTTTAATGGATCCACGTACAACAGAGTTATCTCGTGAGGCAACACATCATCTAGCATTTAAACCAGGCAGTGACATACCGATGTTGAATGCCATGATGCATACAATCATTGAAGAAGGCCTGACGCATCCTGAGTTTATTGCAGAGCGTACCGAAGGTTTTGAGGCAATGAAAGTGCATTTGAAATCATATACGCCTGAATTGATGTCGCCAATTTGCGGTATTCCTGCTGAACAATTAAAACAAGCAGCACGATTGTATGCGTCATCAAAAGGATCGATTATTTTTTGGGGAATGGGTGTTTCTCAGCATGTTCATGGTACAGATAACGCACGATGTTTGATTTCATTAGCCTTAATGACCGGTCAAATTGGTCGTCCAGGAACAGGTTTGCATCCATTGCGTGGACAAAATAATGTGCAAGGAGCATCTGATATGGGCTTGATACCTATGGTATTCCCCGATTATCAACGTGTCGATGACGAAAAAGCGCACGCTTATTTTGAAGAACTGTGGGGTTGTGAGTTAGACACTAACCCTGGATTAACAGTTGTTGAAATAATGCATGCCATACATGCTGGTGATCTTACTGGACTGTATGTACAAGGTGAAAATCCTGCAATGTCGGATCCAGATGCTAATCATGCACGACTTTCGTTAGCAGAACTGGAGCACTTAGTAGTACAAGATCTTTTCTTAACAGAAACGGCATATTTAGCAGACGTGATATTACCCGCATCATCATTTTCTGAGAAAACAGGAACATTTACTAATACAGACAGATTAGTGCAACTTGGCCGTCAAGCCATCGATCCACCTGGTGAAGCCAAACAAGATTTATGGATCATCCAAGAAATGGCAAAACGTTTAGGTCTAGATTGGAATTACAAAGATGCTGCCGAAGTATTTGATGAAGTGCGAAAAGCAGTACCTACCATGGCAGGTATGACCTGGGCACGCTTAGAAGCGGAAGGCTCAATAGTGTATCCATGTTTCAATGAAGGTGATCCTGGTGAAGCTGTGATCTTTACTGAGACGTTTGAAAGTAAAAATGGTTTGGGTAAATTTGTACCAGCCGATATTGTGCCACCCGCAGAACGACCTGACGAAGAGTATCCATTTGTTTTAATTACAGGACGTATGCTGGAACATTGGCATACGGGTTCGATGACGCGTCGTTCAAATGTGTTGGATGCACTGGAGCCTGAAGCAGTGGCAACCATTAATCCAATAAGCTTAGAAGAAATGGGTGTGACGCCGGGTGAAATGATTACCCTGTCAACGCGGCGTGGTGAAATCTCGATGATTGCACGTGCTGATGAATCTGTGCCAACAGGTGCCGTATTTATGGCATTTTGTTATTACGAAGCAGCGGTTAATAAGTTATCTAATGCGGCTTTAGATCCAGATGCTAAAATTCCTGAATTTAAGTATTGTGCGGTTAAAGTCACGCCGGGTGGAAAACCTTTAGAATTCCATTCTTATGGTGGTGGTCAAGCTAACAACAAGCTTCACTAAGAGTCGTTCAGATCTGTAACCTTCAAAATGTTGATGCATTTTAAGGGTTACAGATGATTGATCATAATTAATGAAGAAAAAAAATTGAAAATATTATGAAGTCTATTTTTATAACGACATTTAAGGTTGGCAATATTTAAAACACTAAAACAGTAAACTTATATTGAAAGGTTGAATTAATGTGCATTTTAGTTTTTTGCTGATTATTTGGTGAAATATAGGACGTAAATAAATGCCATCTATTCAAACAACAAGTGCTGACTTAACGATCACTCAAAATGCTACAGATAATATTATTTTAACGAGCACGGGTGATTGGACTGTCGCTGGCATACATGATCTAGCGACTAAATTATCCAGCCTTTTCAACAAAATTCATAAAAAAACAGTCCAGTGGAATGTAGGCGAAATTGGTGAAATAGACTCAGCAGGCATGATGTTATTTTTAGACTATCATGACGTGCTAATAGCCAATAATTGTAAGCTTACTGTCATTGGCGAAACAGAAAATAATAAGCGACTTAGTGAGTTATTACGTGAACATATCGACAAAAAAATAGCAGTCGATACAAAAAAAACAGCTTCCGATTCAACTAATCTATTTTATAAATTAGGAAAATTAACCAGTGATTTTTTCTATGAGCTGTTGTTATTTTTTACATTTTTTGGTGAAACGACCACTGTATTTATTAAATCATTGCGCCATCCTTTAAGTATTCGTTACGGTGCAATAGTTAAGAATATCGAAGAATCGGGCGTTCGCGCTATTCCCATAATTATAGTAACTAGTTTTCTGATCGGTGTAGTGATCACTTATCAAGGTGCTGTTCAGTTAGAAAAATTTGGTGCCAACATATTTATTGTTGAAATGATTGGTATTTCTCTGACTAGAGAGTTAGCGCCTTTGATTACTGCGATTGTTGTTGCAGGACGAACAGGCTCAGCCTACACAGCACAACTAGGCGTAATGAAAATCACCGAAGAGATGGATGCGATGCGAACTATGGGCTTTGATCCGTACCATTTTTTAGTGATACCACGTATTTTAGCTTTAATGGTCGCCCTGCCATTACTTGTTTTTCTGGCTGATATAGTCGGAATTTTTGCTGGAATGGTTATTTCTCAAGTGCATTTACAATTATCATTTTCTGAATTCTTTCATCGATTGCAAAATGTATTGGAAGTTAAGCATGTATTTATTGGTCTGATCAAAGCACCATTTTTTGCATTGCTCATTGGTATCGTTAGTTGTTTTCGTGGCTTTCAAGTAGAAAAAAATACCGATAGTATTGGCCGATACACAACAATAAGCGTCGTTAATGCGATTTTCCTTGTTATTGCTTGTGATGCAGTATTCTCAGTTATCTTAACGGAAATGGGCATTTGACCAATTCTATCATTATCGTAAAAAATATCGTGACTCAATTTGGTCAAAATCGTGTGCATGATGGCGTCAACCTGCATGTTGAACAAGGTGAGATCTATGGTTTATTAGGTGGCAGTGGTTCAGGTAAAACAACTTTATTAAAAGAAATGATCATGTTGTTAACACCTAAAGAAGGTGAAATTACTATTCTTGGGCAAAATATTTTAACAAGTAATGTCGAAGACAAGAATTGTTTGAGGCGAAAATGGGGCGTGTTATTTCAAAACGGTGCCTTATTTTCTTCGTTAACGGTTGCTGAAAATATAGCCATCAGTTTAAAAGAATACATAGACCTTCCTACTACTTTGATTAGTGATATAGTCAATATGAAAATTAGTATGGTTGGTCTACCACCGCATGTTGGCTCATTATATCCAGCTGAATTAAGCGGCGGTATGGTTAAGCGGGCATCATTAGCAAGAGCATTAGCGATGGATCCTAAACTATTGTTTTTGGATGAACCTACTTCTGGACTTGATCCAGTCGGTGCTGCGGCATTTGATGAACTTATACTCCAATTGCGAGATATGCTCGACTTAACCATCGTCATGGTGACACATGATTTAGATTCAATTTGGACGACAGTGGACCGCTTAGCTGTTTTAGGAGAGAAGAAAGTGATTGTAGAAGGCACGCTTGATGACGTAAATAAGTCAGAACATCCTGACATAAAAGCATTTTTTAGAGGGAAACGGGGTTTAACTCGTATACAAAATGGAAAGTAAACTTAACTATACAATTGTTGGCTTATTCGTTGCTATTTTACTGACAGGATCATTGGTATTTCTTTATTGGTTGAGTAAAAATACCGGTAATCAACAGTTCGATTATTACAAAGTTTATATGACAGAATCAGTATCAGGCCTTAGTGCAGACGCATCTGTTAAATACATGGGTGTAGATGTTGGTAGGGTGACTAAGGTTAATATTAATCCTGAAAACCCAGAGCAAGTTGTCTTGCTATTAGAAGTTCGTCAAGGCATCCCCGTTAAACTCAATACTAGAGCATCACTTAGATTTTACGGAGTAACAGGTCTTGCTTTTATCGAATTATTGGGGAGTGGTAAGGATTCGCCACGTCTCAAACCCGAACATGAAGGTGATATTCCTGAAATAGCAGAGTCGGCATCAACGTTCTCAAATATTGAAAATACCTTGAATGATCTTGCCGCCAACTCAGCAACGGTTTTACAAAAAATAGATCTCCTGCTCAGCGTTGATAATCTGAAAAATGTAGATGATATCTTAGAGCAGACAAAGTTAGTTTTAACTGGTTTCAATGAATATCAACCGGATATTGCCAACTTAATTAAGCAAGGAGTGGTTGCTGAAAAAAATATTAACGATGCTTTTAAGAAAATATCGTTGGCAGCACAGAGTGTAGCAACCCTTACGGATAGTGCAGCCGGAAATATTCATGTCATGCAGACAGACTTTAGTCATACCCTATCTGAAATTGATTCGGCATCGCAAAGTATAAAAAGCATGACAGCAAGTTTTAAACAGAATTATGTTGATTCGGGAAAAGGAATACCGCAAGAGGTTTCACAAAGCTTAAGTTCATTCCAGCAACTTCTTTCTGAGATGGAAGTTTTAGTTGTGGATCTACAACGTACAGCTAGAAAAGTTGAAACAAGTCCAAGTGATTTATTTCTAAAAAGTACCGAAACAAAATTAGGACCAGGTGAGGGCGTTCAAGGTGAAAAATAAACAATTTCTGTTATGCACTGTGCTCGTAACAATGTGTCTTTCGGCTTGTAGTGTGATTAATCCGACACCAAGCCCTGCTATTGATGTCTACACACTTTCTCAACAAATGGAAGTGTCGTCAGCGTCAGCTAAAATGAAAGATTCTCAGGCTGTGATACTGGAATTATCACCCATTCGCAGCCCACAAGGATTATTGGGTACAGGAATTATCTACAGAGACATGGAATTTGGCTTTAATAGTTACGCCTATAGTCGATGGAGTGACAACCCTAGTAAATTACTGAGTAGTTATCTGCAGCAATCATTAGCACAAAGCCAGCATATAACAGCTGTCGTGCAGGTTGGTACAAGAGTGACTGCCGATCTAGTGCTAGAAGCGACTTTAGTCGATTTTAGTCATCATCTTCAAGCTGATGAGACTAAAACAACAGGTGTCGTGTCCGTCCTATTTGATTTGATCGATCCAACTTATAAAACACTCATCGCCTCTAAGCAATTTACTGAACAAGTGACAGCGAATGAAAGTAATGCCAAACAGGCGACCATTGCTATTAATAAGGCAAGTAAATTAATGGCGGCAGATTTAAAAGCATGGTTGGAGCAAATGATTTTAAACTTACCTAAAAAATAGGAATAGTTAAGAAAGTGAAAAATGTTGATATATAACATTTAGTGAGCTTCTAAGTAGATACTAACAATAAAACACACCCTGAAATAGAAGCGAGTGTTGTTGATTTAATTTGTTAGCCATTAAGCCAATTTAATAAATTTTAATGACTTAATAAACGTGAAACTACTTATGCTAGTTTTAATTAGCTTCTCTTGAGATATTAATGGCATAAAACAAAGAAGTAATTTAGTCAGATCACTTCAATAATTCTAGCGTTTAAGTAGATCTCTAATTTCTGTCAGCAAAACCACCTCAGTTGATGGAGTAGCGGGTGCGACCGGCGCTACTTCCTCTTTCTTTTTAAGTGAGTTCATGACTTTAATAGCCATAAAAATTGCAAAAGCGACAATAAGAAAATCAACGATTGATTGAATGAATAAACCGTAATTAATGGCAACTGCAGCAACATCACCTTGTGCTTGTTGAATGACGTATGCAAGCTCTGAAAAGTTAACGCCTCCCACCAACATACCTATTGGCGGCATGATAATATCTTTTACTAACGATGCAACAATTTTACCAAATGCAGCGCCGATGATTATACCGACAGCCATGTCGACGACGTTACCTTTCATGGCAAAGCTTTTAAATTCACTTACAAAACTCATACAATTTGTCCTCTAAGATAGTTGATTATTATTGATATGAAATCAGACTAGTTATAACGTTTAATACGTAAAAACATAAACGTTATGAAATGATATTATAATAATATTGGGAAGATGGCGAACTTTTGAATTACAAATTAATGGGTGATAAACTGCTAGCTAAAATCAATGAGCATAAGTACTACATTAAAATCACAAGAGCATCTTAGGCGAGGCGTAATTGCTTTAATGTTGCCACACGATTTCTTTCACCGATATCAGGTGTAATAATAAGTTCGAGTACAGTCACAGAAGTGAGCTGAACATGATAGTCTTCAATTTGACTTGTAGAACCTTCTGGACTGAAATTCCACTGTTGACGAATGATTTCTTGGAACGCCTCATCATTATCAGACGACCAACGTAAAACATACTCTTGAGTCCGTTCAACGTCCGACTCTTCAAAACTAAGTTTAATCCATTCAATTTGTTGAGAATTATCAAAAATTAGACGGATAGTTTGCTTGCCTGAATCCGCTGCACGCCATCCCGAAATCTTGTCTGAAATCAATGCTGCTTCAATGGGGTAATCAATATCTTCCGAGCTCACTTCCACAATTGCAATTTTTTCGATATCCAGCCAATTACGTTCTGGATGTAGAGCGTCTTGCTGAACGGGATTGATAATTCGTTTACGCATCATAGTTCCTTAAAGTTGTATTGAGAGCGATAAAAATTGTAAATTCCATCTAGACTGACTCTAAGCTTCTAAAAACGAATAATCAATCATCATATACACTGCGATGTTAACGTCGTCTTAATTCATTCTAGATAAATACTGTTTCGATGAAAACTACTTTCTATATTGCCATGTTAGATTTTGCTTGCCATCAATTATTTCAGAGTGAATAAGCCATTGTTTGGCATCTTCTGCATCCTGTTCAAACCATGTTCTGGCAGAACCTAATCGAAAGGTATAACCCCAGCTATCCATATCGATCATCATACGATCTCGGCCAACATTTTCTAGGTGATCGGCAAGTAATATTTGTAAATAACACACGCCATTTTCTTCGTCGTAATCACCTTCAGCATTGGTATCGAGATTTTGTCTTCTAGTTGGATCCATGCAAATATAGTGACCGGCTTCATGTAAGGCTGAATGTATTGGCGTGTCATGACGAAGAAAGAGTTTATTGCCAATTAAGCCAGCCTCACGTTCACCAAAAAAACTACCTTGAATTGCGTTATGCTCTGCAACAGACTCAATTTGGATGCCATAAGGTTTAAGTAAAACGGCTAATTGATGCTGAAACTGTCGGCTACAGTTTAAAACGTTAGTAGGATCAGACACGTCTGGCATCACCTATAATGTGATTGGTCACCATGCCTGCTAATGTTAGGCCAAAGATTGGCGGCATATAACTCATGGTGCCATTCACAGCGCGAGGTCGCCCATGAGCAACTGCTTCTGGCGGTAATGATGGCTGAGGTGCTTCGATCGAATAAACCGTTTGAATGCCTCGCCCTACGCCATTTCGTCGCATATGACCGCGTAATTGTTTAGCTAATTTACACATCGATGTATCCATTAGATCACCTGTGCGAATTAGCGAAGGGTCTAATTTTCCGCCTGCACCCATGCTGGCAAAAATAGGAATGTTTTTATGCCATGCTGTCGCCATTAATTTCGTTTTGCTACCCATACTATCAATGGCGTCAATGATTACATCATATTCAGATGTAATCACCTCCGGGATATTGGTCGGAGACAAAAATTCAGTCATTATATTTATTTTACAAGCTGGATTTATATCATTGATACGTTTTGCCATTACGTCGACTTTAAGCTGACCGACAGTTGAATTCAACGCAATTAATTGGCGATTGATATTGGATGCTGATACAACATCATGATCAACTAACGTTATTTCACCTACACCCATTCGAGCCAAAGCTTCGGCAGTAAAAGAACCTACACCGCCCATTCCTGCAAGAAAGACGTGACTTTTTTCAAGTCGTTCAATACCTTTATCTCCGATAAGAATATAGGTGCGCTCAAATAGTGGGTTTTGATGGATCATTTTTTATCCTTGAAGATAGCTATTATTTGTTGTGATGATAAAGAACACCACATGATTTAATAGCATTTTAAATCTGTGTTATAAAATTTTTAAGTCTGAGAATTGAAAGTGAAGTGCAATAATGCAAAATAGAAAATATATATAGGCTGAATATTGTATTAAATTGAACCGCTATTTTAGGTAATATTGTTTGTTATAAACAAGCTTCAAATGACTTTTAAGCGGTTGTTGGTATCTCTATTTTTACGAATAAGCATGTTACTCGCATCATAGTCAGCCATTTTAACTAGCCGATCATAAAGCAATACATTGACCGAAGCAGACAAGTTCATGCAGCCGATAGTGGGCACATATACAACAGCATCAGCTTGATCGATTATGTCTTGGTCAATAGATCCATCTTCAGGGCCGAAGATATAAAGGGCGCTGTCCGGATGAACATATTCAGGCAAAGGAATGGCGTTGATGGCAAATTCAACACAAATAATTTCCATATTTTCAGTTGCGATATCAATAAGGCTCTCTGTTCGAAATATCAAAACGTCTTTGCTTATTTTGCGACTCATATCTACGGATCTTGCTTTACGCTCAATGGCACGTGGATATCGATCGCCGGTATAAAACACCTTATCAACACGATAATTAGCAGCTGCGCGTAAAACAGAACCTACATTATCCGGACTTTTTGGATTGACTAAACCGAGACTAACGTGTGATTTTTTCATTTATTCCTTAGCGATTTGATGAATGGCAATAGTGTCTTATTTAATGCTGCTAATACAATTTTCCAACACGATCTAAATACGTTAGATATAAACGCATATCAAATTCAAGCTGATGATAGTGGGGTTCCATATAAGTACATAGTTTATAGAATGCTTTGTTGTGATCTTTTTCTTTTAAATGAGCTAGTTCATGAACCACGATCATATTTAAAAATTGACTGGGCGCGACTTTAAATACGGAGCCAATACGCATTTCATTCTTGGCTTTTAATTTATTACCTTGGACTCTAGAAACAAAGGTATGCAGACCTAGTGCTTGATGCAACACATCCAGTTTATCGTCATAAATGACTTTACTGAGTGGGCTAGACTGACGAATATATTGATTTTTTAAGTCAATTACATACGAATATAGTGCTTTATTGGTTTTAATATCATGGACGTTGGGATACTTCTTTAACAAAAAGTCACCGAGTGTTTTATTGCTTATTAAATCACGAACTTGATCTTGTACCGTTACAGGATAAGCGGATAAGTATTTTAAGTGAGTCATTTTAAATTTAGAATTCGTTTCGCATTGTCAGTGGTTATTGTAGCAAGTTCCATTTCACTTTCAGAACGAATAGCAGCTAATGCGGCGAGTATTTTTGGAATATTTTCTGGCGTATTTCTTTGATCAGACATCTCAGATAATGGCATATCTGGTGCATCAGTTTCTAATACGATGCTCGATAAAGGCAGTTGGCTAAATAATTTTCTCAAACGTGTGGCTTTGGCGTGAGTAATAACGCCACCGACGCCCATTACAAAATTTAGCTTTTGATAATGTTCTGCCTGTTGCAAACTACCATTAAACGCATGAACGATTCCTCCCGCTACGCGGTATTTTTTGAGTAAGCTTATAGCTTGATCATGTGCTCTACGAACATGAAGTAATACGGGTAGTTGGGCTGACTGGGCGATTTTTAATTGTTCAATTAATAAGTCGACCTGCGCTTGTTTATCATGATCTGGCAGATAAAAATCCAAACCAATCTCACCAATGGCTACAGGTTGAGCAGTGGCAACCAAGGTTTTTAATGCTGTTAAATCATCGATTTTGTGTTCATCCATAAATAAGGGATGCAAACCCAATGCAGGATGCAATAAGTCGGTCTGATCACAAAGTTCAAGCAATCGTCGCCACGATCTTGCTGTTACGCCAGGTACTACAATATCGGTGATGCCTAATAGTTGGCAATGCGACACAATGTCAGCTCGATCTTTATCAAACACCCGGAAATCAAGGTGACAATGGCTATCAATGAGTTTTATCATTAAATGCTAATATTTCATTATAAATGGGAATTATGAAGAATGAAAAGTGTGGGCAGGATCTGCTGATGGAGATTTTAGCTATTTTACTTTTGCTATTATCTGTCGCAGCAAAGATGAGCGGCTTAGTCAGAATACGATTTAGTTTAGCATTAATAGGTTCTGTAATAATGATTTTTTGAATTGCCTATGAAGCATATAACATAGATGAAGACGACTACTTATAAGTCAACTGGAAGTTTGCAAGGAAAAGGGCCTAGTTGCAACTCATTGCTTATCCTATTTCTCCGGTTACTATGCTGTTTAGCTAAATAATGGCTTATTAACAGACTGATCTTGATATGTTTATCATTATGCAAGATGAATGTGGTCGGTTTGCTATTGCACCAATAATTTTAATGGTTTTGGCGGTATATATGTTATGTAAAAAACGTCATTTACAAAAGCGATACAATGACAATTTTCGCAATATAACGCTATTAATCACACAATAATCATGTGTAATTGATAAACTAACCAACTCACTTTATAAAAACTACTTACTATTTTGACGATACACCATTTTAAACCCTTGTCTTTAAGCGCTATTGAGGCGACTATTGACCCCTATATTCGTCTAAAAATTGACGATATTTTAATTCATCAAACTGTTCCTTCAACCAGCGATATACTGTGGCAACGTTTTAGTGATGGGCAAATTTCACCGGCAGTCTGTCTTAGTGAAACGCAAACTGCTGGTCGTGGAAGAAGAGGCGATCTATGGCATTCACCTTCGGTCGGTAACTTATATCTGTCGATTTTCTGGCCATTTCCCGCAGAAACTGTAAGTGAAGGACTTAGCATCGCTGTGGGAATTAGTTTGATTGAAACCCTCAAAAGCGAAGGAATCAACGACTTACAGCTGAAATGGCCAAATGATGTGTTATATAAAAGACAAAAGTTGGCAGGAATTCTAGTAGAATCACGTTTCGGAAAAAATCAAAATACCGTCGTTGGCATTGGCCTTAATTTTAAGCTTCCAACTGCTACGAAAAATAAAATTCATCAACCTACCACCAGTCTTCAACAGCTTTGTACTGAGATACCCTGTAGAAATGGGCTGGCAGGAAAAATAATTCAAAATATGATCATAACTTTAGAACACTTTCAACGCCGTGGCTTAATCGACTTTATCCCACAATGGCCGCAATATGATGCGCTCGCCAATCATTCCATTAACCTAATCAGCGATAAAGATTCCGTTACCGTTATTGCCAGAGGCATTAATGAGCAAGGTGAATTACGCTATGAGCATGAAAATACATTGCATACATTATCCAACAGCCACGTCAGCATTAGGTTTGCGTTATGAAATTATTAGTTGATATAGGTAATTCTTGTATTAAATGGACGACGCTAGATTCAGGTCGGTTCACAGAATCACACAGCTTTGATCGTAAAAAAACGGGCATCAAAACTTCCTTTACCAATGAATGGAAAGATCTCACTGACATCGACTCGGTTTATGTCTCCAATGTTGGCGGGGATAAAATAGCAGAGCAACTTACAGATTGGTCAGAAAAAAAGTGGCAACTTTTGCCTAAATTTATTACGAGTGAACAGAAACGTTTTGGCGTCACTAATGCTTATCAGCAAGCCGATAAATTGGGTGTTGACCGTTGGTTGGCGTTAATCGCAGCAAGACAACATGCCAGACAAGCGACATGTATCATTGATTGCGGTACGGCGATTACCATTGATGTTGTTACAAAATATGGTGCTCATCAAGGTGGAATGATTTTACCTGGGATAACATTGATGCGCTCAGCGCTGGCCAGTAATACCAGCAATCTTACTGATGTGGTTGAAGAGAGTGAGTTTAAAACATTGGCCGTTAATACTCACGGTGCAATCCAAGCGGGTACTTTATATATGGTTACCGCAAGTTTAGAACGTATTGTTGATGATTTAAATGAACAATTTAATAATCGCATTCGTTTCATAATTACAGGTGGAGACGCTGCCCTTGTTATGCCATTACTGCCCTCATTTATTGCCCATTACCCTGATATCGTCCTAAAGGGCTTAGGCTATTATGCTCGTCAAGGGGATAGAAAGCCTAGAAGAATAGAAGCAGCAGAAGTTGCAAAAGCGGTTGAAGTAACTAAAGCGACTGAATCTGAAAAAGCAGTAGAAGTAACTAAAGCGACTGAAGCTGCAAAAGTAGCTGAAGTAATTAAAGATACTGAAGTTGCAAAAGCGGTTGAAGTAACTAAAGCGACTGAAGCTTCAAAAGTAGCTGAAGTAATTAAAGTTATTGAAGTTGCAAAAGCGGTAGCAGTTACTAAAACTACAGAACCTACAAAAGCTACAAAAGCGTTAAAAGTTACTAAAGTTGCAAAAGCAGCTAAAGTTACAAAAACTGCTAAATTACCAAAAACGACTGAAGCACCAATAATAGCTGACGGTATAAAAACTAATGAAGCGCCTAAGACGGATGAAGCTACAAAAGTTGTTGATGTCCCAGAAGCGATTGACGCTACAGAATCTGCCGAACTACAAAAATAGTCATACAATGATATTTGTCAGATTGATAAATCTAATGTAACCTTTTTCACCCTTATGGAGAGCTGGCCGAGCGGCTGAAGGCGCACGCCTGGAAAGTGTGTATAGGTTTATCCCTATCGAGGGTTCGAATCCCTCGCTCTCCGCCAAATATGTCAAATAAGCCTCTTTTAAGAGGCTTATTTGTTTGGACTGTTAACAATATCTGACGAGAAAGTTATACAATTCGTCTTCAGGAGTTCACTGCAGTCTGCCTACCATCGTTGACTCAATAGCTAGCTTACTAAAAAATCATGCTTAAATTTGATTGGCGATTAATATCACTCATAGATCACTTATAACTCCCACATAATTCGCCATAATTCAAAACTATAAAATGGTTTGGGTCCAGAAGCTGACGTTTTACGTGTTGCCTGAAAGGGCGGGGAAATAGTTAACACATTAGAAGATTAACGTTGATGCATGTGAAGTTAAAGACACACGAGCATTAAACAGAAATCGTGTTTGAATTGCTATATGGGGTTGTAATGCAATAGTTTCGATGAATATTAGTCTGAACAAAAGATTATAAGTGAGCATGCGCACAACGATAAGTCTTGGCAACTTTTGTATTGTTATTAAATACTGAGCTGAATTGTGACCATCATGTGACATATGATGGTATTTTAACGGGTGTTATTTAAGTTATTTATTCGCGCATTGTCGATTACTTGATGGTTAATTAGTAAAATAGGATTAGTACTTTTGTGTCATGAAGCTTTATCATCCAGCCTCTCTATTGCCTAGGTTGGCTTAAGTTAGCGAGATAAATAACTAAAAATATCAGCATTATGAATGGTTTGGAATCAATTAGAGGATAAAGATGAAAGCAACACAGAAAATATTGGCCGACGCGTCGAGTCTTATTGAGGCAGCGGCAGAACAGTTTGTAAGGACAGCAAGATCTGCGATTGCAAAACGAGGTGTATTTTATGTTGCACTTGCTGGTGGTTCAACCCCAAAAGGCTTGTATAAAAAATTAGCTACTTCTCCCTATGTCGAACAAGTTGACTGGACTCGTGTTCATTTATTTTTTGGCGATGAACGTTGTGTCTTACCAAGTCATGATGAAAGTAACTTTAAAATGGCCCGCGAAGCGATGATTGATCATGTACCGATTCCACAAGAAAACGTCCATCGCATGCCTACCGAAGAAGGCGTTGCGCCTGAAGTAGCCATACGTTATTGTCGATTAATGAAAGAAGTATTACAAGATCAGCCCTTAGATCTTGTATTATTAGGTTTAGGTCCTGATGGACATATTGCTTCTTTATTTCCTGAGAGCACAGCCTTAGATGCAACAACAATGACGACCAGTTTATATGTTGATAAATTTGAATCATGGCGAGTTACGATGACCTATCCAACGATTAATGCTGCTAGGCAAGTAATTGTCTTTATTGCGGGTGAAGCAAAAGCAGATATCGTGCACGATATCACAACAGACACAGTGCAAGGCTTGCCTGTTCAGCGTTTAGCACCTCAAGGTGAGTATTATTGGTTTATGGATAAAGCGGCGGCTGGTCAATAATAACTAATGAAACATGTGTTAGTAGCAGACATTGGTGGAACAAAAACGTTATTCCAGTTAACGATGGAAAACGATGATATCTTATTTGAAAAAGAATATGTCAGTCAGCAGTTTGCACACTTTGATTTAGTGTTGGCTGAGTTTTTAGCTGAAAAAAAAATTAAACACTGCATGATAGCTCGAGCCTGTTTTGCAGTGGCTGGCCCTGTATCTGGACGTTATGCTGATGTCACTAATTTGCCTTGGCATCTCAATGCCGATGTATTAGCCAATCATTTTAATATTGAACACGTCCATTTGTGTAATGATTTTGAAGCAGTTGCCCATGGTATTAGCAGTCTTACTGAAGACGAAATCATAACCTTACAGCAAGGTGAAGTTGATCTAACAATGCCTCGTGCTGTAATTGGAGCAGGAACTGGACTAGGGCAAGCATTATTATTTCCGGTAGCTAATGGCTGGCACGTTGTGTCGACTGAGGGAGGCCATACTGATTTTGCTCCAACAGATAATAAGCAAATTTTATTACTCGAACATTTGATTGATCGTTTTGGTCATGTTTCCTACGAGCGAGTAGTGTCGGGAGTAGGTTTAGTCACTATTTATCATTTCTTGCGCGCATATGAACAACGAAGCGAAAATCCTGCGCTTCACCTAGCGATGATGACCGGCGATCCGGCTGCGGCTATCAGTCGCTTCGCCAGCGATCGACAAGATCTTCTAGCAGTGCAAGCACTAGATTTATTTATTCAGATATACGGCGCTCAAGCCGGCAACTTAGCACTTACAACATTACCACGTGGCGGTTTATATCTTGCAGGAGGTATTGCGACAAAAAATATTGAACAGTTTAAACAAGGTTTATTTATTAATTCTTTTGTGGCAAAAGGCCGAATGCAGCCATTAATGGAAAAGATACCTGTTCATTTGATCATCCAGCCTAAAGTAGGCTTACTTGGTGCGCGATTATTAGCACTAAAAATAATTGTACAATGACCCATGAGAATGCAAAAATAATGAACAATAATATCGCGATAAACGTCGAAGCAACTTACTTGGCTCAGGAGTCGGATCCACTTAAAGCACGTTATTTATTTGCTTATAAAATTACAATAAAGAACGCTGGTTCTAATTCCGCACGTTTAATATCACGTTATTGGAAAATAACGGGTGGTGATGGCATTGAGCAAGAAGTGGAAGGTGATGGTGTAGTGGGGCTTCATCCTTATTTGGCGCCGGAAGAAGAGTTCACTTATACCAGCGCAGCAATGTTAGATACTCCCGTTGGCATGATGCAAGGTCATTATATGATGATCAATGATACTGGGGAACGTTTTGAAGTTGATATCCCTCCCTTTACCTTAGCTGCACCACAGACTTTACACTAGGCAAAAAAGGTGATGACAATGACTCAGCTTAGAGAAGCAAAATGTTGGTTTTATTTTATGCTTGTCAGTTTGGTGTTGTCGGGTATCGATCCTGTTACTGATCGTTTGACATGGCTATTAGAAACCTTCCCGGTCATGATTGGCCTAGTGGTGTTATGGTTCACCTTTGATCGCTTTCCACTTACTTTACTAAGTTATAGATTATTAGCCATCTTTGGTTTAATTCTTATTATTGGTGGATACTACAGTTATGCTGAAAATCCATTATTTGATTGGCTTCAAACAGAATTTGATTTGGCACGTAATCACTATGACCGTTTAGGACATTTTATGCAGGGCGTAGTGCCGGCAATTGTTGGTCGTGAATTGTTATTGAGAACATCCCCTTTACAACGTGGAAAGTGGCTATTTGCAATAGCTTGCGCGATTAGTTTAGCGATCAGTGCGAGCTATGAATTAATTGAGTGGTGGACTGCTGTTATTAATGAACAAGCTGCAGAAGCATTTTTAGGTACACAGGGCGATAACTGGGACGCACAATGGGATATGTTTTTAGCACTTTGCGGCAGTGTGATTGCCCAGTTAATGCTAAGCCGGATTCATGACCGTCAACTTATGGCTTTGCTAACGAGACCTTAATACATTGGCCTATTGATTGTGGCGCACATATTCGACCATCAATCCAAATAGCATTATCAAAGCGTGCATTATCTATTTTGCTTCCACCTAGGTTAGCATTAGTAAGATCAGCATACGATAAATTAGCATTACTCAAATCGGTATAACTCAAATCCGCACTTCTAAGGTTAGCGCCGAGTAGCTGAGCATTTTGCAGTTGGCTATAACTAAGGTTGCTAAAGCGTAGGTCAGTGTAGGCCATATCGGCATTTGTTAGCTTGGTATTCATCAAATTTGAACCCACTAATTGACTATTCCTCAATTGTGCATTGCTGAGTATTTTATCATGCAGATTCAATTGAGGTTTTAGACAGTTTGTCCAATTAACGTTAGGCATAGCTGGCGCATCACAATTACCTAATGGTGATGGAAGTGGTTTAGCATAGATTATTGTCAAAATAAAAATCATGATCAAGATAGAAAAGGTGATGACAAGAGGCCAAAAAATTGGTTGTTTTTGTTGCCGAAACTTTTGCATGATAAGACTGCGTAATTGACGACTTTGAATTTCATCATCAGTTTCGTCAATACGACGAGTACTTTGACGGCGTTGAACTAAAGGCTTATCTTCCATGACGAGAGGGTATCGCCGATCAAAACCATCACGTTCATTGAGATATTTTTTAGCTTGTTCTTCGGTTAAAAAATTATGGTTTGTTTGCAATTGAGATTCACTGTAAACAAGTTGCCAGTTTATTTGGTCGGTACTGACTTCGTCATCGGCATTCAATCGTCCAAGTAATAAATGATTAGTGATCAGTGATTCAGCAAAAGGTCCACGAATAGTTCGGCCATGTCTTCGTGTATACCATAATGTTGATTGATGCTTCATGATGTGTTGATTCATAGGTTCGTCGTCTTGCTATACTAGCATTGTGTTCAATAAAAGTGGGCTGATATTACTGTGATTATTCAGCAATCTGTACAATCCTCTGTCGGTTTAACCCAAGATATTCCTAAGAAATTATTAGCGGATATCGCGGTTGGTCAACGATTCGAGTCTACCGCTGTTAAGTCAGCAAATGCTGGAGAAATTATTACGATTAAGGTCGGTGATAGCTCACTCAATATTCGTACTCCTATTAATCTCCAAGCGGGTCAAAAGCTACAACTTGAGGTAGTGATTGACCAAGGTAAACTTGCCTTAAAAATAGTTTCATCAACCCAAGATTTAAAAGCCACCATTTCACTTGATAGTTTGATCAACCGTTTACCAGAAATATCAAATTTAAAAGTGGGCCAACAAATTGCGGTAGAAGTGATGAAAATCTTGGCTGACAATAGACTTATCGTGCAAACAACAGTGTTGAACAATAGTTCAACCGCACTCAAACAGTCTGTTCAACAATTTGATGTGGATATAGCTCAACTTACAAAAACCTTCAATTTAGGTGATAAATTGATGATGGATATCATCAATACCAAGCCATTAGCTATTCAGTTACGGACAGAACAAACACCTACACGCGAACAGATTATTATCAACAATTTACGTCAATTTTTACCACAATCGCTCTCTACGACGAGTTTAGATAAAATGCTGAGTGCGGCAAATAAACAACAATTACCAGCTCCTGTACAAGTTGCACTTCAAAGATTAGTAGAAAATACCCTAGATAAGTCGGCAGTTACCCAAACTAACGTTTTAAAGCAAGCTTTAGCTAGCTCGGGGGTGTTTATGGAGAGTCAACTTCTTAAAACGCCTGATGGTATGAATCAGGATTTTAAGCTTAATGTCACTCGGTTATTAAATACTTTAGAAGGCGTGATTAACCAATCACAAACTGAACTAGCTGATAAACCGATTAATAAACTCCCTGCACAGGTGCTGTCTGCATTGTTGGCACAGGGGATATCGTCGGGGCAGTTGCTTAATGTTCTATTGTCTGGGAAAAGTCCGGCGTCCAATAGCGCCGTTCAAACGGTATTATCGGCCATCACTAATCAGGAGCAAGCGAGTGCATTAATACAATTATTAACCAAGTCACTTTCTAGTCAGCAACAATCTATATTGACAGTAAGTCGACAAACATCATCACAGTTATCTGAACTCATCGCTTTATTCAAAGAAGTAGACAGTGTTCATAAAAAACTACAATTTAATCAACTATCGATGCTCAAAGAGCCGGAATTGAGTAATATCGCGGCTAGCTGGTTATTTGATTTGCCCATTAAAGATAAACAGAATGTTGATTTATTACAGGTGCAAATTGATCAGCAAAAAAAACAGGCAGAACAGGATGATCAACGCTGGCAAGTCCAACTGTGTCTCGATACGCAAAATCTTGGACCAGTACAAGCGAATGTGACGTTGCATGGTGAAGATGTCAAAGTGGTGATTAGAGCGGAAAGACCAGAAAGCGCACAATTACTCGAAGAAAACTTACCGTTGTTAATGGCAACGTTAGCAAAATTAAATGTGTCGATTAGTCATATGAGTTGTGCTTGTGATGAAGTAAAAAGAATCAATATTAGCCATCATTCAGGTTCTGATTCAACGTCATTAGTGGATATTTCAGTATGAGCCAAAATAAGCCATTAAAGGCCATAGCATTACAGTATGACGGTCAAAATGCACCGATAGTCACTGCATCAGGAGAAGGTGATATTGCAGAAGAAATTATTCGCATTGCTAAAGAGCACGGTGTGCCATTACGGGAAGATATAATGTTAGCTGCATTATTAGGTGAGTTAGAGCTAGGTGAAGAAATTCCACCCTTATTGTATCGAGTTGTGGCAGAAGTGATTGCTTATGCGTATATTATTTCAGGAAAAAAGCCTGTTATTAACGATAGAGATTAATACGACGGGATGTGAAGTTAATTCAAATAAATCGATGTTAATGTAATTCCTGAATCATTGCCTGATGATCACCACTATGGAGGCGACTAATCAGATGGGCTTCTTCATCACTTAAATTGCAGTTATCAATAAGTTGATTAATGCTCGCACCTTTACGGGCTAAACGAATAGCATGGTCATAACCTTGTTGGTGATTAATACCAATATCCAGGGTATGCTGCTGTTCTTTTAATTGATGAAGCGTTTGTTCAAAACGAATAATGCGCTCATCGGTACCGACTGCACCCGCACATAAAATCGCTAATTGATTTTGTAAACTGGCAATTTTTGCAGTTTGCTGATGATTTAATTTATATAGGCGATAACAAGCATAGATCACCAGCAGACTGATGAGTGTCATTGTGATGACGATAATAAGTGTAGTCATTTTTATATCTCCTGAATATTATACATATTCATCAAATAAGCCTTTACGAGTCTTTTTTTTGCCGTTATTAAGATCTTTTTTTTCTTGTTCGTTATCAGGCGATGGTTGTTGTTTCTCGCGACGTTCATCATCTGTTGTATCGGCCACAGGTAAAGCTGGCGTTATAGGTTGGGAAGGTGTGATCGCATCCGCCATTGTGTTGTTTTCCCAGTATTTATTTAGCTTCAGAAAACTCCGAGACTTATTCTTCTGTTAAAAATTTATTCACATCGACTAAAATTAATAACTGGTTTCCTCGGTTACATACACCTTGAATAAACCGTGAACTATCATCAGCATTGGCGATTGGTATCGAATCAATTTCAGATTGATGCAGATAGACAACCTCGGTGACACTGTCAACTAACATACCAATAACACTGCCGCTGACCTCGACGATAATAATTCTCGATTGATCATCGTTACTATGTTTAGAGATTAAACCGAATCGACGACGAGTATCAATTACTGTCACCACACTACCGCGTAAATTAATAATGCCAAGTACATAGCTAGGTGCGCCTGGTACAGGTGCAATTTCAGTAATACGAAGTACTTCTTGTACCTGCATTACATTAATACCATACGTTTCATCTTCCAGCTGGTAGGTCACCCACTGCAAAATAGGATCTTTTACTTCACTGTCTTTCTCAGTCATTATTTTCTAACCTTAAACATCATAGCACTCACTGCCTGTAAAAGTAGTAGCTGACAAATTACTGGCAGCTGATGAATTTTTAAATTAAAAAGCATTGTTCATGCCAATCTTGTTGAGTTTAGTAAATTCACTAAGCCCTGGAGATTTACAATACCACAGCTTGTTTTAATAGAAGTGCCCGCTAACCATAGTCGCGTCTTACTATTTCTACGCCAATTAATTTCTTCAGCTGATAGAGTAACGACTGAATTGATTTTATGACAACTTAAGGCCAAACCATATTCATTAACCACAATGATAAAACTGGGTATCGCAAGATTTTGTCGATGCTGAGTTGGTAGGACAATATGTGCTGTGTTAATAATTTGTTTTTGATTAGGAAAATCGTCGTAAAGCCCCATTATTACTGCATTATTTGGCGTTTCTTGGCGTTGGTTTAATAATGTTTCAGGCCAAGGCAAAATTGCTTTAATATCTTCACTACGAATTGCAAGTTGTAGTCCGTTTATATCAAATAAAACAGCTTGAAAAGACTTGTTTTGATCGTACTTTGTTGCCGGCTTATCCTTGTGTGTACTAGCTTGAGTTCTGGCTAAACGGGCTTGAGTTTTACCTGTGACGATATCAGCATTGGATTCCACTAACATCTCGTCGAAATAAAGATTTAGTGCATTGTCATGGTCTGCAATTTTTTTTGAATCAGACATGTGGGAGTTTATTCAAATCATTCGCAGTACGTTTCAAGTGTTTCAATAGTGCTGAATAGGCGAGCGAACCAGGTGCATATTCATTCATAGCCGGCAGTGGTATTCCTATTTTACAGACATCGCGAAATTGATTATCGACAGGAATAACGCCATCCCAGACACCGTCTTTATATTTGCCATGTAGCAGTCGCAAACTTTCTACTGATGAGCGTGTATTTTCATCAAACATTGTTGGAATTATCAAAAAAGGCAGGCCTTTTTTGCGAGAATGATTAATCATCCCCAAAGTATGTAGCATATGCTCTAAGCCTTTAAGGGCTAGAAATTCTGTTTGGACAGGAATTAAAAGTTGATCACAAGCCGCGAGAGCGTTAATCATTAAAATCCCCAGCATAGGCGGGCAGTCAATAATTATATTAGGAAAGCGATCGCCAAGGTATTTCAACGTTTTTTTAATGACAAGTCCCTTACCTCCTTGTGCGCCCAATTGGCGATCTAATGTTGCCATAGCAGTAGAGGCAGGCAGAATATAGAGATTATCGTAATCGGTTTTTTTGAGTGCGTTAAAAATAGCCGAATTAGGACTAAGATCAATTTTTTGGAAAACAGAATATATACTGGTCTTTATAGTATCAGGATCATGACCGAAATAAGTGGTCAATGAACCATGGGGATCCATGTCAAGAATTAGTGTAGGTTTGCCTTGTAGAGCTAATAGGCTCGCTAAACTGACAACGGTAGTCGTTTTTCCCACACCGCCTTTTTGATTGGCAACCGCCCAAATTGTCATGGTGTATTAGTACTCGTGGGTTCAGCGTTAACAGGAGCACTGTTCTGAGTTGGGGAAGTTGATTGGCTAGGTGTGGTTGTAGTATCTGGATTAAAAACATTTATATCTCGTCTACTGTCTTTATTTCCTAATACGACTAATACAACACGACGATTTTTTTGACGGCCTTGTTCAGTTGAATTATCAGCAATAGGTTTAAATTCGCCGTAACCAATAGCGGACATTCGACTGGGATCAAGTCCATAACGATCTAATAAATGTACAACACTCGCTGCGCGAGCAGCCGATAATTCCCAATTTGATGGAAATTTAGGTGTATTGATGGGATTGTTATCAGTAAAACCTTCGACCTGTATCGGATTAGCGGATGTACTTAAAATATTAGCTACTTTACCAATAATTGACACAGCTGTCGTTTCTAAACGAGACTCACCGCTGTAAAATAACACATTGGATTTCATTTCTAATTCGAGCCAATCGTCACCTTGTTTGATGATGACATCATCATTAGCAATCAAGTCGGCTAATACTTTGTTCAATTGTTTTGAAATATCTTTAATTGTACGCAAAGTCTCTTCATCGGCAGATGTCGAACTATATTTATCTAATTGTTGTTCGGTTGACAAAGCATCAATAGGCGGTGGTATCGGCATTTCAATCGCTGGTAATTCTAATACATTAAGCGGCGTTTCTATTGTCTTAGGTTCAGGAGTTTGTTTACCTTCACCTCGAAGTAATTCACCGACTTGAATAGGCTCCTTACTTCTGGCTGGATCGGTAAATACGGCCTCTAAAGTGTCAGAAAGTACGCGATATTTACCTTCGTTGACCGAAGAGATCGAGTACATAACCACAAAAAATGCAAAGAGTAAGGTAATAAAATCCGCATACGATACTAACCATCGTTCATGATTTACGTGCTCTTCAATTCTTTTTTTTCGTGCCATCTTAGTTACTACGCAAGGTAGGCTTGTAAACGTGATTCAATATTACGCGGATTATCACCGTCAGCCACACCTATCAAACCTTCTATAATCATCATTTGTAAACTACTGCGACGTAAAATCAACGTTTTAAGTTTACCGGCAATAGGTAAAAATAATAGGTTAGCAAGTGCTACCCCATATATAGTGGCGATAAAAGCCACCGCAATCCCTGCACCTAACGAAGACGGATCAGCAAGATTACCCATAACGTGAATCAAGCCTAAAACTGCGCCAATAATACCTATCGTGGGAGAGTAACCGCCCATCGCTTCAAAGACTTTTGCCGATTGCAGGTCATTATGCTCTTGAATATCTAAATCATTTTCTAACACATCTCTAACCATGTCAGGTGTGCCACCATCCGCAATAAGTTGTAAGCCTTTTTGTGTAAAGAGGTTATCTTCAGATTCAGCAGCGGATTCAAGCTTAAAAAGTCCTTCTTTTCGTGCCAGTTGATTCCATTCGAGGATTTTATTGAGTGTTTCTTCTGGTGAGTGTCTGGGAGGAAAAAAAACCCAACTTAACATTTTTATTGCTCGGACGAAGGTATTTAAAGGGGTTTGTAACATTACAGCGCCCAGCGTTCCACCTAGAACAATCAATAGAGCAACAGCATTCATGATGCTATCGAGATGACCACCCTCAAGGTATTGACCACCTAGAATGGCGCCAAAACCTATTAAAAGACCTAGAACACTTAGAATATCCATTTTATTTTAATTCCGCTAAATGATGACCGATATCATTTAAACTAAGTATTCTATCAGCTAAGCCCGCTTTAGCAATGACCATGGGCATACCATATATCGTACTACTTTGTTGATCTTGAGCCCATATTTTTGCACCTAATGGCCGTAGTTTTTTACAGGCTTCACGGCCATCAGCACCCATTCCTGTCAAGATGATAACGAGCGTTTCAGCAGGGCAAACAGCTATAAGTGATTCCAAGGTTAAATCGATAGAGGGCTTATACGTTTGGTCTGTTTGACCGTTTTGAATTTCTATAAATGAATTTCTTTTGGTGCCTTTGATAATCATCTGCATTCCACCTGGTGCAAGATAAGCTGTTCCTGGCATAAGTTTATCGCCGTCTATCGCCTGTTTAACTGTTATCTTGCATTGTGCATCGAGTCGCTGGGCAAATGACGGCGTAAATGCGGCCGGCATGTGTTGTATTAATAAGATGGGATGTGGGAAATTTTGTGGTAACTTACTCAATACTACTTGTAAAGCAACAGGGCCACCGGTTGATGTGCCAATCGCAACTAAGTTAATTGGTGCACTTGCTAAGTGACCTAAGCTAGCTCTTGTTGATGGGCGAACAGTGGGCGAAATCGATGACGTTTTGACTGCTGACAACTTATTAGTATTGGTATTTTCAGCTAAGTCATAAAGTCGTTGGCACAGATGCTGATGCGCTATATTTATATGGTCAGATATATCTTGGAAACGTTTAGGTAGATAATCAACTGCTCCTGCATCTAAAGCTTCAAGTGTTAACTTAGCACCTTCAGTAGTCCAAGTAGACAGCATGAGTATGGGAGTAGGATGTTGCGCCATTATCTTGCGAACAGCACTGATGCCGTCCATCACAGGCATTTCAATATCCATGCTGATGACATCAGGTTTTAACAGGACGACTTGAGCAAGCGCTTCTAGACCATTACTCGCCATACCAATGACCTCTAAACGAGGATCGCTGCTGATTATTTCAGATAGCCGTCTGCGAAAGAAACCTGAGTCATCAACAATTAGTACGCGTACTAGCGACATAACATCCTTTTAATAGCCACGATTGGCATATGTATTCATTAATTCAGGGAAATCAAGAATAAGTGCGATACGTCCATCGCCTGTTATCGTGGCACCAGCTAAGCCTTTAGTGCCTTGGAGTAGAGCGCCTAATGGTTTAATCACCACTTCTTCTTGACCAATTAATTGATCTACTACAAAGCCTACACGCTGGGTGCCGACATTGACAATAACTACATGCTCGATCTCAGGCTTACCAGATGAAATAAAGGAGCTTGCAAGCCATTTTCTTAAAAAGAACAAGGGTAATGTTTTTTTACGAACTATGATGGTTTTTTGGCCATCAACGATATGGGTCTTAGTTAAGTCTAAATGGAATATTTCATGGACATTAATTAATGGAAAAGCAAAAATCTGATCGCCTAACATCACCATTAATGTAGGCATGATAGCAAGTGTTAAGGGTACTTTAATTGATAAAGTTGTACCTACGCCGACCTCAGATTTTATATCAATGACACCATTGAGTTTTGAAATGCTGGTTTTGACAACGTCCATTCCGACGCCTCTACCAGAGATATCTGAGATCTCTGCTTTCAATGAAAAACCAGGTGCAAAGATGAGTGCATAACTTTCTGAATCAGTGAGGCGCGAGGCACTTTCTTCATCCATCATACCTTTTTCGACAGCTTTTTGACGCAACACATCAGCATCCATGCCCGCACCATCATCAGAAATAGTGAGCAAAATATGATCGCCTTCTTGTGCTGCAGCAAGTACGATTAAACCTTGACGCGATTTTCCGGCTTTTTCACGGATATCGGGCATTTCTATCCCATGATCAACGGCATTTCTAACTAGATGCACTAAAGGATCGGCCAGTGCTTCAACTAAATTTTTGTCTAAATCGGTTTCTTCGCCACGTAGTTCTAAATTGATATCTTTTTTTAGACTCCGCGCCAAATCACGGACAACCCTTGGAAAACGACCAAACACTTTTTTTATCGGCTGCATTCGCGTTTTCATTACAGCGTTTTGTAAATCGGCAGTTACTACGGCAAGATTATTGACCGCTTTTGCCATTTCTTCATTGTCGAAGGTCGCTTCTAAAGTACTGATACGATTGCGCACGAGCACTAACTCACCCACCATATTCATGATTTCATCTAAACGAGCAGTATCAACACGGACACTTGTTTCCGCCTGTTTGGCGATAGCGACAGGTTTTGCCGCTATATCAACAGCCGCCGATGAGACCATTTCTACTTTAGGTGATAGAGCCGTCGTTTCTTTTGGAGGTTCCATAATGGCTATACTTTCTTCTACAACGGGTTGTTGAATAGCGGTGGTTGTTTTCTTGCCTTGTAATTCATCAAGCAACGCTTCGAATTCTTCTTCAGTAATATCGGCATCACTTTTAGTTGAGACAATAGGTGTTGGTATTGGATTTGATGCCGCAACTCCCGGCGCGCCATCACCATGCAATTGATTTAATAATGCTTCAAATTCTTCATCGGTAATGTCATCGTTATCAGCTGCATCATTGGTGGTTACTGCTGGTATGGGTACAATAACGGGAGTAATAACACTCGCTGCAGGAGAAAGATAACTGGCAAGATGAGCTAAAATTTCTGGATCAGCAGGGCTAGGATATTCACCTGATTTAGTTTCTGTAAACATATGATTAAGAATGTCGAGCACTTTTAAAAAGGTATCCATCATTTCGGCATCAACAACACGATCACCTTGACGTAGGATGTTAAATACATCTTCACCCTTATGGCATAGCGCAACCATAGCGTCTAGACTTAAAAATCCTGCGCCGCCTTTGATAGTATGAAAACCACGGAAAATAGAATTTAACAGATCATTATTTTGTGGTTGTGTTTCTAGTGCAACGAGCTGTTCATTTAGACCTTCTAAAATTTCGTCGGCTTCAATTAAAAAATCTTGGAGGATTTCATCTTCACTGTCTAATGCCATCTTGCTTATCCTTTAGAAGCCTAGACTTGATAACAAATCATCGACCTCATCTTGATTATTCACTACATTTGGATTGTTTTTCGCATTAATTTGCGGTCCCTCAGCCTTGATAGGATCAACAATCTTGTCATCTTTTTTATGCTCAAAATGTTTGCCAGACACTTTTACTAAGCGCACCAAATTATTTTCTACTTCTTCTACTAAAGTGATCACTTGGCGAATAATTTGCCCTGTCAGATCTTGATAACCTTGAGCCATCATTATTTCAGTTAAATTGCTATGAATTTGGTCTGAATGTTGTTTAACAATTGGCAAGTAGGCCTCTATTTCTTTAGTTAAGGCACGAAACTCCTCTGCGTTCATTTCTCTCATGCGAAAACGGTGCCAACTTTCATCTATTTTTTCAGCGGTTTGTTTGAGGCTATTTGCAAGAGGTAAAGTTTGGTCGATAAAACCTAATGTTTTATGTGTCGCTTCTTCTGTGGTGGTAATGACATAGCTTAGACGATCACGAGTATTTGGCATGTCGGTTTCAGCCAAATCTATTAAGCGAGAATCCACGTTAAAACTATTGAGGGATTCGTGCAGCTCTCGAGTTAATTTTCCTACCTGATGGAAAAGCTGGCTTTCTTGGGATTGGGTGAGGAGGACAAGTTGCTGTTTAATAAGATGTTCATTGTCGTCTTCTAAAGCGCTGACTAAAGCGCGAGCAACGGTGAGTTGTGCTGTTTTAGTGCTAAAGTCCATGTTATTGCCCTATAATTTATACTGCATCGATACGTTCAAATATCTTGTCAATTTTGTCCTTCAAAGTACCAGCAGTAAAAGGTTTTACGACATAACCATTAACACCTGCTTGAGCAGCAACCATGATTTGTTCACGCTTAGTTTCAGCAGTCACCATTAATACAGGTATCGAAGACAATTTAGCATCTGCTCGTACAGCTTTTAGAAGATCAATGCCTTGCATGCCAGGCATATTCCAATCTGTCACTAAAAAATCAATGCCACCCGCTTTTAAAATAGGTAAGGCTGTTAACCCGTCATCGGCCTCTATGGTGTTATTAAAGCCTAATTCACGTAGTAGATTTTTTATAATTCGACGCATGGTTGAAAAGTCATCTACGATAAGAATTTTCATGTTTTTATCCAAGGGGCTACCTCCATTTTTAATTTAACCAATCATGTAATTTAGATCGAAGTCGAATGACGGTTTGACTGTGGATCTGACTGACACGAGATTCACTTATATTCAATACTTCACCAATTTCTTTAAGATTTAACTCTTCATTATAGTACAGGCCCATCAATAAACATTCACGTTCTGGTAATGTTTTTATTGCTAGTGTTAAAGCCGATTGAAATTCCTCTGATTGCAATATATCAACAGGAGCTGATAAGACAGCTGTTATGGGTTGAGCGTGGGTTTCATCATTGTCAGAAAACTCTTCAAGACTAAAAACTTGATGACCAGCAGCGTCAAGTAATTGCTGATGATATTCAGCGAGATTGAGTCCTAAGCCTTTAGCAAGCTCATTATCAGTAGCATGGCGACCATGTTGCTGTTCTAATCTTTGCATGACAGCTGAAATTTCACGCGCCTTGCGATGAACCGAACGTGGCGCCCAGTCATTACGACGGATCTCATCTAACATTGCGCCGCGAATTCGAATACCTGCATAGGTTTCAAAACTGGCACCCTGCGTGGTGTCGTAATGTTGGGCGGCATCAAGTAAGCCAATCATTCCTGTTTGAATTAAATCGTCAACATCAACGGTATGTGGCAAACGAGCAATAAGATGATAGGCGATACGTTTGACTAAAATAGCATGTTGCTCAACGATTTCTGCTAATGAGCTGGGCAATGTACTATTTTTGGCATACATTGAGAGGCCATTCATTTTAACTTGATTCCAAACTGGCTTGAATAAGGCGCTCTACAAAAAATTCCATATTTCCGCGTGGTTGTTTTTGGACTGGCCAAAATTCTATTTTTTTTGCCAAGTGCGTGAACGCCACAGCCGATTTACTACGAGGTAGGAAGTCAACTACTGCACGTTGTTTCTTAACGGCACGACGCAAGTCTTCATCAAAAGGAACTATACCCATAAAATCTAGATTCACTTCAAGGAAACGATCACAGACCATGGAAATTTTATTAAATAATTCTCGGCCTTCTTGAATAGTGCGGCACATATTCGCAATAATATGGAAATGGTCTACTTTATATTCACGGCTCAGTAGCTTAATGAAGGCATAGGCGTCGGTAATTGAAGCGGGTTCATCACATACTACAACAATGACTTCTTGCGCGGCACGAGTGAAGCTCACTACACTATCGGCGATGCCTGCAGCGCTATCAATAAGTAAGATATCGATATGCTGTTCCATTTCACTAAACGCTTGAATCATGCCCGCATGTTCTGCTGGACTAAGCTCGGCCATCTTTTGCACGCCAGATGCCGCAGGAATAATTTTCAAGCCAGCAGGACCTTCAACAATAATTTCTGCAAGTGTTTTGCTGCCGTCTAAAACATGTTGTAAATTAAATTGTGGGTGTAAACCAAGCATAACATCAATATTAGCTAAACCTAAGTCAGCATCAAGCAGTAACACTTGTTTTCCTTGAGTAGCTAAAGCAACACCTAAATTTACAGTAATATTGGTTTTACCCACACCGCCTTTACCACTAGCGACGGCAATCACTTTTACTGGACGTGGTGCTGCCGAGGTCATTTTTCGTAAACCATTAGCTTGATCAAAGGGTGAATTAGCCATAAGCGGCAAAGCCTCCGTAGCTAGACAATGTCTGTGGATCTAGCTGTTGTTGTTCATTATGCATTAATTCACTTGCCTGTTTGACCAGGATATTCGGACGGGCAAGGCTCAGATCTTCCGGTACTTGTTGACCATTACAAATATAGGCTAATGGTAACTGATGACGGATCAAAGCTGAAATAGCTCCACCTAAACTGCTAGCTTCATCTGTCTTGGTCAAAATGCATCCAGTTAGTTCAAGGTGAGAAAAGGCCTTAATAATATCATTTAGACCACTTGATTGGGTGGTCGCTGACAAAGTTAAATAATTTTTTATTCTAGGAGACTGCTGTTTTAGCATCGCAAATTTCTCAGCGAGCTTCATATCACGTTGATTCATCCCTGCAGTATCTATCAAGATAAAGCGTCGATCAAGGAAATCGTTCAATGATTCATTCAATTCTTGATGCGTTCTAGCAACACGTACGGGTACCCCTAAAATACGGGCATAAGTACGTAATTGTTCTTGTCCACCAATGCGATAGCAATCTGTGGTGATCAATGCGACATTTTTTGCACCGTGTTTAAGAGCACATCGAGCAGCAATTTTAGCAACAGTCGTAGTCTTGCCAACACCTGTCGGACCAACCATGGCATAGATGCCGCCTTTGCTAATAATGTCATTATCTTGAATGCGAATTTGGCTTGCTAATAGACCTAATGATTGACGCCATGCAGATTCTAAATCATCGTTAGATTGCATTTTTGCGGTAATATTTTTGGCTAAATCAACTTGTATACCCATTTGCATATAGCGTTGTAATAATTGCACCTGAGTAGGGCTATTACGTTCCATGTCCTTCCATGTCAGATCTGAAAGTTGATTTTGCAACATATCTCTTAAACCAGACATTTCCTTACGCATTTGTACTAAGGTCGGTTCTTGCGACCAAATGTTTTGAGGCGATTGTGGGGAGTAATCAACAGAACGTGAAGGAGCGGGTGTTGCCGATGGGTGGATTTCGACTTTGGTTGGACGTGCGGGTTCCGGTGTGGAACGTCTGAATTGTGCTTCATCATAGTCGGTCGCAGCGACAATTTCGACACCACCATCGACACGGTTATTAGATAAAATGACTGCATCAGGCCCCATTACTTCGCGTACTTCACGGATGGCCTGACGAACATCTGCAGCTTGGAAACGTTTAATTTTCATAATATCAACCTTGGGGTTTAACGACCCACGTTAGCAACAATTCTAATTTGTTTGTCATCCGGTATTTCATTGTATGACAACACATTTAAGCTCGGAATGGAGTGGCGAATAAAGCGAGAAATCCAAGTACGTAAGCCCGCTTGTACTACTAGAATTGACGATTCCCCAGTCATCTCTTGGCGTTGAGCGGCTTCTTGTAAGTTCTTATGCATTTTCTCCGCTAATCCAGGTTCTAAACTAGCACCCCCTTCTCCGGTGGCTTGAAGTGTCTGAAGCAATATTTGTTCCAACTCTGGATCTAAAGTGATAATCGGTAAGTCTGCTTTGATTCCATTGATATGTTGAACGATAGAATGACTAAGTGCTATGCGAGCTGCGGCAGTTAATGCCTCTGGATCAGGATTACGTGTAGCTTGTTCAGATAGCGCTTCGGTAATGGTGCGTACATCACGAATAGGAATATTTTCTTCGAGTAAATTTTGTAATACTTTTTGTATACTGCCTAATGGTAAGGTGTCTGGTACTAAACCTTCTACTAATTTAGGTGCAATTTTTGCTAAATTATCAAGTAGTTGCTGGACTTCTTCACGACCTAATAAATCTTGAGCATGAGTTTGTAATACCTTGCTTAAATGGGTGGCAATAACCGTATCAACATCCACCACTGTATAGCCTTGTGCTTGCGCATGTTCACGTTGATTTGGCTCAATCCACACAGCATCTAAACCAAACGCAGGATCTTTACTTTTTATTCCGGTTAATTCGCCAAAAACTTGACCTGGATTAATCGCCATCATTCGCTCTGGGTGTATTTCAGCTTCGCCAAACGTAACACCAAATAAAGTGATTTGATAGGCAGTGGGTGCTAAGTCCAAGTTATCGCGAATATGAACCGGTGGAATTAAGAAGCCTAATTCTTGAGATATCTTTTTTCGTATCCCTTTGATTCTATTCATTAACTGGCCACCTTGGTTTTTATCAACTAGTGGAATCAAACGATAGCCTACTTCCAATCCAATCGGATCGATAGGATTAAGATCATCCCAGCTTAGATCACGTTGTTCTTTCGGAACTTCCACAGGAGCATTCGCTACGGGAAGGGCAGTGGCAGCTTTTTGACGTTCAATTAATAGCCAAGCACCTATGCCACCAGAACCAGCAAGAATTAAGAAAGGTAGATTAGGCATACCGGGGATGAGCCCCATCGCACCGATAATCACGGAAGTGACGATTAAGGTTTTGGGATCTTTGAATAACTGCTTAACGACTTCCGCACCCATATCTTCTTCTTTGGTTGTGCGGGTCACCAATAATGCGGCGGCAGTCGATAATAATAGAGAAGGTATTTGAGCAACCAAGCCATCACCAATTGTCAGCAGGGTGTAGTTATGAGCCGCTTCAGCAAATGTTAAACCATGTTGAGCTACACCGATAATAAAACCACCAATGAGATTAATGAACAGAATTAATATACCTGCGACGGCGTCACCACGTACAAACTTACTGGCACCATCCATTGAACCGTAAAAATCAGATTCTTGCATAATTTCTTCGCGACGAGCGCGTGCTTGATCTTGATCAATGAGTCCAGCATTGAGATCCGCATCAATTGCCATTTGTTTGCCTGGCATAGAGTCTAAGGTGAAACGGGCGCTGACTTCAGCAATACGAGTAGCACCTTTGGTAACAACGACAAAGTTAATGATAACGAGGATTGCAAATACAACAAAACCAACGGTGTAGTTACCACCAATAACAAACTCGCCAAAGGCCTCAATTACTTTACCTGCAGCAGCAGTACCATTGTGTCCTTCCATCAACACGACACGGGTAGAAGCGACATTCAACGCCAATCGTAAAAGTGTTGCAATCAACAATATCGCAGGAAATGACGCAAAATGTAATGGTTTAAGAACATAAATACTCGCCAACATAATGGTCAGCGATAGCGCGATATTAAAACTAAAAAGTAAGTCTAAAAGGAAGGGGGGGAGTGGTAATACCACCATGGCAAGCAATGCTACAACTATTACTGGGGCGCCCATGCTACCGTTTACCATCGGTTTTAAACGCGCGATTAAATCATTTTTTTCCATTAGTAACTTTAGTCTCTTTTTAGATCATCTGGTATTGGCAGATCCTCCGGTTTAATGTGAGGTTTACGACCGCCGCGAGCATTATAGCGACGTAACTGGAAGACAAACGCTAATACTTGAGCTACTGCAATATATAGACCAGAAGGTATTTCTTCACCTATTTCGGTACTAAAATATAGCGCACGCGTTAATGGCGGGGCGGATAAAGTGGGCACTTCGTTTGCTTCACCCACCATACGAATTTGCTGAGCGACTAAATCGGCACCCTTGGCGACAACGGTGGGTGCGCCATTACCAGTTTGGTCATAACGCAGTGCAACAGCATAGTGTGTAGGGTTAGTAATAATCACGTCAGCCTGCGGCACATCTTGCATCATCCGTCGTTGCGATATCTCAATCTGCATGCGACGGATCCGGCCTTTGACCTCTGGGTTACCATCACTTTCTTTGCTTTCATCTTTGACTTCTTGTTTAGTCATTTTAAGCTGACGAATATGATTCCAATGTTGAAAAGGAACATCAATCAGTGCAATTAAAATTAAACTGCTGGAGATAGCCATAAAGACCCAAAGTACCAGCATGCCAAGATCGGCCATAGCCGCATTAACTTCTTGCTGACCGAGTGACAATAATTGGTCACGTAAACCCCAAATGATTAAGGTGGAGATAATGCCAACAAGTAAGAATTTTGCCAGAGCCTTAATAAGCTCAATCAAGCCTTGTGGCCCAACAATGCGTTTTAAACCTTTTATGGGGTCAAGTTTTTCCAGTTTCACGCCCATCGCCTGCACCGAGAAATTCCAGCCGCCGGTACTCGCTGGCGCAATGAGTGCAGCTAATACAGTAATCGCTAAGAATGCCCCAACATCAAGGGAGATAGTTTGCAAGGCATACATGAAATGGTGTGCCATCTCTACGGGATTGAATATTTCTTTGCGACTGAAGGTAAATGACTTTGTCATGACTTCTGCAACACTTCGAATTATGCGTTCACCCAAAAACATCATCGCCGCGGCGCTAGCAATTAGCACTAAAACGGTAGTGAACTCTTTTGATCGAGGTACTTGCCCTTTTTCGCGTGCGTCATTGAGACGCTTGGCGGAGGGATCTTCCGTTTTATCTTGGCCGGTTTCTTCAGCCATTTGGTTGCACCAATAAACGAATTGTTTGCAGCATATAATCAGCCATATTGATTAAATGATTTGATGCTGCGGGTAAGGTGAAATAGATAACGAAGAACCCAAGAATGATAGTCATCGGGAAACCAATTGAAAACGGACTTATCTGCGGTGCAGCTCGCGACAAAATACCAAATGCCAGATTGACCATCATTAAGGATCCAATTGCAGGTAAGGCAACAAGTACTCCTGATGCATACATCCAACTGGCTTGACCAACTAGATCACGAAAGCTACTGGCAGGAAGTCCTGAGTACATCACGGGGATTGTGACAAAACTTTCTGCAAGTACTTGGATCAAAATTAAATGTCCATTAAGACTAATAAACACTAATGTGACAAAAATTAAATAGAATTGACTGATAACGGGAACTGTTACACCATTTTGTGGATCGATCATCGAAGCAAAACCTAACCCCATCTGCATGGCAATAATTTGCCCTCCAATGATGAAAGCATTAAATAGTAACTGCAGCATGAAGCCCATGCAGGCGCCAATTAAAATCTGATGGACTACAATAAGCAGTCCTTGACCACTAAGCGGCTCTACAGCTGGTGCAGCATTAGGTATGGCGGGAACGATAGCGATGCTTATAGCAAGTGCGATGAGTAGTTTGCTACGATTATTAACAAAATTACTGCTAAATATTGGCGCGGCCATGACAAGAGCGGCAATTCTAAAAAAGGGCCATATATAACTTCCTAAAACACCGGAGATTTCAGCAGTAGTTAAATCCATGACAAAAGTCTAATTAGCCGATCAGAAAAGGAATGTCTTCAAAGATGCGTGTGGCATAGCCTGTTAGAAGGCTTAGCATCCAAGGACCGGCAAAAACAAGTACCGCAATCGTAATTAATAATTTTGGGATAAAACTCAAGGTTTGTTCATTAATAGAGGTTGCAGCTTGAAACATACTCACTAATAAGCCTACAACTAATGCGGGTATTAAGATCACTGCGATTAATAAGGTGATGATATGCAGTGTTTGCTGCATGATGGTTAGAACGGTTTCAGGCGTCATAATTAAACGTAAAAGCTAGAGGCTAAAGTACCCATCAATAACGCCCAGCCATCGATTAATACAAACAACATTAGCTTAAAAGGTAGAGAAATCAACATGGGTGATAACATCATCATCCCCATTGCCATTAAAACACTGGCGACGACTAGATCAATAATCAAAAAGGGGATGAAGATTAAAAAGCCAATTTGAAAAGCAGTTTTAAGTTCACTGGTGACAAAGGCCGGAAGCAATAAACTAAATGGTACATCTTGAGCAGTGTTTATTGCTGGAGCTCCTGAAATACCAGCAAATAATTCAATATCAGTCTCACGAGTTTGGGCCAACATAAAATCTTTGAAAGGTTGACTGGCATTTTCTACCGCGGGCATCATTTCCATTTGGCCGTCCATATAGGGTTTAACGCCATTTTGGTACGCAGCGTCAAACACAGGATTCATGATAAAAAATGTTAAAAATAATGATAAGCCGATAAGGACTTGATTTGATGGCGTAGATTGCACGCCCATCGCTTGTCGTAAAATAGACAACACAATAATGATACGGGTGAACGATGTCATCATCATTAATGCTGCAGGCAGTAAAGTTAATACGGTCATTAACGCTAAAATTTGCAGGGTTACTGTATAACTTTGTCCACCATCTGGAGCCGTTGTTAGCGTGAGCGCTGGAATGCCTGGAGCTGCAGCTATCGCAAAAATAGGCATAAATAATAAGCATAGGCTGAGCAGGCAACGGATCATGACTTAGCTCTTTGCTGCATAACTTGCTGGAATTTTTCGGCAAATGTGGAATTGCCTTTTATAATTGCCGTACTTATTGGCGTGTCGAGAATATGCAACATTTGCACATTTTGCGAAGTAACGCCTACTAAAATTTGTTGTTCGCCTACTTGCAATAGTACTGCTCGTTCACGTGGACCTAATGCTAAGCTAGTTATGATTTTCATTTCGCCATTTACTGAGGATTGAAAACGGCCGGTCCGGCGTAATAGCCAAGCTAAAAAAGCGATGCAAACCAACACGATAAACAGACCCAGTATTGTCTCTAATAGAGCGCTGGTTGAGACTGGAGGAGTAGTCAATGTTTTCGCAGCAAACGAACTGCTTTGTTCAGCTGCAAATCCTGTTACATAACAGAAGCTTAGTCCAAATGTGCTAACAATTTTTAAGAAATAAGCCTTCATCGTAATTTTTTGATACGTTCTTCAGCGCTAATTACATCGGTTAAACGAATGCCGAATTTATCATTAACGACGACAACTTCACCATGCGCTATCAAAGTATCATTGACCAACACATCCATCGGTTCACCAGCAAGGCGGTCTAATTCTACGACTGAGCCTTGGCTTAGTTGAAGTAAATTGCGAATATTGATTTTAGTACGCCCAATTTCCATGGAAATCGTGACGGGGATATCTAACACCATATTCAAATCCATCTCTACATTTGAACGTGGTTTAGCATCATCATCAAGCTGAGTGATGGGAGCAGGATTTGCTTTTTCGGAATCAGATTGTTCTTCTAATGCTGCGGCCCATGGATCTTCTATGTCGGTATCAGCGCCTTGTTCTTCCAATGCAGATGCCCATTCATCAGCCACTTCTTGGTCAGTTTTGTTATCTTCACTCATTATTTTTTACTCTTCTGGAGATGGTATTGAGGCGTTGTGTCCTTAGGGTGGTCAATGATACTGGTCACCTTTAATGCTACTTTATTTTTATGTTCACCAAAAGTAGCATTGAATATAGGCACGTGTTCCGCTTTTACAACGACAGTTTTTGGCATGTCAATTGGTATAATATCGCCGGCTTTGAAATTAAGTATCTTTCGAAGACTGTGCTTAACTTGGGCTAATTGAGCTGTCAATTGGATATCTGCACCTAAAATCTCCTCCCTCATTGAAGCCGTCCATCGGCCGTCATCAGAAGCGCTGTCACTTTGCAATCCGGTATCTAATAATTCACGGATAGGTTCTAACATAGAATAAGGAAGTGTGAGATGGATATCGCCGCCGCCGCCATCTAACTCAATATGAAAAGTTGAAATAACCACAACCTCACTAGGGCTGACGATATTAGCAAACTGCGGGTTAACTTCGTGGTTAACGAATTCAAATCTCACATCCATTACTGGAGACCATGCTTCCGTTAATGTCTGAAAGCAAATATCGAGTACCATGCGGATAACTCGTAGCTCAGTTGCGGTGAACTCACGGCCTTCAATTCGTGCTTGAAAACGACCATCACCACCAAAATAATTATCAAGGATGGTAAATACAAGCTTAGGCTCTAAAACGATTAAACCCGTTCCACGTAATGGATGCATGTGAATTAAATTTAAGCTGGTCGGTACAAATAATGTATGAATATATTCTGAAAATTTCATTACTTGTACACCGGTAACCGATATCTCAGCTGAACGACGAAGCATATTAAAGAGCGTTATCCGAAAAAGACGACCAAATCGTTCATTGACCATTTCCAGTGTCGGCATGCGTCCACGAATAATACGGTCTTCATTTCCGAAGTCATAATTTCGGGTGATGCCTTTATCTGCCTCTTCGAAAGCTGTTTCTATGTCACCACCGCCCATCCCATTTAATAGGGCATCGACCTCGTCTTGTGAAAGTATGTCGTGGACAGCCATAATCTTATTGCATCAATAAACTGGTAAAATAGACCGACTCTAATTTACCTGTTGTTTTTTCAGCTTTTAATACCTCATTAATGGTGATGAGAGTCTGTTGTTGTAATGTTTTAATGCCTTCTGGCAGATTGAGCTCGTCATATTTTTGACCCAACAGCAACATCAATAATTCATGTTGAATAGCGGGTTCGTTAAGCTTAAATGCATCAATAACTTGCTGGTCACGCGCCATGACTTTTAATTTAATCGATAAGTAACGAACGGAGCCGTTGCTTTGTTCATTAAAATTAACTATTAGCGGTTTTTCTAGACTGTAATAAATGGGTGTTTGTTTAACAATGACAGCAGCTTCATTTTCAACGGCAGGATTGTCTTCACTACCGAAGAGCATCACGGCAGCTACTCCAGCAAGCGCTAAAATTAAAATGACAATAATAATGATGATCACTAGTTTCGATCTTTTGCTGCTAGGATCGATGATCTCAATATCGTCTTGTGTTTCTGCCATGTTGACGGTCCCTCATAGTATTGAAGTTAGTTGGTTATGACTAGCAATTAATGTGCCTATTTATTGTAATACAAAACTAGTGAAATAAACGGCATCAATATTATCTTTGGCTGTTTCTTCTTTTAAAATGGTCTTAATGGTGTTTAATGATTCAGATTGTAGCTTTCGTCGACCTGTCACCGTGTTTACTGTTTCAGATGTTTGAGTAGAAAATAAAAACCGCAGTGCATCTTGTATCATGGGTAAGTTTAATGATGCACTGTCGATAATCGTTTGGTCATGTGCCATTAAAGTGACATTTATCTGTAGGTAGCGTGCTTTTTGATTGCTTTGATTTAGAAAGTTAATCGTAAATGGCTCTTCTATAGCGAAATAAATAGCTTTTGCTGGTGAAGGGACATCATCATCGGCCCAAGCTGGTAAAACCATTATCGATAGCAAAAGTATAGATAGGATTTGAATTGATTTGTGCATAGCTTGATATACTCTCGGCTTGAGATAATAAAACAAAATTATGACTAGCATAACCGATAGACGAAAGAGGTAGAATACAATTGGTTACAAACAACACAAATCATTCACAAAACAATGACGTCACATTATGGGACAAAATAATCACGCTACCGCAATATCTTATTCCTCAACATACTTTGTCGGTGTTGATGCATAAGCTGACACGTTGTGAAGTGACGTGGTTTAAAAATAGTTTTATTCGATTTATTACCGTCAAATATAAGGTCAATATTAGCGAGGCCGCGCAAACGGATTTAGGTTTTTTCCCCAGTTTTAATGCTTTTTTTACACGGCAATTAAGGGCTGGAATCCGACCTATTGCCAAAGGAGAAACGTCGATTACATCCCCTGTTGATGGTGTTATTAGTCAAATTGGTAACATAGTCCAAGGACAAATTGTTCAAGCAAAAGGTCGTGAATATAGCGTCTTAGAATTACTGGGTGGTGATGATTTACTCGCCAAGCGATTTGAACAAGGCCAGTTTGCAACCATTTATCTATCACCAAAAGATTATCACCGAATCCATATGCCGCTTACCGGCACATTAAGACAAATGACCTATATTCCAGGGAAGTTATTTTCGGTTAATCCCCGCACCGCGCGGACTGTAGCTAAGCTATTTGCGCGCAATGAACGTGTCGTGACGGTTTTTGATACACAACAAGGTCCAATTGTCATGGTGTTAGTCGGCGCTATTTTTGTTGGTAGTATGGAAACTGTATGGTCTGGCAAAATAACACCACCCTATGGTAAGTATATCCAACATTGGGATTACCAGGGTGAACAAGCTATAACGTTGCAAAAGGGTGAAGAAATGGGACGCTTTAATATGGGATCGACAGTCGTTATGCTGTTGCCATTAGAAGCGGAACTATTTAAACAACAATTAATGGCTGGTACTGCCATTCAGTTAGGCCAAGCTATGGTGAAAGAATCATCTAAAAGTTAATAAGCCTTATTTTTAATATTATAAATGAGCGGCTTTGTTTATAACTTGCTCTAGTGTGTCTATCTTAATATTCATGATAATTTCAGATAGAAGAAATAGCTTCATTCAACAATCGTTAGTAGACAGCTATACGTTATGTTTATCCTGTAAACCCATTAACATGATCATTAAGTTTATTAATTAATCTATTTTATTCGCTTCATAATCTTGGCAATTTTTATTAGATAAACATAGGATTTTTCTTACATAGACATCGGATTCATCCCCTAAAACTTCATTGATAAGAATAGTTTAATATGACTCCCAACAACTAAATGTGTAGGAGCATCAAATGACCACTAGAAATGAAAAACCTAAAACACCATCAAATCGCGCGACTGCAATTTTAAAGGCTGATCACAAGTTAGTCGATGAATTATTTAAAGAATATGAAACAACTAATTCAGATAAAAAGAAAAAACAACTTGTTGAAAAAATCTGTAAAGAGTTGACCATTCACGCTCAAATTGAAGAAGAAATTTTTTATCCGGCAGTAAAAAAAGCACTAAATGATCATGAGTTAGTCCCAGAAGCTACGGTTGAGCACAATAGTTTAAAACAGTTAATTTCTGACATTAAGAGCGTTGAGCCCGATGGTGAAATGTATGACGCAAGAGTTAAAGTTCTAAGCGAATATGTGCAGCATCATGTTAAGGAAGAAGAAAATGAAATGTTTCCAAAAGCTAACAAAACAGATTTAGATATGTTTGAGCTAGGCGAAAAAATGGCTAAAAGAAAGCAGAATCTTTCAGCAGAATATCAAAGCTAGCCCTAAATTGATTTTGACCTATTCTATATAAATGCGAGTACTTGAGTTTATAAAATTTATTATAACGTTAGTCTTTTAACGAGAGTATAAAATAATGTGTATGAGGTCATGGTATATAAGCAAATAAAAAAAATATAGATATCAAAATTCAGACATTGAAAGGCTTGTGGCTTAGCAATTCAAAAAGCGTTTAAACGTTTAAAGATAAAAGATTTCATTTGAAATGAAAGGAGCCAACGCTCCTTTTATTTATAATACTAAGCGATAGCGGATAATAGCGAAGATACACTTAAAAAACTAAAATCTACTAAATACAAGAGAGAAAATTGACTAGTTTTCTGTTTTATATCGGGGTCATCTATATTGGTAATTAATTTTCGACTTATTGAATGGCTCTTAAATAAACAATCTGTTAATCTCTAGATGTAAGGATTTACTGTGTCTGATATTGAAAACTTACTATTTGTTAATGATAAAATACCCGGCATAAGTCGTAGCTATTTTAAAAATAAGCCGCGCTATTTCGACATCAATGGTCATCAGATATTGGATGAGTTGGAAATCACAAGAATTAATGCGTTAGCCATCCCTCCTGCATGGACTGACGTATGGATATGCCCAGACAAAAATGGTCATATTCAAGCAACAGGAAGAGATGCAAAATCACGCAAACAATATCGTTATCATAATTCATGGCGAACTAGTCGCGATGAGGCTAAATATAAGCATATGATTGATTTTGGTCATTCGCTTCCGCTAATACGCCAAGGAATTGCCAAGGCTTTAAAACTACCTGGATTGCCGCAAGAAAAAGTGTTGGCGGTCATTATTGAATTAATGCAGTTGACGATGATCCGCGTAGGTAATGATGAATATGCTAAACAAAATCATTCTTATGGATTAACCACTTTATTGAATAGACATCTTGAAATTAATGGAACAAAGCTTAATTTCCAATTTAAAGGTAAAAGCGGTGTCAAACATAAAATCACAATTTCAGATAAAAAATTAGCCGCGTTAATAAAAAGTATTCGTGATTTACCCGGACAAGAACTGTTTCAATATTTGGATGAAAATGACGAGCAGCATTCGGTCAGCTCATCAGAATTAAACAATTATCTACGCGAATTGACAGGTGAAAATTATACTGCAAAAGATTTTAGAACTTGGTACGGTACCATCGCAGCAGTGCATGAATTATTAAAATTTGAAAGATATGCTTCAGAATCCGAAGCGAAACAAAATATTGTGGAGGCGATTAAAAACGTAGCAAAGAAACTGGGCAACACGCCAGCAATATGCCGTAAATGTTACGTGCATCCATTAATTATAACGACCTATTTGAATGGAACCTTATCAAAACGGATGCCAAAATTAATTGACAAACAAAGCGCTGATAAAGCGGCTAAGAACAAACAAGAGATATCTGTTGAAGAGTTAGCTATTTTAAGGTTTTTGAAAACGGTTAAAAGCTGATCCAATCTTTCTATGAATAAAGTTATCGCTACTAGCTGATAATTATTGTTAAATACAGACAAAAAAATCATCAATCTGGATATTGGCTCATTGTTTGAGTCAAATCCAAATTGATGATTTCAGTAACTACCTAAAACTTTTTAATGCATGAATTTATGAAAATTTTTCTTCACGTGCCCAATGTCGGGTTTTAGCTGAATTCAAAAAGTCATCTAGATTTTTAACATCATTCACACCTTCATCTTTCATAATACCAATCTCATCCAATAGCATTTTAGTGCCTTGATCGTGACCTATCGCTTTTAAATGAACAAACGCATTCATAAACCATTCGTTGAAAACGGGTAACTTACTATATTTTTTAGCCATTTCGGGAGTGAGAACACCAACAACAGCATCAAAAATCACCGATGGCGCACCGTCTATCTGCATATCTGCTTCAAGTTTTTTACCAGTTGAAAGCTTAGCACCACCCACTTTTTTAGCAACTAATTTACATGTTGCGCCTTCTTTTTTGATGGCAGATATTATGTTATTAATTAGCTTTTCATCAGAACCTTCACCGTACAACAATCCAACTGTTCTACCTTTAAGAGTCTTTTTCATCTTACCGATAATCTGTAAAGCAGGAGATTCTGGCAAATCTTTAGGCAGGACTACTGCTTTAAACGCACTCGGCATTTCATCCAAACCAAGTCCATCTGAAACCTTGCTAGCTAATTCTTTATCGATAACCATTAAGTGACTTACAACTCTAATTCTGACAGCAAGCGTTGCGACTTTTGAAAGTTCAAATACTAGTGCATTTGCAATATGATTTTGTTCAGTTTTGGTTTGGCTTAAATAGAACTGTCTTGATTGCGAATAGTGATCGGCAAACGATTCTGGTCGGATCCTACCTTTTGATTCGTTAAATTCTTCATTAAAACTTTTAAAGCCGGTTTTTGATTCTCTAGGGCTATCAGTTGATAATGAATTGGGTTCATATGCAACGCGACCTTTAGGAACATCCATTTGCATATGGCCATCGCGCTGTTGATTACTAAATGGACATTTAGGTGCATTGATAGGGATCTGATTAAAGTTCGGCGAGCCTAGTCTCGATAGTTGGGTATCTAAATAACTAAAAAGTCTGCCTTGTAGTAGGGGATCATTTGAAAAATCCATTCCTGGCAAAATATGAGAAGGGCAAAAAGCGACTTGTTCAGTCTCAGCAAAGAAGTTATCCGGATTACGATCCAACACCATCGTTCCTATCACTGTTAAAGGGACTAACTCTTCCGGTATCAATTTAGTGGGATCAAGGTGATCAAATGGAAATGCTTCTGCTTCGTCCTCTGTAAATAATTGAACGGCTAAATCCCACTCAGGGAAATCACCTTGATCGATGGCTTCGTATAAGTCTCGACGTAAGAAGTCATTATCCGCTGATTGTAATTTCGCAGCTTCATCCCACACCGTTGATTGCAAACCAAGTTTTGGACGCCAATGAAATTTAACAAAGGTTGATTGTCCTTCAGCATTTATAAGTCTGAATGAATGTATACCAAAGCCTTCTATCATCCTTAAGCTTCGTGGTATTGCACGATCACTCATTGCCCACATAATGGTGTGCAATGATTCTGGTGTCAATGAGATAAAATCCCAAAAAGTATCATGCGCCGAGGCAGCTTGCGGATAACCACGATCGGGTTCCATTTTTACGGCGTGAATTAAATCGGGGAACTTGATTGCATCTTGAATAAAAAACACAGGAATATTATTACCAACGAGATCCCAGTTGCCTTCCGAGGTATATAACTTGACGGCAAAACCTCTAACATCTCTTGGTGTATCAACTGAACCTGAACCACCGGCAACCGTTGATATTCTACAAAACACTGGCGTTTCTTGCCCCACTTCTGTAAAAATTTTAGTCGTTGTGTACTCAGCTAATGAATTGGTTAATTTAAAGTGGCCATGAGCGCCAGCTCCTCTTGCATGCACAATTCTTTCTGGAATTCGTTCGTGATCAAAATGTGTGATTTTTTCTCTTAGAATAAAATCCTCTAAAAGTGTAGGCCCTCGTTTACCGTATTTCAATGAATTTTGGTTATCAGAAATAGGCAGACCTTGATTGGTGGTCATTTGGTCGTGGTTTTGATTCGAGGTTTGATGGAGTTCTTGCCCATTTCCGTAATATTCTGATTTATCATTATCTTGAGTCATTTTGTTTTCCTTAAATAGTATTAATTATTATTAAGATAAATATATTTTGACTTGTTATTTTCACCCTAGACACCGGTTAGTTAACTATACGAGACAGATGTTACACCGCCATGAATCACTAAATACTAGATAAGTATTTAATTTTTTGTGGCTAGGTGGTTCTAAAACTTACTAACCTGTTTAATTGGTTGGTCAAGTAAAGGTATATCTAAAGTAATTTTATATTTATTCTAATTCGGAAAACGTAGGAGATCGCCCTTATGTTATGTAAGAATTTCAGTCATATTAATCCTATATAAAAATGTTTAAAGTGTATTGGTGTGGTTTGAGCTCGAATTGATGGAAATTATTCAAACTAAGTATGCAAACTCGTAAGCGTTATCTTACGTAATTAACAGTCATTTACTCATTCTTGAAACCAAAATGATTTTGTAGACTAGGTCTTAGAGTTAAATCTCTAATGACTTTACATAAATATTTTTGAGGAAATAATCATGACAAATGCATCTGAAATAAAACCTGAAATGCCTGTAGTTTGTTCAGAAGACGGACAATTTGCTATCGTAGATCATATGGAAGGCTCTGATTTTATTAAACTAAAAAAAGATAAGTCAGGTGAACATCACTACATACCATTGGATTGGGTTATGTCAACAAAAGGTGGAAAAGTCAAAATTGATCGTCCTGGTGGCGAAGCCATGAACGAATGGATGACTGAAGAGGATATGGGATAACAATTAGTAGTACTAATCATTGCAGATGATTAAAAGTTCATCGGAATAGATACCTGCTATTTAGACATAACGGTTATGTTTAGATGGTGGGTATTTTTTATAGAAACTTACTATTTAATGCAACATTTTATAACTATTTATGATTGCTGATAAAGTAAGTTTGTCCAGTTAAATTAGTGACGTTCATGAACAACTAAATGAATGACTAATCTTGTTTAAGACGATTCCTACGTTCGGTAAAGATAATCTGCATTATTAACAAACGCTATATTTTGTATAGTAAATTTACAGGAATTTCCTGTTTTAAATGGAGAAAATTATGTCCACAGTTACAGGTTTATTTAATGATAAAGAAAGTGCGGAACGCGCATATAAATATGCTTTAGATACTGGTTATAGTTCAAGTGATATAGATGTAATCATGAGTAAAGAAACACGAGAACTTCATTATGGTGAACATGCTACCTTAGAAACAGAAGTTGGTAATAAATCTGCGGAGGGTGCGGCAATTGGTGGCGCCGTAGGTGCTACCATTGGAGCTATTGCAGCAGCAGTTGCAGCAGCCGGAACTGTTCTTGTATTGCCTGGATTAGGATTAGTTGTAGCTGGACCTTTAGCTGCTGGAATTGCAGGTGCAGGTGCTGGTGGTGTAGGTGCCGGTTTAGTCGGTGCATTAATAGGTTGGGCTATTCCTCAGGAAACACTTAAAGAATATGAAGATGGTTTGAAAAATGGAGGAATTGTTATTGGCGTGAATTCTAAATCAGATGAAGATCGTGATAGATTTCGAAATGATTGGACCACAAATAATGGACAGCACATTCACAGCTAAGTAATTTATAAAGATATTATAGATTAAGGCCACTAACACTAGTGGCCTTTTTTATATGTTCATAGATCAATGAATAATAAGTGTAAAAATGATATTACATCCATAATATACACTGTAATTAATTATGATTTTTACATATCACATTAACCTAAAATGCTTTTGTCATTGAAGTAATACGGCAGTCAGTTTTACTGACTAGCTTCATCTAATAAAATTATTGATATTGAATCATTCATGCTACCCATTATTGTATATTTAGACTTGGAAACCACCGGCGCTACCCCGCTAAGAGATCGCATCACTGAGATTGCATTAGTTAGGGTCGAGGATGGAGTTGAAACTGCGCGATGGCAAACCTTGGTGAATCCACAAACAACAATTCCTCCTTTTATTGAAAAATTGACTGGTATTTCAAATACAATGATTCAAAATGCACCAACATTTGCAGAGGTTGCCGATGAATTATCAACATTTTTAACGGGTGCGGTCATGGCTGCTCATAATGTTAGATTTGATCATGGCTTCTTAAAAAGCGAATACAAAAGACTAGAACAAAACTTTAAACAACGTCTTTTATGTACTGTAAAACTATCACGTAAACTTTATCCAGAACATAGAAAACATAGCTTAGATGCTATTATGGCTCGCCATAATCTAACCACTGAAAAGCGACATCGTGCGATGAATGATGTTGAACTGATGATTGGATTCGTTGATTCTGCTCAAAAAGAGTTAGGTATTAATCGAGTGGCTCAAGTAGCCAAAGAGCTATCAAAACAGCCCAGCTTACCCCGTCATATTGATCAAAACTTAGTGAATGAAATTCCTGAAACATCAGGTGTATATCTTTTCTATGGAGACAATGAACTTCCGTTATATATTGGGAAGAGTGTCAAATTACGTGATAGGATAATGTCTCACTTTAGTGGTGATCATGCTTCTTCAAAAGAAATGCGGATTTCTCAAGAAATTAAACACATAGAATGGATAGAGACACCAGGAGAATTAGGTGCTTTATTACTAGAATCAAAATTAGTCAAAGAGATGCAGCCAATTTATAACCGCCAACTTAGACGTCAGCGTCAGTTATTTAGTTGGCAAATATCGGACAACCCTGCACATTTCCCTCAAATTAAATTAATTAATGCATCAGAAATAGAACCGACGATGTTAAGTAATTTATATGGTAGCTATCGATCAAAAAGACAAGCACTGGAAGCATTAAAAAATATTGTCGATACGCATAATCTTTGTAAAAAAGCATTAGGCTTAGAGTCAGGTAAAGGACGTTGTTTTGCGTCTCAGCTAAAAAAATGTAAAGGTGTCTGTGAAGGTAACGAATCTCCGACTCTTCATCAACTTAGACTGTTACAAGCCTTATCAGTACATAAGTTAAAAGCATGGCCTTATTACGGTAAGCTGGGGGTGAAAGAGGTTTGCCTGTCATCAGGTAAAACCGCTATTCATATTATTGAACAATGGTGCCATATTACAACGGTAGATAACGAATCAGACTATCAAGATGCTTTAAGCGGCCAGTCTATTTTTGCCTTTGACTACGATACGTATAAATTATTATTGAAAGCATTAAACAGTAATAAATATCAAATAATCCAACTTAATAACTAGTTAGCGAGCAGACGCTATGTTTCCAATTTCAATTATAATTATTTCATTGTTTTTTACTATTGGTGGAATAGCTCATTTTGTTTTAATAGAAAAGTTTATTTCGATAATGCCAAGTTATCTAGCTTATCCAAGAGCGTTAGTAATCATTAGTGGAGTATTCGAGTTGCTAGGTGGGATGGCTATTTTATTTCCTCAAACTCGTAAAGTTGCTGGTTATGGACTTATTGCCTTAATAATTGCTGTTTTTCCAGCAAACATCAATATGGCTTTGCATCCTCAACAATACCCAACAATACCTTTAATATTACTTTGGTTACGATTACCATTACAATTCATATTTATTTGGTTTGTATGGCGAGCCATTAAATTAACAACAAAATGACCCTCATTAATCTAGATATATATCACGATCTTAATAGTTGTTAAAGACAAGCAGTGCATACAATAAAAAAGTCTAAAATATTAATTTTCTTCCATGACATCATTCAGATTAATCGTACCATCAACATTCTTTTTAAACGCACCACTAAATGCATTACTGAAAATACTCCAGAATCCAGCCCAAACGTTTTTGTTTGGATCTTCTAGTTGGCCTTCAAAAGGTATGCGTAATGCAAATTGATCTTTTTGATGGTTTTCAAATAGTCCAACAAAAGTAGATGCAACGGATTTCCAAATAGATTTCAATAGATTGTTGTCTTTTTTAAGCGATTCAAACTCAATATTAGTCACTATAGGTTTAACGTAACCTACCACTTGTCCATTTAAGGCTGCGGCTTCACCATAAATACTTATATTGCCCTTTTTAAAATTAAGTGCAGCTAATTCGGCAAAATAATCATTAAAATAAGTAAGATCCGCATTCTCAAGTTTTAATGCTAAATCAAAATTAGGTATTTTGGATAATGTATTCATTTTTCCATCAATATTCAGTTTGCCACCACCAATAGATGTGCCTGTGATTTTAATATTAGAAGGTAAGGTCTGCTCTTTATTAATGACATTACTGATATTAGTGATGTTAGAAAATAGGTCTTTGATGTAAATATTAATATTAGGCTCGGCTGACCAATCTATGTATGATATTTTGCCATTGTGTACTTCGAATCTATTGATATCAAAAGGTACAAGTGATTTTAAAAGTCCAAGCCAGTCAGAATCTGCACCTGTTTGAGCCTTAGCGAATTTTATATCTGGATTGTACAAATCGACTTCAGATACAACTTTGCCATCAAAAAGAGCACGCCACTGAATTGCAAGATCAATTTTTTTGATTGCTAAAAAGGGTTCTTTTAAACCACCTTTTTCTTTTAGCAAAACTAAGTCGTCTATTTGATAAGCGCCACGCCAAAGATGTATATTAACGTCACTAATTTTTCCACTATAACCTTCTAATGCATTGATTTGATTGTTAACATAATCTTTTACCCAGCCTTCAAGAGCAAAATTTATTACAATTAAAATAATGATAAGAGGAATAATGACCCAAAGGGCTATGTCTCTTTTGCGATGACTATTCATTTACATCTCCTATCATTCAGTATTTTCTGCAATTTTATTAGGAATTATTTTGCGATTATATTTTGACAACTCATAGGTTTTACAAAATTCTGCACCAATAAATAGAATCATGCATGAATATGATACCCAAAGCATTAAAAGTACTAGTGAGCCGGCAGCGCCGAAAGTTGATTCTGGTTTTGCGATACCAAAATAGAAGTTTAGAGTGGACTCACCGATTTCGAAAAGAATAGTTGCTAGAACACCACCCATTAATGCAGAACGCCATTTAATATCTGCATCGGGCAATATTTTATAAATTAGAGTGAATAACGATGTAACAATAGACAGAGAAGTTATTAACGTTATTACTGCAATTAACAAAGTGAAAGATGTAGAAAATTGCATCGTTATCCAATCACTAAATAGTGTAATTAAGGCAGTTAACGATAATGAAACTAATAATAAAAGCCCCAAAATTAATACAATACCAAAAGATATTAATCGCGTTCTAAGAAAGATGAGTATTCCAGCTGATTTTTTAACTTCAACCTGAAAAATGTTATTTAAAGAACGCTGTAAGTTAGCAAATAATCCAGTTGCACCAAATGATAGCGTTAACATGCCTGCTATTAACGCCCATTTATCTCTGTCTTCTCGCTGTGTTTCTTCTACAATTTTAAACAGGCTGTTAGCCGTGTCTTTACCGAGGATCTGACTGAGTTGGCCTGATACCAATGACTGTACTTGTTGTGAATCAAAAGCAAGAGCAGCAATTGACATGATTATTATGATTAAACCAGGAAATGAAAAAATTGCATAATAGGCCGCGGCAGCACTGTTTGTAAAAGGATCATCTGAAAACCAATTTTTAAATGATTGAGTAAGTAGCTCTAACATCTGATGCTCCTTGAAATTCTTTAACGTATTTACAACTATTAATTTCTTACTCTTTTTAAAATTGGTTTAAATTAGTCTTTAGATCAAAACAAGCCACATCTTAATTGATGCAGCTTGCTGATTATAGATAAAGCGTATGCAGATTATTTTTTCACTACAATACCATTCTTAACAGATTTTACGCCTTTGACTTTAGATACAATATTTTTAGCCTTAATTTTAAGCGCTTCTGTAGATACAAAACCGCTTAACAATACTTCACCTTTGAATGTTTCAACACTGATCTTAAGTGATTTTAGACTCTCTTCAGCAAGTAATTGAGTCTTAGCTTGTGCTGTTATCCAACTGTCACTGGCAACTTGCTTGACTTCACTTTCTCCCGTCATAACTTTTTGTTCGGTGTACTCAGCTTCATCTAACGTGCCATCGTTATCATGATCTGCTTTTGCAATTCTCGCTTTAGTGAATGATGGATCTTTGCTAAGTTCACTAGCGCTCAATACACCGTCCTTATTGGTATCAAACATAGTAAAAGTTTGATGGTTAGGCGATTGATTATCTCCCATGGTCATCGAATCTGACTCATGAGCACAAGCACTAATGACAAACCCAGAAACCGCAATTGCTACGATCGATTTTGTTAGATTGTTCATAACTATTTCCTTAAATTAAAAATCCAAAACTTACATTGATTTGGTACTCTAATTATATGCAAAGAACGTAATGCAAAGAAGACCACTTCCGCTCATACTGGCGTCAGATAAATACTACATAAGTATTTTTCATCAAGGCCTTCATTAATAGTCCTTCATTTTTATAAGTTAACTTACGCTTTTAATGAGAATGCGAATTTTTTTAAACAATGCAGACCTCTAAACATTACGTTTTATTATTTACACTAAAATTATCTCAACGAATAGATAAAATTTAACATGAGATCTCTCGCTCAACATAATCTTGTAGGATAATTCTTACAATCTATTACTTAATAGCTGATTGTAAGACATTAATAGTTGTATAAAATAATTTGTATTATGAATGGATTTTTAAGCATTTATGAAAATTGATTGTTAGGTTAAACGACTGATTGAAACTCAGAAGTGACTGAAATTTAAACTGAACTTAAGTTATGTTTAATGTTTATTTTTTGTAAATTTACTGTCAATAGAATTTTTAAACTTAAGTAAAGGAGATTGTCATGACTAGTTCAACAATTATTCTGATCATTTTAATATTAATTTTAGTGGGTGCCTTACCTTCTTGGCCACATAGTAAAAGCTGGGGTTATGGACCTAGCGGCGGGGTAGGTTTGATTCTTGTGATCGTTTTGATATTGCTTTTAATCGGACGTATTTAAGCAAACTGAAGACATATACCTCATTTTATTATTATATTTAGCAATGCGAATTAATAAGGTTGCACTCCTAAAGGCGTGAATGCTGGGTATCAAAAACACGTAACGTATTAGTTCACGATATTCACAATGAAAGTCATTAATCTAGTATTTTCTGGTTTTAAATCATATTCAAATTAATTTACTTTGATGTATCTCTTTGATCTAAAAGCAGCCATTAAGTTAATTAAACTCAGGGGATATTCAAGACAATGCTGTACTTGAACTTAACACTAAACCATCAAGGATAATCTAAAATATAAACTCCATCATATGACAAACATGAGTGGGGGTTTTGCTAGACACGAGTTCCATTAATAATATTTGTATAAGATAATTGGACTTAGAGTAATAATGTCATTTATGGGCGTTATGCTGTTAGTAACTATATTGTATGATTTAGAAAAAAGCACATAATATTCCAATGACAAAATGTATTATAGCAATCTATGATTTTATTTATAGTTATAAAGCATAATGCTTTCTAAGGAAGTTTATTATGGCTACTGAACATCTTGAATATATAATTTATATCGCTCTTGTAATTTTAGTTTGTATCTCATTATTGGCACGTTTCAGCTCAATCCCTACTAAGTTATCTGGCATTTTTATACGCTCAGCGAATATTGTTCAGATTAATGGTAAAGATGGTGCTCTCTCGCCTGAACAGATCAAAGCTATTTTGACTAAGCTTGATAATCAAGAGGGTACTAATTTCTTAAACAAACATTTAGCCGTTGAAGCAGCCATTGTCGATGGACCTTTAGTAACGGGTAATGCGGTGAAGCTATTAATCGATGGCCCAATCACTTACGACGAAATGTTTTTAGCTATAAATAATGCTAAAAATCACATCAACATGGAAACTTTCATTATAGAAAATGATGAAGTCGGCCAACGATTTATTAAGCTTTTAGTAAAAAAACAGCAGAGTGGAGTTCAAGTAAACTTGATTTACGATAGTGTTGGATCATTTAATACTCCAAACGATTTTTTCAAACAGCTTAAGGATAACGGAGGGAATATCTTAGAGTTTAACCCTGTTAATCCGCTCAAAACTCGCAAAGACTGGGCACTAAATTTGCGTGATCATCGTAAGCTCTTAATTGCTGATGGTGAAGTCGCATTTACTGGTGGTATTAATATCAGCAGTGTATATTCCAGCGGATTTTCCGGTAAAAAGCGATCAACTAATAATGAAATTAAGTGGCGCGACACTCATTTACGTTTAGCAGGGCCGGTGGTAAGCGAATTCCAAAAAATGTTTATAACGACTTGGAACGAGCAAAAAGGTGAGCCATTAGTAGATGCTAATTACTTTCCTGAGATTAAACAGCAAGGAAAAGAAGTGGTCCGAGCCATTGGCAGCTCTCCTGAACAACCATACTGCCAAATGTATGTAACCTTATTATCAGCTATTAATAGTGCGGAATCACAAGTACTTATAACAAATGCTTACTTCGTTCCAGATCAACAACTCCTTACAGCATTAAAAAATGCAGCGCAGCGAAATGTAGAAGTAAAATTATTATTACCTAGTAAATCAGATTCAAATTTGGTGTTTTATGCATCACGGTCTTTTTATGATGAACTACTGAGGGCCAACATCAAAATTTATGAAAGGCAGGATGCATTATTACATGCGAAAACCACATTAATAGATAGTGTTTGGTCAACCATCGGATCAACCAACCTGGATTGGCGAAGTTTCATCAATAATCAGGAGATTAATGCAGTGGTTTTAGGGCAAAATTTCGGTAGTCAAATGCAATTGATGTTTGAAAATGATTTAAACTTTTCAAAACTAATAACACTCAAAGAATGGAGAAATAGATCACTAATAGTTCGTTTGAAAGAAAGAGCTGCACGTTTATGGGAACGGTTTTTATAAGCTTCTCAAGAATCTATAATAATGCAGCCCAATATACCAATCTATAGAATTTAATAAAGCCAATACTTAAATGATAAGTTCATCATTTACACAGCGAAATATTTGATTAAAGCATTATTTAAGTTAGAAAAACCACCTGTAATCTTATTCCTACGAAACGTTCATGAAACGACTGACATTGTTCAGAATTTGTCATCAATATAATGTTTTCTATAATTGAAAGGCGTCAGGACTACTTGTACTTCTTAGATGTCGCTTAATTATGATTATATAAATTCAATGACAGAACAAGAGTTTCCCAATTAATTATTACGAGTACTAGGAGAGTGAGTATGGCAATACAATCGGTAAGTTTAGAACAATATAACGGCATCAACTGGAGTGCTATTTTAGCAGGTGGTTTAGCTGCAGCAACATTTGCTATTCTTTTATCAATTTTAGGGGCAGGTTTAGGATTTTCAATAATTTCGCCTTGGTCAAACAGCGGAATAGATGCGTCAACATTTGGTATCTCTGCAATCATTTGGGTGTCAGTTACACAAATAATCTCCTCAGGAATGGGTGGGTTTTTAGCTGGTAGACTTAGATCTAAATGGTTTGGTGCTCATGCCGATGAAATCCATTTTACTGATTCAGTTCATGGCTTTTTAACTTGGGCAATTGCGCTTATCATTAGTGTTGTTTTGTTCACTTCATTAATGGGATCATTCTTAAATAAAGGAATTCAAACTGCTCAAGTTGTAACTAGTACCGTAGCAAAGGCAGGTGTAGGCGCAGCGAGCATGATGGATGATACACAAACATATTATTTAGAATCACTTTTCCGTACTAATGGTGATGCAAATAATCAAGATCCTGCAAAAGCTAATAACATGAAAAATATGATGCCTGAAGTAGGAAGGATTTTTGCAGAAAGCGTCAAAAACGGCAGTATCTCAGATAAAGATTCAACATATTTGAGTCAATTAATAGCTCAAAACACAGGTATGACAACAGAAGAGGCAAAACAAAATATTGATAAAACGTTTGCATCTATAACTGAGCTTAAAACAGCGGCGAAAGATGCAGCAGATAAAGCACGTAAAGCATCTGCTTACATTACGTTATGGGCATTTATTGCCTTATTGATTGGTGCCTTTACTGCTAGCTATGCTGCAACAGTGGGTGGTCGTCAACGCCGTAATGTTTTTCAAAATTCTTAGATTTTAACTTTATTAGGAGATAGTTATGCGTTCAGTACTTTTATGGTTTCTTGGTGTTCCTATTCCAATCATCATTTTGATAGCAATTTTTTTCCATTGATTTGAAGCAACATTAATTGAGAATCTAATGAATAGAGAAAAGTGACAGGCTTGTTTGAAGTCGACATTATATGATGTAAATTCAAGCATAATCACCATCACTTTAAGAAGAACATATTTATACCGTAATTAAGGTATATATCTGACGTACCAAAGGCGGAAAAAGCTTGAGAGTGCCTACTCAACATTAGCTTCTATCAAAACCAGTTATAGCTAATTAATAAGGCATCTCAAAAAGAAGATAACACGCTCGATAGTGACTAACTGCGAAACGATGCTCTTACAAATGGCAGCATATGCACACTAGTTGGAGGAAGGATTGGTGTCATTACAGAAGTAGTTATTGCTGCTGCTAATGTCAATCGATTTGTTACCAGTCCCGTTTATAACGGGATTGGTGATGATAGTTGGGGAGCTTATTTAGGGGGATAGGTACTCCATTCGTCGCCGGTAATATGGTTTCTTAACACTTAGCTGATCTAGTCTATGTTTTCATAAACATGGTAGTAGGGTGTCAATTGCGTATGCAGGCAATAAAAAGTAAACAACCTAAGCTCAGGCTTTTATTAATGATTCGATAACTGAGCTTGATAAGATAAATTCAAGCGATTATATGTTATCGATTTTCATAAACAATGTTATGGTTCGAATTCTAACTTTAATAAATATCGTCTACATTCGTAATCTAGAGCTAACATTATAAATCTTAAATGATTAAGGCTACCACACGGTGACTTTTTTATTATTTAGCCAATCTAAAATGAACTGTCTGTAACTATTGAGAACTTTTCGTTTCAGAAGCTCATTAAAAAACCATAAACTAAAGCTTTGACAAATATATGTTCTCGCAACTTATTTAGATTTGTTATCTTCAATTTAATAAGGCGGTAAGTTATTGTTAAATATGTTTTTATTATTTAACGTCGTTAGTAAGAGTATTCTTACAGCAGCTTAAGGATCAACCTATCGATTGCATTAAACAAAAAGGTTTAAATAGAAGCTAGTTATAAGATTTAAGAATCAATTTAACTAAATAAATACAATTTATTTTTATCTTTTTAGTGAGGAATTATCATGAATATGGATCAAGTAGAAGGAAATTGGAAACAATTAAAAGGGAAAGTTAAACAACAATGGGGTAAGTTGACGGATGATGACATAGATGTGATTGAAGGCAATAGGCAAGAGTTATCAGGAAAGATTCAAGAAGCCTATGGATGTAATAAAGCGGAAGCTGAAAAGCAAATAAGCGAGTGGGAAAAAGGCTTCTAGACCGCTCATTTTAGAATTCTCCATATTTATTCGAAACCCCATACTAATTCAGGTATGGGGTTTATTTGTAATTATTGCCTTAGTTTTAAAGGCAATGCTCAAGACGGTATCAATTTCATTGGAGTGGCTACACTATCCCGTACCTAGATGATAAATTAAACTATCATCAAAACAGGAACACGAGATGGCAAACAGAAAATACGACCAGCAACTAAAAGATAGCGTTATAAAGGAAGTCATCATCGG
>Ga0307486_1000086_pt1 | contig 109418 bp, 97 predicted proteins | sample CBIW02metaG_FD_203663 | JGI IMG/M metagenome (GOLD analysis project Ga0307486, IMG submission 203663) | Sea-ice brine microbial communities from Beaufort Sea near Barrow, Alaska, United States - CBIW 0.2 | ecosystem: Environmental > Aquatic > Marine > Coastal | place: USA: Alaska | collected...
GCTGAGTTGTGTTCCTCGATGCGCGCCCGTTCAATGGGCAAGCTGTCGATTAACATGCATAACATGTCGGCCTCGAGATCTGCCTTGCCGGCAGCCAATCGAAGCCCCTCTTCGCGGTCTATTACCTGCTCTCGGCGCATAGGGCGATGTGTTGAGTAGCCGTTCTGGCTAGTGACAGGCTCCAGGTTGAGTGCCACGCCAGTCCAGCGCAGCACACAATGGCTAAGCTGCTCCGGACTGATGGGTTTGCTCATGTAGTCGTTCATGCCGCATTGCAGCAGTCTACGCCGTTCATCAGCAAGGGCATGGGCGGTCAGCGCGATAATAGGCCGCGGTTCGCATCCGGCGAGCTGCTCGCGCAGCCGCAGTTCGGTTGTGGTCTCTCGACCGTCCATACCCGGCATCTGCACGTCCATGAAAATCAGGTCAACCGCTTCGCCGGCTAGCAGCTCCAGTGCCTCTTCACCACTGGAGGCGGTGAGTACCTGCGCACCCATTTGCGTGAGAAAAGTCTCGACCAGTTTCAGATTCGCTGCATTATCATCGACACACAGAATGCAAACCGACGGGTGTGTGCTGACTAAATGCTGGGACAGAGTGACTGGTTCTGGTCTGAACAGACGGTTGATAGCCCGCGATAACCTTCGCGCGCACACGGGACGAGAGAGAACCTGACATTCCCCGGGCGACAGTTGATCAAGTTCAGGGTACTGCTCAGTGGTGTCGGTAAGCACGATGGTCTTGCATCCGCCCTCACTAGAATGACGATTGACCCGTTCTATCAACGCCTCGTATCGGTCGGTCACGGCGCTGCTGATCAACACCAGATCGACGTGCTGGGGCGTGTGTCGTCGGGCAGCCAAGTCTTCTTCGAGTAGGCTAATATGTTCGTAGTTGCACGTTTCAAGCCCGAGGTCCTCCAGGCAGTGCAGCAGGGTCTGGCTACTCAGAACCAAGGGTTCTAGAACCGCAGCGCGCAGACGAACCAGAGGTTTTTCCGGCAGGTCGTCGTTCGTCTGACTGGATTTCTGCAATCGTACGGTGAGCCAGAACTCGGAGCCTTCACCCGCTGCGCTGTGCAGCCCGATTTCGCCCTGCATCTGCTCTACCAGTCGCTTGGCTATCGTCAGTCCCAGGCCGGTCCCGCCCGCATGACGGGACATCGAGTTATCAGCCTGGCTGAACGCCTGGAAAAGTGACTTCTGCTGGATCGGTGTCAGGCCGACACCGGTGTCGGTCACACTGATGCGTAGTAATGCTTGGTTTTCATCCTCTTGTTCGAGCATGGTCCTGATGCTCACCGATCCCCGCTGGGTAAACTTGATGGCGTTACTGATCAAGTTGGACAAAATCTGCTTGAGACGCAGTGCATCGCCACTCAGGCCGATGGGTGTATCGCGGTAAATGATGCTGACCAGCTCGAGTTTTTTCTGGTGAGCCGCGGGCGCGAGCATGGTCAGGGTGTCCTGAATCAGATCGCGGAGGTTGAACGGCAGGTCGTCGAGTATTAATTTACCCGCTTCAATCTTCGAGAAGTCGAGAATTTCATTGATGATTACCAGCAGATTGTCTGCGGAGTTTTCGATTGTCCCCAGGTAGTCCTGTTGCCGATTGCTCATTTCGGTACGCTGCAGCAGATTGCTGAAGCCGATTATGCCGTTGAGTGGCGTCCGCAACTCATGGCTCATGTTGGCAAGAAACTCCGACTTGATACGGCTGGCCTCCAGCGCCGTTTTACGTGCCATATCCAACTCGATATTCTGCACTTCAATGGTTTCGAGGGTCTGACGCAAATCTTCTGTTGCCTGGTCAATATTCTGTTGCAGCTCTCCCTGGGCACTTTGCAGTGTCTCGGCCATCGCATTTATGCCATTGGCCAGATCGTCGATCTCTCGGCTGCCCTGCTCGCCCAGTCGAACATCCAACTGTCCCCGGCTGATCCTGCTCACAGCATGGTTAGCCCGGGTGATCGGATCACTGATACGCCGCGCCAGACTACTGACAACCAGTCCGATTAACGTTAGCCCGATCAGGATCAGCACCAGGGTATGCAGCAGTATTTGGTAGCGACGCAAATCGAGGTTCCCGTGGCTCAGTTCCACCTCCAGCCAGCCCAGTAGTGCATCAGCCTCATAGTCGGGTGAAGTGATCGTACGTAATTCGCTGGTGGCCAAAAGGGGCAGCAGGAAGCGGCTACTATTATCGCTTTGTCGTACCTGCAGTCCGGTTCCTGCGCCAAGGTTATCAACTCCCAGGGTCAGTTCGGGTGCATGCATCTGGGGGCCGCTATGCTCGAGTACCAGGCGACCACTGTCATACAAACTCACGGCACGTACATCGGGCCGGTTAAGCGTGGCGGCCAGGTGAGATCTCAATTGTTCAGGCTCGCCGGCGAGCAAGACGGTAGCGGCTCTGCTCTGCAGATGTTCGACTGTCATGAAGCCACGTTCAAGCAACTGCCGGTTAAGGTCGGTGATCGCCTGCCAGCTAAAATAGCCGCCCAGTGCGAGTAGCACTGCACCTGCTGGTAACAGGGTCATCAATAGGATTCGCGCCTTGAGGCCTATGTCATTCATTGTGTATCCCTCTCTCCGTTGCCGGTATCATAGGCGGACTGAATGAAAAGAGCACCGGGCGCGCAACCCGGCTCCTGGCCCTAAAGGTGCAAGATGACTATTGATTTTCCAACCGTCGCCGATTTTGTCGGCAACACGCCGCTGGTTCGCCTGCAACGAATCCCCGGCAACACCAGTAACACCATACTGGCCAAGCTTGAAGGCAACAATCCTGCAGGGTCGGTGAAGGACCGTCCGGCGCTGTCGATGATTGAGCTGGCCGAGCTGCGCGGTGAGATAAGCCCCGGCGATACCCTGATTGAGGCGACCTCCGGCAACACCGGTATCGCATTGGCAATGGTGGCGGCGATTAAGGGTTATCGTATGGTGTTGATTATGCCCGATAACATGAGCTCCGAGCGCAAGGCGGCGATGAGCGCCTACGGTGCGGAACTGATTCTGGTCAGCCGCGAGGCCAGTATGGAAGGGGCCCGGGATCTGGCCATGCAAATGCAAAGTGAGGGCAAGGGCAAGGTGCTGGATCAGTTTGGTAATGTCGACAACGCCGAGGCGCACTACCGCACAACCGGGCCTGAGCTCTGGCACGATACCCACGGCACCATCACCCATTTCGTCAGCTCAATGGGGACTACTGGGACCATCATGGGGACCTCGCGTTACCTCAAGGAGCAAAACCCGGCGATCCAGATTGTCGGTCTGCAACCTGTTGAGGGTGCGTCAATTCCCGGTATTCGCCGCTGGCCCGAGGCCTACATGCCGAGCATCTTTGAGGCGGAGCGGGTTGACCGGATCATCGATATGGGCCAGGACGAGGCGGAAATCATGATGCGTCGTCTCGCCCGCGAGGAAGGTATTTTCTCTGGCGTGTCTTCCGGCGGATCCGTGGCTGCTGCGTTGCAGTTATCGAAGGAGGTCGAGAACGCAGTGATTGTGGCGATTATCTGTGATCGCGGCGATCGCTACCTGTCCACCGGAGTGCACGACCCCAAACCATGAAAGCCTTCCGTGGGCGGCCGCGCAAAACCGCTGATGCGCCTGCAGCGATCGGGCAACGCATCGAGCTGGAGTTGGAGCGTCTCAGCCATGATGGCCGGGGTATAGGCCGCTGGCAGGGCCGGACGGTATTTGTCGATGGCGGCTTGCCTGGCGAAAAAATCATGGCGAGGGTGCTCAAGGCGCGCAGCAAGCTGATCGAAACGCGCGTCGATAAGGTCTTGCAGGCCAGTCCTGAACGGTTGCAGCCTACCTGTCGACACGCTGATCTGTGTGGCGGCTGTAGCCTGCAGCATATGCCACACACGACACAACTCCAGATTAAGCAACAGGCCCTGGCCCAGCAATTGCAGCATTTTGCCGGGGTTGAACCAGAAAAGTGGATGCCACCGTTGCTGGGGCCGGCGTATGGTTATCGGCAGCGCTCGCGCCTGGCGCTGCGCTGGGATAGGCGACAGGGTCGGCTCGAGGTGGGTTACCGGCAACGATTCAGTAGTGATCTGGTCGAGGTGACTCAGTGCCCGATTCTGGTGCCAGAGCTGGAGGCGTTGGTGCAGGCTTTAGGCCCGGTGCTGTCCGAACTGGATGGCCGTGCCGGATTGGGTCACGTAGAGCTGATCGCCGCTCAGTTGCCGGTTGTGTTGGTGCGTCATATGCAGCCCTTGTCGCTGACTGATCTTGAGCGGCTTCGGGTATTGGTGTTCGCGCATAGCGCTGAATGCTGGCTCCAGCCGGGTGATATCGATACGTTGCATTGTATCTCTGGGACGGGCGCGGCGCCTGCTTACGCGCTCGCCGATCAGGGGTTGAGGCTGGAGTTCGCCCCAGGGGATTTCATTCAGGTGAATGCGGCGGTCAACCAGCAGATGATTAATCAGGCGATGCAGTGGCTGGTGCCTCAACCGGGCGAGCGTATTCTTGATCTGTTTTGCGGCGTGGGTAATTTCAGCCTGCCTTTGGCCAGTGCGGGCGCGCTGGTGACCGGTATTGAAGGCGATGAACAGATGGTTTCGCGCGCTCGTACAAACGCGGTAAACAATAATTTACCGTCGGCGCACTTTTTACAGGCGGATCTGTCCAAGCAGCTTGATCAGCAATTGCTTGATGAAGGATACGATGCGGCGCTATTGGATCCGCCCCGTGAGGGCGCTGAGCGACTGGTAGAAACGCTGGCGCGAATGAAGGTGGGCAGGATTCTCTATGTGTCCTGCAATCCGGCGACCCTGGCGCGTGATGCAGGTATGCTGGCGGCGCAGGGTTACCGGCTGCAAAAGGTCGGAGTGATGGATATGTTTGCCCAGACTGCCCATGTCGAGGCAATGGCATTGTTTGTTCACGGCACCCCTTCCGGTGCCGAGCGCAAAGCCCAATAGAGTGAAAAAAGTGTCAAACAACTCGTACGAATCAAGTGATCTGTCTTAATGGTACAGGTCAGGGCTTTATACCCCACCAACAGTGATGGAAGCGTCGATATAGACGCATGGCTCGAGCGTATTCATCAGCGGGTGACGCTCTCCTCGCCTGAGATTCTGCGTGAGGCTTGCGAGTGGGCCTTGCAGCTCGAACAGGACGCTGTCGCGGCGGAAAATATCTGGGCTGAAGGCGCTAACAGTTACACCACGGGTCTGGAAATGGCTGAAATACTGGCCGAACTCAAGCTGGATCAGGACTCATTGGTTGCAGCCGTCATTTATCGGGCGGTACGTGAGCGCAAGACTGATCTGCCTGCTGTGGCACGTCGCTTTGGAGAGGTTGTTGCCGGACTGGTTGACGGCGTGCAGCGCATGGCCGCCATCAGCGTTTCGCAGAATCCGTCGAAAGCGGCGGCTTTCAGCTCCCAGTCCCAGGTCGAGAACCTGCGCAAAATGCTTGTCACTATGGTTGATGATGTACGCGTTGCCCTGATCAAGCTGGCGGAGCGTACCTGTGCTATCCGTGCGGTCAAGGATGCGCCGGAGGAAAAACGCTACCGCGTCGCGCGCGAGGTATTCGACATCTACGCACCTCTGGCCCATCGACTCGGTATCGGTCACATCAAATGGGAGCTCGAGGATCTGTCATTCCGATATATCGAGCCCTTGCAGTACAAGCAGATCGCCCAGCTGCTCGATGAGCGTCGACTGGATCGGCAGGAATATATCGACGAGGTGATGGGCCAGCTCCGCGAACAACTGGAAGAGGCAGGCATACAGGCGGAAATCACCGGACGAGCGAAACATATCTATTCGATCTGGCGCAAGATGCGTAGCAAGAACATCGATTTCAGCCAGGTCTACGATGTGCGGGCGGTAAGGGTGCTGGTCCCGCTGGTGCGTGATTGCTATACCTCGTTGGGTATAGTGCACAGCCTTTGGAGGCATATCCCCAAGGAGTTCGATGATTACATCGCCAATCCCAAGGAGAACGGTTATCGCTCCTTGCATACTGCGGTGGTTGGTCCTGGTGGCAAGGTAATGGAGGTGCAGATCCGCACTCAGGGCATGCACGAGGAGGCCGAACTGGGCGTGTGCGCCCATTGGCGCTACAAGGGCACGGATACCGCAAGTTCTTCTTCCAATGCCTACGAGGACAAGATCGCCTGGTTGCGTCAAGTGCTCGAATGGCACGAGGAGATGGGTGATATTGGTGGACTGGCCGAACAGTTGCGGGTGGACTTCGAGCCCGATCGCATCTATCTGTTTACGCCTGATGGCCACGTATTGGACGTGCCCAAGGGTGCGACGCCGCTGGACTTCGCGTATCGGGTGCACACGGAAATAGGGCACAGCTGCCGGGGCGCCAAGGTGAACGGACGTATCGTGCCGCTGAGTTATATCTTGCAGACCGGTGAGCACGTGGAGATCATCACCGGCAAGCACAGTGGGCCGAGCCGCGATTGGCTCAATCCCAATCTGGGTTATGTCAATACGTCCAGGGCCCGGGCCAAGGTCCAGCACTGGTTCAAGCAGCAGGCCCGGGAGCAGAATGTGCTGGCCGGCAAACTTATGCTTGACCGTGAATTAACCCGGCTGGCACTCAATGGTGCCGACTATGCGCAGCTGATCGACAAGTTGAGCATTCGCAGTCAAGACGATCTGTTTGCTGCGATTGGCTCCGGTGACATTCGTCTGATGCATGTGGTCAATGTGGCCCAGCAGCTACTCGAGCCAGACCGCCACAGCGAGCAGTTGGAATTGATTCCGCGACGCCCGAGCAAGCCGAGTCGCCGGAGTGACATATCCATTCAAGGCGTCGGTAACCTTCTTACCCAGCTGGCCGGCTGTTGCCAGCCGGTCCCCGGTGATCCCATTACCGGCTACATTACGCTCGGCCGTGGAGTGACCGTGCACCGTGCAGATTGTGCCACCGCGATGCAGCTGCAGGATCGGGACTCGGACCGCCTGATAGAAGTTAACTGGGGCAGCGAGCGGATACAGACCTATCCGGTCGAAATTTACATCAAGGCTTATGACCGCTCTGGTCTACTGCGCGATGTGTCGCAGATGCTCGCTAACGACAAGATAAACGTACTCGAAGTCAGCACCCGAACCAGCAAGGATGATAACTACGCGGCCATGCTACTCACCGTAGAAGTGCCCAACATCAATATGCTGGGGCGCTTGCTGGCGCGTATTAGTCAACTGCCGAACATCATTGAAGCACGTCGTAATCGTAAGGAAATTCAGTCGTGAGCTATCAGCTAGATGATTTGCTGTATCTGATGGAGCGCTTGCGTGATCCGCAACATGGCTGCCCCTGGGATCAACAGCAGACCTTTGAAAGCATAGTGCCGCATACGCTGGAAGAGGCTTATGAGGTGGCCGATGCGATTGCTGAGGGTGATTATCCTCAGCTTGCCGGAGAGCTGGGAGATTTACTGTTTCAGGTGGTCTACTACGCACAGCTGGGTCGGGAGGCAGATCATTTCAATTGGGATCAAGTGGTTGATGGCATTACGCGCAAGCTGGTTCGGCGCCATCCTCATGTGTTTCCAGATGGACATTTGCGCACGCCTGCAGGGTCTTTTACACTCGATTCCGATCAGGTCAAACAACGCTGGGAGGAAATTAAGTCGCAGGAACGCCTTGAAAAGGCTACCAGGCCAGAGCAGCTTTCTTTACTCGACGACGTCCCGCACGCGTTGCCCGCCTTGAGCCGAGCGCAGAAATTGCAAAAGCGCGCCTCGCGGTCGGGCTTTGACTGGGCTCAGTCGGGACCCGTTGTCGAGAAGATTGCCGAGGAGCTGGATGAGGTACGAGAGGCTTTGGCCAGAGGTGATAAGAAGGCTGTGGCTGATGAAATGGGGGACCTGCTATTTTCGGTGGTTAACTTGGCGCGACATCTTGAAGTCGATGCCGAAACGGCTCTGCGTCAAGGCAACGACAAATTCGAGCGCCGCTTCCGTTATATTGAGCGACAGCTTGCCGAGCGGGCGCTGGCGGTGAAAGATGTGGATCTGCAGCAACTGGATCAGCTGTGGGACGATGCCAAGCAAGTCGGGCTCTGAAGTCGGTAGACAGAGCCTGAATACCTGGTCAGGCGGACTGTTTTTTCTCTCCCCGCAGCGTTTGAAGATGCTTCTTGCTCAATTCGAGAAAACGCGGGGTCATACCCGCATCGGCGTACATCGGGTCGCCCATTTCGTCGACTGCCACCACCTCATCTCCGGCCTTGTAGGGCAGGCTCTCCTCGAGCTCTTCCAGCGCGCAGGACAGCAGGTCGGTAATCAGCTCTTCGACGTGGCGCCGCGGATACATCTCGTGCAGCGCGCCGAGCCGAGCCGCATCTTCTAGTGGCAGTTGGACCTGGTAGGTGCTATGAGTCACAGCGCCTTTGGCGCTGCGCTCCCATTCCTGGGTAAGTTCACGGATCTTCATGTTTTCTCCCAACTCTATCTGTATAAGTTCGCTTGTGGCGATGATGACAGCATAGCGCATCGATCCGATTCTGCACGCCTCTTCAGGTGCTGGCCTGTCGCCCGCTAAAGAAGTCTTAACGCGGCCCTTGTCAGGAAGTGCTCTGCGACAGCATGCTGTAAGGCACCGAGACAATAGGAGATGACGATGGCGGAGATAGATGCGCGCCTGCGCGAAGATGTTCACGAATTGGGCGAGCTGCTGGGTCAGACTATCAAGGCGCACCTGGGTGAGGCATTTCTTCAACGTATCGAGCGCATACGTCTGGGTGCCAAGCAGGGTCGACGTACTGACCAGGCAGCCCATGATGCATTAATTGCGGCGCTGAAAGATCTGCCCGATAACCAGCTACTACCCGTCTGTCGCGCCTTCAACCAGTTTCTCAATCTTGCCAATATTGCCGAACAGTATCACCGCAATCGCCGTCAACGGGCAGACGAGCCGGTCCGCTTCGAGCAGCGCTGCGTCAGTGACCTGTTGGTGCGGTTGAAAGAGGAAGGCTTTGACGGGGCGGCTATCCGTAAAAACGTTGAGACACTGGATATCGAACTGGTACTGACCGCCCATCCAACTGAAGTGACCCGGCGTACCCTGATTCAGAAATACGATGCCATTGCACTCGCGCTTGGCCGCCGGGACCATGACGACTTGAGTCTTGCCGAGCAGGCGAATGTGCGTGCAGATCTGGCGCGTCTGATCAGCGAAGCCTGGCATACCGATGAAATTCGTCGCAATCGTCCCACCCCAGTGGATGAAGCCAAATGGGGCTTCGCCGTGATCGAACATTCCCTCTGGTCGGCTTTGCCCACATTTTTGCGCCAGCTGGATGATGACGTACGAGCGGCTACCGGCGCGCCGTTGGCACCGCGCACGTCGCCTGTACGCATTGCCTCCTGGATGGGCGGTGATCGCGATGGCAATCCCAACGTGACTGCGCGGGTAACCCGTGAAGTCCTGCTTCTGGGCCGCTGGATGGCAGCTGACTTGTATCTGCGTGATGTAGAGACATTGGGTAATCAGTTATCGATGCAAGCGGCCAGTGCGAGGGTGCTGGAGCAGACTGGGATGGTAGACGAGCCTTACCGTGCTCTTCTCAAGGGGTTGCGCGAGCGACTTGGGGCAACACGGGACTGGGCCGAAGCGTCGCTCGTTGAAGACACCCCGGCTCCCGATAAGGTGCTCGGCAGCCTGGATTCATTGCGTCAGCCGCTGGAGGACTGCTATGCATCGTTGGTCGAGCAGGGCATGGAGTTGATCGCCAACGGTCCATTGCTTGATACCTTGCGTAGGGTCAATGCCTTTGGCCTGGGTCTGGTACGCCTGGATATCCGTCAGGACGCCGGGCGGCATGCTGACGTGTTGGCTGAATTGACCGAATATTTGCAACTGGGCCGTTACAGTGACTGGAATGAGGAGCAGCGCTGCCGTTTCCTGATCGAGGAGCTGAACAATCGTAGACCCCTGTTACCTCCGGCCTGGGAGCCGTCGCCGGAGGTCGCCGAGGTACTCGAAACCTGTCGCATCGTGGCTTCCCAGCCTTCAGAGTTGCTGGGTTCCTATGTTATTTCCATGGCATCCAATCCCTCGGACGTTCTGGCGGTCAAGCTACTGCTGAAGGAAACCGGGGTTAGTTGGCCGATGCGGGTGGTGCCCCTGTTTGAAACGCTAGCGGACCTAGATAACGCCGCCACTGCGATTGACAGTCTGCTCTCCCTGCAGGGCTACCGAAACATCGCCGGGGACGAGCAAGAAGTGATGATCGGTTACTCGGATTCAGCCAAGGACGCCGGTACTCTAGCCGCTGGTTGGGCACAATACCGTTCGCAGGAGGCTCTGGTAGCGGTTGCTGCCAAGCATAAGGTACAACTGCGGCTTTTCCATGGTCGGGGCGGCACGGTGGGGCGGGGTGGTGCGCCGGCGCACATGGCAATTCTGTCGCAACCACCGGGTTCGGTTAATGGTCAGTTTCGGGTGACAGAGCAGGGTGAGATGATCCGTTTCAAATACGGTCTGCCGGCGATCGCTGTGCAAAGCCTCCAGCTGTATACCAGTGCCGTGCTCGAGGCGAGTCTATTGCCGCCTCCAGCCCCCGAGCCTGCCTGGCGAGAGATGATGCAGAGTCTGGCTGATCGTTCGGTGGTGGTCTACCGCGGCGTAGTGCGTGATGAGCCTCAGTTCGTCGAGTATTTCCGCCAGGCCACGCCGGAGCAGGAACTGGCCCGTTTGCCCTTGGGCAGCCGGCCCGCAAAGCGCAAAAGCCAGGGCGGTATAGAAAGCCTGCGAGCGATTCCATGGATTTTCGCCTGGACCCAGACCCGCCTGATGTTGCCCGCCTGGTTGGGAGCTGGGCAGGCGCTGACGGAGGCGATGGAAGCGGGGGAGCAAGATAAGCTGCGGTTGATGATGGATCGGTGGCCGTTTTTCAGGGCTCGGATAGAGATGCTTGAAATGGTGCTCTCTAAGGCAGACGCAGGGATTTCTCGATTTTACGAGGAGCGGCTGGCCGATCCGGACCTCTGGCCCTTGGGCGCGAAGTTGCGTGCGGCATTACAGCAGGCGACCGGGGCGGTGCTTACGTTGCGCCAGACCGAACAGCTGTTGGCGCATAATCCAGCCCTCAGCGAGTCGGTAGCAGTACGCAATCCCTACACCGATCCGCTTCATTTGCTACAGGCAGAGCTGATGGGACGTACCCGGTCTCAGGGTGAGAATATTGATCCGGATCTTGAGCGGGCACTACTGGTTACTGTCGCGGGGATCGCGGCAGGAATGCGTAACACGGGCTGAGGAGCCCGCAGGGCGCGGTACGACGATGGTCTGGCTTGTGCGTGCCGGGCTGGAAGTGTATGTTTAACGCCCTTTTCGCATGCCTTGCGGGTGCGATGACTTTGTTGCGTCGGCTAAGTGCGGGCGTTTGCCAGCCGGGTGCGGCCTGCCGCCGGTGGCCCGATTTCAGTTAGATTAGGAGAGTTTGAATATGCGAGTCATCCTGTTGGGAGCGCCTGGCGCGGGCAAGGGCACCCAAGCCCAGTTCATTTGCAAGCATTTCGACATACCACAGATATCCACTGGCGATATGCTGCGTGCCGCGATCAAGGCCGGCACTGAGTTGGGCAAGCAGGTCAAAGAAGTCATGGATAGCGGACGTCTGGTCTCCGATGACCTGATTATTGGTCTGATCCGCGAGCGCATCACTCAGCAAGATTGCCAAAACGGATTTCTGTTGGACGGCTTCCCGCGTACCATCCCCCAGGCGCAGGCTCTGGTTGAAGCTGGAGTTTCGATTGATCACGTTCTGGAAATTGCCGTCGACGACGAGGAAATTGTCGAGCGTTTGTCAGGTCGTCGTGTGCATCCAGGATCCGGTCGGATTTACCACATCAAGCATCAGCCGCCCAAAGTATCCGGCAAGGACGATGCCACCGGAGAGCCCCTGGTGCAGCGCGATGACGACGTCGAAGCTACCGTACGCAACCGTTTGAAAATCTACCATGAGCAGACTCAACCTCTGGTCGCTTTCTATCAGAAGCTGTCTGATACAGACGGCAAACCCAGCTGCAGCCGGGTCGTGGGCGTAGGCAGCGTAGACGCTATCACTCAGCAGGTTATGAGTGCCCTAAGCTGATGTGCCAGGGCCACCTTTCCTGGGTGGCCCGCTGAAGAATATACCCAGTGCTGCTTTTGGGCAGTCACGGTCTTTCTCCTTCTCTTGTCAATCTTTGAAACAGACCGCTATGACTACATTACTTGCTCTGGATACTGCAACCGAGGCCTGTTCGGCTGCTTTGTTACATGAAGGTCAGGTGATCCATCGTTTTGAAGTAATCCCGCGTATGCATGCTGTCCGGTTGTTGCCGATGATCGAGGAGCTGCTGGAGCAGGCCGGTATTACGCTGCACCAGATCGATGCCTTGGTGTTTGGACGAGGCCCTGGTGCTTTTACCGGTGTACGGATTGCTACCGGCATGGTCCAGGGGATGGCGTTTGCTACCGGCAAGCCCGTTATCGATATTTCCAATCTGGCTGCTCTGGCTCAACGGGCCTGGCGTGAGCACCAGTCTGAATACGTCTGTGCGGCGATTGATGCGCGCATGGATGAGGTTTACTGGGGATGCTACCAGTTGCAGGGTAGTGTAATGCAGCTGGTTGGTAAGGAATGTGTCAGTGCGCCGGAAAGTGTCATGCTCGCTGCAGGAATGTTGGTGCCCGACGGGGCGGGCACGGGTTGGCAGTATGCCGAGCGCCTGGCGGTGAGGGTAGGCCGCAACTGGCCACAGATGCTGCCTGATGCCCGAGATCTGCTGGACTTGGCCTTGCCGCGTTGGGAGGCGGGTGCCGTGCTGGACGCGGCTGACGCGCAACCGGTCTACCTGCGTGACAAAGTGGCCTCCCCCCGGCAATCCGTCTGACTTTGCCTTTTTCCGCAATGCAGGATAATCTTGCGGGCGTATCTCCTGGAGTTTCCCTATGCGTCTGGATGGTTATATTCCATTCACTGCGCTTCCAGAGCGCAGTGCTCGTCCTGTGGCCCCTGTGGCCAACAGTGAACCTGCGCGCGCGGGACAGACTGCACCTGCAGCACCTGTCGAGCCACCCAGAGCGCTTTCACCCCGTGCTGTGAACGCCTCCACCGCCAATGCCGAGTACATACCCGCCAGGCGTGAGGCTCAGGAGCCGGTTTATGGCGGAACCAACCGTGCGCTGGCCAGCTATCAATCCACTGCCAACCTGCCAGTCAACGACCAGGCGGACAGTATATTTGGCGTCGATCTGTTTGCCTGATTTTACTCCCTACTCTCCGGCTTTCTCCGGTGAACGTATTGCGCCCTGAACAACCCTCAGCTTGCGTCGTCGCAGTCACTTGGCTGCAGCCTGAATTGCGTGTGCACGCAGGCGAACTGGCGGCCTCATTGGCACTGCCGTTGGTCGAGCCTTTGGCAGGAGGTGCCTTGCTGCTTCTCCAAGTGGGCGATGATGGGCTTAGACTGCAGCTCACTGGTGCGGATGCGCCCGGGGCCGTTCAGGTGGACTTCGTCGCGGGTGCGCTAGCGCACCGGCGTCAATTTGGTGGTGGTACTGGGCAGATGGTAGCTAAGGCGGCGGGTTTGCGCGGCTCAATGCGGCCAACCATACTTGACGCGACGGCCGGTCTAGGGCGAGATGCTTTTGTGCTGGCCGCGCTAGGCTGCCAGGTAACGATGATTGAGCGGCAGCCGGTGATAGCTGCGTTACTGGCTGATGGCCTGGCGCGTGCTCGGCACGCGGGAGGTGAGGTTGCAGAGATTGCCAGCCGCATGCAGCTGATTCAAGCGGACGCCATTAGTGCAATGGCCGATTGGCAGATGGCGGTGCCCCAAGTCATACATCTGGATCCGATGTTTCCGCACCGGGACAAGTCGGCGCTGGTCAAAAAAGAAATGCGCGTGTTTCGTCCTTTGGCCGGCGATGATCTGGACGCTCCGGCACTCCTGGCAGCTGCCCGGAAGCTTGCCAGCCACCGCGTGGTAGTCAAACGGCCACGCAAAGCGCCGGCCATTGCAGGGCCGGCGCCGAGTGCTGAGCTCAGCGGTCAGTCGAGCCGCTACGACATCTACGGCATCAGAAAGCTCGAAGTCTAGATCTTTTCAACGGTCAAACTGGTGTTTTCGAGCCCCGTGCCACCTGTCTGATCGACAGCCTTATTTCCGCGCTGAGTACTCTTCTGGCGGTATTTTCAGCAATATCCTCCATGTCCGGTGAATAGCTGAGGCGTCCTTCACTATCACGTCTTACTACCGCCATTTCGTTTAGCCGTTGAATAAACTGGCGAAACAGCATCTTATCGAAGAACTCGGGTGCATTCAGACCGTGCAGAATCGATAGGCGCTGGGCCATGACGGAACAGAGTGCTTCCAGCTCCTCCGCGGTCAGGCTGCCATTGGGATGACTGAACAACAATGCAGAGGCCATGTAAAAGCGTTCCAGCGTCTGCAGGATGCTGCGCGCCAGCAGCGTGAGCAAGACGAACTCCCCGGAACTGGTTTCCGGCCGGGCAATCTGACCGGCTTTTTCATGCAGTAGTCCTTCAGCGATAAGTCCGTCGATCCAGGTATCGATTACGCCGGGCAACTCCTCTAGATCCCACTGAAGAAAAAGTTCACGTTGCAGATAGGGATAAATCCCGGTCACCAGTCGACTAATCTGCTCGCGCCCCATCCTTGAATTATTCAGGAACAGACAGGCGATCAATGCGGGCAACGCAACCAGGTGCAATATGTTGTTGCGATAGTAAGTCATGAGAACTGCCTGGGGCTCATCGAGGTAGAGAATCTCACCCAGGGCATCGGATTGGCGACCGATCATACCCATGCTTTCGACGTAGCGGATCAACTGCGCGCCGCCCATGTCCGGCTGGGTAACACTGCTACTGTAGGGCACCCGTCGCAACAGCGCGCTGTAACGGTTAAGCACCTGCTCAAGCGCGGGCTCATCCAGTGCCAAACGGCTAGTAGACAGCATCGACAAAGCCACCAGGTTGACCGGGTTCGCATCGGCGGCGGCGTTTATGGCGTTGGCCAGGGTACGAGCCAGCTGGTCGGTGACGGCGGGCAGCCAGTCGGGCCGATAATCGGGTGCATGACTTTGTTGACGCCATCCGGGTTGCTGCTGGTCAAGAAAGGAATGCAGCGATACCGGCTCGCCGAAGTTGACTGCAACATGCCCAAAACGCAGTTTCAGGGCTGAGATCACTCGGAAAATATCGAAAACCGATTCCTTTTTCTTTTCCCGACCGCGCAGCTCGCCCAGGTAGGTCCGGCCTTCGAGCACCCGTTCATAGCCAATATATACCGGTACGAAGACTATCGGCCGGCGGGAGGATCGCAGAAAGCTGCGCAGGGTGATCGAGAGTAGGCCGGTTTTGGGATTCAATGTGCGCCCGGTACGCGAGCGGCCACCTTCGATAAAGTACTCGGTAGGAAACCCGCGGCTGAAAAGCGTATGCATGTATTCGTTGAACACCGCCGTATACAGCTGATTGCCCCGGAAGCTACGGCGCATGAAGAAGGCACCACCGCGACGCAGGATGCCGCCGACTAGCGGTATGTTCAGGTTGACGCCGGCTGCAATGTGCGGCGGTGTCAGATTGTTCTGAAAGAGCAGTGACGAGAGGAGCAGGTAGTCGATATGGCTTCGATGGCAGGGCACGTAAATGATTTCATTGCCTGGCGCGATGCGTTGTACCCGCTCAATGTGATTAACACGGATGCCATCGTAGAGTTTGTTCCAGAACCAGGAAAGCACCACCTCCAAAAAGCGAATGGTGCTGTAGGTAAAATCCGAGGCGATCTCGTTGGCGTAGCGTGCAGCTTCCTTGCGAGTCTTCGCAGGATTCACATTGCGCTCCTGCGCTTCGATCTGGACCGCCTGGCGTACCTGTGGCGACTGTAGGAGTCCCTTTAGCAACGTGCTCCGGTGCGACAGGTCAGGGCCGATCACTGCGCCGCGCTGTTGGCGAAAATGCACACGCAGTAAACGGTTAATGCGTCGCAGGCTGCGTTCTGGGCCTAGATCCTCGTGCATCAGCTCACGCAGCGACAGACTGCGGCCGAAATGCACACGAATTTTTCGGCCATGCAGCACGATCGCCAGCAGTTTGCGCAGGCGCCCGGTCACCGTCCAGTTGTAGGCGAACAGCAGCTTCAGCGGGGAAGACTCTACATCCGGTGACTGACCCCAGAAAACGCTGACTGGTACCAACTGTACCTCCTCGCAGTGGTGCTGCTGAACCGCATGAAGTGCTCGCAACAGTTGAGGCGACTGGTCACGCGGATCGGGCCTGCTCACCCATGCTCTGGCATTACTCAGAAAGACGTAGGATTCGCGTTCCATCAGCTCGCCATGGGGTGCTCGGACCGGGCGCGGTAAACCCGCTTTCACGCATTCACGGTCCAGCACGATCAGGTCCGCCAGCGAGCGGTAGGGCAGCACATAGACAATCGGTTGGTTCTGGTCGAGATGCAGGTTGAATGCGCCGTTGCCGATACTGTCGGAACGCGCCCAGAGATAAAGCAGTCGGCGCAGTGAACCAAAACGTAAGCGACCGAAAAATGATGAGTAAACAGCTGGCATGGGGCTTCCTGAATGGAAAAGTATTCGCGGTCCCTGCGCGCAAGGCATATGCAGCTGGATTCTAGCGGTTTTGTGGGTTGGTTACAGCTGGCGCTGAGGTAAGCTTCGCAGAATAATGACGCGCCCCTTGAAATAAGCGTAACGGGTTCATATAGTCGTCGCCTTGAGCGCTGAACCATTCCTTGCTGCCAGTCCGAGCAGAGCTGGGGCGCGGCCTCGGCCTACAGACCTTTCTGGTCTCTGATCGTTCGTGCCCGTCCAATGCCTGCCCCACTTTCACGTAAATCAATGTATTCTTGCGCACTGCATTGCCCGCCTGTTTGCGGCGCATCTGTATTTTTGGGGATAACGGAAGAGGCCATGATAAAGATAAACAGCCTGACCAAACGCTTTGGCGAACACACTGCCGTGGATAATCTGTCGTTCGACGTGAGCCCCGGCGAAGTATTGGGCTTTCTCGGCCCGAATGGCGCCGGCAAATCGACCACGATGAAAATGCTGACCGGATTTCTCACGCCTGATGGTGGCTCTGCTTCTGTTGGCGGATTCGATATCCAGACTCAGACACTGCTTGCCCAGCAGCAAATGGGATACTTGCCTGAAGGTGCGCCCTGTTATGGCGACATGCGCGTCAAGCGCTTCCTGGAATTCATCGCTGAGATTCGTGGCTTCAGCGGTGCGCAAAAGCACAAGCGGGTGGCATGGGCGGCGGAGCAACTGGAGCTGGGTGCAGTCATGGGGCAGAGCATCGAGACCTTGTCCAAGGGCTTCAAGCGGCGCGTAGGTCTCGCTCAGGCCATCTTGCATGACCCCAAAATTCTGATTCTGGACGAGCCCACCGATGGACTTGATCCCAATCAGAAGTATCAGGTGCGCAAGCTGATCAAGCAGCTGGCTGAAGGCAGCAACAAGATTGTGGTCATATCGACCCATATTCTCGAAGAGGTCAGTGCGGTGTGTACCCGTGCGGTGGTCATTGCCCATGGCCGGTTGCTCGCTGACGGCACGCCGGAGCAGCTTGAAGCCCGCTCTCGCTATCATCAGGCGGTAACTGTCGCCCTTGAACAACCGGTGGACAGTCAGCCGCTGCTGGCACTACCCGGGGTTGCCGCGGTGGAAGTGAGGCCTGACGGGCATCTACTGACCATTATCGCTAAGCCCGGCGAAGTGATTTTTCCTGTTGTGGGGCAATATGCCCAGGACCATGGCTGGCCAGTGCTCGAATTATCGGTAGAGCGTGGTCGTCTGGATGAAGTCTTCCGCCGTCTGACTGCGGAGGACGCAGCATGAAAAATCTAAGTGTTATCTTCAAGCGTGAACTGGGCAGTTATTTTGCTACGCCGCTGGCCTATATCTTTATCGTGATCTTTCTGGTGTTGGCGGCGGTATTTACCTTTTATCTGGGCGGGTTTTACGAAAGTGGGCAGGCTGACCTGAACGCTTTTTTCAATTTCCATCCGTGGCTTTACCTGTTTCTGGTGCCCGCGGTGGCAATGCGGTTGTGGGCTGAAGAGCGCAAGTCCGGCACTATCGAGTTATTGATGACCCTGCCGGTCTCACGGACTGACATGGTGCTCGGCAAATTTCTGGCAGCATGGGTTTTCATTGGTTTGGCCTTGTTGTTAACGTTCCCGATCATCATTACGGTCAATTACCTGGGTTCCCCCGACAACGGTGCGATTTTCACCGGTTATCTGGGTAGCTGGCTACTCGCCGGAGGCTATCTGGCCATTGGCTCGTGCATGTCAGCATTGACCAAGAATCAGGTGATTGCGTTCATCGTCAGTGTGGTCGCCTGTTTTATCTTCATCGTCAGTGGATTCTCCCTGTGGCTCGACCTGTTTGCCGGGTGGGCGCCCCAGTGGCTGCTTGACGCTATTGCCTCACTCAGCTTCCTGATTCGTTTCGATGCCATCAGCAAGGGCGTCCTGGATCTGCGTGACCTGCTGTATTTTATTTCGCTCATGGCTGTGTGGTTACTGGCTACTGCGATTGTCATCGACCTGAAAAAGGCCGATTGAGGCGAAGGAGACACAATAATGAAACGTTTGATGTATTCAGGCACTGGCCTGCTGGTCCTGCTGCTGGCTTTCCTCGCGTTTAACATGGCTTCTAACACCCTTCTCCCAGGGGTGCGGATCGATTTGACCGAGCAGAAGCTGTACACCATTTCCGATGGTACCCGCGAAATCCTTACGGGACTGGAAGAGCCGGTCACGCTGTATTTCTTTTTCTCAGACAGCGCTAGCAAGGATATGGTCATCCTGCGCAACTATGCACGTCGGGTAGAAGAGCTCCTGCAAGAATATGAGCGGGTTGCAGGGGGCAAGATTGATCTGCAGATTATTGATCCGCAACCCTTCTCCGAAGCCGAAGATCGGGCTGCAGAGTTCGGACTCCAGGCGATCCCGCTTCCGCAGAGCGGAGAGAAGCTGTATTTCGGCCTGGCGGGCAGCAATACGCTGGGTGAGCGTGAAGTGATCCCCTTTTTCGCACTGGAACAGGAAGGGTTACTTGAGTACGAGCTCAGCCGGCTGATCAATAGCCTGGCCCAACCGGAAAAGGCACGCATTGGCATCATAAGTGGTCTGCCCCTGGGTGGTGGCATGAATCCAATGACCGGGCAGCCTGCCGCTCCCTGGGTGGTATTTGAACAGATCCGCCAGTTATTCGAGATCAGCAACCTCAAAAGCGATATGACCGAGGTACCTGATGATATCGACGTGCTCATGCTGGTGCACCCTAAAGCATTGACCGAACAGGCCCTGCACGCAGTGGATCAGTTTGTGCTGCGTGGCGGTAAATTGTTGGCATTTATCGACCCGCTGGCTGAGGCCGACCAGAGCCAGGAAGCGATGATGGAGGGGATGGCTGACGGCAAGTCGTCGGACCTGTCGCCTCTGCTGAAAAACTGGGGGGTTACTTTCGATGCCGAGAAGGTCGTGCTGGACGCTCGTCTGGGTATGTCGGTCAGTCGAGGTGAGGGGCAGTTGCCGGCGCGTCATATAGGCTGGCTTGAAGTCGAACAAGCTCAGCTTAATAAAGAAGATACCGTCACTGCACCATTAAGCCTGCTGACTGTTGCAACCGCCGGTGCGTTGGTGCCAATTGAAGGGGCGATGACCCGGTTCACGCCCCTGTTCTCAAGCACTGCAAACAGTGCCTTGATTGCCAGCAGTGCTTTTGCTCGTATGCAGGATCCGGAAGTGCTACTTGATGGTTTTGCGCCGGATTCGAATATCTATCACTTTGCTGCCCGCCTGCAGGGCCCGGCAGTATCGGCCTATCCTGATGCGCCGGAAGGGAGTGAGCCGGGTCTCCAATCAGCTGACAATATCAACGTGATGGTGATTGCCGATACGGATCTGTTGACCGATCGCATGTGGGTGCAAGTGCAGGATTTCTTTGGCGAACGTGTACCCCAGCCATGGGCAGACAACGGTGGGCTGGTGATCAACGCACTGGATAATTTGTCTGGCTCTGAAGCGCTGATCAGTGTGCGCTCGCGTGGGGATTTCAGCCGTCCCTTCACCGTGGTCGAGAATCTGCAGCGCACCGCTGAACGTCGTTATCGTGCCAGCGAACAGCGACTGCAGCAGCAGCTGGCCGTAACGGAGCAACGATTGGCTGAACTCCAGCAGGGCCAAGATCCTTCGCAAATGGCGGAAATGAGTGCCGATCAGCAACAGGCTGTGCAAGGTTTCATTGATGAGAAGCTGGCCATTCGCAAGCAGCTGCGTGATGTTCGTTTCCAGCTTAACGCAGACATCGAGGAGTTAGGCACCTGGCTCAAGGTGATCAATATTGCCTTGGTACCGGCGTTGCTGACGCTAGGGATTTTGCTTTGGTGGCTGATCCGACGCCTGCGCCGACGTTCTGCATAAGGAGGCTGCACGATGAAGATGAAGCTTTTCGCCATATTAGCCGTCATCTCGGTATTGTTGATCGCTCTGGCGCTTCAGCGTCAGGGTGATAATCGGGTAGAGGATCTGCAGAGCCGTTCGCTCCTGTCCGAAGCGCAACTGGAGCTGCTTGGGCAAGTGGATCGAATCAGTCTGAGCAAAGGTACTGACAGGGGTGTTGATCTGGTCCGCGAGGGCGACCGTTGGGGCGTCGTCAGCAGTGACCGGTTCCCGGCTCAACCGGCGCGTATTGCAGCTCTGTTACATGCCATGCGTGGTGCGCGGGTGATCGAAGAACAAACCGATAATCCGGACTACCATGCGCGACTGGGCCTGAACGTCGAGCAATCAGAGGGTTCGCCGCTTCAGGTTCGTCTGGAGCACAATGGCGACGTTATTACCCTGTTGTTTGGTAATCCAGTCGGGTCGGGTCAGCTCGTGCGTTTTGTTGGGGAAGACCAGGTATGGTTGATCAACAGGCCCTTTGGTATGAGCCTCAACCCGCGGGAATGGCTCGATTTGAACGTTGCGCGGATCCCGATGGAAAGTGTCGCAAAAGCGCGCTGGGAACATGCTGATGGAGACGTTATTGAGTTGGAAAAGGCCTCCGAGGGTGATTATAACCTTCGGCTCAAGGGTCCTGATTCAGCGCAACAGCAAGGCAATGAGCGTTGGATCAACAGTATGGTTCTGGCATTGATTGGGCTCAACGCCCAGGATGTGGCTTTACGCAGTGATCTGCAGCTGGGCGAGCCTAGCGTGCAAATGCAAGTGATGACCTGGAATGGTGCTGAACTGGCTGCGAGCCTCTATGACGTGTCCGGTCGTTTCTGGTTGATCATTGACAGCTTTGAACAGCCAGTCGATGGCGAGTTTGGTGTGAATGCAGATACGCGCTGGGCATTTCAGCTTGGGGTTGCTCAGGTTGAGGATTTGAACAAACGTCGTTCGGATCTCATTCGTAGCACCGAGGCTGAATAGTTTGTCGTGCTTGAAAGCCCGCCAGAAGTTTTCTCTGCCGGGCTTTTTGGCAACAGACACTAACCGAGCTGCTGGTTGACCCATTGGGTGAATTGTCCGGCCGGCATTGCGCCCGCTACGCGGGCGACCTCATTGCCGCGCTGCATTATCAGTAGGGTTGGAATGCTGCGAATACCGAAACGGGCTGCCAGCGCCTGCTCATCTTCGGTGTTCACCTTTGCCAATCTTGCATGCGGTTCCAGGGTGCCAGCGGCTTTTTCAAATACCGGTGCAAACTGACGACAAGGCCCGCACCAGGGTGCCCAGAAATCCACTACCAAAGGTAGATCTGAACTCGCATGGGCGTTGAACGTGCTTGCACCTAGGGGGAGTGGTTGGCCAGTGAACAGGGTTTTCTTACAGACACCGCAAACAGGCCCCTCCGTGAGTCTGGACTCATCGATCCGATTTTTTCGGTGACAGTGTGGGCAGGCGATGATCATCTGAGTCATGGCTGATTCCTTTAATCGGTAATGAGTCGAAGGGCAGGCTGTTGGCTACTGGGTTAAGGACGTTTCAGCCGCCGTCCAAATTGCGCCAGTGGGTCTGTATCTCTACGAAGGTCAAGGACGCCGACCAGGTCAACAACATGAACCCGACCAGGGCTTCAGTGCCGAACAGGAAGCGCAGATGGCCGACCGGGTAGATATCACCGAAACCGACTGTGGTAAAGCTGGTTGCCGAGAGATAGATGAAGTCAAGCAGGTCCGCATCGACCATCCCGCCAATTGTGCCTGTGGTATCGCCGACGCCAACCAAGAGCAAAGCGCCAACGCCGAATAGCCATATTTGCGCAACGTGAGCGCAAAAAAGGCCACTGGTCAGGGTTATTATCCGTGTACGGAGTGAGAGTGATTTATACCGTTTAAGCAGCAAGCGAAGAAAAAAGGATGCCTCGTAGTGCAAGAGCATCGCCAGCAGGACGAGTCCCATTGTGGCACCTGCAACGATCAAATGATCCGGGGTCATCAGGCTAGGCCTTGATCGCCCAGGTAAATTCAACTTCGCCGCTGGCATTCACCTTGATCCAACGGTCCATGTCTGGGTCATCCTCTTCCTCGGACCAGCCTCCCACAGAGCAACGCACTTCTTCCTGCAGTCCCTGATAAATAGCACGGGCACAGTCCAGATCGGTTTCCCATGGCGTATGCGCGCTGTCGAACCAGATGCTTGCCCATTTGCCGGCCGCTTTGCGAATAATCATCAGTGCAATGTGATGTTTGTCACAGGTCAGTGTGCCCCGTCGCACCAGCTCGTGCCAGGGTTTGAGTTCCAGCGGGCCGATCTGTTGGTTCAGCCAGGCGGTAAGCGCGTCCAGGTGCTCTTCACGCAGATAAATCTCGATATCGGGTTGGCGCACTAATAATGTCCTCAGCAGCGTTGCAGCAAGACCAGTCGCATGGCCACTTCAAGGCCGGTCAGGCCTGTTTCGATCACAGCCCGTTGACGCTCCGGGCTGCTGCGAAATCCGTGTGGCGTCATGCCGATCAGGTTGGCCAGATCGGCCGGTGTCAGATCCAGAGCATAGCGCAGGGTCTGGTCGTTGACGATGTTAAGACCCTCGGGTAATGCCTTGATCAATTCGGGAGTCGGATGAATGCTTTCGTAGAGCTGCTCGCGCAAGCTCATCAAATGATCGGGATGGGGGCCGACCAGCAACAGCTGGCCGCCAGGCTTCAGACAACGCAGGCATTCTTCCCAGGACCAGGGACTAAAAACGCACAAGGCGCTATCCAGGCTCTCATTCGGAACAGGCAGGCGTGCCGTGGATCCTACCAGCCACTGTATATCCCGCGTGCGCCGGCACGCTTTGATAATAGCGTCTTTGCTTATATCCAGGCCGCCGATCGAGCAATTGACCAGTGCCTGCTTCAGTTGCGCCGTGTAATAGCCCTCGCCACATCCCATATCCAGTAACGCCGCCGGCTGGGCTTTACCCAGTAGTTCGCCAATACGATCACTTACTGGCTGATAATGACCGGCATTCAGGAAGGCCTGTCGACAGGCAAGCATCGTCGGTGTGTCACCGGGTTGGCGGCTCTTTTTATGCTGCACCAGATGAAGATTGAGATATCCCTGGCGGGCCCGATCGTAGCCATGATTGTTTATGCAGCCCCAGTGATGAGCGTCGGGCTGCAGTGATTCATGGCAAAGGGGGCAGATGAGCTCAAGCATCAGGTCAACAGCCGCTCCATGGTCGCCTGGTAGATATCGGTAAGGGTGTCCAGATCGGCGGCACTGACATGCTCGTTCAGCTGGTGAATGGTAGCGTTGATTGGTCCGAGCTCAACGACCTGGGTTCCCATGGTCGCGATGAAGCGGCCGTCGGACGTACCCCCTGTGGTGGAGGGTTGAGTCTCGCGGCCGGTTACCTGAAGGATGGCGGCACTGACACCATCGAGTAGGGCGCCTGGTTCAGTCAGAAAGGGCTGCCCCGAGAGTGTCCAGTCCAATTCGTAATCAAGACCATGCTGGTCGAGGAGGTTGCGTACCCGAAGCTGCAGGCCCTCTGCGGTTGATTCGGTAGAAAATCGAAAGTTGATCAGTGCGACCAGTTCTCCGGGGACCACGTTGGTGGCGCCTGTGCCGGCGTTGATGTTGGAGATCTGGAAGCTGGTCGGCGGGAAAAACGCGTTGCCCGCGTCCCAATTTTCCGCTGCCAGAGCTGCCAGAGCAGGGGCGGCCAGGTGGATGGGGTTGCGCGCTAGATGCGGGTAGGCGACGTGGCCCTGCTTGCCCATAATCATCAATCGGCCGTTGAGTGATCCGCGGCGACCATTCTTGACCACGTCGCCCACCAGCTCCGTGCTTGAGGGCTCGCCGACAATGCACCAGTCGACCGTTTCGCCGCGCTCTACCAGGGTATTGACGACCTTGACTGTGCCGTCATTGGCGGGCCCTTCCTCATCACTGGTTATGAGGAAGGCGAGCGAGCCCCGGTGGTCCGGCGAGGCCGCGACGAAACGCTCGACTGCTACCAGCATGGCTGCGAGGCTGCCCTTCATATCGGCCGCACCACGCCCGTGCAACATGCCTTCGCGTAGGGTTGGCTCGAATGGCGGGTTGTCCCAGCGCTCAAGCGGGCCAGTGGGGACGACATCGGTGTGGCCAGCAAAACAGAGCACCGGGCCTTCGTTACCGCGACGTGCCCAGAGATTGTCTACCTCGCCAAAGCGCATGGACTCGAGATGGAAGCCGCAGGCAGCGAGGCGCGCGGCCATTAACTGCTGGCAGCCGGCGTCATCCGGTGTAGTCGAGTTGCGGGCGATCAGCTCGCAGGCGAGCTCAAGCGTCGGGGAAAGTTCGGTCATGGTGGTTTCGCAGTGGCTGGATTACCGCGCAATGATAGCAGAATCACGCAGCATCGGGCCGACCGTCAAGGTTTGTGCGGCTGCGGCCAGCGCGCTTTGCGCCACGCGCGTCTCTGCTTCTTGTCGAGGAAGGTCCAGGCGAGCAGTCGGCTGTGCTTTTCACCCTGTGCCATCTCCAGGCTGCGCACATCGGTTGCACCCAGAGTGCGCAGCTGCTGTTCAAGCGCGGGTATATTGGATGCCTTGGACACCAGGCTGCTGAACCAGAAAACCTGGCCAGCGAGCTCTGCGCTCTCGGCGATCATGCGGGCAAGAAATCCACTCTCGCCACCATTACAGATCAGCTCGTTACTCTGGCCACCAAAATTCAGGCCTGGGCTCTCTTCCAGCGATTTTCCCTTGTTAAGCTTTTGCCATTTCTGCCGGTTAGCGTCTTTGGCAGCACCGGCACTGGGATGGAAAGGGGGGTTGCACAGCGTGAAGTCGAATTGCTCCTGCGCCGCGACAATGCCATGAAAAATGCGATCGGGATCGGCTTGTAGGCGTAGGCTGATATGCGGCTGCATCTTGGGGTTGGCGGCTAATATGCGTGCGGCATTCTCCAGTGCATTCTGGTCAATGTCGCTGCCGACAAAGCACCACTGATACTCATTCTGGCCAATCAATGGATACACCAGATTCGCCCCTGTGCCGATGTCCAATCCAACCAGTTTTGGACCGGTGGGGATCTGGCCGTCATGGCTGTCGCCAAGCAAGTCCGCCAGTGTATGCAGGTAATCAGCGCGGCCAGGGATCGGCGGGCACAGATAACCGGCTGGTATATCCCAGTCTAGGATGCCGTATTGTGCCGACAGCAATGCGCGATTGAGCTCGCGCACGGATTCAGGGTTGCTGAAGTCCAGCGTCCGGTCGCCGGTTTTGCCCGCTATGATGAGTTTTTTTAGTGCCGGATTGGCGGCAGCAAGGGCGCCAAAGTTGTAATGCCCCTTGTGCTTGTTGCGAGAATGGAAGGGCATCAGGCTTTGACTCCTACATAAATAGTATTAGTGGCTTCACCGTTTTGAAACGGATTGAAGAAAGGAACAACATGAGCGGCGGCCCGAGTAAAGACCGCATCCATTACCTGCATAAATTCGCTATCTGGCGGGTCCTGTGACCAGAGTGCAAATACACCGCCGGTCCTAAGCTGCCGGCTCATCCGCGCGAGGTTGGCAACCGTGTAAAAACTGGCGTTGGACTGGTGCAGCAGCGCGCGAGGCGAATGGTCGATATCCAGCAGTATCGCATCGAAGGTTCTAGCCGGGCGCTGTGGGTCAAAGCCCTTGTCTTGCGCTACGGCCAGCTCGAAGAAACTGCCGTGGACATAACGGCTGCGAGAGTCTGCGTTGAGCTCCTTGCCCAGTGGTACTTTCTCCTGCTGATGCCAGCGGATCACCGTCTCCAGGTAATCGACTATCAGCAGTTCGCTGACGCGCGGGTCCTTCAGTGCGGCGACGGCGGTGTAACCCAAGCCCAGGCCACCAACGACGACTTGCAGATTATCGCCCCGCAGTGCCGCTAGGCCCAAGTCGGCCAGCGCTATTTCCGCCTCGAAAAACATGCTCGACATCAGGAACTCATCGCCGAGCTTGACCTCGTATATATCGCGGTCGCCGAGCGCAGGTATTCGCCGGCGGCGCAGGGAGATCTCGCCAATAACCGAGGGTTGGATATCGATTTCTTCAAACAGCAAACCCATGAGCGCTCCGGATGAATAATAGCGGCGAGCATGTTAACACCACTACGGCGTCTGCGCGCCGGCAGGACTCAGCTGGGCTATAATTGCGCCGTGTTTTGCAGAGGTGCCCATGGCCGAAGATATTACAGTTGAAGATCCCACTACCGATGATCCGCGTTTTGCTGGTATCGCCCGGTTGTATGGACGAGAAGCGTTCGAACAATTACGCCGCAGCCACATTGCCGTGGTCGGCATCGGCGGGGTGGGCTCCTGGGCAGCCGAGGCGCTGGGCCGTACCGGGATCGGGCGTATCACGTTGATTGATCTGGATGAGGTGTGCCAGACCAACACTAATCGGCAGCTACCAGCCATGACCGGACACATCGGACGACCTAAGGTTGAGGTGATGGCCGAGCGGCTGCGGGCAATCAATCCGGAATGCGAGGTACGAGCCGTAATGGATTTCGTCACAGATCGTACTTTGCCAGACTACATTACCGAAGACCTCGACGGTGTTGCCGACTGTATTGATAGTGTCAAATCCAAGGTTGAGCTGATTGCCTGGTGTCGTCGCAGACGTATTCCCATTGTGACAGCAGGGGGTGCGGGTGGGCAGATTGATCCCACAAAGGTGACGGTGGCGGACCTTTCCCGAACGACAAATGACCCGCTGGCCGCGAAGGCGCGCTCGCAGTTGCGCCGCAACCATAATTTCCCCGGTGCTGACAGCAAACGTAGCTTTGGCGTGCCCTGTGTGTACTCTACCGAGCAACTGCGTTATCCGGCTCCGGATGGCACTGTCTGCCTGCAAAAAAGCTTCGATGGTGAGACGGTCAAACTCGACTGCGAGGGCGGGCTAGGCGCGGTTTCTATGGTCACTGGTACCTTCGGCCTGGTGCTGGCGGCGAGACTGGTTGACCGGATATTACTCAAAGCAGCGGTCGGCAGGTCTTAGATTAAGAAAGGCAAAAGGCCCGTCCGACTAGCGGAACGGGCCTTTTTATGAATGCCTTTCGGGCTGCTCAGTTGTGCGCGTGCAGCATCTCGTTCAGCTGGATCGAGCTCTTGTTGGTCTTGCATTCGATCGAGCCGGTTTGCGAGTTACGGCGAAACAGCAGGTCTGGTTGGCTAGCCAGATCACGAGCCTTGACGATCTCTACCAGATTGTCCGCGTCATCAAGCAGCGCAACCTTGATGCCGGCGGTGATGTACAGGCCCGCTTCGATAGTACAGCGGTCGCCCAGAGGAATGCCGATACCAGCGTTCGCCCCGATCAGGCAGCCTTCACCAATCGAGATGACGATGTTGCCACCGCCTGAGAGCGTACCCATGGTCGAGCAGCCGCCGCCGAGATCGGACCCCTTGCCAACGAATACACCTGCGGAGATGCGACCTTCAACCATGCTGGTGCCGGCTGTTCCAGCGTTGAAGTTGATAAAGCCTTCGTGCATCACCGTGGTGCCTTCACCCACATAGGCGCCCAGGCGTACCCGTGCAGTGTGAGCGATGCGCACACCAGCAGGTACCACGTAATCGGTCATGCAGGGGAACTTGTCGATGCTCAATACATTGAGTGTCTCACCAGCCAAGCGAGCAGCAAGCTGTCGCTGGGGTAATTCGTTGATATCGATTGCTCCCTGGTTAGTCCAGGCAACGTTGGGGAGTAACGGAAAAATGCCGGCCAGCACAACGCCATGCGGCTTGACCAGACGGTGAGACAACAGGTGCAATTTCAAGTAGGCCTCAGGCGTGGAGACGGGAGCAGCATCGGTCTCGAGTAGCGTCGCAACGATTGGACGATTGCTGCTCTCGAGCTGGCTAAGGATAGCGCCAGCCTCGATAAAACCACCCTTGCCGAGTGCCTCACCGATGACGCGGCATTGGCTTGGGGACAAGGTAATAGCCTGATTGCCGCCGCTGTAACCAAGCTGTTCAGCAACAATCTTGACCATCTCGGGCTCGGGGTTAAGCAGGGGTCGCGGGTAAAAAACCTCGAGCCATTCACCCTCGCTGTTGTGTGTGCCGATGCCAAAGGCCAGGCTGAAACATTCGCTCATTGCGTAATTCCTTGGGTGCTGTTGATGCGTTGGTCAGTCAAAGGCGGCGGCGTAAAGGTCCGGCTTGAACCCCACTAGGCGCCGTGAACCGGTATCAAGTACCGGTCTTTTGATCATCGAAGGATTGGCCAGCATCAATGCAATGGCCTTGTCCGTATCGATGTCTTGTTTTTGCTCTTCGTTCAGTTTACGAAACGTGGTTCCTTGCCGGTTGAGGATTGTTTCCCAACCATGCTCGGCGCACCATGCCGCCAGTGTCTGAGTGTCTATGCCCGCTTTCTTGTAATCATGAAAGGCATATTCGACATTCTGGTCGTCGAGCCAGGCGCGCGCCTTCTTTACCGTGTCGCAGGCCTTGATGCCGTACATCGTAGTCATTTGTTCAGGCTCTCGATAAATTCACGGATGCGATGCGCTGCCTCTATGCAGTCTGCCAAAGGTGCGACAAGGGCCATGCGAATCCTACCGGCGCCGGGATTATACCCATCAACATCACGGGAGAGGAAACTCCCCGGCACCACGGACACATTCTGTTCAGCGAGCAGACGGCGGGTAAAGTCCTGATCATCGATGGGTGTTCGTGGCCATAGATAAAAACCGGCATCCGGGCGCTGCACATCCATCACGTTTTTCAGTATGTCGAGAACAGCGTTAAATTTGGCCTGGTACTGAGCTCGGTTTTCCACCACGTGAGTTTCGTCCTGCCAGGCTGCAAGGCTCGCCATCTGGGTTTGCACCGGCATGGCGCAGCCATGGTAGGTGCGGTAGGTCAGGTAAGGTGCCAGCAATCGGGCATCCCCTGCTACGAAGCCAGAACGCAGGCCAGGCAGGTTCGAACGTTTTGACAAGCTGTGGAATACCACACAGCGTGCGTAGTCGTCGCGACCCATTGCAGAACACGCCTGCAGAAGACCGATGGGGCCCACACTCTCCGGCGCGTGGATCTCGCTGTAACACTCGTCAGAGGCAATGACAAAGTCATGCACGTCAGCCAATTCGATCAAGCGCTGCAACGTCGCTAACGGCATTACAGCACCGGTTGGATTGCCCGGCGTGCAGATGAACAGTACTTGGCACTGCTGCCAGACCGTGTCAGGGACTTGTTCGAAGTCGGGTATGAATCCGTTGTTTTCGTTGCAGGTAAGGTAATGCGGCTCTACACCCGCAAGAAAAGCAGCACCTTCGTAGATTTGATAGAACGGATTGGGACTGACTACCAGGCCGCTAGAGTCGCGATTGACCATGGCCTGGGTGAATGAAAAGAGGGCTTCGCGGGTGCCGTTGACGGGAATTACCTGCGTCGCTGCATTGACATGCTTTAGATCAAAGCGACGCTCTAGCCAGCTTGCAATGCCTTGGCGCAGCTCAACGATACCCAGTGTAGTGGGGTAAACGGCGGCCTTGTCGAGATTGTTGGCCAGGGTTTGCAGTACAAACGGAGGCGAGGGATGCTTGGGTTCGCCAATCGACAGCGCGATCGGACGCAGTCCAGAATGCGGTGTGACGTCGGCTAGCAGGGCACGCAGCTTTTCGAACGGGTAGGGCTGCAGACGTTCCAGATCGGTATTCATGTTGGTAATGGTCCTCAGATCAGGATCTGGGTGGGCAGACTTGTTTGGGTCTGATCACTGTTGTTGCCGAGGGTCTCGACAATGGTATTTTGCAGCCTGCGGCATATTTCCGGATCCGAAAGCGCCTGATTGTTGGCATCGGTGAGCACAAAAACATCGTCCACCCGCTCGCCGAGTGTGACAATTTTGGCGTTTTGCACGTTGATGTCGAAATCCAGCAGGATGCGCCCCATGCGTGCCAGCAGCCCGGGTCGATCAGGCGCGCTGAGTTCGAGAATCGTATGCTGGCGCTCCGGGGCATTGAAAATCGTCACCTCCGGAGCGAAGGAGAAATGCTTGAGCTGTCGCGGCACCAGGCGCTGGATAATCGAGGGATAGGCATCAGGATCGGCCAGCGCCTCAATCAGGTCCCGCTTGATCTGGCGTATTCGATCGGGACTGTCCCCGATCGAGCTGCCATCTGCGTCGAGCACAATGTAAGTGTCCAGACTGAAGCGGTTCGTCGAGGTGATAATGCGCGCGTCCTGAATACTCAGATTCAGTTGGTCCATCGCTGCCACGGTGACCGCAAACAGGTCATGCTGCTCTGGGGTGTAGATGAATATCTGCGTGGCCCCTTCGAATTCGCGCTGAGCAGTTTCCTTGATCAATACCAATGGCCCGTTACGATCGGGGTGCTGAACGATTGCTTCGGTATGCCATGCGACATCACTGGCGGTGTGACGCAGGAAATAGTCTTCGCCCAACTGCTCCCATAGCTCCTCGGCGTCTTCCTCTTCCACGCCACTGCGCACCAGAATATCCAATGCCGCACGCTGAGTCTGGCGCACATGCTCTTCGCGATTCGGTGGATTATCCAGGCCACGGCGCAAGGCGCGCTTGGTCTCGGTATAGAGCTGGCGCAGCAGGGAGGCGCGCCATGAATTCCACAGAGTGGGGTTGGTTGCGTTGATGTCGGCGATGGTCAGCACGTACAAATAATCCAGACGCACCTGGTTGCCCACATGCACCGCAAAGTCGTGGATCACATGAGGGTCGGATATATCCTTGCGTTGCGCGGTGGTGGACATTATGAGGTGATTTTCGACTAGCCAGCTGATCAGGTGGGTGTCCCAGGCGGGAAGCTGGTGGCGTTGGCAGAATAGCCTCGCATCTACTGCTCCAAGCTCGGAGTGATCACCGCCGCGGCCCTTGGCGATATCATGGTACAGCCCGGCCATGTAAAGCAGGTCGGGCTTGGGCAAGCGACAAAAGATCCGCCAGGCGAGCGGATATTTTTCCTGGTACTCAGGCTGATTGAGCTTGCGTAGGTGCTTGATCAGATTGAGCGTGTGGGCGTCCACGGTGTAAATGTGAAAGAGGTCGTGTTGCATCTGCCCGACAATCTTGCCGAATTCCGGCAGATAGCGGCCCAGAATGCCGTAGCGATTCATGCGGCGCAGGTTGCGATGTATGCCTTCCTTGCAGCGGAAAAGTTCAACAAACAGGCTGGTATTGCGTATGTCGGCGCGGAAATCATCGTCAATCAGACGTCTGTGATCGCGTAGCAGCCGAATGCTGTCGGCACGCACACCTCGAATTTCCGGGTGCTGCGCCATTAATAGAAAAATTTCCAGTAGCGCGAAAGGTGTTCGTTTGAACACATCCGGGTGAGTCACTTCAATGTAATGATTGCGCACTTGAAAGCGCGAATTCAGCGGTTCGATTTCGGTCGTTTCCGCATTACGCAACAAAATCTCTTCGAAGTGTTGCATCAGCAGATCGTTAAGCTCGGATAGCGACATGACTACCCGATAGTATCTCTGCATGAATCGCTCGACAGCCAGTTTGCTGTCGTTATCTTCGTAGCCAAGCAACGTAGCGAGGGTACGCTGGTAATCAAACAGCAAGCGGTCCTCGGCGCGCCCAGCGAGGTTGTGAAGGGCGAAGCGGACCTGCCAGAGAAATGCCCTGCCAGCAGTCAAAATGTCGTATTCGGGTTCGTTCACAAATCCGCGATCTACCAGTTCTCGCAAGTCGTTGGTGCCGAAATGCCGGAGCGCAACCCAGCCGATGGTCTGGATGTCACGCAGGCCGCCCGGCGAGCTTTTGACGTTGGGTTCAAGGTTGTATTCGGTGTCATTGAACTTGGCATGGCGTTTTTGCTGCTCGGCGCGTTTTGCGCGGAAAAACTCAGCGTCGGTCCACATGTGTTTGGCACTGATCGCCTCGATCATTGCCTGGCGAAGGCTTTCATCACCCGACAGGGTGCGGGACTCCATCAGGTTGGTAATGACCGTAATATCGTTACGTGCTTCATCCTGACATTCACTGATCGAGCGAACGCTCTGGCCCACTTCCAGGCCAATGTCCCAGAGCAACATGAGAAATTGTTCTATCGAGTCGCGATAGGCGTCCGTATTGCTTTCACGCAGCAGGATTAACAGATCAATGTCAGAGTGAGGATGCAGTTCCCCGCGACCGTAGCCGCCGACAGCGAGCAGGGCGATGCCGGGCGCGTCGGTGGCGGCCTGGATCGACCACGCCTTGCGCAGAATCTGGTCGGTGAACCAGGCCCGCTCATGGATCAGCAGGTGAATGTCGCGGCCAGCTTCAAAGCGTGCACGTAAAACCGCATCCGCATTGCGGATGACCTTCTTGAATGCCGCCACAGGGCTGCTTTTCAATGCTAGTTCGGCCTGGAATTGGCCGGGATCGAACAACTCGTTTTGCACGAAGCTACCCCGAAGATCGGTTAATGGAAGCTTTCTTCCTGCCGGCGTGTGAGTACTTCATAGCCGTCGGCCGTTACCAGGATGGTGTGTTCCCATTGGGCTGACAGCTTGCGATCCTTGGTGATCGCGGTCCAGCCATCGCCGAGCAGACGCGTTTCATGTCGACCCTGGTTGATCATGGGTTCGATGGTGAAGGTCATGCCTTCCTTGAGCTCCATGCCTGTGCCGGCGCGACCATAATGCAGAACCTGCGGATCTTCATGAAACACTTTGCCGATACCGTGCCCGCAATACTCACGCACAACACTGAAATGATTAGCATGTGCATGGTCCTGGATTACCTGACCGATGTCGCCCAGTCGTGCACCTGGGCGTACGACCTCTATACCCTTGTACATACATTCCTGAGTAATCCGAGCTAGGCGCTGGACCCACTCGGATGTATCGCCGACCAGAAACATCTTGCTGGTATCGCCGTGGTAGCCGTCCTTGATGACGGTGACATCTATATTCAGTGCATCGCCATTCTTAAGCTGTTTCTCGTTCGGGATGCCGTGACAGACTACATGATTGATCGAAGTGCAGATTGACTTGGGAAATGGAATCCGTCCCGGGGCGCCACCATAATTAAGAGGGGCGGGGATCGCTTTCTGCACGTTGACTATGAAATCGTGGCAGATCCGATCCAGCTCTTCTGTTGTCACGCCGGGTCTCACATGTTCGCCGATCATTTCCAGTACCTCAGCCGCCAGGCGTCCGGCTACACGCATGCCAGCGATATCTTCCGGGGTTTTGATGGTAACAGTCATGGCAGGGTTCTCTCGGTTGTGACGCCAGCAGGCGAAGAAATTAATTGGCTATGTTAACAGACATGCCGCGTGCTGTTGAGGGTCGTCCGGTATGACCACTGGGCATCTGCACCTTTATTCGTTACCTTTTGTATGGTATAAAGCGCCGCGCCTGATCAAAGATCCGGGGGAGCGATCCTCGAGGAGCTCTCAGGCCAAACCGAAACCACACACGTATCGACACATTGTCCTGGGTGCCCCGCGGGGTTGGACACTGGGATGCGTGGAGGCTCAACCCGAACTACATTGGAGCTGTCATGACTCAAGTATCAATGCGCGATATGCTGAAGGCCGGTGCGCACTTCGGCCACCAGACCCGTTATTGGAATCCGAAAATGGGTAAATACATTTTCGGCGCCCGCAATAAGATTCACATCATCAACCTCGAAAAGACCATGCCGATGTTCCACGATGCCCTGAGCTTCGTCGAGAAACTGGCTTCCGGCAAGAATAAGGTCCTTTTCGTTGGTACCAAGCGCGCTGCCAGCAAGATCATCGCTGAAGAAGCAACCCGCGCCGGTATGCCGTACGTTGATCATCGCTGGTTGGGCGGCATGCTCACCAACTACAAGACCATTCGTGCATCGATTAAGCGTTTGCGTGACCTGGAAATCCAGGCCGACGACGGCACCTTTACCAAGCTGACCAAGAAAGAAGCGTTGATGCGCACCCGCGATCTGGAAAAGCTTGATCGCAGCCTTGGCGGTATCAAGGATATGGGCGGCCTGCCTGACGCCATGTTTGTCATCGACGTTGAGCACGAGCGTATCGCTATTACCGAAGCCAACAAGCTGGGTATTCCGGTTATCGGCATCGTTGACACCAACAGCAGCCCGGATGGCGTCGATTACGTTATCCCTGGCAACGATGACGCGATTCGCGCCATCAAGTTATACGCTGCGGCTATGGCTGACGCGATCCTGAGCGGCAAGAACGGCGGTGGCGCTGGCGACGAGTTCGTCGAAGAAGCTGCTCCGGCCGCAGAGGCTTCACAGGGCTAACGGTTATTTTACTGCCGTTTGACGCTGTAACAGAAAGGGGGCCATGCCCCCTTTTTGCCATATAGTGAAAGCAACATGATACGGCTGCCGAGCGATGAACGGGCAGCCTCAAATCAAGCAAGTAGAGGAACAATTCATGTCACAGATTACTGCAGCCATGGTCAAGGAACTGCGCGAGCGCACCGGCCAAGGCATGATGGATTGCAAGAAAGCCCTGGAAGCTGCCGGAGGCAACATTGAAAAGGCAATCGACGACATGCGTGCTGCCGGTTCAATCAAGGCCGCCAAAAAAGCTGGCAACATCGCTGCCGAAGGCGCTATTGCTGCCAAGGTAGCTGATGACGGCAAGAGCGGCGTGATTATTGAAATCAATTCGCAGACCGATTTTCTGGCTCTGCAGGATGATTTCAAGGGTTTTGTCAGCGAGAGTCTGGAGGCGGCTGTAGCTGCAGGCTATACCGACGCAACGCCGTTGATTGCTGATCAGGAAGCTTCCCGCGAAGCATTGATCGCCAAGTGTGGTGAGAATGTTAACATTCGTCGATTGGCCCGTGTCGAAGGCGATGTAATTGGTGCTTACCTGCACGGTCACCGTATTGGTGTGTTGGTTACCCTCAAAGGTGGTGACGCCGAGTTGGCCAAGGATATCGCCATGCATGTGGCTGCTAGCAACCCTCAGTTCCTTGATCCGACGCAGGTGTCCGATGAAGCAGTAGCTAAGGAAAAGGAAATTTTCCTGGCACTTAACGCTGAGAAAATTGCTGGAAAGCCGGAAAATATCGTCGAGAACATGGTCAAGGGCCGCATCAACAAGTTCTTGTCCGAAGCCAGTCTGATCGAGCAGCCCTTTATCAAGAATCCTGACGTCAAGGTCGGTGAATTGGCGAAGAAGGCTGGAGCGCAGATCATTGATTTCGTTCGCTACGAAGTGGGCGAGGGCATCGAGCGTGCCGAAGTGGATTTCGCCGCTGAAGTCGCTGCACAGGTTGCGGCGACCAAGTAGTGAATATGCGATCGGAACGGCGCATGACAGGCCACCCGCGAGGTGGCCTGTAATAAGGTTTCAGATAGAGGCTTCCCGCGCAGGCGTGAAGCCTCTTTTTTAGGAAACACTGAACAAGTGGCAGTCGTCACGGTCAGGACATGTTGGAAAGGTGTCTGCAGTATGCCCGCAGACGGTAAGTCCCGACGCTGAGCCCGGATGTGACTTGTTGAGCGTTTCGCCATTCCCGGCAGGAGAGTCATCATGGCCCAGGTACCCGGCAGTCGTCAGCCCAAGTACAAACGAATCCTACTCAAGCTAAGCGGTGAAGCCCTTATGGGGACCGAAGGGTTCGGTATTGATCCCAAGGTTCTGGACCGTATGTCGCTGGAGCTCGGTCAGCTGATCGGTATCGGCGTGCAGATCGGCCTGGTCATCGGCGGCGGTAACCTCTTTCGTGGTGCAGCACTGCACGCTGCGGGCATGGACCGGGTCACCGGCGATCACATGGGTATGCTGGCGACGGTGATGAACGCACTGGCCATGCGTGACTCCCTGGAGCGCTCTAACATCCAGACGCGCGTCATGTCTGCCATTACCATGGAAGGGGTGACCGAGCACTACGATCGGCGCAAGGCTATGCGCTATCTTGCCGGTGGGGACGTGGTAATATTCTCCGCAGGCACGGGCAACCCCTTCTTTACCACCGATACTGCTGCATGCCTGCGCGGTATCGAGATGGACGCTGATCTGGTGCTCAAAGCGACCAAGGTCGACGGTGTATATAACGCGGATCCGATGAAAGATCCGAATGCCGAGCGGTTCGATACTCTGACCTACGATCAGGTCCTGGATCTAAAACTCGGCGTGATGGATCTGACCGCGATCTGCCTGATTCGCGATCACAAGATGCCCCTGCGGGTGTTTAACATGAACAAGCCAGGTGCGCTGCTCAATGCGGTAGTAGGTAGCGCCGAAGGGACACTGATCGAGGGTTAACGATGATCAACGAAATCAAGAAGGATGCGCAGGAGCGCATGAAGAAGTCTGTCGAATCGCTCGGCCATGCTTTCGCCAAGATTCGGACCGGTCGGGCGCACCCTAGTATTCTCGACAGCGTTATCGTGTCGTATTACGGCAGTGACACACCGCTGCGTCAGGTGGCGAATGTCAACGTCGAGGATTCCCGGACGCTGGCCTTGACCGTGTTCGATAGAAGCATGATTCAAGCGGTGGAAAAAGCGATCATGAAGTCCGATCTCGGGCTAAATCCGGCAACGGCTGGTACCACCATTCGTATCCCGATGCCGGCGCTGACTGAGGAAACGCGCAAGGGCTTTACCAAAACCGCGCGCTCTGAAGCGGAGAATGCGCGCGTCGCCATTCGCAATATTCGCCGCGACGCGTTGAGTTCAATCAAGGATCTGCAGAAAGAAAAGGAAATCAGTGAGGATGAAGAGCGTCGGGGTGCCGACGATATCCAGAAACTGACAGATAAATACATCGCCGAGATCGACAAGGCGCTGGAAGCCAAGGAAGCGGATCTAATGGCCATCTGATGGTTGGATTCCACATGCTTATCAATGAGTGACAAGACTGCAGCAATACCCCGCCATGTTGCGATCATTATGGATGGCAACAATCGCTGGGCACGCAAGCGACTTATGCCTGGCGTCGCCGGCCACAAGGCCGGAGTAGATGCGGTAAAGGCGGCGATTGAAGTCTGCGCGGAAGAGGGTGTCGAAGTTCTCACACTCTTCGCGTTTTCCAGTGAAAACTGGCGGCGGCCCGAAGACGAAGTTGGCGCACTTATGGATCTATTTCTCGGCGCGTTGCGTCGCGAGGTCCGGCGACTGCGTGAAAACGATATCCGACTGCGCATTATCGGTGATCGGTCTCGCTTTGCTTCGGATTTGCGCAGGGCGATGGACGCCGCAGAGACGTTGACTGCTGGTTGCCGTAGGCTAACGCTGGTCATAGCTGCCAATTATGGAGGCCAATGGGATATCGCTCAGGCATCCCGGCAGCTGGCTTCCAGGGTAGCCGAAGGCACGCTGGAAGCTGGATCCATTACCGAGGCGGATGTTCAGTCTTGTTTGAGTACTGCGGACTGGCCGCTCCCGGATTTGTGTATTCGTACGGGCGGGGAGCACAGAATCAGTAACTTTCTTCTATGGCAGTTAGCGTACGCCGAGCTGTACTTTTCCGACTTGTACTGGCCGGATTTCAAGCATGATGCGCTGCGTGAAGCATTGGCCGATTTTGCACGGCGACAACGTCGTTTCGGCAAAACCAGCGAACAGATACCCGGAGCGCATATCTGATGCTTAAACAACGAATCATCACAGCGGTTATTCTCGCGCCACTGGCTATTGCTGGCTTTGTCTTCCTAGAGGGAGGTGGCTTCGCATTATTCGTCGGGGCGATTGTGCTTCTGGGTGCCTGGGAATGGGCGCGTCTGGCTGGTGAAACGAGTCAGAAGGGTCGAGTCGTTTATGCTCTGGTAGTGGGGCTGTTCATGGTTGGGCTGTATCGCGATGCTTGGCCTGCTGAATACCTGCTTATACCCGCTCTGGTCTGGTGGATAGTTGCTCTGGTGCTGATCAGCCGCTATCCAAAAGGTCGAGGGCTTTGGGCCGGATCGATGATCAGTCAGTTGTTTGGGCTGCTTATTTTGCTGCCCGCATGGTACGGACTGGTTTGGCTGCGCGCGCTGGATAACGGTTTGTGGCTGATTTTGGCTGTGCTGATACTGGTTTGGGCGGCAGATGTAGGTGCTTACGTGGCCGGCAAGACCTGGGGTCGTCACAAGCTTCTACCCCGGGTTAGCCCTGGCAAGACGGTCGAAGGTTTGATCGGCGGACTGGCTTTTACCCAGCTCCTAACACTGGGTGCCCTGCTATTTCTTGGCTGGAACCCGGTGGCTTTGTTGTTGGGTCTGGCGACGGCGGCGCTTGTCGTGCTCTTTTCCATCGTGGGTGACCTGACCGAAAGTCTCTTCAAGCGCGAGCAGGGCCTTAAAGACAGTAGCAGTCTGCTGCCCGGTCACGGTGGCGTGCTCGATCGTATAGATAGTCTGACGGCGGCGGTCCCGGTTTTTGCCTTATGCTGGATTGTCATCGGAGAGCGTCTGGCGTGAGCGTAACCTGGGTAACCGTGCTTGGTGCGACCGGGTCGATAGGCGTTAGCACCCTTGATGTCATCGGTCGGCATACCGAACGTTACGCTGTTTTTGCGCTCACCGGCCATAGCCGCATGGATGTGCTGGAGGCCCAATGCCTGGCTCATAACCCACGTTATGCCGTGGTCGCCGACGCGGCTCAGGCACGGGTATTGCAGGCGCGCCTGCGTGAGTCCCGTTGTCTGACCGAAGTCCTGGCCGGCGGTGATGCGTTAGAGCAGGTAGTCGCAGCGGAGTCAGTGGATGTGGTGATGGCGGCTATTGTTGGCGCCGCAGGCTTACGTCCGACGCTGGCGGCAGTACGTGCCGGTAAGCGAGTGCTGCTCGCAAACAAAGAAGCCCTGGTCATGTCTGGTGCGCTCTTCATGCAGGCGGTACAGAAGCATGGCGCAGTGCTCTTGCCTATAGACAGCGAGCACAACGCTATTTTCCAATGTCTGCCGCTCGATTATGCTCGTGGCATGGCCAGCGTCGGAGTCAGGCGGATACTGCTTACTGCTTCGGGCGGTCCGTTCCGTGATATGCAAGCAGGGGACTTGTTCTCTGTTACGCCGGAGCAGGCCTGCGCGCACCCCAACTGGTCGATGGGTCAGAAAATTTCGGTTGATTCTGCGAGTATGATGAACAAGGGCCTGGAACTAATCGAGGCTTCTTGGCTGTTTAACGTCCGTCCGTCGCAGATCGAGGTGGTTATTCATCCGCAGAGTGTTGTGCACTCGTTGGTTGACTACATAGATGGTTCGGTTATCGCCCAGCTCGGCAATCCGGATATGCGTACCCCCATTGCTCATGCTCTGGCTTGGCCGGAGCGGGTCGACTCCGGTGTCAGTCCTCTGGACCTGCTCACAGTGGCGCGGCTCGACTTCCGGCCGCCGGATACGGTGATGTTTCCATGCCTGCGTCTTGCCCGAGAAGCGGCAGAGGTAGGTGGTACCGCATGCGCTGTATTGAACGCAGCCAACGAAGTGGCCGTCGAGGCTTTCCTGGATAGGCGCATTGGTTTTACTGATATCCCTGTTATCATCGAACACACGCTTGAAAGCTTGGTTCCTGAGTCCGTCCAGGATCTGGATCACATCCTGCTGACAGATCGCCTTGCGCGTGAGCACGCACGGAACTGGTTGACTAATCACCGCTGATCAATCGATCAGACTGCGGCTTCCACTCTCCCTGAACGAGGCACCGGATGGATCTTTTATTCACCCTGCTGGCAACTGTCGTGGCCCTGGGTCTGCTGGTGACGATTCATGAATATGGCCATTTTTGGGTGGCCAGACGTTGTGGTGTCAAAGTTCTGCGTTTCTCTGTCGGTTTCGGCCCAGCGCTTTATAGCTGGCACGACAAGCGGGGTACCGAGTACGCGATCGCAGCGATTCCCCTGGGTGGTTACGTGAAAATGCTGGACGAACGCGAGGGCCCAGTCGATCCAGCGGAGTTGGATCAGGCGTTCAATCGAAAGGATGTCAAACAGCGCATCGCCGTGGTGATCGCCGGTCCGTTAGCCAACTTTTTACTGGCTATTGTTGCCTTTTGGCTGATCGCTGTTTTCGGTATCACTACACTCGCACCCGTCCTCGGGCCCGTTGAGCAGGGGAGTATCGCGGCGCGCGCTGGTCTGGTCGAAGGGCTGGAGGTCGTTGAGGTCGATGGCACGCCAACGCGCAGCTGGCAGGACGTTAATCTTCAGTTAGTGCGTCGCCTGGGTGAAACCGGTCAGATGCAGATCAAGGCTATTGAAGCCGTAGGTGCGACACCGCAAACCTATACTCTGGTGTTGTCAGAATGGCTGCGCGGTGATGACCAGCCTGACCCCATCCGTGCGCTGGGGCTCGCCAGCTGGCAGCCAGACGTGCTTCCGTTGGTTGGCGAGGTCAGTGATGGCGGCGCCGCGCAAGCGGCTGGACTGCAGTCCGGCGACATGATCATCAGCATCGATGGCGAGCCAGTGAATAACTGGATTACCCAGGTGGTCCCAGCGATTCAGGGCAACGCCGATCGAGCACTGAACATTGGCATCGAACGTGACGGTCAGCGCCGGAACGTTACTATGGTGCCGCAGAGGCGCGAGCAAAACGGCAAAGTGTCAGGTTTCGCCGGTCTTGGTGTAGCGGCTTTCGAGTGGCCGGACAATATGATTCGCGAGATCGATTACAATCCACTAGTAGCCATTCCGGTCGCCGTTGGCAAAACCTGGGACATGACGATACTGACCCTGGACTCGTTAAAAAAGATGCTAACCGGCCTGGTCTCGGCAAAAAACTTGAGTGGCCCGATAACCATTGCTAAAGTGGCGGGCGCTTCGGCCAAGTCGGGACCTGAAAGTTTTCTAAACTTCATTGCCTACCTGAGTATTAGCCTTGGCGTGTTGAATTTGTTGCCCATTCCGGTTCTGGATGGCGGTCATCTTGTCTACTACACGGCTGAGTGGATTCGAGGCAAGCCATTATCTGAGCGACTTCAGGCCTGGGGCCTGCAGATTGGGGTGGCGTTGATAGCCGGTGTGATGTTGTTTGCCATCTTCAACGATATTAGCCGGCTGGGTAGCTAGCCCGGAACGAAGAAACACGAGCTGCCGCACGCGGTGGATAGAATTTAACCAGTCAGCCAGAACGGATTTCATGAAACGTTACTTATTGCCTGCGCTATTGCTGATACTTCTCGCGCCAGTGGCCCTTGCCGACGCCTTCCGGATCTCTGATATCCGCATCAACGGGCTTCAGCGGGTTTCAGCTGGCAGCGTTTTCGCTGCGCTACCCCTCAATATCGGTGATCAGGTAGATGATCAGACGTTGGTTGAGGCGAGTCGATCGCTGTTCCGAACCGGATTCTTTCAAGATATACAATTGGGTCGTGAGAATGACGCTTTGGTGATAACAGTTGTCGAGCGTCCTTCGATTGCAGCAATCGAGCTTGAGGGCAACAAGGCCATCGAAAGCGACGATCTGCTCGACGGCCTGCGTATGGCCGGGCTCGCTGAGGGCGAGATTTTCCAGCAAGCTACCCTGGAAGGGGTGCGCAATGAGCTGCTGCGTCAATACGTGGCCCAGGGTCGCTATTCGGCCGATATCGAAACGGAAGTTATTGCCGAGCCCCGCAATCGTGTTTCCATTAAAATTCAAGTTGACGAAGGGTCCGTCGCTTCGATCAAAAGCATCAACGTCGTAGGCAACACTGTATTTAGTACAGATGATTTGGTTGACCTGTTCGAACTGAAGAGTTCGGGGTTGTTATCCTTTATTCGAAGTGATGACAAATATTCCCGCGAAAAGCTTTCTGGGGACCTTGAGCGCCTGCGCTCTTGGTACCTCGATCGCGGTTACATCAACATGAATATTGCTTCCACGCAGGTCACCATTACCCCTGACAAGGAAAATGTTTACGTCACGGTTAATATCGACGAAGGCGATCTTTATACTGTCAGCGATGTAAACCTGTCCGGTGATCTGGTCGTGCCGGAAGGGGACGTGCGCAGTTTACTGCTGGTGGAGTCAGGTCAGATTTTCTCGCGTCAAGTCATGACTGCCACATCCGAACTGATCAGTCGCCGATTGGGCAACGAGGGCTACACCTTTGCCAACGTCAACGGCATTCCTGAAATCAACGAAGAAAACAAGACTGTTGGGGTAACCTTTTTCGTCGATCCCGGCAAGCGCGCTTATGTCAACCGAATTAATTTCCGTGGAAATACCAAAACTGAAGACGAAGTACTTCGTCGCGAGATGCGGCAAATGGAAGGTGGTTGGGCTTCTACCTACCTGATTGACCAGTCGAAAGTGCGTCTAGAGCGTCTTGGTTTCTTCAAGGAAGTGGACGTGGAAACCGTTCCTGTGCCTGGTGCGGACGACCTGATTGATGTCAATTACACAGTAGAAGAACAGCCTTCGGGTTCCATTACCGCTAGTCTGGGTTTCGCTCAGGGTACCGGTCTGATTTTAGGTGGCTCGATCAGCCAGAACAACTTCTTCGGTACGGGTAACCGCGTCAGCCTGAGTGCTAACCGGTCCCAATACCAGACATCGCTTTCTTTTGGTTTTCTTGATCCCTATTTTACTGCTGATGGTGTGAGCCTTGGATATAACGCCTTTTATCGGGTAACCGATTACGACAAGCTGAATGTGGACGTATCCAGTTATTCAGTGGATTCCTATGGTGGTGGCTTTAATCTGGGTTATCCGATCAGCGACACCGCACGGCTGTCTTTTGGTCTTAGTGCCCAGCAAGATGACATCCAGTCAGGTTCTTTCGCTGTCCAGGAAATAGACCAGTTCATCAGGCGCGAAGGTGACAGCTTCACTAACTTCAAATTCAATGCAGGCTGGTCAGAATCGACTCTAAACCGAGGTGTGTTTCCTGACCGAGGCAGTTCCCAGAGCGTGAATTTCGAGACCACTATCCCGGGAAGCGATCTGTATTTCTACAAGATCGATTATCGCGCCCAGCGCTATTTCCCGGTAAACGACGATCTCACAGTGCGGCTGCATGCCAATCTCGGCTTTGCCCGTCGTTTTGGTTCAACGCAAAGTTTGCCATTTTATGAACACTACTATGCTGGCGGCATAGGATCGGTTCGTGGTTACAAGGAAAGCTCGCTTGGGCCCCGCAGCACGCCCGCTGTGGCCGACTTTGACCAGGATGAGCTGCCTTTTGGTGGCAACATCAAGATGGTGGGTGGTGGCGAGCTGATATTCCCAGTGCCATTCATCAAGGACCAACAGTCATTGCGGACAGTCTTGTTCGTCGATGTGGGTAACGTGTACGACACTTACTGCACCAATGATGTGCTCAATAATGGCGCAGACAATCCGGGTTGTGGTGAAGTTGATCTGGCGAGCCTTCGCTACAGCGCTGGTATTGGCTTGTCGTGGTTGACTGCACTTGGGCCACTGGGCTTCAGTCTGGCCGCCCCGCTGAACAGTGAGTCTGAAGACGATACCCAAGTATTCCAGTTTACTCTGGGTCAGACATTCTGAACCGGAAACCCATACAGCTAACAGGAGCTTTAGAGTGCGCAAGTTTATTCAGGTTGCTTTGATTTCTGCCCTGGCCATGGCCAGTTTCACCGTCGCCGCTGAGATGAAAATCGCTGTGCTGGACTACCAGATGGCTCTATTGGAGTCCGACTCAGCGAAGGCCTACTCGGTCGATGCTGAGAAGAAATTCGGTACTCAGCTGCAGCGTCTGCGAAACCTTGAGGCAGAAGCCAAACGGTTGCAGGATCGTATGCAAAAAGATGGCGAAAAGCTCGGTCAGACTGAGATGGAGAAGCTTGACCTGGAATTCCGTCAGAAGGCGCGTGATTTTCAGGCCGAATCCAAACAGTTGAATGATGCCAAGGCTCGGGCGGACCGTGAAATGCTTGAAACGCTCAAGCCCAAGTTGGACAAGGCAGTTGAATCTGTTCTGCAGGGCGGCGGTTATGATTTGGTCATTGATCGCAGCGCTGTCGTCGACGTCAAAGCTGAATATGATATTACGCGCCAGGTTATCGAGCGCTTGAACGCATCACGTTGAGCCGGCAGGTGAGTTCATCCTTCCAGCTGTCGTTGTCTGACCTTGCGGTGATGGCAGATGCGCGGCTGGTGGGTAACCCCGACCAGATGATCGGCGGCCTGGCAACGTTGCAGGACGCTGGTCCCGATCAGTTGAGCTTCCTGGCGAGTAGCCAGTATCGCAAGTATCTGGCATCAACAGGAGCTGGCGCTGTGTTGCTGACCGAGACGGACGCCCAGGCGTTTGCAGGCAACGCCCTGATTGTTGCTAACCCCTATGCAGCCTACGCGCGCCTGTCCCATCGGTTTGACCCCAAGCCAAAATCGGTTACCGGAATTCATCCAACAGCCGTTGTTGCGGTCGATGCCGTGATTGATCCGTCAGCTTGTATTGGCGCTGGAGTGGTTATCGAATCCGGTGTGCGCATTGGTGCTAAAACGGTGATTGGGGCGCAATGTTTTATTGGTGCGCGCTCCAGCCTCGGAGCAGGGGGTTGGCTCGCCTCGCGGGTGAGTATCTATCACGACGTTCACATAGGCGATCGTGTGGTTATTCAGTCTGGCGCTGTTCTGGGCTCTGAAGGTTTTGGCTTCGCCAATGATGGCGGGCATTGGGAAAAGATCGCCCAGATTGGGGGCGTGGTTGTCGGTCATGATGTCGAGATTGGGGCGAATACCACCATTGATCGCGGTGCACTGTCGGACACTCGTCTGGGTGACGGCGTAAAGCTGGATAACCAGATTCATATCGCGCATAACGTACATATCGGGGATCACACTGCGATTGCTGCCTGTGTTGGCATCTCTGGCAGCACGCATATTGGCCGGCATTGCACGATTGCTGGAGGCGTCGGCATGGTTGGCCATATCGAAATCTGTGATAACGTTTTTGTAACTGGCATGACAATGGTTACGCGGTCAATTACTCAGCCGGGCGCCTATTCATCAGGTACGGCAATGCAGCCAGCAGCCGAATGGCGCAAGAGTGCTGCTCGGTTCCGCCAGCTTGATTCGTTGGCCAAAAAAGTCCAGCAGCTAGAAAAGCAATTGCTGGCGGTGACTCAGGATTCTCAAGACTCGTCGGAGTCCTGAGCCGCGCCCTTTAGGCGCCTATTAATGTTTATTGCAAGGCCTGTGAATACATGGATATCAAGGAAATAAAAGAATACTTGCCACACCGCTATCCTTTTTTGTTGGTAGATAGGGTCGTGGAACTGAATCTTGAAACCCGGAGTATCCGTGCGTACAAGAATGTCTCGGTTAATGAACCCTTTTTTAATGGGCATTTTCCGGAGCATCCCATTATGCCCGGGGTTTTGATCATTGAGGCCATGGCCCAGGCTGCCGGCTTGCTGGGATTCAAGATGATGAATGTCAAACCTGCAGACGGCACGCTTTACTATTTTGTCGGGACTGACAAATTAAGATTCCGGCAACCGGTTGTGCCGGGAGATCAGCTGCAACTCGAGGCTCAACATTTGAGTAATCGACGGGGTATCTGGAAGTTTGCCTGTCGTGCAATGGTAGATGGCAAGGAAGCGTGTTCCGGCGAAATTATCTGTGCGGAACACAATATATGAGTCGGGTTCACCCCCTGGCGCTCGTTGATCCAGCCGCACAGCTGGCTAAAGACGTCGAGGTTGGGCCATGGAGTCTGATCGGGCCCAATGTTGAAATTGGTGCTGGAACGGTGATTGGCCCGCACGTTGTTATTCGCGGGCCCACTACCATTGGTCAGCATAATCGCATTTTCCAGTTTTGCTCGGTGGGTGAAGACTGCCAGGACAAGAAGTATAACGGCGAGCCAACCAGGCTGGTAATCGGCGACCACAATATTATCCGTGAAGGTTGTACGCTGCATCGCGGTACCGTTCAGGATCAGGGTGTAACGCGTATTGGCAGCCATAACTTACTCATGGCCTATGTTCATGTTGCCCATGATTGCATTGTTAACGACCACATTATTATGGCGAATAACGCGACTATTGCCGGCCACGTGCAAATTGGTGATGGCGCAATTCTCGGCGGTTACACTACAGTTCATCAGTTCTGCAAGTTGGGCCCTTGGTCTATGAGCGCAGCCAACAGTGCCGTGTTCAAGGACATTCCGGCCTTTGTCATGGTTGGGGGCAACCCTGCCAGCGCTCACGGTATGAACTTCGAAGGCATGCGCCGACGCGGTTACAGTTCCGAACTGATCGCTGCCCTCCGCAAGGCCTATAAAACAGTATATCGTCAGGGTTTGACCCTCGTCGACGCTCTGCTCATTATCGAAGAGAGTGCATCACGATACCCCGAGATTGCGCTTTATCGTGACTCTATCCTCGCTTCGACCCGCGGCATTACCCGCTAAGCCATGGCTGCGAAGCACGAGTCAACCGAAAAGCCATTGCGTATCGCTCTGGTGGCGGGTGAGGCGTCGGGCGATACGCTCGGGGCGGGTATGATCCATGCCTTTAAAGAGTTGCACCCCCACATCCAGTTCATTGGTATCGGCGGTCCCCGGATGCTTGCCGAAGGCATGCACAGCAGGGTGCCGATGGAGCGGCTCTCAGTAATGGGGTTGGTCGAAGTGCTCGGTCGATTACGCGAGCTGCTACGCATTCGCAAAGATTTGGTCGCGTGGCTGATCGAGCAGCAACCCGACGTATTCATCGGTATTGATGCCCCTGATTTTACCCTGGGGGTTGAGCGCAAACTGCATGACGCAGGCATAGCGACTGTTCACTACGTCAGCCCTTCGGTCTGGGCCTGGCGCGAAAAGCGTGTGCTGGGTATCCGCAAGTCTACCGACCTGATGCTGACGCTTTTTCCGTTCGAGGAAGAAGTCTACCGCAAGCATCAGGTGGCGGTGCAATGCGTGGGTCACACCCTTGCTGATCAGATTCCATTACAGCCTGACCGACAAACAGCCAGAGCGATATTATCCATCCCGACCGAAACCAAACTATTGGCACTGATGCCCGGAAGTCGGAACGGAGAACTGCGCAAGCTGGGTCTACTGTTTCTGCAGACCGCTGCCTGGTGTCTTGAACGCGAGCCCCAATTGTGTTTTGTGATGCCTTGCGCCAGTCCCGAAAGAAAGCAGCAGATGCAGGCAATCATTGCTGAGCACGGTATCGATCTGCCCCTGAAGCTACTCGATGGTCAGGCCCATGCAGCCCTTGCTGCTTGTGATGCGGTGTTGATTGCTTCCGGTACAGCCACCCTTGAAGCCATGTTGTTCAAGCGGCCGATGGTTGTGGCTTACCGCATGGCTGGACTGACGTTCAAAATACTCAAACGGTTGGTCAAGGTAGGCCATGTCTCGCTACCCAATTTGCTGGCTAAACGCGAAGTGGTACCCGAGTTTCTGCAAGATGCAGCGACGCCTGAAAGCATGGGGCCAGCTCTGTTGCAGTTATTGGCGCCAACCGAGGAACGTGCCGATACACAGGCTACGTTTATGCAGTTACATGAAATGCTCAAGCGCAATGCAGATAATGCAGCAGCTCAGGCTGTGCTCGACCTGCTAAGGCAAAAGGGCAAGCTCCCATGAGCAAGATACTCATGAACTGGAACCCTGCAGTTGGCAGCGAGCTAGTAGCCGGTGTCGACGAGGTAGGGAGGGGCCCCCTGTGCGGCGCCGTAGTCACTGCTGCCGTCATTCTTGATCCTCTACGACCTATAGAAGGCCTGAATGACTCCAAGAAGCTCACCGAAGCAAAACGCGAAGCGCTTTTTCCGCTGATTCAGGAGCGCGCATTAGCCTGGTGTATCGCCCGCGCTGAGGTGGCAGAAATAGATCAGTTGAACATTCTGCATGCCACCATGCTGGCCATGCAGCGTGCAGTAGCCGGATTATCTATTCAACCCGATCGCGTGTGGATTGACGGTAACCGCTGCCCAATACTGCCCATGCCTAGCGAGGCGGTTATCCAGGGTGACGGACGCGTGCCGGCCATTGCCGCCGCTTCCATCCTGGCCAAGGTGGCACGCGACCGGGAAATGAAAGAACTGGACCTCCAGTATCCTGGTTACGGCATTGCCCAACACAAGGGTTACCCCACGCCGATGCACCTGTTGGCTCTTCGCAAGCTTGGAGCTTCGGATATTCATCGTCGTTCCTTCGCGCCTGTCCGCGAAGCTCTGGCGTCGGTATCAGCTGCCAAAACTGCGAACTCCGCATCACGCCGTTGCCAGTTAACCCGCCCATACTAGGAGCGACAAGCCCCGGCCTGGATGTTGCGCGCGCTCAGCAACCACTGCAAAAATCAGGTATCGCCAGGTTAGGCTGGTGGTGCCTAGCCTAGCTAGCGGGGCAACACACTGGCTAATAATTCACCACGCAGGACGGGTGAGAGTCCATACCAAGGTCACTGTCTGCTAGCCCCCGGCTTCCCCCACCGTTACAATCTCAGCCTTGTAGTAGCCTTTAGAAACAGGAAAACCATGACCCACTCCTTCGTCCACTTGCGCGTCCACAGCGAGTATTCATTGGTCGACGGCATCGTCAAGATCAAGCCCCTGATCAAGGCCATAGCAGAGCAGGGAATGCCTGCCGTTGCGGTCACTGACCAGAACAACATGTGCAGCTTGGTCAAATTCTACAAAGCGGCGATGGCTGGCGGCATCAAACCGATCTCCGGAATCGACGTCTGGCTTGTAGGGCAGAATGACGATAACCAGTTAACGCGCCTTAGCTTGCTGGCGATGAACCGCAACGGCTACCGCAACCTGACCGAGCTGATCTCGCGCGGCTATACCGAGGGCCAGCGCAACGGGGTAGTGACAATCCGTCGGGAGTGGATCGCCGAATCCAGTGAAGACGTTATTGTGCTTTCAGCCGCACGCGAAGGTGAAATAGGCCAATCATTGCTATCGAACAATCCTCAAGAGGCAGACGCACTTTTGCGTTACTGGATGCAGATCTTCCCCGGCCGTTTCTATCTAGAACTGCACCGCACCAGTCGGCCCAACGACGAAGAATACCTTCACGCTGCCGTCGCTCTCGCAGCGAAACACGACTGCCCCGTTGTAGCTACCAATGACGTGCGCTTTCTCAAGCGTGAAGATTACGAAGCCCACGAAACCAGAGTCTGCATCGGTGAGGGTCGCGCCCTGGATGATCCGCGGCGGGTACGACAGTACAGCGAAGAGCAGTATCTGAAGACGCCCGAGGAAATGGCTGAGCTGTTCTCCGATATACCTGAAGCGTTGGCCAATAGTGTCGAAATTGCCATGCGCTGCAATATCGACGTGCAGCTCGGCAAAAACTTTTTGCCGGCATTCCCCACGCCGGATGGCATGACCGAAGCCGAATTTTTCCGTAAGGTCTCCTTTGAGGGCCTTGAAGAACGCCTCAAATTGGTACTGCCAGCAGACTCGGATAACTATCACGAGCGCCGCCAAGTCTATATTGACAGACTGAATTTCGAGCTGGATATCATTATTCAGATGGAGTTCCCCGGTTACTTCCTGATCGTGATGGACTTTATCAAATGGGCCAAGAACAACGGCGTACCAGTGGGCCCCGGCCGGGGCTCCGGGGCAGGCTCGTTGGTCGCTTATTCGTTGCTGATTACTGATCTTGACCCGCTGCAATACGATTTGTTGTTCGAACGGTTCCTTAACCCCGAGCGGGTATCGATGCCCGACTTTGACGTCGACTTCTGCATGGAAGGACGTGACCGGGTCATCGAGTATGTCGCCCAGACCTACGGACGCAATGCCGTCTCGCAGATCATCACTTTCGGTACCATGGCTGCAAAAGCGGTCGTGCGCGACGTTGCTCGGGTGCAGGGCAAGTCCTATGGGCTGGCCGACAAGCTATCGAAGATGATCCCCTTCGAAGTCGGCATGACCTTGACCAAAGCATTTGAGCAAGAAGAAATACTGCGAGACTTCCTCGCCAACGACGAGGAGGCCCAGGAAATCTGGGATATGGCGCTCAAACTTGAGGGGATCACTCGTAACGTCGGCAAGCACGCCGGCGGGGTCGTCATCGCACCGACCAAGCTGACCGATTTTTCACCACTGTATTGCGACGAAGCCGGTGGTGGCCTGGTAACACAGTTCGACAAGGATGACGTCGAATCTGCTGGTCTGGTCAAGTTCGACTTTCTCGGGTTGCGCACTCTCACCATCATTGATTGGGCGATAAATACAATCAATCGCGTGCGGGCCAAAACCGGTGGTGAGCCGTTGGATATCAATTTTATCCCGCTGGACGATCAACCAACGTATCGGATGCTGCAGAAGGCCGAGACCACCGCCGTGTTCCAGCTGGAATCACGCGGTATGAAAGAGCTGATCAAGAAGCTCAAGCCCGATTGCCTGGAAGATCTTATTGCCCTTGTGGCGCTCTTCCGGCCCGGACCGCTGCAGTCTGGGATGGTGGACGACTTCATCAACCGTAAACACGGCCGCGAGGTGCTGTCTTATCCGCACCCCAACTATCAGCTTGATAGCCTTAAGCCCGTTCTCGCACCCACCTACGGGATCATCCTGTATCAGGAACAGGTGATGCAGATCGCTCAGGTAATGGCCGGCTACACACTGGGTGGCGCCGACATGTTGCGCCGGGCGATGGGTAAGAAAAAGCCGGAAGAGATGGCCAAGCAGCGGGAGATTTTTCTCGAGGGCTGTGCGAATAATGATATCGACCCCGATCTTGCCGGCAATATCTTCGATCTGGTGGAAAAGTTCGCTGGTTACGGTTTTAACAAGTCGCACTCGGCAGCCTATGGTCTGGTTTCGTATCAGACGGCCTGGCTGAAAGCGCATTACCCGGCGCCCTTCATGGCTGCGGTGCTGTCAGCGGATATGCACAATACCGACAAGGTGGTCACCCTGATCGAAGAGATTCGCAGCATGAAGCTGCGGCTCAAATCGCCCAACGTGAATATCTCGGAGTACAAATTTACCGTCGATGACGAAGGGGACGTGGTTTACGGCCTGGGTGCCATTAAGGGAGTGGGGGAAGGTCCGGTTGAGACCATTGTCGAGAAACGCCGTGAAGGAGGCCCTTTCCTCGATCTCTTCGACTTCTGCGCACGGGTAGATTTGAAACGGATCAACAAGCGTGTGATGGAAGCCTTGATTCGCTCTGGCGCGCTGGACAGTCTGGGCCCTTTCTTCGATACCGAGCATCAGAGCTTTCTCAAGCAGATTGATCATAACCGGGCGGCGTTGATGGCCGCCATGGAAGAGGCTATTGCGTCGGCAGAGCAAACGGCTAAAAGTGCCGACAGCGGTCATGCCGACCTGTTTGGCGAATTGCTCGGTCCCTCTACTGAGCGGGATGTGTATGAGGCCTACCGACGTTCCCGTGAGTGGTCTTTCAAAGAGCGCTTGCGTGGCGAAAAAGAGACGCTTGGGCTTTACTTGACTGGACACCCGATCGACGAATACGAAAAAGAGATACGGCGTTTTGCTCGGCAGCGGATCATCGACCTCAAACCCTCTCGCGACAGCCAGACGGTAGCCGGGCTGGTATTCGATCTGCGAGTGATGAAAAGTAAGCGCGGAGACAAGATGGGATTCGTTACGCTGGATGATCGCTCGGCTCGTATAGAAGTCTCATTGTATGCCGAGGCTTACCAGGCCGCTCAGGCGTTATTGCAGAAAGACGCGCTACTGGTCGTCGAGGGCGAAGTGTCCCAAGATGATTTTTCCGGCGGTCTGCGCATGCGAGTTAAGCGGGTGATGAGTCTCGAGGATGCGCGCACCACCTTGCTCGATAGTGTGCGGATCAGTCTTGACACCAGCCGCCACGGCCCGGAAAGCCTCAGCCACATCGCCGGCCTGCTAAATAAACATCCCGGCAACTGCGCTGTAACCGTTGACCTGCAGCGCCCCGATTCTGCAGCAGAACTGCGGTTGGGAGAGACCTGGCGAGTCGAGCCGGCCGATGATCTGGTGCAGGGATTGCGTGACCAGTTGGGCAAAGACAGCGTCTCTTTGCACTACAGATAACAAGCCTTGGAGGCTGTTGGCTCGACGTCGGGCCGCCAATCCCTTAAGGTAATGCAAAAATCGTACGCCCTGTCGCAGGGCCCACGTGGATGATGGATGCTTATGAGTAAAAGCCAGAAATACCTGGAGTTCGAACAGCCGATAGCCGATCTGCAGGCAAAGATCGAAGAGCTGCGGCTGGTTGGCAGCGACAACTCCTTGAATATTACTGATGAGATCTCTCGTCTGCAGGACAAGAGCCGATCGCTGACAGAGAGTATTTTTGGCAACTTAAGCAGTTGGCAGATCGCTCAAATGGCGCGTCATCCGCAGCGTCCCTATACACTGGACTACATTAGCGAGATTTTCACCGATTTCGAGGAATTGCACGGTGATCGGCATTTTGCTGATGATGCAGCGATCGTGGGTGGCATTGCACGGCTGGATGGCCGGCCGGTCATGATCATCGGTCACCAGAAGGGACGTGATGTAAAAGAAAAAGTGCGTCGCAACTTCGGTATGCCAAAGCCTGAAGGCTACCGCAAAGCCTGTCGCCTGATGCAAATGGCGGAGCGATTCAACATGCCTTTGCTGACCTTCATCGACACGCCTGGCGCCTATCCCGGTATTGATGCAGAAGAGCGTGGCCAGAGCGAAGCCATTGCCTGGAACCTGCAGATCATGGCCCGATTGAAGACCCCGATCATTGCCACCGTTATAGGTGAAGGCGGCTCCGGTGGTGCTTTGGCAATTGGTGTCTGCGACCGTTTGATGATGCTGCAGTATTCCACCTATGCGGTTATTTCCCCTGAAGGTTGCGCATCGATTCTCTGGAAAAAGTCCGAGAAAGCAGCGGATGCGGCGGAAGCCATGGGTATCACTGCTGAGCGTCTGAAAGAGCTCAAGCTGGTCGATAATCTGATTGCCGAGCCACTGGGCGGTGCACACCGCAAGCCGGAAGAGATGGCTGTGCGCCTCAAAGCCCAGTTGTTGGTGGAGCTCGACGCGTTGGAACAACTCCCCGCCGACAAGCTGCTCGATCGCCGTTATGACCGCCTGATGGCTTTTGGTCTGAAGTAGATGTTCTCCAAGCAGGAGCTGCTCAGGCAGTTGCTGCCCTGCATGGACGCCCCAGTCTGGTGGCTGGGGTTGTCCGGTGGCATGGACTCGATGGTGCTGCTCGATGCTCTGGTCGAACTACGCCGAGAGCATTCATTGCCTCATATGCACGCTATTCATATACATCACGGATTGCACCCGGATGCAGATCGCTGGGCAGAGCACTGTGTACACGAAGCCGCAGTAAGACGGATTCCACTGGTTGTTGAACGCGTGCAGTTGGCGTCGGGTGCGAGTGTCGAGGACCAGGCTCGCGATGCGCGGTATGCCGCTTTCGCACGGCATATGGGCGTCGCCGATATTCTGTTGCTGGCCCACCATAGTGACGATCAAATCGAAACTCTGCTGTTTCGACTCCTTCGCGGTACCGGCCTGCGCGGTCTGGCCGGTATGCCTGCTGGCCGATCACTGGCTCGCGGACGACTGTTTAGACCTTTGCTGGACCAGTCGCGCAGCGTGTTGTTGGTCTGGGCTCGCAGGCGCGAGCTGAACTGGATAGAGGACCCCGCCAACAAGGACCCTCGTTTTGCTCGCACGGCTCTGCGACATAAGCTGATACCCATGCTCAGGACGGACTGGCCAGCGGTGGATGCTAATGTGTTGAGCCTTATCATCCATGCACGAGAAGCCAATGAGCTGCTGGATGAGCGTGCTGCAGAAGACCTGCAGACACTGGGCGCCGGTGTCGCTGACCCCTGGCTGGCAGCTTGGCCCAGTCTCGCGGTGCCACAATTGCTGCGTCTTACCGTTGTCCGTCGCAAGAATCTCTTGCGTTACTGGCTGCGAGCGCATGCCTGTCGGTTGCCGCAACGCCGCCTTCAAACCCTTGACGAGCAGCTGTTCAGTGCCGGCGACAGTCAGCCGATGATCGATCTTGACGGTGGGCGGCTGCACCGTTCGTCGGGTCGATTGTGGTTGCTGCGTGATGAGGATATGACGCCCGCGGCTGGGCAGCCGATCGAAGCTCAGGGCGAAACCATTCTGTGCGACGATAATGGCATCCTTTCGGTCCATTTACCGGGCATGGCCCAGGCTGGCCTGCAAGACTGGTCGGTGGCATATCGGCGCGGCGGTGAGCAGATTAAATTGCCGGGCAGGCCAGCACAGTCGCTCAAGAATCTGTTTCAGGAAGCGGATATACCGACCTGGTTGAGGCCGAAAATTCCACTGGTCTATCATGCTGGCGATCTGGTTTCGGTCGGCGGGCGTTGGAATGCATCAGACTATTTACTCAGCACGGTCGGGTCGGGTTGGCACATCCGGTGGCAGTTGCGCAACCGGTGTGATGATCAGCGGGCTGGCAACACCGATAATTCAGGGTCTGGTTGCGCTTGAAACCATACAAAATCCGCTTACAGAGCGCGGTTTGCCGATCTTGCGGATTGAGCAATCGGGGGGTGTCTGGTATCCTGATTTCCCATCTTGACGAGACTTTGGGAATCAGCAATTGCTTCCCCCGGCCTCCCTTCGATTCCCTGCGGCATGGCCGCTTAACAGATCAATCAACGGGTTTTTCATGACGCGCTACATCTTCGTCACGGGTGGTGTTGTTTCTTCTTTGGGCAAAGGCATCGCCTCTGCTTCCCTGGCCGCCATTCTTGAGGCACGGGGCCTGAAAGTAACGATGCTCAAGCTCGATCCCTATATCAACGTCGATCCGGGCACTATGAGTCCGTTCCAGCATGGTGAAGTGTTTGTCACCCATGATGGCGCTGAGACCGATCTGGATCTGGGGCATTACGAGCGGTTTATTTCCGCGACCATGAGTCGTGCCAATAACTTCACTACCGGCCGTGTGTACGAGGAAGTGTTACGCAAGGAGCGCCGCGGCGACTACCTTGGCGCGACCATCCAGGTCATCCCGCATATCACTGACGAGATCAAGAGCCGCATCATCAAGGGTGCCGGCGATGCCGACGTGGCGATGGTCGAGATCGGCGGTACGGTTGGCGACATCGAATCACAGCCATTTCTTGAAGCTATCCGGCAACTGCGTATTGAAGTCGGCGCCAAGCGCGCGATGCTGATGCACCTGACTCTGGTGCCTTACATTGCCACTGCTGGCGAGACCAAGACCAAGCCGACCCAGCATTCGGTCAAGGAGCTGCGATCCATCGGCCTGCAGCCCGATGTGCTCATTTGTCGTTCGGATCATCCTATTGATCTGTCTTCGCGGCGCAAGATCGCATTGTTCACCAACGTTGAAGAGCGCGCGGTCATTGGTCTGGAGGACGTTGATACCATCTACCGGATCCCTGCAGTACTGCATGCCCAGGGTTTGGATGATTTCGTTATCGAGCGTTTCGGTATCCAGTGCGCCCCGGCCGATTTGTCCGAGTGGGATCGCGTGGTTGCTGGCAAGCTGTATCCGAACAAAGAAGTCGTCATCGCGATGGTCGGCAAATACATGGAGCTGCTCGAGGCTTACAAGTCTCTCATTGAGGCACTGAGTCACGCTGGCATCCAGAGTCAAACCAAAGTCACCATGCGTTACATTGATTCCGAAGAGATCGAGTTCAAAGGTCTCGGTCTGTTGGACGGAGTGGACGCCATCCTGGTGCCCGGCGGTTTCGGCCTGCGCGGCGTTGAGGGCAAGATTGCAGCGGTGCGTCACGCCCGCGAACATAAGATCCCCTACCTAGGTATCTGCCTGGGCATGCAGGTGGCAGTGATCGAGTACGCACGCAGTGTCTTGGGTTGGGCTGATGCCAATTCGACCGAGTTCGACAAAACCACCTCACATCCAGTGGTCGGTTTGATTACCGAATGGGAGAACGCTGCCGGTGATCGCCAGTTGCGCACCGAAGAGTCGGATCTGGGCGGCACCATGCGTCTAGGCGGACAGGAGTGCGTCCTGACCCCAGGCTCCAATGCCCATGATTGTTACGGCAAGGATGTGATAGTCGAACGGCACCGACACCGCTACGAGGTCAACAATAACCTGCTTCCCGACCTGGAGGCTGGCGGTTTGAAAGTGACCGGGCGCTCCGTCGATGGTGCATTGGTTGAGGTGATTGAGGTGGGTGACCACCCCTGGTTCGTCGCCTGTCAGTTTCATCCGGAATTTACCTCGACGCCGCGTTATGGCCACCCGTTGTTTAGTGGCTTTATTCAGGCGGCCCTGGCCCAGCACAAACTCAAGAGCTGAGGTATGCAGATGCAACACAAGACGATCCAGGTGGGTGCTATCGAGATCGCCAACGATAAGCCTTTCGTGCTGTTTGGCGGCATGAATGTGCTCGAATCTCGGGACATGGCCATGCAGATCTGCGAGGCCTATGTCCACGTAACCGAGAAGCTGGGTATCCCCTATGTGTTCAAGGCCAGTTTTGACAAGGCCAATCGTTCATCAATCAACTCCTATCGTGGGCCCGGCCTGGACGAGGGGCTAAAGATCTTTGAAGAGATCAAGCAGACTTTTCAGGTGCCGATCATTACCGACGTGCACGAACCCGCTCAGGCAGCTCCAGTTGCAGAAGTCTGTGACATTATTCAGTTGCCGGCTTTTTTGTCCCGCCAGACCGATCTGGTCGTTGCCATGGCGAGAACTGGCGCCGTGATCAATATCAAGAAAGCACAGTTTCTGGCGCCCCAGGAAATGCGTCACATCCTGAGTAAGTGCGAAGAGGCGGGCAACGACCAACTGATCCTGTGCGAGCGTGGCTCCAGTTTCGGCTATAACAATCTGGTTGTGGATATGCTTGGCTTCGGCGTGATGAAGCAGTTTGGTTATCCGGTCTTTTTTGACGTGACCCACGCGTTGCAAATGCCCGGGGGCCGCAGCGACTCAGCCGGTGGCAGACGTGCACAGGTGACCGATTTGGCCAAAGCGGGCATGAGTCAGGGTCTGGGAGGACTGTTTCTTGAGGCGCATCCTGAACCCGATAGCGCCAAGTGCGATGGACCCTGTGCATTGAGACTGGATCGGCTTGAACCCTTTCTGACCCAGCTCAAGGCACTGGATGATCTGGTGAAAGGCTTCCCGACGTTGGAAACCGCCTGATCATCCGTCTCTATTTCATACCACAGTCTTTCAGTTAGATGGAGCAAGCAGCAATCATGGCAAAGATCATTGATATCAAGGGTCGGGAAGTTCTCGATTCACGCGGCAACCCAACTGTAGAAGCCGACGTCATTCTGGACGGCGGTGCTTCCGGTAGTGCCTGCGCACCCTCTGGCGCTTCCACTGGTTCGCGTGAGGCCCTGGAACTGCGTGACGGTGACAAGAGCCGTTATATGGGTAAGGGTGTGCTCAAGGCAGTGGCCAATATCAATGGCCCGATTCGTGAGCTGCTGGTTGGCCGTGACGCGACTGATCAAGCTGGTCTGGACCGTGCAATGATCGAACTGGACGGTACCGAGAACAAGGCTACGCTAGGCGCCAACGCGATTCTTGCGGTCTCGTTGGCTGCTGCCAAAGCTGCTGCGCAGTTCAAAGGTGTGCCACTGTACGCGCACATCGCTGATCTGAATGGTACTCCCGGTGAGTATTCCATGCCGGTACCCATGATGAATATCATCAATGGCGGCGAGCATGCCGACAATAACGTCGATATTCAGGAATTCATGGTTCAGCCGGTTGGCGCCAAGAGCTTTGCCGAAGCGCTACGCATGGGCGCCGAAATATTTCATCACCTCAAGGCTGTATTGAAGGCTCGTGGATTGAGTACCTCGGTCGGTGATGAAGGTGGTTTTGCGCCTAATCTGGCATCCAATGAAGATGCGTTGGCTGCCATCGCTGAAGCGGTAGCCAACGCCGGTTATACCCTTGGTGATGACGTGACGCTGGCGCTTGACTGCGCTGCCAGTGAGTTTTACAAGGACGGGAAATATGATCTGGCTGGCGAAGGCCAGGTGTTTGATGCGGCCGGTTTTGCCGACTACCTGGCTGGATTGGCCGAACGCTATCCGATCATCTCCATCGAAGACGGTATGGATGAGTCCGACTGGGCAGGCTGGAAGGTGTTGACGCAGAAGATCGGCGCCAAGGTTCAGTTGGTCGGCGATGACCTGTTTGTGACCAATACCAAAATCCTCAAGCGAGGTATTGATGAGTCCATCGGTAACTCGATTCTGATCAAGTTCAACCAGATCGGCTCGTTGACCGAGACATTGGAAGCCATTCAGATGGCCAAGGCTGCCGGTTTTACTGCGGTTATTTCGCACCGTTCCGGAGAGACCGAAGACAGCACCATTGCCGATCTGGCAGTGGGTACATCGGCTGGCCAGATCAAGACCGGCTCCCTATGCCGTTCTGATCGTGTCGCCAAGTACAACCAGTTGCTGCGTATTGAAGAACAACTGCAGGGTAAAGCCCAGTACAAGGGTCGCGCCGAGTTCCGTAGCTGAGAGACGCTCATCATGTTCATTATGACGCCTGGCACGTCGAGCCTCAATTCAGTCGCAACCCCCATCAGGTTGCGTTCGGGTCTGTTTCGGCGTTTTCATGCGGGTGATGCGCTTTGAAATGGCTCTGGCCAGTTGCCCTTATCCTGCTTGCGGGTCTGCAGTATCGTCTGTGGGTGGGTGAGGGCAGCCTGGCGCAGGTGGCCCAGCTCAAGCAGGAGATCTCTGAACAGGCGCAGGTGAACGAGCAGCTGCTCGAGCGCAATCGCGTACTGACCGCCGAGGTCAAGGAGCTGAAGCAGGGTCTGGAAACGGTTGAAGAGCGTGCCCGGCATGAGCTTGGTATGATCCGCGAGGGCGAGACCCTGTTCCAGTTAAGCACCGAATGACAGCGACTCCATTCTGGGTGGTTCTGCCAGCTGCAGGCATTGGCTCGCGCATGCGGGCTGATCGTCCCAAGCAGTATCTGCGCCTTGGCGATCGCGCACTGATTGAACATACCCTTGAATGCTTTCTTGATCAGCCCGGTTTGCGCGGCTTGGTCGTCTGTATTGCACCGCACGATCAGTGGTGGGCTCAACTAGGCTGCGCCAGTGACACACGCATCTGGCGGGCAGAGGGTGGCGTCGAACGGGCCGACTCGGTCCTCGCAGGCCTGGAAAGGCTGCTGACTGAGGGGGCGTCAGCGGATGACTGGGTATTGGTACACGACGCGGCTCGGCCGAACCTGGCCGCGTCGGACTTGCATCACCTGCTCACTACCCTTGCCTGTGATCCGGTCGGGGGCCTTCTAGCGGTGCCTGTGCGCGACACCTTGAAATGCACTGATGGACTGGGCAGAGTTGCTTCAACGCCAGACCGCTCGTTGTTCTGGCAAGCTTTCACCCCACAGATGTTTCGCCTTGGCCCACTGCATGCTGCATTGACGGATGCGCTTGCAGCCGGTGTGGCTATCACCGATGAGTCTTCGGCCATGGAGCGGGCTGGGTATGCGCCTCGCATGGTAGAAGGCCGCTCGGACAATATCAAGGTGACTTGTCCGGAAGATCTAGAATGGCTGGAACGCTTGCGCCGTTGAGTTATAGTCGTCCTTCGTGATTCCGCTTACAAGCTGTAGTGCCTTAGTTCCCGGGCGATCAACAGGCGCTGAATCTCGCTGGTACCTTCATAGATCTGTGTGATCCGTGCATCTCGGTAAAGACGCTCAACGGAGTAGTCCTCCAGATAGCCGTAGCCCCCGTGAATCTGGATTGCCTTGGAGCACACATCCTCGGCCATCTCACTGGCAAACAGTTTTGCCTGTGATGCCTCCGACAGACAGGGTTGCCCGGCGGTGCGCAGGCGCGCGGCATGAAGGATCAGCAATCGCGTGGCATTGAGCTTCATATGCATATCAGCCAGCATGTTGGCGATACTCTGATGTTCGGTCAGTGCCTGGCCGAACTGGGTGCGCTCGCGGGCATAGCCCAATGCCGCCTCGAACGCTGCCCGGGCAATGCCCAGTGCCTGAGCCGCTATACCAATGCGCCCGCCTTCCAGGTTGGATAATGCGATCGATAACCCCTTGCCACGCACACCTAGCAGATGACCTTCCGGGATGCGGCAATTGTCCAGCGTGATCGCGCAGGTATCAGAACCGCGGATCCCCAACTTATGTTCCATGCGCTCTACACGAAATCCTGGGTTATCGGTAGGCACCAGAAAAGCAGATAAGCCTTTTTTGCCCAAGTCTGGATCGGTTACCGCAAATACCACGGCCAGGCTGGCGCGTTTGCCGTTGGTAACAAACTGCTTGGCGCCATTGATCACCCATTCGCCGTTTTCCAGCACAGCGCGGGTGCGCAAGTTGTGCGCCTCAGAGCCTGCATGGGGTTCAGTGAGGCAAAAGCAGCCAATAGCCTGACCGGTCGCTAATCGCTCAAGCCAGGTATCCTGTTGGTCGGCAGAACCGAACTTGAGCAGTGGACCGCAGCCAACCGAATTATGGACGCTCATCAGGGCCCCAGTGGCACCACAACCTGCGGATATTTCTTCCACAGCCAGTGCGTAGGCGCTGTAGTCGGTAAAACTACCACCCTGTTCCGCCGGAACCACCATGCCCAGAAGCCCCAGTTCGCCCATTTGGCGGACCACTGTATCGTCGATCCATCCGTCCTTGTCCCATTGCGCCGCCCGCGGCGCCAGTTCGGCACGGGCAAAATTACGAGCCATTTCTCGGATCATGCGTTGGTCTTCACTGAACTCCAGATCGTTCATTTACAACCCCTTGAAGAAAGCATTGACCCTGGCTGGATCGAGTTGCGCGATAGTAGAAGGGTTCCATCGTGGGTTTTTATCCTTGTCGACGAGCAGGGCTCTAACTCCTTCGACTATATCGCCATGCTCGAACCATTGCCTGTCTAGATGCAGTTCCATGGCAAAGCATTCTGGCAAGCTGAGTTGGCGTCCGCGACGCAACAGCTCGAGGGTGACCGCCATCGCCAGGGGTGAGCGCTTGTCCATGGTGGTAACCGTAGCCAGTGCCCATTCTTTGAACTCGCTACGGTGTTCTTCAAGCAGCGACCGGCGTATTGCAGGAATATCACTGGCGATAAAGTGATGATCAATCGCGGGCTGTAATCTTGCCAATTCGCTATTGGGGAGTTCGGTGACCCCCAGGTCGCGCACTAATTGCTCGGGGCTTGTGAGGGACCAGTCCAGATTGTCGAAATGATGATCCAGCTTGGCCATGCGTTCGCTGGGTAGATGCACATCCGCGAGCCCAGCATAGAGGGCATCGGCAGCGGTTATATGATTGCCGGTGATACCCAGGTAGAGACCCAGCTCGCCCGGTAAGCGAGGTAGGAAATAACTGCCGCCAACGTCCGGAAAATAGCCTATACCGGTTTCGGGCATCCCCATGCGAGCCCGCTCACTGATCAGCCTGAGGCTGCCGCCCTGGGCAAGCCCCATCCCCCCACCAAGTACGAAGCCATCCATAAGAACCAATACCGGTTTGCTGTAGTCATGGATGTATTGATCGAGTAGATACTCGTGCCTAAAGAATTCTTCGATACCGTGTTTACCCGCCTTGTACAGGTCATACAGACCGCGAATATCACCACCGGCGCAGAAGGCACGATCACCTGCGCCACGCAAAATGATGGCCTTGATCGATGTATCCTCGGCCCAGACCTTCAATTGATTATGCAGCAACCGCACCATCTCCAGCGTCAGCGCGTTGAGACCCTCCGGGCGATTAAGGGTCAAGTATCCTATATGGTTACGCGTTTCGGCCATTATGACTGCTTGCGGTTCGGTCATTGATCCTCTCCTGTATACATCTTGATAATCGCGGAAAAATCCAGCGCGCCATGGCCCTGTGCGCTGAAAGTTTGATAAAGCTGCTGGGCTACCGCACCCAGTATGACGGGTTTTTTTTGCTGTTTCGCCGCGTCTGTGGCCAGTCCCAGATCCTTGAGCATGAGATCGGTGCCAAATCCACCGCTGTAGCCCCTGGCCGCAGGTGCTCCATCGATAACGCCGGGGTAAGGGTTATAGGTATCCGAGCTCCAGCAGCGACCACTGGAGGTATTGATTACGCCTGCCAGGGTTTTTGGGTCCATCCCCAGAGATACGCCGAGCGACATTGCTTCGGCCACGCCAATCATCGAAATGGCAAGCAGCATGTTATTGGCCACCTTGGCGACCTGACCATTGCCGGCCGCCCCGCAATGCACAATATTCTTCCCCATGGTCTGTAATACGGGGAGCGCAGCGTTGAAGTCTGCGACAGAACCGCCAACCATAAAGGTCAGGGTGCCCGCTTCGGCGCCGCCGGTGCCGCCGGATACGGGTGCGTCGAGCATGGGATTGCTCTGCTGCTGAGCAGCAGAAGCCACCTCGCGGGCCGACATGGGGTCGATGGTAGAACTGTCAATCAATCGTATTCCGGGGGCTATACTAGCCAACAATCCCTTTTCACCGAGGTAGACGGCTTTGACGTGGGATGCCGCCGGTAACATGGTTATGATCAGCTCGACATCGCTCTGAGCTAAGGCTGTGATTGAATCTACCGGACTGGCACCAACGCTTCTCAGTGCTTCAACGGCCGGCTTGAACAGATCAAAGATGCTGAGCTGATGACCCGCTGCCAGCAGATTGCGGACCATGGGGCCACCCATATTACCCAGACCAATAAAGCCGATATGCATGTTGGCTGTTCCCTTGTATTTTGTTGGTGTTATACCGTCATGGTAGTTGGCACGACGTCGTTGATACAGCGCGAAAACCGACGCAGACAGGACTAACACGCAATCGAATGTCAGCGCAGATATCTTTCTGTTTGATATCGGCGAGAAAGGGAGGCTGCGAGCGAAGCTGCACCCTCTTGATCAAGTATTGACCCCGATCTGAAAGAGGCTGGAGACGATGTGTCAGGAGGAAATTCAGGCAAAAAAAACCGCCGAAGGAGAGTATCCAATCGACGGTCTTTAATATGGTTGCGGGGGCAGGATTTGAACCTACGACCTTCGGGTTATGAGCCCGACGAGCTACCAGACTGCTCCACCCCGCGTCTGTGGGCGCCATTCTACTCATTGGCGCTGTGCTGTCAAGCGATTGAACAGAAAAGATTTTTTACTCTGGGCGAGCTGTGGGTTGATAGCTCCTTTGGTTTCCAGCGAAGACGCCGGCAGGGCCCTGTTTATTTGACGCATGTCATAATGACACTATCTAGGTTTGGATATCCTTCATGCTCTGGCGTATGCTTCGACGGTCAGGACGAATCAAAAATAAGAAGCAGCCCTTGACGATGACGGAGTCCACGGTGAAAAAAGAAACAGGTCGGTATGCGCTGTCTGCCAGACTCGGCGAATTTGTCGACAAGAGTACAGAGCGGGCCTATCGAGAGCACGTTGAAGACACTACTGTTCGGCATTTGATCGTCGCATTGCGTGTATGGGCTTTTCTGCTGGTCTCATTCGGCTGGCTGGATTATCTGGACCTGGGTATGAGCGAGAGCTTCTACCACCTTATGGGTACACGGCTGTTTTCCGCGGTTCTGATCCTGTCTTTTTCAGTTGTGGTCCGCCGTCTGCCTCGGCTGGCTAGCGATGGGGGCATTGTCACCATTCTCGAAGTGATCGGCTTCCTGTTGTTCTTCCTTATTTACTTCATCCGTCCCGATATCGTGACCTGGAACATCGGCGTCACCTTGATACTGCTTATCAGCATCTTTATCTTTATTCCCAACCGTGTTGTTAATTCCAACCTTGTCGCGTTTTTCGGTATTGCCGGCACGCTTTACTGCATCTGGCTGCGTGACACGTCGGCAGTGACTCTGGTAGGCCTGTTTTTTGTTCTGTGTTTGCCCACGATCATCGGCTATTTTGCAGCTGCACGACTTAATCTGGGTCAACGCCAGCAATATGCGCTGTTCATCGAAACGGTTCAGATCAACCAGTCGCTACAGTTGGAAATCAAGCGACGCGAAGAGCTGGAGGTCGAGCTCAAGCTGCAGGCCACCACCGATCCACTTACCGGATTATTCAATCGGCGTCAGTACGAGATGCTGTTTCGCCGCGAACTGGAGCGTGTCCGTCGGCATGGCAGTGAGTTGTCGCTCTGCGTAGTGGATCTGGATCACTTCAAACGCATCAATGATCAATATGGTCATGATCTTGGCGACCAGGTCCTCAAACAGGTGGCCAGGCTGTTTACCGATACCCTGCGGCAATCGGATATTGTGGGTCGTTTTGGCGGTGAGGAGTTTATTTTGTTATTACCTGATACCGGCATTGAGAGTGCGCTTCTGGTCGTTGGACGTTTGCGTGCTCTGCTTGAGGACGAGGTGGTCGAGTCCGAGGATGAGAAGGTCAGTATCACCGCCACCTTTGCCGTTACTCAGGTCAGCAACGACGATGCCGCTATTGAAAACGTCATACGTCGGGCAGACAAAGGCCTATACGAGGGCAAGGCTGCAGGTCGTAATCGGGTAATGGCTGTCTGACTTATTCAAGATTCAGGTATGAAAGCACGCTGGCTGGTTGCGAACGAAAGGTTGAGTCCTGATCGGTTACACTGTTGCGGTTGGCAGCAACGGACTCCGAAGTCGTGCGCAAAATTATCCATATAGATTGTGATTGCTTTTACGCAGCGATTGAGATGCGTGATGATCCGCGACTGCGAGGTAGACCGCTGGCGGTAGGAGGTGATCCGGGTAAGCGCGGGGTCGTGGCTACCTGCAACTACGAAGCCCGTGCCTATGGTGTTCGGTCGGCAATGGCATCCGCCTACGCCCGCAAGCTATGCCCCGATCTGCTGATTGTTCCGCCGCGTATGGCGGTATATCGCGAGGCGTCGCAGGCGATTCAGGCCATTTTCAGTGACTACACTGATCTCATTCAGCCTCTATCGCTGGACGAAGCATTCCTCGATGTAAGTAATAGTGACGCCTGTCGTGGCAGTGCGACGTTAATGGCACAGGAAATTCGCCGCAAAGCTTTCGCCAGCCAAGGTATAACAGTGTCAGCCGGGGTTGCACCGAACAAGTTTCTAGCCAAGATTGCCAGCGATTGGAACAAGCCGGATGGCCTCAAGGTGATTCTGCCGGACGAGGTTGAGGCGTTTATTAAAACGTTACCAATCGAGCGGTTGCACGGTGTGGGTAAAGTTACTGCGGCGCGGATGAAAGGATTGGGCATCGATGTGTGCGGAGAGCTTTTACCGTGGCGCAAACAGGATCTAGCCAAAGAATTCGGCAGTTTTGGTGAACGCTTGTGGCAGTTGGCTCGGGGGATAGATGATCGACCGCTTGAAGTGGAAAGCAAGCGTCAGTCAGTGAGCGTGGAGAATACCTACGATCATGATCTCCCCGATCTGGAGGCTTGCCTGCATGCGCTGGCGCCATTGCTTGAGAAGCTGGCTCAGAGGCTGGGTCGGCTGGACGGTGAGTACCGCATAAACAAACCTTTTATCAAATTGAAGTTTCATGACTTTACTCAGACCACCCTTGAGCAGGTAGGCGTGCCGGTGACGCCCGAAGGCTATCGCGACCTGTGCATCCAGGCGTTTGCGCGGGGTGGTCGTCCTGTGCGTTTGATCGGTGTGGGGGTACGCCTGGATCACGCGCACAGTGTGCTCGGCGAGCAAATGAGCCTGTTCTGACCTGTCTCAGGCCTGTTTTTTTGCGCAGGCCGGGCACAGATGATTCTCGCCCTGTGGAACCCAGCCCAGCTCACTGATCCGCTCGACCGCTTTGGTTGTGCGTGTCGTCAGATTGTCCGCATCCAGAACCAGAAACTCAAAAGCCTGCTCTCTGGCGCACTGGTCGCATTGAATCGACCAGCCGAGAACCGCATGACCGCGCAGGTCAGGGCCTTTCGCGGTAGCGGTCCATTGCCCGGGTGGATTGATCAGGTAGCGTACCTTGTCCACCAGCAGAGGCATTGGCAGATCACGGCTGCCTTTTATCGTGCAGATCAGCGTGTCTCCAGGCTTTATTCCGCCTCCCTGACCGGTAACCTGATAGAGGCCTGCAGCCAGTGTGCGGCACTCTATTAGGGTATGAGTCGGCTTAAACAAGCTGTGTCTGAAGTCGTGTTGGGCCATCGATAGTCACCAGATAATGAAGGCGGCATGATAACACCGGAGTGTGGCTGCATATCACCCGGATCACTGATGGTCGGTAGGTCGGCTGGGAGCGGCTATGATGTTGTCACACATGTACTACGTCACACTAAAAAGAAGGATGTCTCATGAGCGTTAAACAACTGTTCGATCTGACTGGTAAGGTTGCGCTGATCACCGGTGGCACCAAGGGCCTGGGTTTACAAATGGCCGAAGCACTGGGTGAGCAGGGCGCCAAGGTGTTTATCAGCGCCCGCAACGCAGTCGAAGTCGACGAGGTCGTCGCTCAGCTCAACGCCCAGGGCGTCGAAGCGGGTGGTATTGCCTGCGACCTGGGCAAGCTTGACACTCATCCAGTCAAAACATTGGTTGATGCGGTCGAAGCCAAATTCGGTACCGTCGATATTTTGGTTAACAACGCCGGCACCACCTGGGGACAGCCAGCGGAAGAGCACAGTTACGAGGGATGGCAGAAAGTAATGACGTTGAATGTTGACGTCTGTTTCCTGATGGCCCAGGAAGTGGCTCGCCGTTTCATGATCCCGCGTCGCTCAGGCAAGATCATCAACATTGCTTCCATTGCTGGCTTCAAGGGTAATCGCGCCAACTCGGGCATCCACACCGTGGCATACAACACCAGCAAGGCAGCAGCGATCAACTTGACTCGCGCCCTGGCAGGCGAGTGGGGCACCTACAATATCAATGTAAACGCTATTTGCCCGGGCTACTTCCCTACCAAGATGGCCAAAGGCCTGGAGAAGGTGACTGAGTTGATCAAGGAAGGCACACCCCTGGGTAGGATTGGCGGTGAAGAAGACATCAAGGGTCCGGCAGTATTCCTGGCATCCGAGGCATCGCGGCATGTAACCGGCCAGGCGATCGCAGTAGATGGTGGTAATTCGGTCGTTTGAAGCGAGATGTGTCAGGGCTGCCGGACGCAGTCAGGAGGGTCCTGACACTGCTTAAAATTAAGCTGGGTGCGACATCTTACGTAGATTGGCCAGACCTTTGCTCAACTCTGCGGCAGCGCTTTCGAGGCGCTGTTTGTGAGTCTGTTCAATAGCCCTCATTTCCCTTTCAAGCGCAATGCGTTGTTCGCGCGGAAGGTCTTTCCAGGCCTGGTGAGTCGGAATGTGGACCGTTGCGTCATAGACCGTTTCAAATACGGTCAGATCTAGCAGCTCTCGCCGCGGCCCCGCATAATTATCCAGCAGCACCTTGATGCGGATGGCCCCTTCAATCGGCTGAATCTGTCCGGTTGCAAGACTCTGTGCCAGGAACTCTATATCGACGGCCAGGCGTTGCTCCAGATCGATTTGCGACATTTTCTCGGCTTGTGTCTTGTAATTTACCCTGCGCCACAGAACGGTGGCATAGACTGCTAGACCAACGATAATGGCCAGGCCCGCGAGGGCAAGCACGTTCAATATTGTCATAGTTCAGAAACTCAGGTCAGCGGGATTCAGTGTGCCCTTTTCGCGCAACGTGAGGGTCGGCGAGAACAACAGGCCGGTTCGGATGTGACCTTCAATCCGATAATCGACCGGCTTTTGGGTTTCTACCAGTGTGATCATGTCGCGTAGGTGACGCCACAGGTTGGAGCGCACATTCAATTCAAAATATTCCGAGCCATAGGCCGGTACGTTGAATGATTGATCGCTTACACCCGTCGCCAGGCGAGCATTGTTTAGGTAGATTTCGTAATGCATGCCGCGTATGGGAAGGCTGCGGTCGTTGGGATTGTCCACGCGCAATCGAAGCCGGAAGGACTGTTCCCACAGGTTGGCCTTGAGCATCTCGACATTGGCCAGTGATACCTCGGGTTTGATATAGGATGAGCTGAACATGGCGCAGCCGGTCGACAGGAGCAGGCTGATCAGCAGCACAGTAGCCAAAGTGAATCTGAGCACGAACTCCTCCTGTATGCCGCAAGCTGTCTATTTATAGAGTTGTGGGACCGCCCGCGTATGTCCATACTAATCAAATGCTGCCTCCAGTGCAGGACTATTCATTACCAGGGAGAGACAAGATGCCTCTTTTCGAGATTGCTTTTCAAGGACAGCTGCGATCCGGGGTGACTCAGGAGCAGGCGCGAGTGCGGATTGGCCAGCTGTTTCAGGTGGGCGGCGAACAGCTCGATGTACTCTTTTCCGGGCGCCGGGTAGTCATCAAACAGGGTCTGGATCAGCCTGCGGCGGAAAAATATCGGCAAGCTATCGAACGCGCCGGTGCGTTGTGCAGTATTGATGCGATGGAGCCTGAAACGGATCATGCTCAAGTGCCCCCTACATCCCCATCGAAATCATTATCAAGCAATGCTCCGCAGCCAGGCCCTAGCCCACACAGCGCCTCCGAGGCGGAACCCCGCGACGCATACGTGGCTGCATTCAAGGATGTCGAGGCCCCGGATTTTGCTATAGCCCCAGTTGGCAGTGATATGCAGGATGACTATGTTGAATTCACTGCGTTGCCGATCGATCTCTCTGCATTTAGTCTGGCCCCGCCCGGTGCCGACCTTGACGAGCTGAAACATTCAGCCGACGCAGTGGTGCCCAATACCGATCATTTGAAGCTGCAGGATTGAAGCTTCAGCATTAAGGTGCAAGTGCCATCGCAAGTGCTCAGGCTCCGCAGCAACGTTTGAATTTCTTGCCGGAACCACAGGGGCAGGGCGTGTTGCGACGAATGGCCGACCGGTGATTGGGGTCGATAAAGTACCATTGACCTTTATGACGGAGAAAATCGGACCGTTCCCTGTGCTGGTGCCGAGTCCCGTCTGGATCGGCCCAGTGTGCGGTAAAGGTTACTTGAGCGCGATCTGCTTTGGATTTGGTCGCAGCTTCCAGCTCAAGACCGAGCCAGTGACTTTCCTGGCTCCATTTAGTCATTGCAGGCACGTCCAACTGCGTCTGCTGGGCCGGTAGTGTCGTCGCCACCAGATAGTCGATCAACCCCAGGGTGTATGCAGCGTAGCGAGAGCGCATCAGCGCTTGGGCGGTTGCCGCCGGCTGCCCTCCATGAGCAAGGCCGCAGCATGCATCATAGGGTTGGTCGCTACCACAGGGACAGAGGGTGGCAGGCCCAATTGGACGCACAGTTACCACCAGTACTTATCAAAGTTTTCCGGATTGGCCCAGTATTTGGAGTTCAGCCAGTCGGGTACTGTTTTATATTCCGCCAAGTCATAGGTAAACAGGGTAAGACAGCGCTCGTCCCTTTCGAAATGGGCCTCACGCTGCATGGCCAACCCGTAGAAATCGCTGGTCTCCCATTGTGGGGCTTGTGCAAGTTCCACGAGCACCGCCATTCGGTTAACCGACAGATTGCGCAGACCGGCCAGCAATTCGGTCCCTTCTCGTTTGCTCAACTGCTCCAACTGGTCGGCAACGATTGCCAGATCGTAGCGCTGGTTGGCCAAGTCATCCGGCAAGGGTGCTTCACTGGTCGTAATCAGCTCGCAATCCGGATGTTTTGTTACATAGGCTGTCACGGCGGGGACTGAGCCACGGCTGATGCACAGCAGACGTTTGGGCTGGTATTGATCGAGTATGCCGAGCAGGGCGTGGGTCGGGGTGGCGGACATGAGGTTTCCGAATAGCAGTGGTTAATCAATCAGAGTCCGGCCTGGAGCGGGTGATCGCAAGCGAAAACTGCAACCAGAGGTTACCTGTGAGTCCGTTGCTACAGCAAGCCCGTGATAGCGCGAAGTGATATGATGCCGCCCTTGCCTGGAGCCCGCATGCTGAATGATGAACTGAAAAGCCAGATCCAGACGGCCTACCGTACCTTCCTCGAAAACAAGTCGCTGAAGCCGCGCTATGGCCAGCGCATGATGATTGCCGAGGTGGCCAAGCTGTTTGGCGGTATCAAACTGGATGACGAGGGTCGGCGTGACGGCGAGCCTGCAGTGGCTGTGGTCGAGGCTGGTACAGGCACGGGCAAAACGGTGGCTTATTGCCTGGCGGCGATTCCGATTGCCCGCCATCTGGGCAAGCCGCTGGTGATCTCGACGGCTACCGTTGCATTGCAGGAGCAGATTGTCCTCAAGGACCTGCCGGACATTCAGCGTAACGCAGGGTTGAATTTCCAGTTCTCACTGGCCAAGGGTCGAGGGCGTTACGTATGTCTGTCCAAGCTCGACCAGCTACTCAGTGACAACCAGTCCGTGGCCAGCCGCCAGCAGGGCTTTGCCGACGAAGGCTTCAATCTTGAAGTGGACGAGGCGGGGCTCAAACTTTATACCAGCATGGTTGAATCGCTGGCCACCAGTAAGTGGGATGGCGAGCGTGACTCCTGGCCTGTAGCGCTCGCCGATCCGGACTGGGCGCGACTGACCACTGATCATATCCAGTGTACCAACCGCCGTTGCGGTCACTTTAACCAGTGCGTGTTCTACAAGGCGCGCGAAGGTGTGCAGAAAGTCGATGTGATCGTGACCAACCACGATCTGGTACTCGCGGATCTGGCACTGGGCGGCGGAGCCATACTACCTGACCCGCGTGACTGCCTGTATATCTTCGATGAGGGCCATCATCTCCCGGACAAGGCGATCGCCCATTTTGCTCACCATACGCGCATGACGGCAACTGCCGACTGGCTCGAGCAACTGGACAAGAATCTGAGCAAGTTGCTGGCGCAGAATCCACTCCCGGGCGATTTTGGTCGCACTCTCGAGCAGGTACCGCAGATCGCCCGTGATCTCAAGCCCCATCAGCAGTTTATGGCCCAGGCTCTGACCGAGGTATCGGATTTTGCTAATGCCGAGGATCTCAGCGGACAGGTGCGACCGCAGCATCGCTTCAAGGACGGCGTCATTGCGGAGCATCTATGCGATATGGGTGTGGAGCTCAAAGCAGGATTCGGACGTATTACTGACCTGTTGCAGCGTCTTGTGGATCAACTCAAGGAGGCGATGGATGGCGAGGCCGTTGGCGTCACCTCGCATCAAGCTGAAGAGTGGTACCCCCTGTTCGGTGCGCTGTTGGCACGATCTGAAGGCAACTGGACGTTGTGGACACAGTTTTGCCTGATAGATCCGCCTGAAAAACCGCCGACTGCGCGCTGGCTGACGCTCACTGAGCAAAATGATATCGAAGTACATGTAAGTCCGATTCTGGCAGCAGACACCCTGCGTCAGTTTCTCTGGCATAGCGCCTTCGGTTGCCTGGTCACGTCCGCTACGCTAACAGCGCTGGGACGTTTTGACCGCTTCAGTCAGCGTGCCGGCTTACCCCGAAGCGCGGTCTGCACTATGGCGCCAAGCCCATTCAAGTATGCGGAAAAGGGCGTGTTGCGTATTCCCGACCTCGGGGCGGATCCACGTGACAGTGCCGGCCACAGCGCCGCTATTATCGTGCATCTGCCGGCCATCCTTGAGCAGGCGCTGGGCAGTCTGGTGCTGTTTTCATCGCGGCGGCAGATGCTCGAAGTCTACGCCGGCCTGGGTGGGGCTTTTCGCCAGCGTATCTTCGTACAGGGGGATCTATCCAAGCAGGAACTGATCCGCCAGCATCGCTCGCGCGTCGACGACAAACAACAAAGCATTATTTTTGGTCTCGCCAGTTTCGCCGAGGGCGTCGATCTGCCCGGCCACTATTGTGAACATGTGGTTATTGCAAAAATTCCCTTTGCGGTGCCAGATGATCCGGTGGAAGCGGCGCTGTCGGAGTGGATAGAGCGCAATGGTGGCAATCCCTTCATGGAGATTGCAGTTCCCGATGCCTGCCTGCGCCTGATTCAGGCCTGCGGCCGCCTGCTACGCAATGAAGAAGACAGCGGCACAGTAACGTTGCTCGATCGTCGTCTGGTAACCCAGCGTTATGGCAAGGCGATCCTGAATGCGTTGCCACCCTTTCGCCGCGAAATAGATTAGCCCCCTCTTTGCGGGCTGCAGCGCGCTTGAATCTGCGATTAAATATAGGCCATCAATAAACACAAAAAAGGAGTTTCCATGAGCAATGTCCAGGGCTATTTTGACCCGCGATTCGAGTCTGTGCGCGCCATCTTTGCTGAGCAGCAACAGGATGCCCAGGCACGTGGCAGTGCTTTGTGCGTAATGATCGGTGGAGATACCGTGCTGGATCTGTGGCAGGGGGTTGTCGACAAGGAAAATCAACAGCCCTGGGAGCAGGATACCTTGGTCAATGTGTTTTCCTGCACCAAGCCGCTGGGCGCTGTAGCGATTCTGCAGCAGGTAGAAGCAGGAAAGATTGAGCTGGATGGCCCCTTGGCTGATGTCTGGCCGGAGTTCCGACAGGCGGGCAAAGAAGGCATCACGTTGCGCCAGGTTCTGAGTCATCAGTCTGGACTGTCTGCAATCAGCGAAACGTTACCGCCTGAAGCCCTGTTTGACTGGGATGCAATGTGCTATGCCCTAGCGGCGCAGCGCCCCTGGTGGACCCCCGGTGAGATTCACGGTTATGCACCGGTAACTTACGCCTGGCTGGTCGGTGAGCCGCTGCGCCGGGTCAGTGGCGTGCGGCCGGGGCAATATATACAGGAGCATATCTGCCAGCCTGCGGGGATGGATTTCTTTGTGGGCGTGCCGGATGACGCGTTGTCGCGAGTCGCTCATGTGTCGCGTCTGCGTAATCAGGCTGGCGATGAGTATGCCCGCGCATTGTTTGCCTCCATGGGTCAGCCAGAAGGGCTTGGCTTCAAGGCCTTTGGCAATCCCTCGAGCATGATGGTGAGCACTAACGAGCGACAGTGGCAGCAAGCGGAAATACTCTCGGCGAACGGCACAGGCAACGCCAGGTCACTGGCGCGTTTCTGGCAGTTAATGGCTCACGATGGCAGCCTGGGTGATGTACGCTTGCTGGATGCTGAGTTGGTCGCCCAGGTGCGCCGGGAGCATTCGCAGGGTATGGATCGCACACTGCTGGCGCCAACGCGTTTCGGCCTGGGCGTTATGCTCGAACAGGACTATGAGGGTGGCAGCTTTGGCATGGGTCCGCAGGCCTATGGTCATCCGGGTGCAGGCGGTGCACTGGGTTTCTGCGACCCGGCCGCACAGGTCGGGTTCGGCTATGTCACCAATGCAATGGGCCCCTATGTACTGATGGACCCTCGCGCACTTGCATTGAGCCGTGAAGTCTACAAGTGCCTGCAGGCTAGCGATTGAAACAAGCCTTGTCCGGGATCAATGCAGGCCGGGTTGGCGATGCTAGGATTGACACATGATTCCAGGGAGAGTGCTAGATGAAGTCTGATATTGCTGATTTGCGCCGTAATTACACCCGCGATGGTCTGATTGAAGAAAAGACTCCGGACGACCCGCTGAGCTTGTTCGCGAGCTGGTTTGAGCAGGCAGTGGAAATTGAGTCTAGCGAGGCCAATGCAATGATGCTGGCCAGTGTCGATGCCGAGAACCAACCGCACGTGCGTACTGTGCTGCTCAAGGGCGCCGATGAGCGTGGGTTTGTATTCTTCACCAACTACCAGAGCGCCAAGGGCAGACAACTGGTGGTTCAGCCCAAGGCCGCAATGACTTTTTGGTGGCATGATTTAGAACGTCAGGTTCGGATCGAAGGCGAGGTGGAGCGTATTAGTGACGAGGAGTCCGATGCCTATTATCACAGCCGACCCGTCGGTAGCCGACTGGGAGCCTGGGCGTCACCGCAAAGCGAAGTGATCGCCAGTCGTCAGGTACTGGAAGACAATCTGGCCGCACTGCAAGCGAAGTACAGCGATCAATCTCCGCCGCGCCCGGAGCACTGGGGCGGTATGCGGCTTAAACCGCAACTGATCGAGTTCTGGCAAGGCCGGCCCAGCCGTCTGCATGATCGATTGAATTACCGACTGGTTGACGGGCAATGGATTCGCGAGCGCCTGGCGCCCTAGGGGACTTCTTGCGGCCCAGACAGTTTTGGCCCACTCTTTGAAATAACGGCAGAGGGAGGGAAGCTTGATGTCCAGAGGTGCGTTTCAACAGAAAGTGGTAGTTGTGACCGGCGGCTGTGCTGGCATCGGGCGGGCATTGGCCTTGCGCTTTGCCCAGGCCGGCGCGCGTATCGCGATCCTTGATGTGCAGGACGAGCCGCTGGTCGCGTTTCGCGAACAGTTGATGACCAAGATCAACGCCGAGGTGCTCGCTATTCATTGCGACGTGGCCGATGATAGCGCCTGTCAGCAGGCGATTGGTCAGGTGATCGAGCATTTTGGTGGTGTCGATGTGTTGATCAACAATGCAGGTATTACCCATCGAAGCGAGTTTGCCAATACGGATCTGGAGGTCTTCCAGCGCATCATGGCGGTTAATTATTTCGGTGCACTGCATTGCACGCGGCACGCGCTGGACAGTCTAATCGAGCGCAAGGGTCAGATTATCGTTCTCAGTTCGATCTCTGGCTTTGCGCCATTGCTGTATCGAAGCGCCTACAACGCCAGCAAACATGCCTTGCATGGTCTCTTTGAGACCCTGCGGCTGGAAGTGCGCGAGCGGGGTGTTAACGTAATGCTGGTCAGCCCGGGCTATACCGCTACGGATATTCGCAAGAATGCGCTGGTAGGCGACGGATCAATCAATCAGGCGAGTATCGTTACTCCTTTCAAGGTGGCTTCGCCCAACGATGTTGCCGATGATATCTATCTTGGAGCAGTGAAGCGCAAGCGGCTGTTGGTACTGTCCAACGTGGACTGGCGCGCGCGGTTCCTCTCGCGCTTTTTCCCCCGCCTGTTCGAACGCTGGATGCTGCCACGGCTCTCCGGCGTCAAGCTCCAGCGCTGAGCCAGTCTGCGGCACCGTTGCCGGCCACCCGCCCACTAGCGAAGCAGGCCGTCAGGAGGTAGCCGCCAGTGGGCGCTTCCCAGTCGAGCATTTCACCCGCGCAAAATACGCCGGGCATGCCGTTCAACATCAAACGGTCATCCGTTGCGACACGGGTTACCCCGCCAGCACTGCTGATCGCCTCGTCCAGCGGGCGGGTACCCTGCAGTAACACAGGCACTGTTTTTATACCCTGTGCGAGCTTTTGCGGGTCGGCCAGAATGTCCGGCGTCAGGCATTCGTGCAGTAGTGCTATTTTGAGCGGATCGAGTCCGGCGCGCTTACGTAGCACAGACGCCAGCGATTGCCCCTTGCGCGGTATGGACAGCGTCGTGAAGAGTTCGCACTGGCTGCGATCGGGAGCCAGATCCAGTAAAAAATGGGCTTTTCCGATATTCATCAGCTGCTCACGTAGCGGTGCAGATAATGCATAAATCAGGCTACCCTCCAGGCCGTCATGGGTAACGACGCACTCGCCGCGCCGGCTCAGCTTGGTGCCATCCGGCCGCGTGACCGTCGCTATCACCTGTTTTAGTGGCTTACCGGCAAAGCGCTTGCTCAGGTGGGGGCTCCAATGACTAATAAACCCGCAGTTGGCGGGTATCAGCTGCGCCACATCAATACCCCGTTCGAGGAGCGTCGCAACCCAGGCGCCGTCCGATCCTAGCCGTGCCCAGCTGCCGCCGCCCAGCGCCAGTATGGTCGCAGCATGCTGTTTGTGCACTGCACCGTCTGGCGTATCAAACTGCAGCTGTTGCTCATTATCCCAACCCGTCCAGCGGTGACGAGTGTGCAGGCGCACGCCCGTCTCGCGCAAGCGGCGCAACCAAGCGCGTAACAGCGGGGCTGCTTTCATTTCGACCGGAAAAACCCGGCCCGAAGAGCCGACAAATGTGTCTACCCCTAGACCATGCACCCACTGACGCAGGGCGCTCGCATCGAGTTGATGCAACCATGCGCTCACCCATGGACTGGCTTCTTGATACCGGGCGGAAAAGCAATCAGCGGATTCCGAGTGGGTGATATTCATGCCGCCGACGCCGGCCAGCAGAAACTTGCGTCCCGGAGATGGCATGGCATCGTAGATGTCGACTTGTAGACCGCGATTAACCAGTGTCTCGGCGGCCATCAGTCCGCTTGGGCCGGCGCCGATGATGGCAACACGAGAGGAGTAAGTAGGGCTGGCTGACATGAATGATCCGGTTGGGTCTGGTGGGGCACTGACGGCGGCCGGCCAGTTTAACCCAAACCGCGCTCACGCCAAATCTGCGCGGCACTGTGATGCAATAAGCCATGACGACGGGCAAGCGCTTCGCGATCATTGCTGTAGCCGCCCCCTATCACAGCGCACACGGGAATGTCCCGGGCCAGACAGTGATCAATCACCATTCGATCGCGGTTGGCAATGCCTGCATCGGTTAGCGCCAGATAGCCCAGAGCATCATCCTTGTGCACGTCGACGCCGGCGTCGTACAGGACGATGTCAGGCTGATATAAGGGCAGAAGATAACTGAGTACGTCATCGACTACCTTCAGATAGGCATGATCATCTGTATTACGCGGTAGCGGGATGTCCCAGTCGCTGGCAGCCTTGCGTGCGGGGAAGTTGTTTTCGCAATGCAGCGAAACCGTAATGGCGTCGGTATCGTTCTCCAGAATTCGCGCTGTGCCGTCGCCCTGATGCACATCACAGTCGAAGATCAGTACCCTTCCGGCCTTGCCACTGGCAAGCAGATAACGGCTGATGATCGCCAGGTCATTGAATATGCAGAAGCCTGAGGCAAAATCGTGATGGGCATGATGGGTTCCCCCAGCCAGATGGCAGGCGAGCCCGTGCCGCAGCGCTAGGTCGGCTGTCAGCAAGGAACCACCAACGGCGCGAGTCGTGCGCTGCAGCAATGCCTCGCTCCATGGCAGTCCCATGCGTCGCAGTTCTGCCGGTGCCTGAGCATTGGCGCAGAAGCGATTGACGTAGCCCGCGTCGTGGGCCAAGGCGAGCATATGGCAGTCTGCTGCGTCGGGTTGATGCAGGTTGTCTTCATGCAGTATGCCGGCGGCGCGTAGATGGTCGTGAAGCCTCACGAATTTATCCATCGGGAAACGGTGTGCAGCAGGAAAGACGAAGCTGTAATCGGAATGATAGACGAGGGGTAAATCCATGAATCTGAGGCCTGTTACTAAATACAATCGCATTATGGATGCGTCGGGTACGGCGCAACAAGCGTACAAGCATTACCAAAAACTGCAGGTTAATGGTTAGAATGTCCCGCTTTGCGACACACTGTCGCATGCTCAATAGGTTTGCCGTCCGTTTGGGCGGCTGTTGTCGAGGAACCGATTATCATGACCAAAATGCTGGATGACCTGGTTAGCCTCCTGGCGCTGGAAAAGATCGAGGAAAACCTGTTTCGCGGGAGAAGTCAGGACCTGGGCTTCAAGCAATTATTTGGCGGTCAGGTATTGGGCCAATCGCTGTCTGCGGCTAGCCAGACGGTTGACGCCGAACGTCATGTGCATTCGGTGCATGGGTATTTTCTTCGTGCCGGGGATCCCACGCTACCGATCGTGTATCAAGTGGATCCGTTGCGCGACGGAGGCAGCTTCACCACCCGGCGGGTGCAGGCGATCCAGAAAGGCAAGCCGATCTTCACAATGATTTCCTCTTTTCAGGGAGATGAGGAAGGTTTTACCCATCAGTCCCAGATGCCGGATGTCCCTGCACCGGAAACCTTGCGTAGCGAAACCCAGTTGACCCGCGATAATCAGCATCTGCTTAACGAGAAAGTGCGAGACAAGGTTCTGGTCGAAAAACCAATTGAAATCCGTCCGGTTGGTGTTTTCAATCCGTTTGATCCCCAGCCAACGGAGCCGGTGCGTCATGTTTGGTTCCGCGCCGATGGTCGTCTGCCGGATGACCCTCAGTTACACCGTTACCTGCTGGCGTATGCTTCGGATTTTCATTTGCTTGGCACCGCCATGCTGCCCCACGGCATATCCTCTTGGTCGCGTGACATGCAGGTGGCGAGCCTGGATCATTCTCTGTGGTTTCATCAGCCGCTGCGCATGGATGACTGGTTGCTCTACGCGATGGACAGTCCCTCGGCGAGTGGCTCTCGAGGCCTGTCACGCGGCCAGATATTTACCCGTGAGGGTGTACTGGTCGCTTCGGTGACTCAGGAATCGCTGATGCGTAAGGTCGAGCGTTAACCGATGAATGATATAAAAGCGTGGATATTCGATCTCGATGGCACGCTGACGCTGGCTCAGCACGACTTTCCAGCCATACGCCGAGAGCTCGGCATACCCGCGCAAGATGATATCCTGACCTATCTGAAAGGTTTGCCCGATGCGCAGGCCCAGGTCCTGAGTAAACAGCTCGACGCTATCGAGTTGCGCCTAGCCCGAGATGTGGCGCCCGCGCCCGGCGCTGCATCGTTGATTCGCCACCTGCGCAGCAGCGGTAAGCATGTAGGTATTCTTACTCGTAATCTGCACGCGGTAGCGGTATCGTCCCTGGAAGTGCTGGGTATCGCCGACTGCTTTACTCCACAGAGTATTCTCGGGCGAGACGAGGCCTCACCCAAACCGGATCCAGCAGGCATTCATCATTTACTCGACCTTTGGTCGGTTTCGCCAGACCACGCCATAATGGTCGGCGATTTTCGCTTTGATCTGGAGGCTGGACGTGCGGCTGGCTGTCGAACTTGCCTGCTCCATGCAGACAATAGTTGGCCTGACCTGGCCGACTGGCATTTTGGCAATTGTGAGAATTTACTCGGCCGTTTGCAAGATTCATTCCGTAGTAGTTGAGCCTGCCCTGGTCCCGACCGATGTTTCTCGGTATACCTATACGAGACACTATCATGTGCGGTTAAAGATTCACCGATCCAGCTTTGCGGAAGTACTCTGAATGTGGATCAAAATAAAGTCGTTTTTCCTTGCCCGTCAGCGCCGGGCGCCCCGTTCGTCTGTAGCGACCGCTATTGAGTTGCCTGTCGTTGCGGACGAGGGCGTGAAGGTGGACGCCGATGAACGCATCGAGCAGGTTTTCATGGACATGCTGTTTGGCGTAGGCTCTGCGCAGGATGTGCCACTCAATGGTTTTGAGCGCAAGGCACTTAAAGCTTTTGCCGCGGTATTGGACGCTAACCTTTCGGATAATCAACTGGTTCCGCGTTTACCTACGGTGCTACCTCGGCTGATGAGCTCCTTTCGCGACCCCACCACCACCTCCAAAGAAATGGCAGATTTGATCGGGCGAGATATTATGACGCTCAGCGAAGTCATTCGACTGGCCAATAGTCCTTTCTATCGACGAGCTATTGAAACCCGTAGCGTCGAACAGGCAGTCAATGTGATCGGCCGTATAGGCCTGCAGCAAATGGTTGCCAATTTGCTTGTCAGGCCTATTTTCAGCGAGCGTCAGGGGCATTTCAGCGCTATCGCCGGAGCACTCCTGTGGGAGCAGTCAGAGAAGACCGCAGTGGTCGCTGCAGCGCTTGCCGGTCGCGGTAAAGGCGACGAGTTCAGCGCTTATCTGGCGGGTATCTCCAGCAACCTTGGCCTGGTGATCGGATGCCGTATATTGGATAACGCGTATGACGGCACTCAGGTGCCAAGCAGTTTATTGTTTCGGACCCGTTGGCTTGAAATTGCCCGGCAATTGACTTCGCGAGTTGTCAGAGTCTGGGATTTCCCTGACACGGCCTGTGTCATGCTGGAGCAACTCTGCGAGTCCTCTCCGGCAAAGCTTGCTCTCAATACCCTGCGGTTGAGTAGGGCGCAGCATTTGAGTCAGTTTCATTGTCTGCAAACCAGAGGCCGTCTACCCGTGCCCGACACGCATTTTGAAATGACTGTAGCCGGCGACAGCGCTTTCGTATTGGCAATGAAGGTCCTGGCTCGCCTCGAGGGCCGCACGAACTAAAGACAGCAGTTATTGCATCAAAAACAACTTTTATCAGGAGTGTGTTATGGGTTGGTTACGATCTCGCCGCCTACATTACTTTTTGGGTGGCGTGGCTATTCTATTGTCTCTGCTGGTCGCCTTGCGGGGGGTATTTCTATTTGGCTTTTCATCAGTAAGTCCAGGAGCAGATCAATCCTGGGCGGTGGTGTTGCAGACGCTGGGCATAGGCGTCCGCTTTGACCTGAGGCTGGCTATTCTGCTGATGTTGCCCGCCATGTTGCTGGCCTGGTTACCAATGTGGAATAGTATGCGAGTCAGCTCGCTGCGCTGGGTTAGTCGCGTCTATTTGCTGACTGCGTTGGCAGTAGTGCTTTTTATGTACATCATTGATTTCGGCCACTACGCCTATCTTGGTGTACGCCTGAATGCGTCAGCCCTCAAATTTATCGAAGATGCGGGTATTTCCCAGCAGATGGTCTGGGAGAGCTATCCAGTGATCTGGATTACGCTGGCCTGGCTGGTGATGTTACTGGGCAGTTTCTGGGCACTAGTCCGGTTAGAACGTGCAACCCTGGACCGGCCGGATACCCGTATCGGGCTGGGATCGCGGATCTGGGGCAGCTGTCTTATGGTGGTTATCGTCTTTTTGGCGATTCTTGGGCGTTTTAGCAACATCAATTTGGAAAACCCGGTGCCGTTACGCTGGAGCGATGCGTTTTTCTCAGGCGACAGTCAGGTAGGCGCACTTGGCATTAACCCGGTTATCTTTTTTTATGACACCATTTCCATCCCCCAGGAGCGTTACGACCAGGCACAAGTTCGTGCGCATTACCCGGTGGTGAGTGATTACCTGGGCGTGGCCGAACCAGATGCGGAAAAACTGACGTTAGAGCGGCAAGTGACTCTGCAGCCGCATCGTCTGGATACGCCCCGACGTCCTAATGTAGTGTTCATCATGCTTGAGTCTCTGGGTACCACCGCAGTGGGCGCCTATGGAAACCCTATTAACCCGACGCCGAACCTGGATCGAATGGCCGCCGAAAGCTGGTTTTTCCGACATTTTTATGTGCCGGTAACCGGTACAGCTAAAACGGTATGGGCGAGTATCACCGGTATTCCTGACGTGTCTCGTTCCGAAACCGCGACGCGCAATCCACTGATAACCAATCAACACACGCTGATCAATGCGCTGGAGGGGTACAACAAGATCTATACCATCGGCGGCAGCTCCGGTTGGGCGAATATGAACGGGCTGATCCGCCAGAGCATTGATGGCGTGACCCTGTATGAGGAAGGTTTCTGGCAAGCAAGGAATGCAGACGTCTGGGGTATATCCGATTTGGATCTGTTCAAGGAGACTGACAAATTGCTACGTCAGTTACCCAGTGATCAGCCCTTCTTCGCTTATATCCAGACAGCGGGTAATCACCGACCCTTTACTATTCCGCCCGACAATGATGGTTTTGAAGTGCTCGAGCCAAGCCTGGAGGAAGTGCAGGCAGCGGGTTCGCGGAGTGTGGAGCAGTACAATGCGGTGCGTCTGCTTGACTTCAATCTGGGCCGGTTGATGGACATGGCGAAGGAAAGTGGTTATTTCGATAACACTATCTTCGTGATGTTTGGTGACCACAATACACGTATCGCCAATATCGATTATATGAAACCCGCCTTTGCCCAGTTGGGATTGGAAAGCAACAATACGCCGCTATTGATCTACGCACCCAAGTTGCTGGCGCCACGGGAGTTCGATGAAGCTGTCGGCCTGACTGACCTGCTCCCCACTATCGCGAGCCTGGTTGGCTACGAATATGACAACCGTACGCTGGGGCGTGATCTATTGCAGCCTGCACCGGAGGGTGAGCGGGTGGTGCCCCTCGTACTGCGTGAAGGTACTTTTCCGCTGATTGGCGCTGTCAGCAAGGATTTCCTGCTACAGATGAATTATGACGGTAGCGAACCCAGTCTGCATGATCTGCATTCGGACACTCCGCTGGACAATGTGGCTGAGCGTTATCCGGAGGAATACCAGCGTCTCTTGCCGCTGACACGCGGACTCTATGAAACCTCACGCTACATGCTTTACGAGAATGTTCGTGACTGATCGATAGGTATGAAAAACCGGCCAGGCCGGTTTTTCATCACATGCTCAAGCGCATGGACAAGTCCACTGCCTTGATGTCCTTGGTCAGGCTACCGATCGAAATAAAGTCTACCCCGGTTTGCGCTACGGCTCTCAGTGTTGCTTCAGTAATACCTCCGGAGGCTTCCAGAGCCGCTTGGCCACCAGTCAGTCTGACTGCTTCGCGCATTTCGTCGAGGCTGAGCTCGTCGAGCATGATGATGTCAGCCCCGGCAGCGAGCGCCTGCTGTAACTCGTCGAGACTTTCGACTTCGACTTCTACCGGTTTGCCTGGAGCCAGACTGCGTGCTTGCTGGACTGCTTCAAGAATTCCGCCGCAGGCAGCTATGTGGTTCTCCTTGATCAGAAAAGCATCGAATAGCCCGATACGATGATTGTGACAGCCACCACAGGTCACCGCGTACTTTTGTGCCATCCGCAGGCCGGGAAGCGTTTTGCGGGTATCAAGCAGGCGTACCCCGATACCGTTTACCAGGTCCGCAAAATGCCGGCTGCGTGTGGCTGTAGCCGATAGTGTTTGAATAAAGTTCATCGCACTGCGCTCGGCAGTCAGCAAGCCCCGTGCCGGGCCATTGAGAATGCAGAATACCTGATCCGCTTCAATGGGGTCGCCGTCCTTAACCAGCCACTGACAACTGATCTGAGGGTCTACCTGGCGGAACACCTCGCTTGCCCAGGCGGATCCACAGAAAATGGCCGCCTCTCGGGTGAGAATGCGGGCGCTGGCATGGCGGTCGACGGGGATCAGCTCAGCGGTGATGTCACCAGAGCCGACGTCTTCCGTCAGTGCGCGACGTACGTCGTCTTCGATGACTTGGTGCAGGCTGTCCAGGGTCTGATTAGGCATGAGCGGGGCTCCGTCGCGGTTGGCGTCAGCCGGCGAGTATACCTTATCAAGCGCAAAACACCCGCCCGGGGAGGGCGGGTGTATGCGGCGGACCTATTTGTCCTCGAGCCGGTTGGTCGGATCGTTGAAATAGTCCCGCGTCAGCTTGAATACCACCGGGCTAAGCAGGAGCAAAGCAATCAGATTCGGAATAGCCATCATCGCGTTGAGTGTATCAGCAACCAGCCACAGACTACCCAGATCAACAATGGGTAGCGTGCCCAATGGTATCGCCAGCACCCAGAGTATTCGAAACGGAATATTCGATTTTTCACCAAACAGGAACTGAGTGCATTTTTCGCCGTAGAAGCTCCAGCCGATAATGGTGGTAAAGGCGAAGATAGCCAGACCTATGCTCACGATATATTGCCCCCAGCCACCCGGCAGCCCGATATTGAAGGCGTGTGCGGACATGGATGCGCCATTTTCACCGCTCTGCCATGCGCCGGTAACCATGATGACCAGACCGGTAATCGAGCAGATAACGATGGTGTCGATAAAAGTTCCAAGCATCGCTACCGTGCCCTGACGAACCGGGTTGCTGGTTTTAGCGGCTGCGTGAGCGATCGGGGCGCTGCCCAGGCCTGCTTCGTTAGAGAATACGCCACGGGCTATGCCGAAACGCATCGCTGCCCAGATGGTCGCGCCGGCAAAACCGCCAGCGGCTGCGGCGGGGTTGAATGCATGGTAGAAAATCAGGCCAAAGGCTTCGGGCAGTTCTGATGCGTGCATTATCAATATGATCAGACCGCCGCCGACATAAAACAGCGCCATGATCGGTACCAGTTTGCCAGCCACATCACCGATGCGTTTAATTCCCCCTATTAGGACTAGCGCGACAAGAACGGCGATGACGATTCCGGTCATCAATGGCGCAATACCGAAGGTACTCTCCAACGCATCGGCAACCGAATTGGATTGGATGGTGTTGCCGATGCCGAAGCCGGCGAGCATGCCGAAGATGGCAAAGAGCACGCCCAGCCACTTCCACTTCTTGCCCAATCCGTTTTTGATGTAGTACATCGGACCGCCGACGTGGTTGCCGAGGGCATCTTTTTCACGAAAATGCACAGCCAGCGCCGCTTCACAGAACTTGGTCGCCATGCCAACTATGGCGATAGCCCACATCCAGAAAAGAGCGCCGGGACCGCCGAAGAACAAAGCAGTCGCGACGCCGGCAATATTACCCGTGCCAACGGTGGCAGACAGCGCAGTCATCAGCGCGTTGAACGGGCTTATGTCACCTTCAGCGGTGCTTTTACGTCCGCGCCAAAGCATCTTGAAGCCGAAACCCAGCTTGCGTTGGGGGATTAGCTTGAGGCCGAGGGTCAGATACAGTCCGGTGCCTGCCAGCAACGCCAGCATAGCCGGTCCCCAGACAATGCCATTGATAGTGCCGATGTACGCAACAATTGCATCCATTGAAATACTGCTCCATAAGTCTGTTATGTTTTATTTTTACGTGCTGGCACAGAATAGCCTGTGTCTGCTGCTGGGGCCTGCGGGCTGGCGTCTATTTGTGTCACCAATGCGTCGGTTAGTGATCGATCTACAGGGCAGGAAATGTGAACCTGTTCAAGGAAATAGAAGATGGGTCTGATGATTCTCAAAAAGGCTGTATACTTAATTTAAATTTGACGCCAACTATACGACATACGGAAAGCAGTGCGAAATGGATCATCGCGGTTTATGAAAGCTCCGCTGGTGTTGGTCATGACGGTCTCAGATTGTCTGGAGAATGGGTATGGCGCGCGATCCAAAAATCATCAACTTTTCGTCCGCCCCAGGGCCGACCAATGAGGTGGATCCTGAGCGTTTCTCAACGCTCCCGGCTTCGCTGATAGCGTTACGCAAGGACGCTGTAGAATTTATCAAGGCGCGCTTGACAGCGCTTTTTGATAATGCTGACGATAGCCTGTTTGAGATGGCCGATCGTGCCGGCAATAATACTGACCAGACTCTTTTCTTTGATGCCATGCGAGCCTTGCGTTTGCAGCGCCACGGTATTGCCACCCGTTGTTGCCAGCATTTTGTGCGGGAAATGGAAGCGCTCAATGGTTTGGCTGCGGTCCTGCCAGTAAGGCCGGAGCCGAACTTTGCAGTGGATTCTCTGGCTCTGGTTCAGCCCGACGAGCTGGAAGAAACGGTGGCTCTGGATAGCATGGTGGGACGGGTGATTGGCCGCAATAAGCAGGCTTTAACCTATCTTGCCATCAGATTGAACAGCTTGGTGAAAGCGCCGGTCGACGAGCAAAACAACCCCTTAGGCCCAGCAATGCTGGCACAGGTATTTGTTGATGCCCTGAGCGATATGACCCTAGACATCAAAGTTCGGTTGATAGTCCTCAAACTCTTCGAGCGTTATGTATTCAATTCGGTTGACTCGTTCATTGAAGCGGCCAACACGCAGTTGATTAATGCAGGTGTACTCCCCGATTTAAAAGCCAGCAGTCCAGTGCGCCGGCAGCAACCGATGTCGGGGTCCTTAGGACGTCCCGCTGAGGGTACGCCTTCTGGCCATGAAAGCGATGACCAGCAACGTGTGCTCTCACTGTTCAGCGAGCTGATAGGCAATTGGCGGCACGCGAGTGGTGACTCGGCATTATCGAGGGTGTCGGGCTCATCCCTGGCGCCGCTACACAGTAGCGAGCTGCTAGATGTTCTGGCGCATCTGCCCGTGGAAGAAATGAGCGAAAACGGGTCACCACGTCAGGATCTACGTATCCACATTAACCAGTTGCTGCGTGCCCGACGCGATCATCAAGGCCAGCAACGCTCACTGGACCGGATTGACGAAGACGTTATCAGTCTGGTGTCCATGCTGTTTGATTTTATTCTAGACGATCCGCAATTGCCGGCTGCGCTGAAAGCGATGATCGGCCGGTTGCAGCTCCCGATTCTGCGACTGGCCATTGCCGACAAGCGTTTCTTCGGTCAGTCCAGTCATCCCGCGCGCAGATTGTTGAATGAGCTGGCGCGCGCCACCATGGGCTGGAATGATCAGGACGACCTGCGCCGCGATCAGCTGCACGTATTGCTTGAGAGTATCGTTCAGCGGTTGCTTGCCGAAGCTGATCCTCAACCAGAGCTTTTCTCGGTCATGCATGGGGAGTTGACCAGTTTCGTCAAAGCCGAGAGGCGCCGCTCCGATCTCCTGGAGCAGCGCACCCGTGACGCCGAAGAAGGTAAGGCACGGATCGACGCAGCGAGAGTTCAAGTGGCCACTTCCCTCAATAGTATGCTTATGGGCAGGACGCTCCCGGTATTTGTCGTGGACTTGTTGCGCGACACCTGGAGCCAGGTGATGCAGATGACCTGCTTGCGCGAGGGGTCAGATTCTCCCGCTGTGCAGGCAGCTGAAAAGACCGCGCAGCAGTTGCTCGACAGTGTTGAGCAACTGGGTCAGGGTGATGCAGTCCAGCGTGAAGCCTTGAATCTGGTTGTACGTGAGGCCCTGGCTGACGGCTTTAGCCTACTGGGTATGCACGCACAGCAGGGAGCACCACTGCTGGTGAGACTCAAGCAGCTACAACAGGTCATGTTGCAAGGTGTTGAACCGGTCGCTGATATAGACAAGTCTGTGAGTTTGCAAGCCGAGTCTCAGGTCGATGAGCGCCAAGAATTACCGTCAGTCGAGGCAAGAGAAAAGCTGGATTGGACTCAGGCCGAAATACCCATATCTGATGTCAGTGTCAGTTCCAAGGAAGTGGGTCCGCCTCTCAAGCCTGCCGAAGGCGTCTCGATGCCCGTAGTCGAGATTCGTGAGCCCATATTGCGCGAAGGCAATGCGCTTGCTGAGCAATCCTCTGCCGCTCCCGACGCGCATGCGAGTGCTTGGGTGGAACAGTTGCACACAGGTAGCTGGTTCGAGTTACAGATCGATACGCAAGCGGTACCGCAGCGCTGTAAGCTGGCCGCTATTATCAGCTTCAGTGGCAAGTATATCTTTGTTAATCGGGGAGGCATGAAGGTGGCTGAGTATTCTGCAGTGGAGCTCGCCAGGCATCACACGCAGAGTCTTATCCGTTTATTGAACGACAACCAGCTTTTCGATCGCGCCCTGGAGTCGGTTATTGGCAATTTACGCCAATTGCAGGCTGGCAAAAATCCGTGATACGGGCTGTGCTATCCGACGAGCAGCCTGCTAGCATAGGGGTTTTGTCGGACACCCTACGCTATGCACATACGCATCGAGGACGGCTGGGCGAGCGGAGTGCAGATATGCCCTTCGCCTCATTGCAATAGTCGTCCGCCCGCCGAGCTAATTTCTTTACTGGTCATCCACAATATCAGTCTCCCTCCGGGTGAATTCGGCGGTGGTTTTGTGCAGGCGTTTTTCTTAGGTTCAATCGATTCAGAGCTACATCCCTATTTTGCCCAGATAGCCTCTCTACGGGTGTCCGCGCATTTCCTTATTGAGCGTCACGGCGACATCACTCAATTCGTTTCGTGTCTCGAACGAGCCTGGCATGCTGGTACCTCTTTGTATAACGGGCGCCCCGACTGTAATGACTACTCCATCGGGATCGAACTTGAAGGTACCGATACTCAACCTTACACCGATGCGCAGTACCACAGCTTGCTGCAGCTCACTCGTGGGCTTCGCGAGGCGTTCCCTGCCATTAGTCCTTATCGTATAACCGGCCATGAGTTCATAGCGCCTCAGCGCAAGACTGATCCGGGTTCTTCTTTTGATTGGCGTCGTTATCTGGCCGCTTTGGCGGGGTGACATGGGAGCAAGTCTGATGAGTTTTATGGTTCTATTGTTAGTGGTATTGATCCTGCGGTTCACTCCGTGGCGCCATGGTTTTCCGACCGACCTGGTCGAGCGTTGGGTGCGTTTTGCACGGGACCGTTGTCAACTGAGACCTGTATGGCAGGTGTTGGTAATGATGGCTCTGCCGTTACTTGTGGCGGGCTGGCTGCTTTGGGTCTTGCAGGGGCATGCCTATGGCTTACTGACATTGTTGGCTCATGTGGTTCTGGTATTGGTCACGGTGGGTCGCAGGGATCCCCTGCGAACGATGGCAAGCGCTTTCGAGGAGGCCTGGCAGCGTGGCGATAAAGAAGCGGCCAACCACATCGCCCTACGGGATATGCAATTGGCCAGCGATGGTCCTGAAGCACTGCTGCACAGTGTCGATGCCTGCATTGCCCGTGCTACTTTCAGAGACTACGTCACGCCCGTATTCTGGTATCTCCTGCTGGGGCCGTTAGGACCGCTGGGCTATCGCTTTTTGGAAAGATTTGAATCGCTGGGTGAGCATCCGGCGCTGGCCTTCGTAAGGCGAATCACCCACGCTCTTGAATGGCTCCCGGCGCGATTGTTCGCTGTTAGTATGGCGCTGGTAGGTGATTTTGAGCGCACGCTGGGTTCGCTCAGAATAGGCCTATTGCGTTGGGACTCCAGTGCGGACGCGGTGGTTGCAAGCTGCACCTCAAGTGCCCTGGGCGATGACCAGCACAGCGACGGTGCTTTAATGGCAATCCTGAAGCCGGTGCGAACGCTGATGGTGCGTAGTTTGGCGGTTTGGGCTGTCTGTATTGCTTTCATTAGTTTGCTTGGCTAAAGATGTCAGCGCTAGCGCCGATAGCTCAGTATGAGACAGCAGGAGCGACCCTTAATGGTGCGTCCACCGCTTGCATGGAAAGAAAAGAAAGCACTTGAGCTTCATATAGAATAAAAAATTGGCCTGACTTTGATTTGTCACCGGGTCGTTTCCTCTCGCGATTGGCGGGAAAAGTGTAGTTGAGGAGAAGCATGCGTGAATAGTCTGATGGCCCCAGCCATAGCGTTGATGAACCGTTTGAGCTACGGCATGAAATTCTGCTTGATCAGTGTTCTGTTTTTTGTACCCCTCGGTATCGTCAGTAGCATGCTTGTCCAGCAAGCTTATGATCGCGTTCAGATCACCCAGCGGGCGCTTGACGGCATGACACTGGTTGAGCAAAACCTGACGCTCATGCGTGATGCCGAAATGTTGCGCGATCTGGATATGGTCCTTAACCAGTTGGGCCAGGGCGAGTACGCAGCTGATCTGGAACAACGTACCGAGGTCCTGCGGGGTCGAGTGATCGCCGCCCTGGAGGGGCTGGACCTTGATCCGGAGGACCCTCAGGCGAATGATCTGCTCGCTAAGCGCGATGAGTTGGTGCAGGCCTACCAGCAGGCGGCCAAGGAGTCTGTTCGCAACCGGGGTGCATTGACGAGTCTGGCTTTGGGTGAGCTGTCTTCGCTGCTTAGTTTCAGTGCGGCCTACGCGGGACTGCCGCAGGATTATGATCGCAATATTCGACAACTCTCCGATCTGTTGATCAATGTTACTCCTCCTATTACCCAGGCACTGGGCAGCGGCCGCTCGGTTGGCGCCTATTCCATTGGCCTGGGCTATCTCAATTCGGATGCCAGCCGCGACATGGATGATCTGTTCGAGAGCATGCAGAAGTTGCGTGGTGACTACGAGCAAACCTTGGGAATGGTGCTCGCAGGGGATGAGGTGAGTGGTTTACGCGGTGCCGGGCAGGTCAGTCTTGAGAGTCTTGATACCGCTGCGCGTATCTTTGAGGACGACATTATTTTGGCCAGTACGTTGCCTGGAAGCTGGCTGGATTACTTCAATCAGCTTACCACCGAGATTGACAAAACCTATGCGTTCAATCAGAACGTACTGGAAACCCTGACTCAGGTATTAACCCAGCGGCTAGGGGAAAATATTCGAGCTATGACGATTTTGATTATATCGTTGTCGGCCGTTGGTTTGCTGATCATCTACTTGTACGCCGGTTTTTACATGGCTACGCGTCGCACGCTGAAAAGCCTGTCTACCTTGATGGGTCAAGTAGCAGATGGCGACATGACGGTGCATGTCGAAGTGGACAGCCGTGATGAGCTAGGTGCTCTGGCGAACGATTTTAATGACACCGTGCGGCGCATTCGAGACCTCATTACTCAGGTTAGTCAGACCGCGGGCCAAGTGGATCAACAGTCGCGTCAAGTGGAAACAATCTCCGGCGAAAGCAGTAAGGCTGTTGCCTCACAACGGTCGCAGATCGAGCAGGTAGCCACCGCGATGAACGAAATGTCGGCAACCTCTCAGGAAGTTGCCCGTAGCGCGGCGAATGCAGTGACCAGTGCCGGTCTGGTTAACAAGGAGACGCTGGCTGGTCGACAGCTCGTTGAGTCTTCTGTGGATGGCATCGAAAAGCTGGCGAGCGAGATCGAGAACTCGGTCAAGGCTATCAATCAGTTGGCCGATGACAGCTCTTCCATCAGCCGAGTGCTGGAGGTCATCAAGGGGGTTGCCGAGCAGACCAATTTGTTGGCGCTTAACGCAGCCATTGAAGCCGCCAGAGCGGGCGAGCAAGGTCGCGGTTTTGCGGTTGTCGCCGACGAGGTGCGTACGTTGGCGCGGCGCACGCAGCAATCGACTGAAGAGATTGAACAGATGATTGCGCGACTGCAGAGTGGCGTCAGTGGTGCGGTGAAAGCGATGGGTGCCAGCCATGGAATGACCGGTGCTACAGTAGATTCATCGCTGAAAGTGCAGGACGCCTTGGCCAATATTCTCAGGGCAGTCAACCAGATCGTCGATCAGAGCGAACAGATAGCCGCGGCGGCCGAAGAGCAGACAGCAGTTAGTCACGATATCGACAAGAATATTGTTGAGATCAATCAAGTCAGCGACCGTACTGCTGAAGGTGCGCGTCAGACTGAAGAATCAAGTAATCGCATGGGGCAGCTGGTCAAGGAGCTGCAACAGATCATCAGCGCGTTTCGCGTCTGATTCTGGCCAGGCAGCAGCGTTTTAAAGCGCTACTGCCTGGTATCTCCTTTACTCCTGAGGCCGTGGCTTCGATTGCCAGAGTACTTCAGGCGTCTGTTCCTGCCTGGCAATGGTCCTGGCCAGCACGAAAAGCAAGTCCGATAACCTGTTGAGATAGATTCTTGCCTGAGTGTTCACGGTTTCTTCGTTGGCTAGCGTCAAGTAGCGGCGTTCCGCGCGGCGACAGACGCTGCGGGCAAGATGGGCACTAGCGATACAGCGTGAGCCGCCGGGAAGGATGAAGTTCTTGAGCGGTTCGAGGTCGGCGTTGTAACCGTCTATCATCTCTTCCAGATGGGTCACGTCTGACTCTCCAATGATGTCGTATCCCGGTACCGCCAATTCGCCTCCGAGATCGAATAATCGATGCTGAATCGGTGCCAGGACTGCGCAAAGTGCTGACAGGTGCTGAATCTGCAGGTCCGCTATTAATACGCCGAGCACGCTGTTCAGCTCGTCGACAGTGCCCATCGCCTCAATGCGCGGATGATCCTTATCAATCCGTCTGCCATCGGCCAGACCGGTTTTTCCCTCGTCGCCGGTACGGGTATAGAGTTTGCTCAAACGAAAGCCCATGATGCGGATATCCTGTGCGAAGTAGGGTTGATTTTGTGGATGATTTTCAATTGCAAAGCCTAGCCCGTATGTCTGACCGGTTAAAGGCTGCGCTCAGTTCGTCGGCAGTCCATGCATTGCCAGATGTGTCTTTAGCGCCGCATAGAGGCGCTGCATCGCAGGCACTTCAAGACCTTGCCCGACCGCTGTGCGGCACGCATGCCCGAGTATAAAATCTATCTCGGTGCGGCGACGGGCATGCAGGTCCTGACGCATTGAAGAACTATTTGCCGCAGTTTTGTGGATAACCTGCACCAGTGTGTCGGGCAGTTCCGCTGCTTCAATCAGGCAACCCTGGCTGCGCAGCAGCAGCTGTAGTTCGGTGATTAGCGCGGTGAGGTCGGCGCCTGCTCTTGCGGGTACCTGGCCGTTGGGACAATCGAATATAGCGGTGAAAGGATTGATTGCGCAGTTGATAGCTAGCTTTTGCCACAGTACGCGTGAAATACGTGGCTCCCACTGCCATTCGAGCGCATCCGGTGTCAGCATTTGCAGCCATGTCGGGCGTTCGCCTCCGCTGTCGTCGCCAATGCGGGTGATGCCTTTGCCCGCCCAGATCACATGGCCAGGGGCAGCCATCCAGGCACCATCGGTTACGCTGGCCCACAGCACCTGCTGATTTGGGCAAAGATCGGTCGCATATTGCTGGCTTCCGAGACCGTTTTGCAGCATGACAACAGTGTTCTGCGGATCTAGACGATTAGCCAAGGGTGTTAGCGCCGCGGGGACGGTATAGGCCTTGGTCGCAACGATCAGATGATTCAGCGGTTCCTCGGCGCTGCACAACATGGCATTTATCTGCAGTTGCTGCGCCACACCATCCTGTTCCAGAGTAAGACGGCCGCCAATTGACTCCCAGGCTCTCAGGGCGTCTTTGTTACGCAGCAATAAGCGAACGTCGTAGCCAGCGCGCGCCAGACGGCCTGCCCAGAGAAGCCCAAGACTGCCGGCACCGAGAATATCGAACTTCATTGCGCTCAGCTCGTCGCGGTCCAGCGCACTTCGGTAATCAGACTGGTCTCGTAGGCTTCACTCAAGTGCTTCTCAACACGATCAAGCAACTCTGCCGCCGTTGGCAGGGCCTGCTTGTCATTCACCGAACATAATGCCATTCCGGCGCGCAAAGTCAGATAGCCCTCGCTGGTCTTGAATGCCTTGAGGTTCAATCCGTCGTGAAGACGTTTGAAGCTCGCCGGTTTGCAATCAGCAGGGTCGTCCGCGAGGGTCACGATTGCGAAGGTATTGCTCCCCACCCGTGCTATTACATCGGTAGGACGGACAAGTTGCTGCAGCCGACGGGCAATCCCTTTGAGCAATTCATGTTGTACACCTTCACCCAGACGCCCTGTCAATTCATCCAGATTCTGAACTCCGAGTACCAGCGTGCAGCAAATACCGCCGCGCGATTCGACATTCCGCAACATGTCGTTCAAGCGCTGCAGCGTGTAACGTCGGTTACCCAGCGAGGTCAGATTGTCTACCAGATTATGCTCTTCCAGCTGGCTGTTGTTACTGGCCAGCAGTTGATTCTCGTCGAGCAGGCGATTGATCAGTTGAGACGTACGGTCGGCGGCGTAAATACGTGGCAACAATTGCTCGTTCATTGAGGATTTGCTGATGAAATCGTCTACACCGCGGTCGAATGCTTCGCTGAGGACGTTGTCTCCTTCGCGCGCGGTGAGCAATACCACGTAAGTGTAATGGTCGGTCTGCTCATCGGTCTGGCGAATCCGGGTAGTCAGCTCCAGGCCGTCCATTTCCGGCATTAACCAATCAGCGACCATGACGCTGGCTGGGCGCTCTTCGTGCATTGCCAGGGCGTCCATCGCGGAACTGGCAAATCGGATATCGGCATAACCTGCGCGTGTCAGGTTGTGGCCGATGACCGCACTACTGAACTTGGTGTCATCGACCACCATGATACTGAGTTGCGGGTTGGGCATGAGGGGACTCCCGGTCTAATGTGCTGTTCGCGCTATAATGCCACGAGCATATACTGTTGTTTTGCAATGTATGTCATAAAAATCAAGTTTAGTTGAGGTAAATGTATGCCTTCTTTTGATGTTGTCTCTGAATTGGACAAGCACGAAGTCACCAATGCCGTGGAAAACGCGATGAAGGACCTTGAGCGTCGTTATGACTTGCGTGGCAAGGGTAACTTCGAATTCAAGGACAAGGAATCGTTGGTACATATGACCGGTGATGCCGAGTTTCAGCTCGAACAGATGCTAGAGATTCTCAAGGTCAATCTGGCCAAGCGCAAGATCGATGTGCAGTGTCTGGAGATCAAGACCGCCTTTGCATCAGGCAAGCAGGTCAAGCAGGATGTCCAGCTCAGGGAAGGCATAGACAAGGAATTGGCGAAAAAGATTGTCGCTATGATCAAGGAGTCAAAGGCCAAGGTACAGGCAGCTATCCAGGGTGAGCAGGTGCGTATTACCGGCAAGAAGCGCGATGATCTTCAGGAAGTAATGGCGTTGCTGCGGGGAGCCGATGTGGAGATGCCCCTGCAATTCAATAATTTCCGCGATTGAAGCGGACAGTAGAGAGGTATAACGGATGGAAGATGTAATGACTCAGCTGGCGGATATCCAGGAAGCCTGGTTACCAATGGTTGTTGAGTACGGGAGCCAGGTGTTGCTGGCCATAGTGACACTGCTGATCGGTTGGTGGATTATCGGCCGGATGGTCGCTGCGACTCACGTGTTGATGGAAAAGCGTCACATCGACAAAACCCTGCACGGATTCATCGGTGCTCTGATCGGGATAGGCTTCAAAGTTATCCTGCTGGTGAGTGTGGCGGGAATGATCGGTGTTGAAACCACTTCTTTTATCGCGCTGATTGGTGCGGCTGGCCTCGCTGTTGGTCTGGCTCTGCAAGGCAGTCTGGCAAACTTCGCCGGGGGCATGCTGATACTCATTATTCGACCAATACGTGCTGGTGAATATATCGAAGCTCAGGGCGTGGGCGGTACCGTCGAAAGTATCCAGATATTCAACACCATCCTTAAGACTCCGGATAACAAGACCATCACTATTCCCAATGGCAGCTTGTCCAATGGCAATATCATTAACTATTCCCGCCAGCCAACCCGTCGTGTGGACGTCAATATTGGTATTGATTATGGCGATAATGTAAAGAAGGCACGGGAGATTCTGCTTGGACTGGCTAATGCCGACGAGCGCGTATTCAAGGATCCAGAAGCGGTCGTCTGGTTGGTATCACTGGGTGACAGCTCGGTTAATCTGTCGCTGCGCATGTGGACCAAAACTGATGATTACTGGGGTGTGTTCTGGGGTATTCAGGAATTGGCCAAAGAGCACTTTGACCGTGAAGGAATTTCCATTCCCTTTCCTCAGCGCACGGTTCACATGGTGTCCCAAGCTGCAGCAGAATAAGAATACACTGAACGACCAAAGCCCGGCCTTAGCCGGGCTTTTTTTCAGCTCATTTGCGCTTCAGTCCATCCCTGGCCGCTTAAGGTGATCCGGATGGGCTATGCGTAACAGCATGAAAGCGAGAACGATCGCCGGCAGTCCGGTCAGTGCGGTCAATGTAAAAAAAGTGACCCATCCGGTATTGGCGGCCAGCATGCCGGTAAAGCCGGCAGCAAACTGGCCGGGTAAGGTCATGATCGAACTGAATAACGCATACTGCGTGGCGGTATACGCCGTGTTGGTAAGACTCGAGAGATAGGCTATAAATACGGAGATGGCTAGACCTCCGGTGATATTGTCCGCAATGATTGCAAGAATCAGCCCCGATTGCTCGGGGCCAATGTGCGCGAGCCAGGCAAAGGTGAGGTTGGTAGCCGGAGCCATGAACGCGGTGAGCAGCAGAATGGGTGCAATACCGAAGCGAGCTACCAGTAACCCGCCGAGTGCGGCGCCCAGCAATGTCATGCCCAGACCAAATGCTGCAGCTATGTTGGCAATCTCGGCCTTGCTGAACCCCAGATCCAGATAAAACGGATTGGCCATCACGCCCATGAATATATCGCTGATACGAAAGGTGGCGATGAACGCCAGTATTAACAGTGCAGCCTTGCCATAACGCTGGAAGAATTCAGCAAAGGGGCAAACCAGCGCGCCAATGAACCAGGCTGTCAAACGCCGCCGCCACCCGGCATGCAGGGTGTGCGCCAGGTAATCGCTAACCCGTTGTTCCAGGCGTTGAGTAGATTGAGTCACATGTACAGTGGGCTCGGCAATCATCAGTGTCGTAATCACCCCTATGGCCATCAGCACCGCCATCGCCACGTAGGCGATGGTCCAGCTGTCCAGGGAGGCTAGATGCAATGCGCCGGCACCCGCAGCAAGAATGGCTACTCGGTAGCCAGTTACGTAAGTGGCTGCCATGGCGCCTTGCCGGTGCTTGGCCTCCGCCTCTACCCGGTAGGCATCGATTGCGACGTCCTGTGTTGCCGAGCCGAATGCTGCCAATACAGCCCATAGGGCAACCAGGGTAAGGTTTTCCCTGGGGTCGGTGAACGCCATGCCCAGCAGTGCCACAGCGATAACCAGCTGAGCCAGCATCATCCATGCCCTACGCCGGCCCAGCCAACGACTCAATAACGGAAGGGGCGCACGATCTACTAGCGGCGCCCATAGCACTTTGATCGAATGGGCCATGCCGACCCAACTGAGAAAGCCGATGGCCGTCAGTTCAACACCCAGATCACGCAGCCAAGCACTGAACGTGCCGCCAACCAACAGAAGCGGCAGGCCGGCAGAGAATCCCAGAAAAAGCATGCCGATAACGCGGGGCTTGAGATAGACCCGCAGACCCTCGCGTTCATGTGTCTCCGGTGGGTCGTTTCGGATCGTTTCGGGTGTATTCATGCTGCTCCTGTCAGTCCGGCCATCCGTAGCGTTTCATGTCGACTCGGCGATGGGTGACGATAATACCCTCGGCAAGCAAACGTTCATATTGCTGGATGCCGGCCGGTGTGTCCGGTGGCAGGGATAATTGCCCTAGGCTGTTGAGTACGCGGTGCCATGGCAGGGTGGTGTTCTCTGGGAGCTGACCTAACCATCTTCCGGCAAGGCGAGCGCCACGGCCCATGCCTGCAAGCCTGGCAAGGCGGCCATAGCTAGTGACCCGCCCAGGTGGGATGCTCGCGAGCACCTGCCAGAAGGTCTCGCGGACAGTGACTTTGGCAAATTGGCTTGCATCACTCGGCATTACTGGCTTTCGCGTTATAGACATGGATAATGTCGCCTCTTTATTTGCCCATCATATAGGTTTTCCATGTCCAGTAGCCGCCTTGTCCTAATCCTTGTTCCGCTGCTGCTTCTGTCGGCTCCCGCCTTGGGCGACACGTTGTGGTTGAGTAATGGTGACCGTATCAGCGGCACAATCGAGCTGCTGGAGGGCGGCAAACTGGTCATGAAGACGGAGCTGGCAGGCCGCGTGAGCATCGACATCGAGGATGTTGACACCTTTGAGGCAGCCAACGCTATGTTGATTAAAACCGGTGGTGAAGCCGAGCGTGCCCTATCTGTTTCCGCTTCGGAAACAGCCGGAACGATCAATGTAGTCAACGGAGGGCCTGCCATAACCGAGCTAAAGATAGATCAGATTCAGCAAATGCTTGAGCCCAATCCTATCATTGAGGATTGGACGTGGACGGGAGACGCAACAGCGGCTCTGGACATCAAAAACTCGGAAACGAGTCAACGCGACCTGGATCTGGCATTCGATACACGGGCCCGTCATGGGGACTGGCGCCACGTTCTGGGGGGTGAGTTCGAACGGGATTACCGGGATGATGTAAAGAACCGACACCTCTGGCAGGCTGATTATGACTTGAGCTGGTTCTTCGATGAACAATGGTTTTGGCAAACCGCAGCCAGTTACCAGCGAGACCATCTCAGCGATATAGCCAGGCGTAAACAATTTGGTATGGGGCCGGGCTATGAGTGGTGGAATAACGCGTTGGGCCGGTTTGAGACATCAACGCGCCTGGATCGAGTTGAACTCGAAAATCGCGACGGCAGTACCGACAGCTTCAATGCCCTGGGCTTGCAATGGGAGTTGCGTCGTTATCTGTTCGGCAAGCGATTCGAGGCGGTTCATAACGCCGAGGCGCTCATCACCGGTGACCCGGCGATCAATTTTGCGCTGGATACGGAGGCGGGCCTACGTTACCTGGTTAATAACTGGGCTTCACTCAGTCTGCTCGCGGAGTGGGACTATATAAACGGTGAAGCCAATAACAGTATTAATGATACGCGTTACCGACTGGCATTCGGGATAGGTTGGTAGAATGGGCAGGGCTGACTGATGTTAGCCCTGCCCGCGATCGTCAGAGTCGGATACCGCCGTCCAACTCCAGAATACGGCCGGTGTAGTAATCGTTTTCGAACAGGTAAGCCGCGGAGTGTGCTATTTCGGCAGGCTTGCCCATACGTTTGAGTGGGATGCCTGAGGTCATCTTCTCCAACGCTTCGGGTTTCATGCCCGCTGTCATGTCGGTTTCGATGAAGCCGGGAGCGATGCCAGCAACGCGGATGCCATAACGCGCCAGTTCCTTTGCCCAAGTAACGGTCAGTGCTGCCACACCCGCTTTGGCAGCTGAATAGTTTGACTGGCCTATATTGCCTGCGCGGGAAATAGACGAAATATTGATTATCAGGCCTTTATTGCCGAGCTCGATCATCTTTGCGGCGACTTCCCGCGTACCAAGAAACACGCCGGTCAGGTTGACATCAATCACTGACTGCCACTGCGCCAGACTCATTTTCTGAATCTCGCCGTCCCGCGACTTGATCAACAGGCCATCACGCAAAATACCAGCGTTATTGATCAGCCCGTTGATCTGCCCGTAATCCGCCGCAACCTGACTGACCATGTCACCAACCTGGGTTTCGTCTGCCACGTTGCAAATATAGGTGCGGGCCTCGCCGCCTGCCTTCGCGCAGGCGGCTGCTGCCTCGTCCAGGCGCTCCTGGTTCAGGTCGACAAGCGCCAGATGCGCGCCGCGCGCGGCCAGATATTCTCCCATCGAGCGGCCCAGACCCTGTCCGCCACCCGTAATGATGATCACGCTGTCTTTTACTTGCATTTGCCACTCCTCATAGCCAAAAGGGAGAAATTGATTGTGGCAAGCATGCCCGAGTCCAATGGGTTTTAGAATACCCGAAGAAGCCTGCTGGTCACTTTTTGACCTCGTTTCGTGTCGAAGACGGGATGTGATGCCGGGTTGAAAGCAGAGGTGGGCGCACCCATATAGGTAGTTAACAGTACAATTGTTCGAGGTTTCGCATGCCCATATTGCGTTTAATGTTTTTGGCCATTCCATTGATCGAACTGGCCGGGCTGATATTGCTGGGTCAATCCATCGGTGTCGGTCTTACTCTGCTCTGGGTTCTGGCCAGTGGCATTCTAGGTGTGGCTGTTATCCAGACGCAGGGTTGGACCATGCTGCAACGGCTGCAGGCCCGCATGGCCAGTGAAAGCTCCCCTTTTGGTGTTCTCAAATCCGGTATGTGGGGCGTTCTGGCAGGACTTTTGCTCGTCTTTCCTGGTGTTCTGACCGATGCTGCTGCGCTGCCTTGCCTGGTACTTGCCTGGCGTCATCGGGGTCGTCCGCAGCCAGGTGATCCGGGTGAACCAGGAGTCTGGCGCGGCGATGATCACAATATCATCGAAGGCGAGTGGGAGCAGAGCCGTGAAGAGCCACTGGAGCCTGGCAAGCGGGTAGATCACGAGTGAAAAAAGTTGCTCAGAGCACTTGAAATCGACTCGCCGGGCCCCATTAACGCAACACCAGTTTGAATGGCTCCGATAGTGGAGCCGTACGAAACAGTGACGTTGCCGTTGGCGCGTCCTTCGGGCCGTCAGGCCTGATTAACTTGAGAGGCCGGTTCGCCGGCAATTGACATCAATATTGGGAGAGATACAACGATGAAGATTCGTCCGTTACATGATCGCGTAGTGGTCCGTCGCAGCGAAGAAGAAACCAAGACCGCTGGTGGTATCGTGCTGCCAGGTTCTGCTGCAGAAAAGCCGAACACAGGCGTCGTGCTGGCCGTAGGAACTGGCCGTATTCTGGATAACGGCGACGTCCGCGCTCCAGCTCTCAAAGAAGGCGACAAGGTTGTCTTCGGCCCTTACTCAGGCAGTAACACCATCAAGATCGACGGCGAAGACCTGTTGATCATGAGCGAGTCAGAAATCTATGGCGTGTTGGAAAGCTGAGTTAAACCGTTCCGGCATTCTCTGAAAGACATTATTAAGGAAAGCGAAAATGGCTGCTAAAGAAGTTAAATTTGGTATTTCCGGCCGCAACAAAATGCTGGCTGGCGTAAACATCCTGGCCGATGCGGTCAAGGCAACACTGGGGCCAAAGGGCCGTAATGTCCTGATCGAGCGTAGCTACGGCGCGCCGATCATCACCAAGGACGGCGTCACCGTTGCCAAGGAAATCGAACTGAAAGACAAGTTTGAGAATATGGGCGCCCAGCTGGTCAAAGACGTTGCCTCACGCGCTAACGACGACGCAGGCGATGGCACCACTACCGCGACTGTTTTGGCTCAGGCGATCGTTACTGAAGGTCTGAAGTCGGTTGCTGCCGGCATGAATCCGATGGATCTCAAGCGCGGCATCGACAAGGCAACTATTGCTATTGTTGCCGAGCTGAAGAATCTGGCCAAGCCCTGTGCTGATTCCAAAGCCATTGCTCAGGTGGGTACGATCTCCGCCAACTCCGACGAGTCTATTGGCAAGATCATTGCTGAAGCCATGGATCGTGTAGGCAAGGAAGGTGTTATCACCGTTGAAGAAGGTTCAGGTCTGGACAATGAACTATCTGTTGTAGAAGGCATGCAGTTTGATCGTGGTTACCTGTCGCCTTACTTCGTCAACAAGCCAGAGACCATGTCTGCCGAACTGGATAACCCGTATATCCTGCTGGTCGACAAGAAGATCTCCAATATCCGCGAAATGTTGCCGACTCTGGAAGCTGTTGCCAAGTCTGGCCGCCCGCTGATGATCGTCGCTGAAGATGTTGAAGGCGAAGCGCTGGCTACTTTGGTAGTCAACAACATGCGCGGTATTGTCAAGGTCGCAGCCGTCAAGGCGCCTGGCTTTGGTGATCGTCGCAAGGCCATGCTGCAGGATATCGCCATTCTTACTGGCGGTACCGTGATCAGCGAAGAAGTGGGCCTGAGTCTGGAAAATGCTGCACTGGAACATCTTGGCCAGGCCAAGAGCGTCCAGATCAACAAGGACAACACAACCGTTATCGATGGTGCTGGTTCCAAGGTGGATATCGAAGCCCGTGTAGGTCAGCTGCGCAAGCAGGTTGAAGACACCACGTCTGACTACGACAAGGAAAAGCTGCAGGAGCGTCTGGCCAAGTTGGCTGGTGGCGTTGCGGTGATCAAGGTCGGCGCTGCAACCGAAGTCGAAATGAAAGAGAAGAAGCACCGCGTTGAAGACGCATTGCACGCAACCCGTGCAGCTGTCGAAGAAGGCGTGGTACCTGGCGGTGGTGTTGCACTGGTACGTGCCCTGCAAGCTATCGAAGGCATGGTCGGCGACAATGATGACCAGACTGTCGGCGTGAACCTGCTGCGTCGTGCAGTAGAGGCTCCCTTCCGTCAGATCGTGATGAATGCCGGTGATGAAGCTTCAGTCGTCCTGAACAACGTCAAGGCAGGTACAGGTAACTACGGTTATAACGCCGCTACTGGCGAATATGGCGACATGATCGCGATGGGCATTCTGGACCCGGCTAAAGTAACCCGCAGTGCGCTGCAGGCTGCAGCGTCCGTAGCCAGTCTGATGATTACCACCGAAGCGATGATTGCTGAGTTGCCTGAAGATGACAAGCCGTCTATGCCTGATATGGGCGGCATGGGTGGTATGGGTGGTATGGGCGGCATGATGTAAGTCGACTGACCCTCGAAACCCTAACCCGGCGCCGTGAGGCGCCGGGTTTTTTTTGCCCGTACTTTCTTCCGTACGTCGTGCATGACTGCTAAAAAAGTGGGTTGTTCTCATCAGATTAGAGTTCTTACGTAAGCTTTTACCTACAAGGTCTGTAAGTGATAGCTGCCATGTGCTGTCAGTAGCGGGTCGAATTCCTCTAGTAAAAAATATAACTAGCTGTTTTTAAACAATTATTATTCAAAGTGGCTTGCGTTGGTCTTCCTGCATCGTACTTGCTTACATTTTTCCGAGCGGTATTATGTATACATGTGTGACGGATCACGCAGTCGGGCAGGAAGCTAGGCAAGGATCATCAGGGTGATGGAGTCAGGACGACTGGATAAGGATTTCACATAGGGAATGAAAGAGTGGGCGGGTTATCCCGCCCCTTTTTTTGTCTGAAATTTGACCAGGTATGAAAAAGCCGGCGCAAGGCCGGCTTTTCGATTTATCTTTGGGTGCTTTCAGCGCTCAAGATATTGCAGCTTGTCTGGCACGCCATCCCACTCTTCGGCGTCGGTGAGGCCTTCTTTCTTTTCAGTAATGTTGGGCCAGATTTCCGCCAGTTCGGCGTTCAGTTCGGTGAATTCCTGCATATCCTCCGGCACTTCGTCTTCAGAGAAAATGGCGTTGGCCGGACACTCAGGTTCACATAGCGCGCAGTCGATACATTCGTCGGGGTGAATAACGAGGAAGTTGGGTCCCTCGTAGAAACAGTCGACGGGGCAGACCTCAACGCAATCGGTGTATTTGCACTTGATGCAGTTGTCAACAACAACAAAGGTCATGGTGGGAGTCTCCGGTATCAGGCGGTCTTGATTAATGGCGCGTAGTCTAGCAGTTTTTCATTCAGGGTACAGACTGTGAGAGACATTTGCCGAAGTTGGCATCATGTTCGCTGCGTCTTAATGCAAATATATCTCATTTACGTTCTAGTCGATGTTCTGCTCTCCATGTATACAGAAGTTCTAGCGCTTGTTTGGGGGTCAGTTCATCTGGATTGAGCTGTTGTAGCTGTTCGATCAGTGGGTGGGGCGCCATGGCAAAAAGATCATCCTGCTGCGGCGCCTTGCCGGCTTTAGCAGCCGGCCGCGATTGCTGGCTCAGACTTTGGTGTTCCAGCGCAGTCAGATGCTCGCGCGCGCGGTCAATTACCTGACGCGGAACACCTGCCAGCTGAGCTACCTGGAGGCCGTAACTTTGGCTCGCGGGTCCTGGAAGAACGCTGTGCAGGAAGACGATTCGCTCATTATGCTCTGTGGCATTGAGATGAACGTTGGCGACGACCTGATCCGTATCGACCAGGCCGGTCAGCTCAAAGTAATGTGTTGCGAACAAAGTGAAGGCGCGTATCCGGGCAAGGTACTCTGCTGCCGACCAGGCTAGTGACAAGCCGTCAAAGGTGCTGGTGCCGCGACCTACCTCGTCCATCAGTACCAGACTGGCATCGGTTGCATTGTGCAGGATATTCGCCGTCTCGCTCATTTCCACCATGAACGTGGAGCGACCGCCGGCCAGATCGTCGCTGGAACCGATACGGGTGAAGATGCGGTCAACCATCGACATCTCCACGACCCGTGCGGGGACGAAGCTGCCGATATGCGCCAGCAGCACGATGAGCGCGGTTTGGCGCATGTAGGTCGACTTACCACCCATGTTCGGACCGGTGATGATCAGCATACGTGTATCGCTGTCCAGTCGTAGGTCATTTGCGACAAAGGGACCATCAAGTACTTGCTCTACGACAGGATGCCGGCCCTGTTCGATGTATAGTTGACTACCCTCAACGAAGGTAGGGCGCTGGTAGTCAAGCGTGCTGGCTCGCTCACTGAGGGTTGCCAGCACATCCAGCTCGGCGAGGCCGGCCGCACTGTCTTGCAGACGTGCCAGATCCTCGTTGAGGCGACCCAGCAATTCTTCATAAAGCTGCTTTTCCCGGGCTAGGGCGCGGCTGCGGGCCGATAGAGCCTTATCTTCAAAGGTCTTCAGCTCGGGGGTAATAAAGCGCTCGGCGCCCTTTAGAGTCTGGCGACGAATGTAGTCAGCAGGCGCCTGGGCCGACTGGCCGCGGGACAGTTCAATGAAGTAGCCATGAACCCGGTTGTAGCCGACCTTGAGGGTGGAGAGTCCGGTACGCTCACGCTCCCGATTTTCCAGGTCGATTAAGTATTGTCCGGCGTTTTCGCTGATATTTTGCAGCTCATCGAGATCGACGTCATAGCCGGGCTTGATCACGCCACCGTCACGCAGCACCGCTGGTGGATTCTCGATGACTGCTCGCTGGAGCAATTCGGTCAGTGACGGATAGACCCCGACTTCGCTGGCAAGATGTCGCAAATGGGGCGTTTCGAGAGGCTCTAGAGCTTTTTGCAGGGCAGGCAGTGCAGCCAGAGAGTCGCGCAGACGGGCCAGGTCCCTGGGTCTGGCGGAGCGCAGCGCAATGCGCGCGAGAATACGTTCGATGTCACCTATGCCCTTGAGAGCCGGCTGCAGCTCTTCATGATAATGCTGTTGCAGCAGCGTACTGATGCTGTCCTGACGGGCTTGCAAAACCAGCCCGTCACGCAACGGCCGGTTCAGCCAGCGGGCCAGCAGGCGTCCGCCCATGGCGGTTGCGGTATGGTCGAGTACGTCGAGTAACGTGTTGTCCCTCCCACCGGAGAGGTTGCTGTCGATCTCGAGATTGCGCCGACTGGCACTGTCGATAATGACGCTGTCCTCGAAACGTTCCAGCAGGATGCTGCGAATGTGCGGCAGTGCTGTGCGTTGGGTTTCCTTGGCATAGCACATCAGAGCGCCGGCTGCGCCCAGCCCCAGCGTCAAATCATTGCAGCCAAAGCCGACGAGATCCTTGGTGCCGAACTGCTGAGTGAGAGACTTGAAAGCGCTATCGCGATCAAACTCCCAGGGTGCGCGACGGCGCACGGCGCGGCGCCGCTCAATCGGTGTACTGGTCTCCCAATCGTCAGGAATAAGCAGTTCCGCAGGGGCCAGGCGTTCGAGCTCGCCGAGCAGGGTCTCCCAGCCTTGAAGTTCCATTACGCAGAACCGACCGCTGTTGATATCCAGAGTGGCAAGTCCAAAGGCGCGCTCACTGCCAACCAGCGCCGCCAGCAAATTGTCGCGTCTCTCATCAAGCAGCGCCTCGTCACTGACTGTACCGGGCGTGAGGATGCGAACGACTTGTCTTTCTACCGGTCCCTTACTGGTGGCGGGGTCTCCGATCTGTTCACAGATGACAACTGATTCGCCCAGTTTTACCAATCTGGCAAGGTAGCCTTCCGCCGCGTGGTAGGGAAGGCCAGCCATCGGAATTGGTTGTCCGCCCGATTGGCCGCGGGCGGTAAGAGTGATGTCCAGCAGGCGCGCAGCCTTTTTTGCATCGTCAAAAAATAGCTCGTAGAAATCACCCATGCGGTAAAACAGCAGTTCATTAGGATGGTGCTGTTTGATGGCGAAATATTGTTGCATCATCGGCGTGTGGCTAACGGATTTCTCGGCGCGGCTCATGCAGATCCCTGATGTATAAATGGTTGGCCGCGCTTAGTCTACGCAATGCACTCTCAGCTTTTAAGCGCAATTTTAAGAGGCAGGTAATATGTCCCAGTATGACCCCCTGATTGATTCTGCGGCAGCGCGTCTTGGTAGCGTTTTGCGCCGCCAGGGTTATCAGGTAACAGCTGCAGAATCCTGCACGGCAGGCGGTATCTGCGAAGCCATTACCCGCGTAGGTGGAAGCTCGGCCTGGTTCCAGACCGGCTTTGTAACGTATGCTAACCAGAGCAAAAGTCGTTGGCTGGGAGTGGATGAAACAGATCTGGCGACCCATGGAGCAGTGAGTGAGCCGGTGGTGCGTGCCATGGCCAGTGGCGCGTTACAGGCGGCCGGCGCTGATATCGCCGTGGCGGTTAGCGGGGTCGCCGGCCCGGATGGAGGCAGTCCGGAGAAGCCGGTGGGTACCGTATGGTTTGCCTGGGCCATGGGCGACGGTACTGTCAGTGCCGGATGTCGACGTTTGCAGGGCAATCGTCGGGAGGTCCGGGCACAAACGGTGCTGCATGCGCTAGAAGGCCTGATCAAGGCCGCAGAGCGTCTGGCTGTGAGCCAGTCCTCAACCTGATCACACAGGGGGTAGGCGGCGACAAACTTCTGTGGAATAATACTGACCATATATACAGTAGTTTAAGTTTTCAGGGCACTTGCGTACCCACCACTCCAAGAGGATGCACAATGGACGACAACAAGAAAAAGGCGCTTACGGCTGCCTTGAGTCAGATTGAACGTCAGTTTGGCAAGGGTGCGGTGATGCGCATGGGCGATCACGAACGCATGGCCATACCGTCGATTTCCACCGGTTCGCTGGGTCTGGATATCGCGCTCGGCCTGGGCGGTTTGCCGCGGGGTCGGGTCGTCGAGATCTACGGCCCGGAGTCCTCGGGTAAAACCACGCTAAGCCTCTCGGTCATTGCTCAGGCGCAGAAGCAGGGTGCGACCTGTGCCTTTGTAGACGCAGAGCACGCATTGGATCCCGAATATGCCGGTAAGCTGGGAGTCCATGTCGACGACCTACTGGTGTCACAACCGGATACTGGTGAGCAGGCGCTTGAAATAACCGACATGCTGGTGCGTTCCAACGCAGTGGATGTGATCGTGATCGACTCGGTAGCAGCGCTAGTGCCCAAGGCAGAGATCGAAGGCGAGATGGGCGATCACCACGTTGGCCTTCAGGCCCGGTTGATGTCCCAGGCGTTGCGTAAAATTACCGGCAATATCAAGAATGCTAATTGCCTGGTGATCTTTATTAACCAGATCCGTATGAAGATCGGTGTGATGTTCGGTAACCCGGAAACCACTACGGGTGGTAACGCACTGAAGTTCTATTCGTCTGTCCGACTGGACATTCGCCGCACCGGTGCGGTGAAGGAAGGGGATGAAGTAGTTGGCAGTGAAACCCGTGTCAAGGTGGTCAAGAACAAGGTAGCCCCACCGTTCCGGCAAGCTGAATTCCAGATACTCTACGGCTCGGGTATCTATCACAATGCTGAGATCATTGATCTGGGCGTACAAATTGGCCTGGTGGAGAAGTCCGGTGCCTGGTATGCCTATAAAGGCAACAAGATCGGTCAGGGCAAGGCTAATGCGGCCAAGTACATGTCGGAGAATCCGGCTATCGCAGACGAAATAGAAAAAGCTATTCGCGACAAGTTGTTGCCCAAACCCAGTAATGCCAAGGCAGAGCCTGCGGAAGTCAGTGCCGACGCCGATAGCTGATCCGGTACGGAGTCATGTTTGGTCGCCAGCAACAGCTCGAAACACCCCAGGCAATTCGGCGCACCGCGTTGGATCTCCTGGCGCGGCGCGAGCATAGCCGATTTGAAATGCTGCGTAAGCTGAAGCTGCGAGGTGCAGCAACAGACCAATGCGAAGCGGTGATTGATCAGTTGCAGGAAGATGGGCTGATCAGTGATTCGCGTTTCTGTGAGGCCTACGTGCACGCTCGTGTCCAGCGTGGCTTCGGGCCACAGCGGCTGGGTGAAGAGCTGCGTGAGCGGGGAGTGAACGACGCCCTGATCAGCTCAGTGCTGAAGTTGGACTGGCGCTGGGCTGAAGCGGCCAGCACCGCTTTCGCCAAACGTTTTCCGCAAGGTCCGGGCCAGGATGCAAAAGAACGAGCTCGTCAGCTACGATTCATGCAATATCGGGGCTTTCCAGATTTTCAGCTTGATTGATGAAATCTATAAGTGCTCGCAGCCGACCCTGATGCCGCCCGTTAAAGTTGAACTCTAGGCAGTGCATGCTCTTTAGCTCAGGCTCGTCTGGATCAATGTCCATGGGCGGGCTTTTTCGAAATGAACCTTCCTTGCAGATATCACCAAATGTATCATTAATCTGCTCAAGCGCTTGAGCGGTCAGCGGCCTGTACATGCGTAGCAAGTACCTGCCATTCATCCATCGGGATGAATGGTAATTGCTATAGAAATTTAGAATTTCCCGCATTGCCTGATCCGGCGAACGTGCCAGTGTCATCAGGTTGAAGTCAGCCTCCAGAATGTAGCCTTCATCACACATCTGACCCTTGAAGAAAGCCAGGAGCCCATCCCAGTAGCTGCCGTCCGGTAGGTCGAGCAAGATAACCGGTACCACGGGGCTTTTGCCTGTCTGGATAAGGGTTAACACTTCCAGCGTCTCATCCAATGTGCCAAACCCGCCGGGGCATAGCACCAGTGCATCGGCTTCCTTGACAAAAAACAGTTTACGCAGAAAAAAGAACCTGAAACTCAGGTCATGATCAGTGTTATGAACGATAGCGTTAGATCGCTGTTCGAAGGGCAGTGTGATGTTAAATCCCAGACTATTGTCCAGGCCAGCGCCTTCATGAGCAGCTCCCATAATCCCATTGCCCGCACCGGTAATGGTCATGAAATCGTTGTCAGCAAGAGCTCTTCCCATGTCACGAGCCAGTGCGTACATCTGATGATCTATGGGCGTTCGAGCGGAACCAAAGACAGTGACCTTACGACGTCTCTTGAACTGTTCAAGTCGGGCAAATGCCTGTTCCAGCTCCGCAATGGTTTGCAGCATGATCTTGGCATCCCAGCGGTCCCGATCCGCCTGGGCCATGCGCACGACGTTAAGAATCATTTCGCGGTAAAGCGATGCATTCTTGCTTTGCCCGGCACTGACTGCGACCAGTTCGTCGATTTTCTGCTGGAGTCCTGAACCACCTGTATGTAGATGCCGGATCAGAAAATCAGCCGGGTCTTTATCATCGATCATTCTGCCTCCTTGCACTTCGGTTCATACTTCAGAACGCAATTTGTTCATTCAACTCAGGGATAGTGGCGTTCCAGCCCAACTGGTCTTTGATTGCCTGTGCCAGAGCCTGACTTTTTTCCAGTTCACCGTGGACCAGATAGATTTCGGGGCTACGCTTGAAATGGCCGAGCCATTCAATCAACTGGGATTGCCCGGCGTGTGCGGAAAATCCGCCCAGGGTGTGCAGGTGTGCCTTGACGGCCAGGCTTTGGTGGACAACGCGAATATTCTTTTCGCCATCCACCAGCCGGCGACCCAGGGTGCCCTTGGCCTGGAAGCCAGGGAGTATGACATGGCAATCGTCGCGCCACAGGTTGTGCTTGAAGTGATGCACAATACGGCCACCGTTGCACATACCGGAGCCGGCAATGATGATTGCGCCGCCGGCTATCCGGTTAATCGCAATTGATTCCTCTGTTGTCGATGTGCATTTGAGGATCGGCAACCAGTGCTTGAGATCGCCTTTGTGCTGGCCTTCGATAAGTGATTTTTCAGACGGCTTAAAATCCTGGTGAAAACGATCGTAGATTTTTGTTGCAGCGATGGCCATGGGGCTGTCGAGAAACACGGCCTGTTGCTTCAAAGTGCCGGCCTGATAGAGCTGACCCAGGTAGTACAGAAGATCCTGAGTTCGACCTACCGCAAAAGAGGGAATCAGGACGTTGCCGCCACTTGCCCAGGCGGTATCGAGTATCTCCTGGAGCTCAGCTAGGGTCTCATCGAGATTACGGTGATCGCGGTCTCCGTAAGTGGACTCCAGCAGGAGCAGATCTGCTTCTTGCCGATAAGCAGGCGGCCGTAAAAAGGGTGAACAGCTGTTGCCGAGGTCACCGGAAAAGACTAGCTTGCGAGTGATATTGTGCGCTTCGTGGAGGGTGATCTCGACAATTGCCGATCCTAGAATATGACCTGCTTCATGAAAGATGACACTGATACCTTCGGCAACGAGAGTCTCTTGGCCATAGTCGCTGGGTTTGCGTAATGCCAGTGCTGCATCGGTATCCGCCTGAGTATACAGCGGTTCGACAAGTGGTTTGCCTGCCCGTTTGCGCCACTTGTTTTCCCACTCGCTGTCACGCTCCTGCAATGAGGCCGCATCGCTGAGCATGAGTTCCAGCAGCGCCGCAGTACCGGGCGTCATGTAAATTGG